>Ga0209445_1000162_pt1 | contig 36694 bp, 28 predicted proteins | sample MarorgKNORR_S2LV_4_FD_188223 | JGI IMG/M metagenome (GOLD analysis project Ga0209445, IMG submission 188223) | Marine microbial communities from the Southern Atlantic Ocean, analyzing organic carbon cycling - NADW_A/KNORR_S2/LV (SPAdes) (version 2) | ecosystem: Environmental > Aquatic > Marine >... | reverse complement strand
AGGCCACTGCAGTAGGAATCACGTCTGGTCCTACGACTTCGTGAGTGAGCGGACACACGACGGTCGAGCCCTGAAGTTGCTGACCGTGATCGACGAGCAACGCAGCAGGGCGAGATGCAGCGCCGCTCGAATACCAGCGTACTCATGTTCAGGTGCGCTAGATTGCGGCCATGACTTTCATGGCCATAAACCCGGCAACCGGTGAGGCGATCGCCACGTATGCGGAAACGTCGTCCGGCCAAGTGGCACGGATCATCGAGAGAGCGCACCAGGCGCACCTCGGTTGGCGAGGTGAGCCTGGTGCGGAGCGAGCTGCACGGCTGACCGCATTGGGCGCCCTGTTGCGCGAGCGTGCGCACGACTACGGGCAGCTCATGACCGTCGAGATGGGCAAGCCGCTCGCGCAGGCGGTTGCCGAGGCGGAAAAATGCGGCTGGGTTTGTGATTATTATGCGGAGAACGCCGAGCGCTTCCTTGCCCCGGTGCCGGCACCTACCGACGCCGCGACTAGCTACTGGGTGCACCGGCCGCTGGGCGTGGTTCTCGGCATCATGCCGTGGAATTTCCCCTTCTGGCAGGTGGTTCGGTTCGCGGCCCCCGCGATAACGGCCGGCAATGCCATACTGCTCAAGCACGCACCCTGCGTACCGGGATGCGCCGAGGCGCTCGAGGCTCTATTCGCTGACGCAGGATACCCCGCGGGGCTGTTCGCCAACCTCTTCATCGATGTCGAAGCGACCGGCGAAGTCATCGACCACGAGCTCGTCCGGGCCGTCAGCCTCACGGGCTCGGTGCGGGCAGGTCGTGCGGTGGCCTCCCGGGCCGGCGCCGCCATCAAGAAGTGCGTGCTCGAGCTCGGCGGAAGCGACCCTTCCCTCGTGCTTGCGGACGCCGATCTGGATGCGGCAGTAGCGAGCTGCGCGCTTGGAAGGCTCTTCAATTCCGGCCAGAGCTGCGTCGCGGCAAAGCGGTTTGTCGTGGTCGACGCAATACGCGATGCGTTCGAGCAGAAGCTGACGGCGCGGCTGGAGGCCGCAACCATGGGCGACCCCATGGACGCCGGTACAGAGCTAGGTCCGCTGGCTCGTGTCGACCTGAGGGACGCGTTGCACGATCAAGTGCAACGTTCGGTGGCGGGCGGGGCGCGCCTCGTCATGGGCGGCTCGGTGCCCGACCGGCCCGGAGCGTGGTACCCGGCGACGCTGCTCGCCGACGTCGGCAGCGGGATGGTGGCATACCAGGAGGAGCTGTTTGGACCCGTCGCGTCGATCCTACCCGTGACTGACGAAGACGAAGCGATCAAGGTGGCGAACGACACTCCCTACGGCCTCGGAGCGTCGGTCTACACAAGCGACGTGGAACGGGGTGAATACATCGCCTCAGAACTCCTGGACGCCGGCAACTGCTTCGTGAACGGCATTGTGAAGTCCGACCCGCGACTGCCGTTTGGCGGCACGAAGGAAAGTGGCTACGGTCGCGAGTTGTCCCCGCTGGGGATTCTCGAATTCACGAACACCAAGACCGTCTGGGTGAAGTAGTGCGTGGTCTGCCGGCCGCCAGGTTGGTGCCTACTCGAAGCTCCCCGGAACCGCCTCGGACATCGTCTTCCCGACCTCCTCCGCCGACTTCATTTTGGACAGGTCGAGCTCGAAGTCCGGACGTGCCGGCGCCTGCAATTTCGCAATCAACTCACGGACTTCTCGAGGCGAGAGCCCCGCTTCCTTGAGTTGGTCTGCGTCCAACGAGGCCCCGTCCCGGGCGGAGATCTGCTGCTCGCCCCCGACGAGGAGTCGGGACAAGACCTCGAGCTCCGCGCGACTCATGGGCTGTCCCACGAGATCGTAGTCTACCCACGCTTCGTAGGAGAGCGGCGCGACTCGCTTGACCATGCCAGCGATGATCTCGGCGAACACCTGAATCTCCCATTGGGCGTGAGGGTCCACGCGCAGCGACAGAAAGTGCAGGAGATTATGCAGATTGATCTTCCAGTACCACTGGGTATAGGTCGAGAGCGGGAGGTCGATGCGAGCGATTTCTCGCGCGACGTCCTCGCCGACCATCCAGGTGTAGCCGTCGCTCGCCGCCTCGCGCAGGCTCCGCCAGCGCTCAATGGCCTCCGCGTACACCGCGTCCGAGGTGCCCGCATCCCTGCCCTGCTGATTCTGCGTACTCTGAAGCGCGAACTGCTCCCGCTCGGGCATGTAGTAGAGCAACGGCATGAGGCTGTAACGGGCACTATACTCATTGATAGAGGCCGTGCGATGCCGTATCCACTGCCGCGCCACGAACATCGGCATCGCGCAGTGGAACTTGAACTCCACCATCTCAGATGGCGTGGTGTGCCGATGACGGCGTAGGTACCGGACGAGCCCGCGCGTCGCGGACACTTTCCGCGTGCCGTATCCGTAGCTCACGCGCGCCGCCCGCTCGACGTCATCGTCGGTGCCCATGTAGTCGACGAGCGCTACGAACCCGTGATCGAGCGCGGGGAAATAGCCTCCGAGGATCTCCTCGGCTGCGGGACTCGTTGGCCTTTTGGTCTCCATAGCGCCGAATATAGCCGACCTGTGCACGACAGGAAGGAAGGCCTCTTGTGCCGCGCCGAAGCGTCAGCCGGGCGTCGCCTCGTCCTCACCCCAAAGGCGGATGAAGTCCTCCGGTTCGACCCCTAGCCCGTCCGCGACACGCGTGATGTAGTTGAAGTAGCCGATGATCTGCGTGGCATCGTGGATCGCGGTGTCGTCGAATGAAAACGAGCGCAGGACGTCGAGGTCTGACGGCCCCACCTCGTGCTGATGCAGCGTCAACTTCTCTGCATAGGCGCAAAGCGCTCGATCGGCTTCACTCAGCTCCGCGTCACGCCAATCGCGGACGATCGCGTGCACGAAGACGTCCGCAGCTTCGTCGGTGGCGAGTATATCCGTGACCTCTTCCCGGAGGTCGTGCGCGTGCGCCTGAATTCAGTAGAAGCAGTCGTTCAACTGGGATGTGACCACGGCGAGCATCTCGCGTCGCCAACGAGCGAGTGGCGAAGCGCCGAACATGAGCGCCCCGTACAACCGCAGGGATGCATCCATCGTGCGGGGATTGAGGCTCATGACGTGCACGATGTGCCACACGCGGCCTGCACGCTCTTGGGCCGTCTCGAACTGTTTTCTCAGCCACCCGGTCGCGTCTTCGACGGCGATCTGTTCGATGTAGGGCATGGCAGGAAATCTACGCAAAGTTCTGGCACGTGAACCACATCGGGGTCATATCCGTAGTAGAATGCAGTGCACACTCTGGAGGAGGTGAACCGTGGCTCAGTGCAGTGGAAGTACGAAGAAGGGAGACCGGTGCAAGAGGGACGCGCGAGGCGAGTCACCGTTCTGCACCATTCATCAGGACCAGGAGATCCGTGCTCGAGAGCCCAGCGACCGAGGCGAGTGGGATAACGACGCCATCATCAAGGCCTTGATCGGCTTCGCCATCATCGGGTTTTTCTTCATGCTGCGAAGGCGGTAATACCTGCCCGGCTACCCCGCCGGAAGCATCTCCTGTTTCACGAGCTCGAACTGGACTTCGAGATCGGTCATTTGAGCGAGGGCTGGGCCCAAGTCTCCCTCTCTGCCTGCCGTCTCGATCTGGTGCGCGACATCACGCAGCGCCTCGGGGCACACGTTGGCGGATGCGCCCTTGATGGAGTGCGCGTGGCGCCCGACTTGCTCGGCATCTCCCTCCTGCAAGCCGTCCTTCAACGCCTCGATCAGCGTGGGGATCTCCTCCAGGAAGGCGTATTCAACAGTCTTAGTCAGCTCGTCGTCGTCCATGAGCCGTCGCTTTAGAGTGGCTCTGTCGAAGACCGACGGATGACTCATGACCTCCGGTTGTTCACTTTGGCCCAAGGCATCCACAGCGTGCTCCCCTGCTGGCAGCCATCGCTTGAGCGCGTCAGCCAACGCGCGTAGGTCGATCGGCTTGGTCAGATAGTCGTTCATCCCTACTTCGAGGCAGACTTCACGATCGCCCTTCATGGCGTTCGCATCAGCACCAAATCGTACGGGATAGCCCACAACGCTTCGATGGCCTCTCGGATGGCTCCGTCTCGGTGTCGCTGCATGGCGAACAAAAGACGGGCAGTGGCCGCATCCGGATCAAGGTCGAGGACTCGGGGCCCGGCTTCAAGCGCAAGGAAGAGTCGACGTCTCCCGACGAATCCGATACGCCGAGCGGCCGGGGAATCTCTCTAGTGCAGCAGCTGTGCACTTCGCTCGACTACAACGAACGCGGGAACGAGGTGGAAGCGGTCCGCTCCTGGTGAGGCGTATCCCCTCCAAGGTGGCGCTGGAGGCGGAATAGCGGCTCCCACTCGGGGACCTTGCGTCATCGGGCCGCAGGCTATCGAATACGCCTCCGGCCCGTCAGGCCCCCTGCGCCACTTTGCCAAGAACCTCGTTGAAGCTACCTCTATTTGAGCGTGCCGCCGGGATTCGAGAGAGGACGGCGATCGTAGCCCCCGAAGGGGCCTTCAATTTCGGCGAGCTGCTTGATGCGTCCGGGTGGGTGGCCACTCGGTTGCTCGCGGGGCGCGACGACCTGGACTCCGAACGCATTTGCTACCTCGTGCCTCCGGGTTGGCACCACGTCGCGGTCCAGTGGGGCATATGGCGGTCGGGCGGCCTCGCGGTGCCGCTCGCGACTTCGCACCCGGCGGCGGAGCTCGCATACGTGCTCGACGACGCTTCGCCCGAAGCAGTCGTCGCACATCCGGACTTGATCGACCGAGTCTCGGGCGTCGCCGCCGAGCGCCAGCTGCCGGTTCTCCAGACGCCCGCTCTACTTGCCGAAGGGCCCACCGGCGTGCTTCCGGACCTGGCCGCGGACAGGTCGGCTATGATGCTTTACACGTCCGGTACCACGGGGCGGCCCAAGGGGGTCGTGGTCACGCACGGCAACCTGCAAGCGCAAGTCTCGTCGCTGAGCGACGCCTGGGGTTGGAGCGAGCACGATCACATTCTACTGCATCTCCCTCTGCACCACGTGCACGGCATTACGAACATACTGACCTCGGCGCTTTGGAACGGCGCCACCTGCGAGATCTTGTCGCGGTTCAACGCCGTCGACGTGTGGGAACGCCTATCCCGGGGGGACTGCACGCTCTACATGGCGGTGCCGACCGTATACCGACGGCTCCTAGAGGCGTGGCAACGCGCCGACCCGGCAACGAGAGAGGCCTGGAGCGCCGGGGCGTTGGCTTGCCGGCTCATGGTATCCGGATCCGCTGCACTGCCCGTGCCCACACTGGAGCGCTGGCAGGAGATCACCGGGCAACGACTGCTCGAGCGGTACGGCATGACCGAGATCGGGATGGCGCTCTCCAATCCGCTCAATGGGGAAAGGCGCGCGGGTCATGTGGGCCAGCCACTACCAGGGATCGATGTCCGTCTCGTTGACGAAGCCGGCAGACCGGTAGCGGCCGGCGCCGAGGGTGAGATCCAGGTACGAGGTCCGACCGTCTTCTCAACCTACTGGAGGCGTGAGCAGGAGACGCAAGATGCGTTCGCTGAAGAGGACTGGTTCAATACAGGTGACCAGGCGGTGGTCGAGGACGGCGCGTACCGCATCCTCGGTCGCGCGAGCGTGGACATCCTCAAGACCGGCGGCGAGAAGATATCCGCGCTGGAAATCGAGGACGTGCTGCGATCCTACACCGGAGTCGTGGACTGCGCCGTGGTCGGTGTCCCGGACGCGGATTGGGGCGATCGTGTTTGCGCGGCAGTCGTTTGCGAGGCTTCTCACCCGCTCGACGTGGACGCGCTGCGCGGCTTCGCGCGGGAGCGCCTCGCACCCTACAAGGTGCCCAAGCAGATCATTCTGGTGGACGCGTTGCCGCGGAACGCCATGGGCAAGGTCACCAAGCCCACTGTAGTGGAACTCTTCGACCTGCGCGATGTCGATTAGCGCCTTACGCGAGCCCTTTTGCCGGACTGCGCGCGACGCGGCTTGCGCCGACCTCTCAACTGGGGTCTTGTGGGGCTCCTGATCACGATCTGCGCCCTGGGGAGCGAATGATCGACGCTGTGCTTGCCAACCTGCGCGAGTACTGGATGGTGTATACGCTGCTGGCACTCTACACCGTCATACTCGCGCACCACGCCTGGAGCGGGAACAAGAAGACGAAGGACCTCTCCGACTACTACGTCGGCGGCCGCAACATGGGTGGCTGGGTCATCGGCCTCTCGTTTTTCGCGACATACGCGAGCACGAATTCGTTCGTGGGCTTCAGCGGCCGCACATACGATTGGGGGTTGCCGTGGCTGTTGTTCATCCCTATGTCGGTCGCTTTTTGCCTCTTCGCATGGATCGTGGTCGCTCCGAGGCTGCGCAGTTTTACCGCAGCGATGGATTCATTGACGGTGCCCGACTTCATCGGACTCCGCTTCGATAGCACTACCGCCCGCATCTTCGCCGCGCTCATCGTTATCGCTGCCTCGCTCTTCTACATGACCGCGGTCTTCAAGGGCATTGGCAACCTGCTCGAAGTCTTCCTCGAAATCCCGTACAAGATCTCCATCGTCATCGTCTTCTTCATCGTCATGACGTATACGATGGTCGGCGGCTTCATCTCGGTCGTGAAGACCGATGCGGTCCAGGGCGTGGTCATGATCGTCGCCGCGGTGCTGCTCTTCTTCGGGACGGTGAACGCGGCCGGCGGACTGGGCTCCATCACCGAGGTCCGCACACAGCCAGGCGGCGAAGCGCTCTTTACGTGGGGAGGCGGCGTAGCGGTCCCAGTCCTGATCGGGACGATGGTGGCGGGGCTCGTCAAGTTCGCGGTCGAGCCCCGTCAGCTGTCACGCTTCTTTGCGCTGGAGGGCGAAAAAGCCATACGGACCGGCATGTGGGTGTCGTCTCTGACGTTCGCCGCGGTCTTTTCGCTGCTGATCCCCATCGGGATCTACGCGCGACGGATCTTTCCCGACGGGATCGAGGATACGGACCTCGTGATCCCGAACCTGCTCGCTGAAGTGTTCGGGCAAGGCACGAGCGCGTTCCTTCTGGTGGCCATGGTCGCGGCCGCAATGTCGTCGCTCGACAGCGTCTTGCTCGTATTGGCATCGACCACCGAGCGGGACGTGGTAAGCATTATCCGGCCTGGCCGCAGCGAGGAACAGGAGATGTTCTGGACGCGTGGATGGGTGGCGCTGTTCGCCTTCATCACGATGCTCATCTCGCTGAACCCCTTGGGGGGTATCGTGGAGTTGACCGCCTTCAGTGGGGCACTCTACGGCGCGTGCTTCTTCCCGGCGCTCGTACTGGGTCTGCACTGGAAGCGGGGGAGCGGGACCGCCGTCGTGGGGTCCTTCGTTACTGGGATCGTGGTGCTTCTCGCTTGGGACTTCGCGCCGGGGTCTGAGATCATTCATGAAATCTTCCCGGCGATGCTGCTGTCCACCGGGATGTACGTCGGACTGGCCATCGTGACCGAAGACACCGCGAGCGAGGCCGTGGTAGCGTTGATAGAGGAAGCTGGAAGGACCTCCAGCGAAACATCGTAGTAGCAGTCACACTCATACCTCGTTTCCAAACGGACTAGCCGTGAGCACGCTCACCCTCGCCGAGCACCAATCCGACATCCTCGCCTCACTTCGGCGCCTACAAGGCCGAGGCACAGTAGGAGATGTCGTCGCGGATTCCGGTCTGCCCGGGGACAATGTGCGCTCGGGACTCAAGGTGCTGCTGGAGTCGCACCAAGGGCACCTGGCGGTCTCCGACACCGGTGAACTGCTCTACGAGTTCGACGAGAAGCTGATCGTGCGCGGAACGGAGCCCGTGCTGGCGCGCATGAAGCGCACCGCCACCGATGTGTTCACAAAGGGCTTCAAGGCCACGATCGTGATCATGTTGGTCGTCTACTTCCTCATCTTCGTGGCGCTGGTGATCGCGGCGCTCTTTGCGAACAAGAATAGTAACTCGCGCGGGGGCGGCATCCTGGGCGGACGGAGAGGCGGGGGTCACAGGCACGGCGGCTTCGGCAACTTCTGGCTCTGGTACTACATCTGGACGCCGCGCTGGAGACTCGGCCGACCGTACTACGGTCGTCGCTGGGAAGGCACGCTCGCTAAGGAAGACCGGCCACCCTTTTACAAGAAGGTCTTCGCTTTTGTGTTCGGGCCCGACAAGCCGACCCCGACTCAGGCCCAGCTCGATCGCAGCACGATCCGACTCATCCGAGCTCGCAAGGGAGTCATCACAACCGCCGAGCTGGTGGAGCACACCGCGCTCACGTTCCCGGAGGCCGAGGACGAAATGGGACGTTTGCTCGGCGCGTACGACGGCGAAGCGGCGGTCTCGCCGGACGGCGAACTAGTGTACGCTTTTCCCGAACTGATGCTCAGCGCCCACGACACGAAAGCGCGCGAGCCCAACCCAGCTTGGCTGCGCCTCGAGCACAAGCAGGAGCTGACCGGCAACACCGCGGGCGCCAACGCGGTCGTCGCCGGCATGAACGGTTTCACGCTGGTCGCGGCCGCCACGTCGCCGTGGTTCATCTTTCCGAGGCTCGGGATTAGCCTCAGCGATCCCGTCGCCGTGGTTGGGCTAATCCTGATACCGGTCGTCTTCAGTGTCCTTTTCTACGGAGTTCCTCTCCTGCGCATGTGGGGCGTGACCCGTGAGAACAAGCGCCGGGAGAAACAGAACATCCGTCGAGTTCTGCTCGGTCTGGTGTACAGTCGATCTCTGGACAAAGGTCGCGACGTCGGCGCCGCAGAGGCATACGAGCATGTGGTCTCCCGCCTAAAGCAGCAGGTCGTCGAGCGGGCAGCCGTGGATGCGGCGCTTCAGGGGTTGGCGGCCGAGCTCGACGCCGCCGTGGCAGTCGACGACGCCGGAGACACGCGCTACACCTTCCCGGCTCTCCGTCAGCAGTTCACAGCCAGTGAGACCGTGCGTCGGAAGTTACAGCTCGAAAACCGGACACTCGGGGAGATCGTCTTCTCCACCAGCGACTCCGCCGCCGAGGCCGGAGAGCGTGAACTCGCTCTCTTCGATCGCGAACTCACCGAAAGTGAGACCGATTTCGGCCGCTACCTACCGGCGCTCGACAAGATCGGCTTCGAGGACGACTACGAGCTCGTCGCCTTCGATGAAGAGCTGAAGCAGAGGGGTCTCATCAAGGCCTAGGCCAAGCTGCTAGTACCGCCCGTCGGCGACCTACTGTACGACCTGCGCAGAGTCCGCTAAGCCCTGTCGCAGCAGCACCTCGATGAGGTTCAGATATTGGACGCGCGTTTGGTTGGGAGTGGACAGCGCGTGTTCCAGCATTCCGGCCGCCTCAGCGAACTCGCCACGATTTTCGAGAATCAGGCTGCGATTCTTAGGCGCGGTCGCGTCGTCGGGGTACGCCTCGAGCACCTGACGGTAGGCCCCTTCCTCTGCCGGCTCATCCAAGAGCACCGTTGCGTGATAGGACGCCTCCGCGCGCAGCAGCGTGGGGCCATCGCAGGTGGTTATTCCCCGTCCTCATGCGTCGTATACTGAAACGGTGGCTGGCTCCGGAGGTGAGGAGATGATGATGAGGAAGACACTGATATCGATCGCTGCGCTCGTCGTAATCACGGCCTGCGCGTCAAGCGGAAGAGCAGTCGAGCGCGGGCAGCCCTTCACCCGCGACGCAGTCGCGGAGGGGACCATCCGCGTGCACGTGCAGAACGACAACTTCATGGACGCGCGACTCTACGCTATCGGCTCGAGCTCGCGCCAGCACCTCGGCATAGTCGTTGGCAAACAGCAGGCGGTACTGGAAATTCCGTGGGATTTCAGCAAGCCCCTGCGCATCGAGATCGATCTGCTAGCTGGCCCGAAGTGCACGACAGATACCATCGAGGCCGACCCTGGCGACATACTCGACCTGAGGATCGAGTCGGTGCTCTCGAGGAGCGCTGCCTGCTCCTAAGGGAGCCACTGTGCTGGCGGCGTGACGGCGTCGCGCGCCGACTGCTACTCGTAGAGCAGAAAGCGTGCGACGCTGTCGCCGAAGTCCGTGAGTTCGTGATCGAGGCCGTGTAGGACTTCATCCACAGTAGCGCCCGCGTCCACACCCGTGCGCAACCCAGAGTGCCCCCAGAGAATGTCGATGGGCGCGATTGTCCCTTCGTACTCGTAGGGCGGACTATTCCACGCGAATGCTTCCGGGGCCAGCTCTTTCGCAGCGCTGAGTATCGCCACCGAGGTTCGTACCGGCTGGAACCTCTCGACATCCGTGACGTGGAGTTGCGCACCTCCGCAGATGGTGCCTGCGTGTTTTTGGAACGTCGGCTCGAAGTGGCAGGGTCGGAATCGTACGCCCGGAAGAGCGTGCCCATCCAGTCGCTCGACGAAAGCACGAGCATCCAGGTAGGGAGCTCCAACGAACTCGAACGGCTGCGTCGTGCCCCTTCCCTCCGAAAGGTTGGTGCCCTCGACCAGCACCGTGCCAGGATAGACCTCGCACGAGCCGAGGGTGGGCAGATTGGGACTCGGCCTCACCCACGGAAGTCCGGTGTCCGACCACCGCATCCGTCGACGGAGCCCCTCGCAGGCAATGACCTCGAGCTCACAAGCGATGCCGCGAACATCGTTGAGCCACCTAGCCAACTCTGCGCACGTGAGTCCGTGGCGGAGCGGCACCGGGTGGAGACCCACGAAGGACTCGAACCCGGCACGAAGCACGGGCCCTTCGCGGCGATGGCAGCCGATGGGATTGGGACGGTCCAGCACCACGAAGCGAACGCCGGCCTCCGCGCACGCCTCCATCGAGAGCGCCATCGTCCACACGAAGGTGAACACCCGGACCCCCACGTCCTGGAGGTCGAAGAGGAGCGCGTCGAGCCCGTCCAGCATCTCGGGCGTGGGCTTGCGGGTCTCCCCGTACAAGGAATGCACGGGGAGGCCGGTTACCGGGTCGGCGTAGTACTCCGACTCGATCATGTTGTCCTGCTTTTCTCCGCGCGCGCCGTGCTGCGGGCCGAAGAGCGCACGCACGTCGAAGCCCGCGCCCAGCAGCGCGTCCGCGGAGAAGGTCAGGTCCGACGCCACCGACGCGGGGTGCACGATCAGGCCGCACGCGGCACCGCGCAGATGGTCGGCCTCCCCCGCTAGCAATCGATCGATCCCGGCACGCACGTGGACCTCGCTCAAGATGCTACCGTCCCAGCCCGAGTTGCTCGCTCACGATTTCCGCGAGCTCGCTGAGCAGGAGCAGCGGAGGCCGATCGAACGCTGGCCGGTCCGACGAGTTGACCTGCAAGGCCAGCGCGAAACCGTAGTCCGGGAAGTAGTACGCCTCAGTCCGGTAGCCCGGCATGAAGCCGCTGTGTCCCCAGGCCGTTCCCGCCGGCAGCTGCATCATGACGACGCCTAGACCATAGCTGGCTTCGGGACCGAGCGGCGCCGGCGTCCCGGTCCTGAAGTCGTCGAGCAGCGTCGGGTCGAACGCGCGGCCCTCGTGAATGTGTCTCACCCAGATCGCGAGGTCTTCCGTCGTGGAAGCAAAGCCGCCACCGGCCCATTCGAACTGCGGGTTGAAGACCAGTCGGCCTTCCGAGACTGTCTCGTCAAAGTCCCCGAACGGGTTCTCGGGACCGCCGTAGCCGTTCACGATACCGGGCACCGCAGGCCGGTCCGAGCGGACCGTATTCTCGAGCGAGAGCGGCCCGAGCAGTCGACGGTCGATCTCGTCGTAGATCAAGGTGCCGAGAACTTTCTCGACAGCCATTGCAACGAGAATGTAGTTCGTGTCTGAGTAGTCCCAGCCCTCACCCGCGGCGAACGGAGGCTCCATTCCGAACAAGTACGCGAGGCGCTCTTCAGCCGTCCACGTACGCATGGGTTCCCGCGTCAGGTCCTGGAGAAACACCGGGTTGAGCTCGTAGCGCACGATGCCGCTGGTATGGCTCATGAGCTGCCGGATGGTGGCGTCATCACCGTTGGGGAGTCGGTGGTACCAGGGTTCGTCGCCGAGGTAGTCGGCCAGGCGCGCATCCAGATCGAGTCGACCCTCGGACACCAACTGAAGCGCTACCGCTCCGAAATACGTCTTGCCGACGCTGCCTTGAAGCATGCGGTCGGTTGCACGCATCTCACGGTGGGCAGTCGTATCCGACCAGCCCGCCGCAAAACCGCGAGAGGTGCCATCTGGCAACGCGAGGCCGAGCGTGAGCCCGGGGATACCGGAGTTATGGGTGAGCGAATCGATATATACCTGAACGGCAGCGCTCAGCGGGTCTGTCGACTGACCGGACAGAGCTCCCGAGAGTGCGGGAGTAGAGAGAGCTACGAGGAGCACGGCTAGCCGCCGCGCGCGTTCAGGATTCATGCTGTGGGGATCATCGGGGTGGTGGTCGCGAAGCCCGACAATGGGTGGTGGGGCTGGGCCCCGCCACCCCACTGTTCAATCGGATCTGAACGCTGTGACCGGATCGACTCGGGCCACGCGGCGGGCCGGCAGCAAACAAGCACCCGTGGCAACGACCCCAACAAGCAGCAACACAACCGCATGGGTCAGTGGAGCCAAGGGCTCGATTCCGAAGAGACTACTCCTGATGAGGCGGGTCGCTGCCATCGCCGCAGGAATGCCCAGCAACAACCCCACTCCGGACAGGAGAAGGCCTCTTCGCACGACTCCGTTCGCGACCCTATCGACGGTCGCGCCAAGCGCCATGCGGACCCCAATCTCGTGCCGGCGACCGGCCACCTGATACGCGAGCACACTGTATATACCCATGGCCGCCAGGACGGCGGCGGCGGCTGAGAAGAGGACCAGGACGGCCGTGGTCGCCCTTCTGGCTGGAAACAGACCGGGCAAGGATCTCGTCCATCGTCGCCACCGCAGACAGCCGCGCCTCAGGTGCCAGATCTCGAAGGACGCCGCGCACAGCCGCCGTGACCGAACCGGCGTTCCCGGAAGTGCGCAGCGCCAGCCTCATGCTCGAGGCGGCGCTCTGGTGGTACGGATAGTACATCGCGCCCGAGACGCCTTCCTGTAGGGCCGCACGGCGACCTCTACCTGCCGGAACCGGCCTTGGCTGGTACTGAGTCGCTCGCCCAGATCACGCCAGCGCCCGGACAGAAGTCTCCGGTGTCGAGGAAGTGCGTGTGCAGGCACTCCAACGTCGAGCCCAGGCTCTGCAGCAACGCCACAGTCTCCGGGTACTCCACCCTGGTGAAGAAGCCGGCCCGGCCACCCCGAGCCATGTCGGCCGTGGACTGTCCGAGCCGTGTGATCGCGCCGACGTCCGCGCCCTGCGCTACCAGATAGCGGATCATCTCATCATCCCCGCGGGAGGCTGCATAGTGGAGCGGCGTGTAGCCCCACGAGTCCCTAAGGTCGACATCGGCGCCGTGTTCGTCGATCAGGTACTTCAGGACCGACATGAACTGGTCGGGGACGCTACGCACGCTGAACGCTCCCAGCCCGAGCCATCCGCCTCCCGCGGCGCTGTGCACGGGGTACGCACTCGGCACACCCTCGGGAATAGACGGCAGCCCCGAGTCTTCCTGCTGGCGCCCATCCTGCTGCCGGCGCTCTCTCATTCCGACGGCTGGCCACGAAGTAGGAATGTTCGGGTCTGCGCCGTACGCGGCGAGAAGCTTCATCGCGTCGAGGTCCTGCGCGAACGTCGCCCGCCAGAACGGGGTCGCGCCCTGCAGGTCGATCCCCAGCTTGGTGAGACCGTATTCCCAGTACCACAAGTGGGTGTCCAGTCGCACGTTCGTATCGGCGCCAGCCTCCAGGAGAGCGCGCAACACCTCCATGTGCTCCGCCTCCTGATTGTCGTGCGCCCTCGGCTGCGGGTAATTCGACTTGGGTGCCCATTGTGTCTGGAGCACCGCAAACAGCGGCGCAACTCCATCGGTGGAGGCGGCCAAGTTGGGATTCGCCCCGCGCTCAATCAGAAGCAGCGCGACGTCGAATTGGCCATTGAGCGCCGCCATCAGCAGAGGACTCGTTCGGTCGCCGCCACTGACCTGGTCCGCGCCGGCGCCACCATCGAGCAGCCTGCGCACCGATTCGACATGGCCCTCTCGAGCCGCGTGTAGCAGCGCCGTCATGCCTCCGGTCTTCCCAACGAGCGTCTCCCGGTAGGGAGGGCGCGCGACCTCGGGGCCACCCGGGTAATCCGGCCGGTAGTTCACGAGCTCGCTGGCGTCGACTGGTCCTACGGGATCGTCGGAGAGAAGGAACTCCCGTTGAGCGCGGATGGCCGCCTGCACCTGAGCAGGACTCGGGTCCCAATTAGCGGCGTTGGGGGCACCGTCCCGTAGCGACCGGACCATCTCCCGAAACCGACGGTTGGCCTCCCTATCGATCGCGACGCTTCGCAGCACATCGACGACCTCGGTGGTGATCGCTGCATCCGCGCCGCGGCTCAGCAGCATCCTTACAGCCGCCGAGCGATCGTAGGCCGCGGCGAACATGAGCGGCGTCTGTCCTGACGAAGCCTCTCGCGCATTCACGTCAGCCCCGTGATCCAGCAGCGTCGCGACGGACGTCTCGCCGCCGACCGCGGCGGCCGCCAGGTGAACGGGCGTGACCCCGGTGTTGCTGGTGGTGGCGTTCACGTCAGCGCCGGCCTCGACCAGCGCTCCGACTACGCGACCATGTCCGCCGCGACCAGCGAGGTGCAACGGGGTGTATCGACCGATGCGGGTACCTGCATCCAGCTCAGCGCCGGCCGAGATGAGCAGCTTCGCGACGTCGAGATGGCCGCGCTCCGCAGCCGCGTGCAGGGCGGTCAGGCCGTCCCCTCGAGCCGCGTTCACGTCTGCACCACCGTCGAGCAACGACCTGACCACCTCGACCTCGCCTCGACGCGCTGCGTCCAACAGCGGGTTGTCGACGGGGAGCGCGGCGCCAGAGAGCAACGCCGCCGTGAAGACCGCAACCACCATCCGTGGCGACGGCCTTATTTTCTTGCTCATGCCTCGCCGTCGCCCGAAGCGCCGCGCGGAAACGTCAATGCGAACTCGCCCGTGCTGTCGCCAAAGCCGTGCATCTCATCGTGCCCGATGCCCTGCATCAGGCTCACGAAGGCGTTCGCCATTGGGGTGCCCCCAGGGGCCCTGAGGTGGAGGTTGCCTTCCAAGGCGCCGTTCGCGTGGCCCATGAGAATGAGCGGACACTTTCGGTGATTGTGGAGGTTGGAATCACCCATGGGCGAGCCCCACACGATCGCTGTCCTGTCCAGCAGGGAAGCATCTCCCTCCATCGTATTCTTCATCCTCTCCAGGAAGTAGCCGACCTGACTCAGGCGGTAGGTATTGATCAGGTTGTAGTCCATGATGTCGGCCGGCACGTTGCCGTGGTGCGACGCTCCGTGGTGCGACTTGGTGGTTCCGCTCCCCGGGAACGTGCGATTCGACTGGTCGAAGCCGGTCTTGAACGTGATCACGCGGGTCAGGTCCGTCTGCAACGCGAGCACCTGGAGGTCGAACATCAGCCTCATGTGCTCCTCCCAGGAGTCCGGGACCCCCGACGGAGCCTCTGGCATTTCCCTCACTTCGCCACTGGTGTTGCGCGCCTCGACCAGCTGGATCCTGCGCTCCATCTCACGGATGTGCGTCAGATACTCGTCCATGGCCAGTCGGTCCACGGCGCCAAGAGTCATGCGCAACCTCGCGACTTCGGTCGCAATCCAGTCGATCACGCTGCGGTCCGTCCGGCGTCTGGCCGCGCGATCTTCGGCGCTGTCCCCCGCCCCGAAGAGCCGTTCGAAGACGGCCCGCGGCTCGCGAATCGCCGGCAACGGCTGCGTGGGCGCCGCCCAGGCGAGCGAGGTGGTGTACGCGCAGTGATAGTTGTAGGCGCACCCACCGCCGCGGTCGATCTGCTCCGTGCACAGCTCGAGCGAAGGCAGAGCGGTGTCGAGCCCGAAGCGTCGCGCGTGCAGCTGGTCGAGCGACGTGCCCAGGTAGAGATCCGAGCCCTGGGTCTGCTTGGGATGGGCCTGTGTCAGGAACACCGCAGTCGAGCGGTCGTGGTCACCACCGATCTCCGCCGCCTGGTACGGCTCGGCCATGCGGCAATCCGTGTTACTGACGATCGTCAGGTACTCCCGGTACTGCTCCAGAGGCGCTAACTGGCTCGTCGGCGCGAACTCGAAGTCACGGCCCAATTTCGCCGGAGCGAAGAGGTGCTGGGAGTCTCCCCATTCGCTGCCGCCGGCACACCCCATCGACTCCTCGATGCAGACGAGACGAGTGTTGGCCGGCGCCGCCAGGCTGTCACTCCACAGCCGCCCAGCCGGTACCATCGCGTCCAGGAACGGCAGCGCGACGGTCGCGCCCATGCCGCGTACGAAGGTCCTACGAGAAACGTGCTTTCCTGTGATGAAATGCATCGCTCTACATCCCCTTGTCGGCGTCGGACTCCGAAGTCAGCGGCGATCGCCTCATCTGGAATGGATCACTTCTCACGACGCCCAGGATGAACGTCGACATTCTGTACTCCTCCGCCTCCGCATCTCTCACGATGGCACGGATCGACGGCTGGTCATAGTGCTCCACGCGCCGGCCCATGGCGTACGCCAGCAGGTGGGCCGCAAAGTTGCGCACGAGCGGGATCGGACTCGCGAGCATGACATCGGTGAGCTCGCTCAGCTTGCTTACGGGGGTGCCGTCGTAATACGTGCCTCGTGTGTCGAGCGGCATCATGTTCTCGCGCTTCCTCCACTTGCCCGTCACGTCAAAGTTGTCGAGTGCCAGGCCGATGGGGTCCATGAAGCGGTGGCAGGAATTACACGTCGGATCAGCTCGGTGCCGCTCCATGCGCTCGCGCGTCGTCAGGCGACGCCCGTCCGCTACGCTTTCGGTCAACTCGAAGGCCGGCACGTTGGGCGGTGGAGGCGGAGGCGGCGTCCCCATGAGCACCTCCATTACCCACTTTCCCCGAAGCACTGGAGAGGTTCGGTCGGACATTGAGGTCAGCAATAGCACGCTGCCGTGGCCCATGACACCCCGGCGGGTGTCGTCCGGATAACGCACTCGCCTGAACTCGTCGCCGGATACCCCCGGGATGCCGTAGTGCCGAGCCAGGCGCTCGTTCATGAAGCTGTAGTCCGCGTCGAAGAGCTCGAGGAAACTGCGGTCTTCGCGCACCAGGTGGTCGAAGAACAGCTCTGTCTCTCGCACCATGTCGGCGCGGAGTTGACCGGTGAAGTCCGGATAGAAAAAGGGCTCCGGCTGATTCTTGGCCGCGTCTTGCAATCGCAGCCACTGGTGCGCGAAGCGGGTGGCGAGCGCCTCCGCACGGGGGTCCTCCAACATGCGCGCGACCTGCCGCTCCAGCACTCCGGGGTTCGTGAGTCGCCCATCGGCCGCTGTTCTGAGCAGCTCCTCGTCCGGTCCCGTGGACCAGAGGAAGAACGAGAGGCGGCTCGCCAAGTCGAGATCCGCTAGGCGAAAGCTCTCACCCTCCGAAACGTCCACCGGTTGCTGTTCCAGGCGGAAGAGAAACGAAGGGCTCGCCAGGATCGCCTGCAGCGCCGTCCGGACCCCGACCTCGAAGCCGTCTTCGGCGGCACCGGCATCGAAGAACGACATCGGACCGGCGACATCCGCCGCAGTGACCGGTCGCCTGTACGCTTTGCTCAGGAGGCGCTCGACGATCGATTCCGCGCAGGGGCGCTCCTCGGCGGGCGTCGCAGGCGTGCACGTGAAGACCTCACGGCGACTCGGGGTCTCGGACACTCCAGTGGTACGCACCGGCCCCGTAATCATGAGGTCGGCGACGTGGGGCAACGCCGTGATCCCATAGTTCGCCCAAGCCTGCGAGTCTTCTCCTCCAACGAAGGACCATGCGAAGGGGCTCAGGCGATCCTCGTAGGGCCCGTCATTTTTCCGGACGAACACAGCCGCCACACGGTGCTGACCCGCAGCGACGCTAATCGGCTCGGTTCGGATCGGAACGCTGCTGCCGCCGTTGTGCTCGAGGGCCAACAGCGCAACGCCCTCGCCGTTGATGGAGAGATCGACATCCTCGAAGGACGTGCCCCTGCCGAAGAGTGTCTCTAACGAGAACACGTAAGAGCCGTCCGCCGGGAAGTCGTGGGTGACGACGATCCCGCCGCGTGTCCCGTACGGGGCGCCTTCGAGCCGGTCCCACGCGTGTTGCGAGACCTCGATCGGACTCGTGTACTTCGTCGAGGACACGACAGCGTCGGGCGTGCCCACGGCCATACGGCTGACCTCCGCGGCCGCCCTCAAGTACGCCTCGAGCAGCGTGGGCGAGAGCCCCTGTGCGGCGGACAAGTTGTCGAAGCTGCCCAAATAGGTGTCTGGAGGAAGCCAGCGACCGGCGGCCACGTCGAGCGCCAGCAGGTCACGAATCACGCGTTCGTACTCGGCGCGGTTGAGTCTCTGGAACCGTCGCACGCCGGGATTTGGATCGGCTATGGCCGCTTCGTCGATGACCGCTTCGAGCGCCTCCGCGAGTGTCCGCAGCGTGTCGCCGGCAGGCCGCCGGGCCCCGGGAGGCGGCATCATCCCTGCGCGCAGCTTCAGGATCATCTGCTCAGCGGTTTGCGCCCGCTCGTGAGCACTGGCGACCACGAACGTCTCCAACGTCAGGTTCCCGGCCAGCCGGCGCTCGTTGTGGCAGCGCACGCAATACCGCTCAATCACCTCAGTGGGCGTTCGAGTCACCGCGGTGGCAGCCACGGACACCGTTCCGGCTTCGCGCCAGGGCATGCCGGTCCCTGCGAGGTGGCTCTCGACCGCAAGCCATACGCCCAACAGGGTGGCAACAGCAGCTACTGTCTTCATGCTTCAGGCAATGTAGGCCACTTAGTTCGAGAGCACGAGCGATCTGCCGATGAGCTTGCTCGTATCGGCGCCGGGCCTCGGCACGAGCTTGTCCATCCATCCGCCGTCCCAGCTGGCGATATAGAGGTTGCCCTCCTGGTCCACGTCGAGTTGGTGCGGACGGGATAGGCCGCCTGCAAAACCTCCCCGCGTCCCTCCGAAAGCGCCGAAGTAATACTGGAGCTCACCGGCCAGGTTGTACTTGAGAATCCGGTTCAGCCTCGCGGAGATCACCCAGACTCCATCGTTCTCATCGATGAAGACGCCCACGGGATCGGACACGTCGGGCCATTCCTCGATGAACTCGCCGTCCTCCGTAAAGATCTGGATGCGGTTGTTCGTGCGGTCGCCCACGTAGACGCGGTGATCCCGGTCCACAGCAACGCCGTGCACCAGGTCGAACTGTCCGGGTCCGCTCCCGAGCTCCCCCCACTCCATCAAGTACTCTCCTGATGCGTTGTACTTGACGATGCGGGAGTTCCAGTAGCCGTCGCCGAGCAAGAAGCTGCCGTCCGGGAGGAAAGCGAGCACCGCCGGATCGCCGTAGGTGAACGGACCCGGGTTGGGATTTGCCCGAGCTTCTGCGCGAGTCGTCGGGTGGTCGGGGTCGACGAGCCGCATCACCAACTCGCTTCCATCGTTGCTGAACTTGAGGATCTGCATGTTGACCCCCTTGCCGCCACCACGCTCGACGACCCAGACGTGGCGTTCGGGGTCGTAAGGGCTGATGTAGACCTGGTGAGGCTTGTTGAAGATGGAGTCCCACTGGCTCCAGTTCTCAGTGATGTTCCCGTTCCGATCGACGGCTACGAGATAGTTGGTACTCCCGTCCCGCTCCCGCCCCTGCCGGTCCCGGTCCCCCCAGATCGCCACCAGAATCCGGTCCGGGGTATCCACCGCGACTCCGGACACCTGCCCCCAGGTCCATGGGCCCTCGTGGTCCGGCGCTGGCTTCCACCAGTTCTCCACCGCCTCGTACTCTCCAGTCCTGTCGTCGCCACCCTTTACGATGGCTGTCTGCGATGCCGACTGCGGTACACTCTGGTTCTCGCCACCACAGGCCTGGAGTGCCGCCAGAACAGCGGCGAGGACGAGGGCCACGTACATGCGATTCAGTCTCATGATGCCTCGGCTCGGGAAGGCTCCCCTAGAAGCTGTCGAGAGGCCGCCACTATCCGGCGACCCTTCGCACTCGCTCGATCACGACGCTTTCAACCAACTGTTGGCCGTCGACCGTACCCGTCTGGATGTCACGTACTACGTCCATGCCCTCGACGACCTGGCCGAAGACCGCGAAGCCCTGGCCGTCGGGGTTGCGGTGGCCGCCAAAGTTCAGCGACGGCTGGTCGTTGATACAGATGAAGAACGACGCGCGAGCGGAGTCCGGGCCTCCCCGAGCCATCGACAGCGCTCCGTCTACGTGTGAGAGACCCGTGTCTCTGGTCCTCTCGAGTGGTATCGCCGCACGCAGGCGAGCGCGCATCGATCGGTCCACACCCGCCTGAATGACCTCGATCCTCACCGAGTCGTTCGGCTGGTTGTCCATGCGTACGCTGCGGTAAAACCTGCCGCGGTCGAACAGCCCGTCCGCCAAATAGGCGAGAAAATTCTCGGCGGTCACAGGGGCCGCATCCACGTAGATCTCAGCGGTGATGTCGCCCTTGGCGGTCTCGATGCGCACGACCACTATGTCGCCTGCGGCCTGGCCGGCGGCTGGCCAAGCGAGCGGCAGCCCTGCCAGAAAGCCGAGCGCGACGGCCCCTGACGCGCGCGCGCGCCTCGTCACTAGTTCCCGCCACGCGTGACAGAAATCGGCATGCGATGCTCGGCGCCATTCACGGTCAGCACAGCCGTGTATTGCCCGGGCTGCACCGTGTTGGCTCGTCGGCGGAAGCCACCGCCACCGCGACCACCCTGGTTGGCACCCAGGCGGTCGAGTCGCCACTCGATCTGGCTGAGGCCTGCCGAACCAGTCGCCTCCAACACGTTCACCGTTCTGCCCTGGATGTCCTGCACCTCGAGCGAGATGTCGGCGTCGGCACCGAGCCAATAGTGCACATAAGCGCTCTGGACACTTCCGCCGAAGCCTCCACGGCCGCCGCTCGGCAGCACGCCGTCTTCGGCACCGAAGACGTACGCGCCCGACGCGATGATGTCTGGGGTGAGCTGCTGGAGCTGGCGTACGTCGAACGCGAACATGCCACGGCCGTGGGTCGCCACGACCATGATGTCCTCACGGGGATGGATCACCAGATCGTGAACGAACGTGCTAGGCAGCTCGTGGCTGAGCGCATGCCACTGCTCGCCCTGGTCGAGCGAAACGTAGACCCCGACGTCGGTTCCGACGTACAGGATGTTGTCGTTTTTCGGGTCCTCGCGGATGATGTTCACCGGCCCGAACGGAATCCCGTCCGCGATGCTCCGCCAGGTCTGGCCGTAGTCTGTGGACCGCCACACGTACGCGCCGAAGTCGTCGCTGCGCCGCCCGTTCTGGGTCACGTAGACGGTTCCCTCGTCGAGGCGCGACGCCACGACCTCGGAGGTGAAGCGATCGGGGTGCAGACCACTAGATATATCGGTCCAGCTTCCGCCGTCGTTCCTGGTTACATGAACGCGCCCGTCGTCCGTGCCGGCGTAGAGAAGGCCCTGCCTGACGGGTGACTCCGCAAGCGCGACGATGGTCTGGAACTGGATGTCGCCAATGCGGTCGATATCGTTGTGCGAAAGGTCCGGGCTGATGCGCTGCCAGTCGTTGCCCTGATTGGTCGACTTGAAGACGAAGTTCAGGCCGTGGTAGATGGTATTGGGGTCATGCGGCGAAAGGATGAAATGGGCCAGCCACTGACCTCGCAGCGGCGGCTCGCCCGGGGCAGCGGCGGGCATGATCGAAGTGTTCTCGCCCGTCGCGAGGTTCCTGCGCGAGATGGATCCGTAGAAGCCCGCCGAATAGACGAGGTTCGGATCGCGCGGGTCGATCTCATGGTGGCTACCCTCGCCACCCGGCGCACCATCGAACGCGACTGCGGGAATGCTGTGACGTCCGCCGCTCAGGTCGACGATACCACTGTATGAACCGTGGTCCTGGACCGAGCCGTACACGCGGAACGGATCGCCGAGGTCGTAGTTCACGTTGAAGAACGTGACCATCGGAAGCTCGCGATAGAAACGCCAGTTCTCGCCGGCATCATAGGAAACGTAGGCGCCTCCGTCGTTGCTGTTGACCAGGTAGTCGGAGTTGTTGGGATCGATGTAGAGCCCGTGGTGATCGCCATGCATGCCGGTCAGCCTGCTGAACGTGCGACCGCTGTCCTCCGAGACATTCAGACCCAGCCCCATGACATAGATCTTGTCGGCGTTGTTTGGATCGACACGCATCTGGCCGAAAACCCAGCCGTAGGTGCCGCCCAGACTCTCCATGAACTGGTTCTGCTCGCTCGTCCTGCGCCAAGAACCGCCGCCGTTGTCGGACCGGAAGACGGTAGCGCCTCGAATCACGCCGCCGCGCGGCCGTCCGTAGGCGTCGACGCCGGAGCTCGCTTCGGCTTCGCGCGCGATCTCGTAGTTGTCGACGAACGCGTAGACCGTCTCGGGCTGCGAGCGCGCGATGTCGAGGCCGATGCGGCCGCGGTACCGCGTTTCAGGCAACCCGTTGTTCACCTCGCTCCAGTCCGTGCCCCCGTCCGTACTCTTCCACACACCGGAGCCAGTGAAGTAGTCGGTCGATTGGGTGAACGCCGGCTCGTTGCGCGGGTCGTTGAACTTGGCGCGCCTCCGCTGCCACGTCGCCGCATAAAGCGTGTTCGGGTCATCGGGGTGGATGACCAAGTCGATGGCGCCCGTCATGTCGTCGACGAAGAGCACGTTTTGCCAGGTCTCTCCACCGTCGGTCGTCCGGTAGACGCCACGATCCGGATTGTCACGATACTCGTGACCGCTCGCGGCCACCCAGACGATGTCCGGGTTGCTCGGGTGCACGACGACTCGCGCGATCGTTTGTGTCTCGGTGAGCCCCATGTGTTCCCAGGTCTCACCGCCATCCAACGACTTGTAGATACCGGCGCCCGCATGTGAGCTGCGGAAGATGTTGGCCTCACCCGTCCCCACCCAGACGATGTCAGGGCTCGACGGGCTGATCGCGACGTCTCCGATGGAGGTCGTGAGCTCTTCGTCGAAGAGCGACGTCCAGGTAACGCCCTCGTTCTCCGTCTTCCACACGCCTCCCGAGGCGCCACCGACGTACATCGTGTAGGTCTCGCCCCGCGGCTCAGCGACCGCTACGTCCGTCGATCGACCGCTGATGTTGGTCGGACCGAGGTACTGCCAAGGCAGAGTGGAGAACGGGGACCCTTCGACCATCGCGCGATGTTGCTCGAAGGCTTCCAGTCGCTCGGTTGCCGACATGCGATCACTCTGGGCGGCAATGCGATCCGACGGCGACGCCATGGGAAGAGCCGCCGCGAGCAGTACGAAGCCGATGGTCTTGGAGTTCATAACAGGGAGCCGGTGAGCTACGAGAATTAGGACCGCGGCGCCGCGGTGCTGGAGCCGGGAACGTATGAGCCGTGCTTTCCGACACGCCAGGGGCCGGCAGGCTCGATCAAGACTAGCATTCACGTTCATCACCTTTGTAGCTTGGCCCGACGCCCGAACAGTCGCCCGGAGCCCCCACATGCCGACCCCGACTCGATCGCTGTTCTTCCTGCTCGCCACAATCGCCTTGATAGCGTGTGGCGCCGACCCGTCTGACGGCCCCGAGAACTCGGAGGAGCACCAGCGCATGCACGCCCTTCTCGACCAATATGCGACCGTTCGCCTCGAGGCCGACGTCTCGCACCTCTCCGAAAACGACCAAGAGGTCGTGCGTCTGCTCATTCAGGCCGTGCAGCCGATGGACGAAGTGTTCTGGTACGAGGCATACGGTGATCGCCTAGCTGCGGAAGAGCTTTCGCGGGGAGACCCTGCCACGCTCGAGTATCTACGGGTCAACTTCGGGCCTTGGGATCGACTACACGGGGACGAGTCGTTCATCGAGGGCGTCGCCGCTAAACCTGCGGGAGCCAACTTCTATCCTCGGGACATGACCACAGAGGAGTTCGACGCCGCTGTCGTGAACAACCCGGAGCTACGGAGCCTCTACACCCTGGTCCGCCGTGACGAATCGGGTGAACTCATCGCCGTGCCGTATCACGAGCAGTTCGCGGAAGCGCACGCGGAGGCGGCCGCCAAGCTGAGGGACGCGGCCGAGCTCGCGAGCGATCCGGGGCTCGCCGACTATCTGCGCCTGCGCGCATCAGCGCTGGAGACCGACGAGTATCGCGCGAGTGACATGGCGTGGATGGACATGAAGGACAACCCGATCGACATCGTGATCGGACCCATCGAGACGTACGAAGATCAGCTATACGGATACAAGGCCGGACACGAGGGCTACGTGCTGATCAAGGACATGGAATGGAGTGACAGGCTGTCCCGTTTCGCCGCGCTGCTACCGAGTCTCCAGCGCGGACTGCCCGTCGACGCCCGCTACAAGGCCGAGACGCCCGGCACCGACTCCGACCTGAACGCGTACGACGTCGTCTACTACGCGGGTGACGCGAACGCGGGCTCGAAGACCATCGCGATCAATCTGCCCAACGACGAGCAAGTGCAGCTCGCAAGAGGCACGCGACGCCTGCAACTCAAGAATGCGATGCAGGCCAAGTTCGATCAGATCATGGTCCCCCTCGGCGAGCAGTTGATCCCCGAGGACCAACGTGCCCACGTGACCTTCGATGCGTTCTTCGGCAATACCATGTTCCACGAGGTCGCGCATGGGCTGGGTATCAAGAACACGCTGAACGGCCGTGGCACGGTGCGCACCGCGTTGCGGGAGCACGCGTCACCCATGGAGGAAGGGAAAGCGGACGTCGTCGGCCTCTATATGGTGACTCAACTCTTCGAGAGTGGCGAGTTGACCGAGGGCTCCATTGAGGACCACTACGTGACGTTCCTCGCCGGGATCTTCCGCTCGGTGCGCTTCGGCGCGTCGAGCGCCCACGGACAAGCCAACATGGTCCGATTCAACTACTTCCAGGAGCAGGGCGCGTTTACGCGGGACGAGGCATCCGGCACCTACCGCGTCGACTTCGACGCGATGCGCGCCGCGGTCGACGGCCTGAGCGAGTTGATACTGACGTTGCAGGGGAACGGCGACTACGAGGGCGTGGATCAGCTGATGGCTGAAAAGGGAGTCGTACCGACCGGACTACAGGCCGATCTGGATCGGCTCGACGCCTTGGGAATCCCGCGCGACATCGTGTTCGAGCAGGGGATCGGAGTATTGTTCGGCCGCTAGCCGCGGAAGGCAGCTACCGGCGCTCGCGCTCGATGTCCAGCATGTGTACCCTGGCGGCGGCGAACTCTTCGATGCGAAGCGTGTCTCCCGCGGACTCGACGCCCTCGTGGATGCCAATGACGGTCAGCAACTCCCTCTCGGGTACGCTGCAAATGCGGTAGTAGCCTTCCCCGTCGGCGGTGGTCTGTAGACCATCGACGATCTCGGGTCCGAAGCGGGCGGCGGAGCTACCCCGCGCCTGTATGGTGAAGCTACTCCACCGCACCTGAACGATCGCCCCCGGGATCGGCTGGCTTGTGCGCGCATCCCTCACCCAACCCATGAGCGCTGCAGTGCCCTCGCGCCGCTCGCCTCGACACGCCTCGAAGACCACGTCGGCCACCGACGGCATGACGAAACGAATCGCGGTGACTTCGCCGTTCACGACTTCTCGAGCGATCGCTTCGGGGCGGTATCCCAGTTCCTCCAGGCGCGGATGGGTCACGAGCACCTCATACGCCCCCTGGTTCAGCCCCGTAATGCTGAAGCGCCCTTCCGCATTGGTGAACACCTGCTGGTTCGAGCCACGCACGCCGACGCGGGCGCCACGCAGGGGCTCCACACCGAGGCTGTCGAGCACGATGCCCTCGATGGTACCGGTCTCTGCCTTCACGATGGTACGTCCGCCGGACTCCTGGACCTCCGTGACGATTCCGCCAGACACGCGATACGACTCCAGATACGGCTGGCGTCGCCCGCTCCCGTCGCGTGTATATCCGATCGTCGGCATGCGAATCCACCACTCGGGGACGATCCAAGTGCCGTTGGGAAGGCGCTGAAAATCGACCCGCCCACCCACCTCCGGTGAGCTGAGGTCCGCGTTGAGGTTCTGATATCTGTACTCGAGCCAGCGCAGCTCGAAGCTGCCCGGATCGATCCACAACGTGCCCGCGATATCCGGCACACGGTTGCGTCCCCTGACCGGCTGAAACGCGAGTCCCACCAGACCGCCGGCGTCATCGTCGCCCTGCTCAAGCTTGAAGCAGTGTGTGTCGAGGAACGGATCCGAGAGCAGCACGTTCGCGTCGGGTGCGAAGTACAGATCTCCATCGGGGTCGCTCTGGACGAATCCGTTTTCGAGCAGGTCTTCTGCAGGCCGGCTCTCGTAGGGTGTGCGCTGGAATCCCGCCGAGCGCTGCCGCTGCTCGTCGCGGATGATCTTCGTGTCGCGCTCGATGTCGCGAACGTATCCGGTGGTCAGGTAGCGGTAGACCTGCTGCTCATCCGTGAACGCAGCGGCGCTTAGAGCCTTCCGCACCTCGTCCCACAGGTCCGCCACCAGCAGGCCTTGCTCGGGTCGAACGCTGCAGCGGCCTCCCTCGGCCTCGATCTGGATACCCTCGAGGGCGATGGCGCTTGGCTCGAGGCGCACATCCCGCGACACCGTGGCGCCCACGAAGACGTCGAAGAGGTCGGTCTGGACAGCACCCTTCCCGATCATCTCCACGCGCAGCCGGTAGCTGCCGGCCTCCAGACCGACGAAGAGCAAACGGCCGCGCTCGTCGGTGAGCGCGTTCTTGACCAGGGTGCCGCTGGCGGCCTCCAGATACACGAGTGCGCCGAAGACCGGCTGGGAGGACTCAGCGCTCACGACACGCAGCAACACCGTCTGGGCGGTACGCGGGGCCGGCGACACGGCCAGGGCCACAAGGGCCGAGACGAGCATGAGTACACGCACTGAGCGAATGGAATCTCCGTACTGGTTCGAGGTCGACTCCTATTCTACGCCACCTCCCCACCCCGGTTTCCTTGGCGCAGGAAACGACTACGGATATTGCGTGCAAGAGCATCCTTCCGTATTCGTTTCATCAGAACTTCTAAGGGAAGGAGCTGCCATGCCGTCCGCCGCGCTCGAAGTCCTCAGCGCGCCACCGGCGAACGCATCCGGCACGGACACGGCCATAAAGAACGCGATCGCGGTGGCGACAAGCGGGCTGAATTCCACGATGGGGTGGGACGTGTCGGCCGCATTGAACGCCCACGTATACTGCGTCCAGCCCCACCATATGAGCCAAAACACGAGCACGGCTTCCGCAACGGACGTCCAGTCCAGGCCAGGCCGTGGTGAATCAGCACAGTCACCTGGGTGATTCCAAATACGAATACGGGATCGAAGAACAGCTCGACGAAGGTCGCGCCCTGGTCGTGCGGCGAAATGAGTGGACGAACGCTCACCCTATGCGATGCCACCACCGGTAAGCGCCTTCACCAACCTGTACAGGAACTCCTGCCCTTCGTAGAAGTGCTCGATCAGGATGCGCTCGTCTTGGCCGTGCGCGCGGTTGTCGTCCATGGGGCGGAACAGTCCACTCACTCCGTACACTGGGATGCCCTCCCTGCGTAGATAGAGTCCGTCGGTCGCCCCGGTGGACATGACTGGGAGAACCTTGACGCCCGGCCACATCTGCTCGGTGACGCGCTCAATGGGGCCCAGCACCTCAGAGGTGAGCGGCGAAGGAGGGCTCGGCGTCGCGCTGCCGCGGGCCTCGACGGTAACGTCGAAGGGACGAGCGAGCTCCTGCAGCCTGGCTTGGACCTCCGCCGGATCGTGCGTCGGGAAGATGCGGCAGTTCACGTTGGCTCGGGCCAACTGAGGGAGTGCGTTCTGCGCGTGTCCGCCCTCCAACAAGGTCGCCACGCACGTCGTGCGCAGCCGCGAGTTGTAGCCCGGATCGGCGGAGAGCGTCGTGGCGGCTTGAGCGTCGGCCGGGTTGGCCACGATGCGGCGCATCGCCTCACCCATTTCACCGCCCACTAGGTCCGCCGAGCCGCCGAAGAACTCCTCCGTGACCGCGTGCAGCATCACAGGGAAGTCATACGCCTGGACCGCCAACAGCGCCTGCGAGAGATCGTAGATCGCATTCTTCTCCACGGGTACCGAGGAGTGACCGCCCGGGTTGGTCGCGGTGAAGTAGAAGGAGAGAAACTTCTTTTCCGCGGCCTGCACGTTGTTGGAGATCTTGCGACCGTCCCTTTCCATTCCGCCGCCGCCCTCATTGAGCGCGTAGGCAGCGTCGATCAGGTCACGGTGCTCTGCGAGCAAGAACTCGACGCCGTTGCGCGGTCCTCCCTCTTCATCCGCGGTCAGCGCCAGCACGATGTCGCGGTCGGGTACGAAGCCCTCTCTGCGCATGCGAATGAAGTTGGCGATATAGATCGCCGCCTCGTCCTTGTTGTCGGTGACGCCGCGTCCGTAGTAGTAGTCGCCCCGCTCCAGGAACTCGAACGGGTTGAGATCGGAGCTCCAGTCCTCGGGTAGCGCTTCGACCACATCGATGTGCGCGAGCAACAGGATCGGCTTGAGCGAGCTGTCCCGGCCACGGTAGCGCGCGACCAGATTGCCTTTCGTCGGCGCATCGGACGGGACCAGCACCTGCACGTCCTGCTCGGGAAAGCCAGCCTCGAGGAGCGCGTCCGCCATGGCGTGCGCCGCGACAGTGTTATCGCCGCGTTCGCTGTCCGTCGTATCGATCTCTATGAGTTCGGCGAGGAGCTCGCGCGCGCGATCCATGTACTCTTGCGGAGGCATTGTTTGGGCGTTGGCTGGCGCGGCTGCGAGTGCGATGACGAGCCATGCCGCTGGGGACCAGGCTTTCATAGGATCTCAGTCAGGGTTGGGGAATCGCTACGACACCCAGGTCGTGAGTTCGGCGGACTGACGACGGGCTTTGACTTCCGGCACCCTCGCGGGTTCTCCCACGTTGATCGTCGCGATGATCCGCTCACCCTCGGGCAGGCCGACCGCAGCATGCGAGTTCGGATCGTCCATGATCGCTCCAGACTTGATGTGCGTGCCGAGCCCCATCGCGTGAGCAACCAGCGAAAGATTCTGGATCGCCATATAGGTCGCCGCGTAGTCCTCTTCACGGATCTCGGGGTTTTCGTCGAGCACGACGCTTACGACGAGCATACACGGAAGGTCCCGGTGCGTGCGCTCGACTTTCTCAATGACCGCCTGTGCTGCGTCCGGCTCTTCAACCCGTTTCGCTTTGCGGGCGCCGAGCGCAGCGCCATACCGTGCGCGTGCCTCGGGACCGAGTACATAGAAGCGCCACGGTTCAGTCATGCGGTGGTTTGGCGCCTGGCAGGCGGCGGCGAGTAAGCGTTCGATCTCTGTGCGGGAGATCTCCCGGTCGGTGAAGGTCTTGATCGAACGTCGGGTCGCGATGGCCTCGAGAACTGTCATTGGGCGGGGCGGTCGGAGAGGATAGGAGTCTGCGAACCGAGGGAATCTGCAAGAAGCCGAGTCGCGGCGCATGTGGTAGCTGCACCTGAAGGACGAGCCGGCCCCATGCCCCAGCCCTAGCCAAGCGCGCCTGGTGCTTTGTACCCTGCCGAGACCTTTCAGAAGGATCTAATATGATTATTATGATCATAACGACTCTCTGCTCGTCGAGGAAGGATTCGGTCCAGGGACGCCCCGGCGCGAAGACTTGCCCGGCCGGGCCCCCGCCCGCAGCATGGCTCCGGCCCAGACCATACCCGGAGGACCACATGCGCAAGCGCGCCGCAGTCGCCGTCACCGCTCTCACACTCGTCCTCGGTGGCTGCGAGCCCCCTGCCGCCGCGGACCTGATCCTGACGGGCGGAAAGATCGCGATCGTCGACGACGACTTCTCGATTTACGAGACCCTCGTGGTGCGGGACGGAACAGTGCTCGCGGTCGGGGACGCCTCGCTCGCCGACGACTACTCAGCACCGACGACGATCGACCTCGATGGCCGGCTCGTGGTCCCCGGCTTCAACGATACCCACACGCACATCAGCGGTAATGCGCGCAGGCACATCAACCTCGGCGGTACGGAGTCGATCGCCGAGATCCAGGATCTCATCCGCGCCAAGATCAAAGAGATGGGCGAAGGGGAGTGGATCACGGGGTATGGATGGAGCGAGGACGAATTGGCCGAGGGCCGGCGGCCGTTGCGAGCAGATCTCGATGAAGCCGCTCCCAACAACCCGGTGATACTCACCCGAGCCGGCGGCCACAGCGGCGTGGCAAACTCGTTGGCGCTGTCGCTGGCGGGGATCGACCGTAGCACGCCTCAGCCCGAGGGCGGCGTGATTGAGTACGACGAGGCTGGCGAGCTCAACGGCGTGATCCGCGAACGTCAGGGCATGGTCGGGCGGCTCGTTCCCGATGCGACCCCCGAAGAGCTGCGTGAGACCCACGTGCAGGTGCTGCGTGATCAGCTTGCGCTCGGTATCACCAGCGTGATCCAGGCCGGGCAAAACCCTGGCGGCTTCAGGCGCTGGGAGAGCATCTACGAGGAGTTCGGCCACGAGCTGCCGCGAGCCGTTGTGCAGATCCGCTGGAGCAGCGCTGACCGGCTTGCCCAGTTCGGACGTATGTCCGGGGACGGAGACGACCGTTTCCGGGTCGGCGCGATCAAGGTGCTGGTCGACGGCGGGTTTACCGGCCCGGCGGCGTACACCATCGAGCCGTACAGGGGCATGGGGGAGTACAGAGGGATGCTGAACGTGCCTGAGGACGAGCTTCGCAGTCTCATCATGGAAGCCAACGCGCTTGGATGGCAGCTCGGCTTCCACGCCATCGGTGATGCGGCGATTCAACTCACGGTCGACGCAATGGTCGACGCACTCGATGCGAGTCCTCGTGAGGACCACCGTCACTACCTGAACCACTTCACGGTCACGCCACCGGTCGAGACGCTCGAGCTCATGGCCGAGTACGACATCGCCATCTCGCAGCAGCCGAATTTCACGTACACACTCGAGGGCCGGTACGCGGCAAACCTCGACGGAGAGCGGCTGGCCCACAACAACCCTCTCAAGATTCCGATGGACTACGGGATCTTCATGGCGATCAGCAGCGACATCCTGCCGATCGGACCGATGGTCGGCCTATACGCGGCGGTGACTCGCAAGGGCATGTCGGGCGAAGTGTACGGCCCAGATGAGCGGCTCACGATCGAGGAGGCGATCCGCGGTTATACGCGCAACGCCGCGTGGCTCACGTTCGAGGAAGACACCAAGGGCACGCTCGAGCCGGGGATGCTAGCGGACATGGTCGTGCTCTCTGAAGACCTGCTCACGATCGACCCCGAGCGCATCATGGGCGTCGAGGTGGACATGACCATCGTCGGCGGACAAGTACTCTACGAACGCAGATAGCGTGAGGGACTCGTCGAAGGAGTCCGCGCCGGACAGTTCATGAGGTGGCAAGCGAAGCTCGCGCTGGCGATGGTGGGGGTCGGCGCAGTCGCGTATGCGCTTGCGCGGCCGGCGTCCGTCCGCGACCCGGAGCCGGTCCGTTTTGCCGCCGTGCAGTCGCAGCTCTTCGCCGCGGGGGGCACGCTCACCGATGCATGGGCCGACATCGATGGCGACGGCGACCCCGATCGCTTCGTGGGCTTCGACGGCACGCCGAGCCGCCTGTACCGCAACGACGGGACCGCCGGCTTCGTGGACGTTGCGGCCGAGCTCGGGCTCGTAACGGAACGGTCGGTTCGCACCTCTGCGTGGGGCGACTTCGATTCAGACGGTGACCCCGACCTGCTGCTCGGATACGCGGGGGACGCACCGGTCACGGCGCTCTTCAGAAACGACGGCACAGGTGGCTTCGTCGAAGTCGCGGACGAAGTCGGGCTCCGGCTGAACGAGGGAGTAACGCGTCAAGCATCGTGGGTCGACTACGACGGGGATGGGGACCTCGACCTTTTCCTGGCGCTGCGCGACCGCGAAAACCGTCTCTACCGAAACGACCTGTCCGACGGGGCCATGTTCACCGATGTCACTCGAGCGTCCGGCATCGGCGACCCTCGCCGCACGGTGGGCGCGGTTTGGTTCGACGTCGACCAGGACGGTGACCTCGACGTGGTGACAGCGAACATGAACGGAGATGCAAACGGGCTCTGGCTTCAGGACGGAGGAGTGTTCACGGATGGGGCGCGCGGCACCGTGATCGAGGGTGGTGGCCGAGGGGTGGGCGACGAAGCCTTTGGCACAGTGCGGCCCTGTGTCGTCGATTTCGACAACGACGGGCGCTTGGATGTCTTCTTTGCGAACTACGGCCCCAACGAGATAGCTCGCCGGACCGACACCGGATGGGAGTCGGTCGGCGCGGTGTCAGGACTGGCGGTCGACGGGCGCTACGACAGCTGCGCATGGGGTGACTTCGACCACGACGGCACGAGCGACCTGTACGTGAACGGCACGGTGACTGGCGGCATTCAGTACCGAGACTGGCTCTTCCGCCGGGAGGGTGGAGCCATGTTTCTGGATGTGACACCCCCGCAACTGCTCGAACTGAACTCCGACCATGGTGCGACTTGGGTCGACCACGACTCAGACGGTGACCTCGACCTCGCTCTCACCGGCGTCGACGACGACGGCATGCACCACCTCATGCAAAACCTGCTACGCCCGGAATTCGCGGGGCACTCCCTCAAGGTGCGAGTTTTGGACGAACATGGTCGGGCGACGCGCGCGGGAACCGAAGTCCGCGTCTACGCCGCGGGATCCGATCGGCTCATGGGCACACGCCTGGTCGATACCGGCTCGGGCTACGACGCGCAGAGTGATCTTCCCGTGCACTTCGGGCTGCCGGGAGCCCAGCCGGTCGACGTGGTGATCACAATCGTGGGGGCAGGGGTTCGCACAGACGTCCCGGTCGACAACGTCGATCCGGCCGAGTATCGGGGTCGTGCGCTCACGGTGCGAGTAGCCTTCAACGGGAGCCTATTCCGGTAGATGATCCCTTCGTAATCGTGTGGAATCTCCCCCCTCTGTCTCCCGTCGCGAAGCGCACAGACGAACTCGATGTCGAGACCGTCCTCTCGTATCGTGTGAGGCGCTGACAAACCACCACACCTGGGCGTCCGTCGCTTGCGTTACCAGGACTCCACGCGTCCCTGTGCCGTGAAAAAGAGCACGCGCTCCTTCACCGGGTCACCCGTGAGCCGTGACCACGCCTCCGCGTACAAGTCGACCTGTCGTCGGTAGGTCTGCAGTCGTGTTACGAAGTCAGGATCTGTCCCCAGATCGGTCTTGTAGTCGGCGATCACCCAACCGTCCGCCTCCAGGAACGCCAGGTCAATCACGCCTTCGAGAACTTGGTGAACACCGGAAGGCTCTTCGGGCTCACGCTCGGTCTCGCTTTCGTGGATCGCGCGCAAAGAGAAGAGGTCGAGTTGCTTCCGCGGATGCTCGTCGCGATCAAGCGAGTCGGTCTCAGGGGCCGGCGCGCGCGCGTCGCCTGGGCCCGTGGGCTGCGAGGCAGCAAAGGGCACCTCGGAGAGCATACGTTCGGCCCGGTGCGCCCTCTGCCACAGATCCGACGCGCGCACGGATTCCACCACGACGAGCAGTTCGTCCAACTCGGTCGGGTCGCCGTGATCGTCCAACGGCCTCTCGTACTCGACGAGCAAGTCACGGCACGCTGCGCGCAGCGCCTCCGGCGTAGTCCCCTCCCCCGCTACGGCGAGCGCGCCATGCACCGCGCTTCCCCACGAGAAGCCGCGGAAGGCCTGACGGTCACTAATCTCGGCGTCCCCCCGCGCACGTGTGCCGGCCGGTTCGTCTCGCTTCGAGAGCTCGGTGACCGAACGGTACTCGAACGACGGTTTGCCAAGCGCCTCGAGCCGATCGACAGCCTCGCGTCGCATTTCCTCGACCGCCTCAGGGGTCAACTCAACCTGCTGCCGCGGCTCGGGCGCGCGCAGTTCCAGCTCGAGCTCCTCTGCTCCTGCCTCCAACCAGGGGTCCAGGGCGCGCCAGGGAGACCGGTCCGGACCGTCCGGCCAACGCGCGACTACCAGCTCCTTCTTGGCACGGGTCACCGCAACGTAGAGCAGCCGCACTTCCTCAGCCGCCTGAAAGCGGCTCTCCGTGGACTGGTGATGCGCCCAGCCCTCGGGTCGTGCCAGGACCTGATCGCCACCAAACCCGTCCCGAAACTCGGTGACTCTCAGATACCCGACGGCGGTGCCGTCTTCCGTGCGGTGCATGTGAATCTCGGGGGTTCTGGCCCTTGAGCCCGTCGGGTCCGCCAGAATCACGACCTCAGCCTCGAGACCCTTCGCTTGATGCAGGTTCATGAGGCTCACGACGTCCGGGCGCCCGGGTTCCAGAGGAGCCTCGGCTTCCGCGAGCTCGAGCGCCGCCTCGAGACCCTCGAGGGCTCCGGGCAGTGAAGCGTCACCCACGAGCGCCGCAGCACGGACCGCATCAAGCGCATAGACGAGCGCACCTGCTCGCAGCATTCCCAGTTCGCCGGCCGCGGCGAACGGGAGGAGACCGAGCTCACTCGTGAGTCCTGAGACGAAGATGTCCGCCGGTTGCACCGTCGAGGTCCGCCACCACTCGTGTAGGGTCTGTAACGCTTTCACCACGTCGGCGTGCCCGCGGCTCCGCGGGCCAATGACGTCGAAGCCGCCCCCATCGAGACGGTGCTGGACCAGTCGCTCGTAGTCGATGCCGAAGAAGAGTCCGACCAGAACCGCGACCACCTTCACCGGATTGGTCGGGTCGATCAAGCATGCTAGCACCGCTTGCAGCTCACGTAGCTCGCTCTCGACACCGACACCCGCACCGGTGACCTGGACCGGTATGCTGAAGGCCTCCAAGGCTCGCGCATACCTGTCGAGATGGGACCGCTTCTTGGTGAGGATCATGAAGTCTCCGCTCGACCGTTCTCCGGCGGCGACCCTGCTCGCGATCCAGCTCGCGATACGCGCGGCATCGTCGTCTGCCGCCGCGTCGCCTCGGGCAGCGTCGGGAGCAACGGCGTACCAGAAGACCCCTTCGCGCGACGACGATTCTCCGGGCCGCGTGTTCAGCGGTTCGAAACCCGCCTGCTCCGGAGTCGCCGACTTGGGGAAAAATTCCTCGGCATCGAACAGCTCATTGACCAGATCCCCGATCGGCGGACGCGAACGGAAATTGGTCGTGAGTTCCAGCACGGCTCCAAAGTCGTCGAAACGGTCTTTTACGAATCCGTAGAGCTGGATATCCGCGCGCCGGAAGCGGTAGATGCTCTGCTTCGGGTCCCCGACCACGAAGAGCGCTCCGTCCCTGGGGACCACGGAGCGCCAATCCGCTCGCTCAGCCGGACCATCTGCTGCCAGGGACGCGTCGTCGTCATCGACGTCGGGATCCGAGGAAAGCAACAGCATGATCTCTGCCTGCAGCGGATCGGTGTCCTGAAACTCGTCGACGAGAAGACGACGGTAACGCCGCCCCAGCTGTCGGCGCACCTGGGGATTCGCCCTCAATAGCTCGGCAGTCAACACCAGTAGGTCCTGGAAGTCGAGCCGCGCCGTGCGTTTCCGGTGCTCGGCGAAGTCGAGCGCGGCCGTTCGTGCCAGGCGGACCGCGAGTGCATAGCGATGCGCATACCATCGGTTCACGAGGCCACCCGCCACGGTATCGCCCACGCCGAACTCGTCGACACGGTTGCACAGCGCCTTCGCCATCGATCCGTCTCTCCACCGGTTCTGCGTGATGGAATGGCCACGTGGGCCCGGCTTGCAGAGGCGTGACAAAGCATCGAAGAAGTCGGCCGGCTCTTTCCACCCCGTGACGTCACGGGTGAAGTGGAGCGTCCTCAGCTTCCTCTGGAGCGAATCCCAGCCCCGCTTTGGTTCATGGTCCGGCATGAGCTCCCAAGCACGATCCACTAACTCGTCGAGCACACCTCGGACCTCACTGAGCTCCGCTGCTGAAGGAGGTTCAGTCGTGTCCGTCGGAAAGTGGACGTCCGGATTCTCAACCAGATGGTCGAACAGACCTCGCAGCCGCGAGGGCCGCAGCCCCGCGTCCGACAGTTCCTCCAAAATGGGGCCCCCGTCGCGGGTCAGGCGCTCCAGATACGCCTCCCAAAAGTGTCGACGCAGCCGTAAGCGTTCCTCGACGGCGAGCTCTTCGAAAGCCGGATCGAGTCCGACCTCCAAGGGTCGCTCGCGCAACAGCCTGGAGCAAAACGCGTGAATGGTGCCGACAAAAACCCGGTCGATATCGTCCAGCGCGGTTGAAAGTCGCTCTCGCGTCAGGTCGTCGCCATCGCGCTCACTGGGTTCACCGACGCGTTCCTCGAGATGCATCTGGAATCGCTCACGCAGCGCGGCGGCCGCTTTGCGCGTGAACGTCACGGCGGCAATCTCGTCGACGGTCGCCACGCCGGAGGCCACTAGCGCCACCATTCGCGCGACGAGCTCGGTAGTCTTTCCCGACCCAGCACCGGCCTCTACCAGCAGGTTCGTATCGAGGTCGTCGCTGATGCGCGCGCGCGCCTGCGCGTCAGGAAACGGGAGGGTGATCACGGCGGGGTCATTCATCGCGCCAATTTGGGCAGCGTCGGCAGCCGGGGGAAGGTGTGCCGGCACCGGGATCGGCCGTCCCGGAGCCGGTCACTACGTACATGCACGCCGCGGTCCCGCGTGTGCGACTTAAGTACTTATGTCACAATGGGTTACCGATATTACGGACATCCTGGCACGTCCCCTGCCTGTATGAGCTGCATGCGAACGATGCATGAGGGCG
>Ga0209445_1000161_pt1 | contig 36708 bp, 28 predicted proteins | sample MarorgKNORR_S2LV_4_FD_188223 | JGI IMG/M metagenome (GOLD analysis project Ga0209445, IMG submission 188223) | Marine microbial communities from the Southern Atlantic Ocean, analyzing organic carbon cycling - NADW_A/KNORR_S2/LV (SPAdes) (version 2) | ecosystem: Environmental > Aquatic > Marine >... | reverse complement strand
TCGTCGACCAACTATGGAACCAATATCCTCCCGCCGTTACCGGTTGGCATCGTCGCTTCTTCAAGGGCGGGAATATCGAACTTTCACTATACGTAGGGGAGGTGGCTACCGGTCTTAGAGACTTTTTCGAGCGAGACCAACAAGGTGTAGACGCTTGGTTCTTGGATGGGTTCTCCCCGGACCGCAACCCAGCCATGTGGCAAGAATCGCTGCTCTCGAGATTGCACACACGCACTCGTGAAGACGGGACCGTTACTACTTTCTCTTCCGCAGGAAGCATCCGACGAATCTTACAAAAGAGCGGTTTCCATGTAGAGCGCATAAACAGTTTGCCTGATAAACGCCATACTCTATGCGGCTGGTTAACAACACCTCGGTTCAAACCGCGCCTTCCTCCATCGGAGGCCGTGGTCGCGGGCGCTGGGCTAGCCGGATGCGCGGCAGCAAACGCGCTCGCAAAAAAAGGAATCAATGTCACCATGCTGGATCCGACTGGCCAGGTCGCCCAATCGACATCAAGCGTTCCATCTGCCATCACTCACGTGCGTCTGTCCAACCCTCGATCTCCAGACGCGAACCGCCGCGTGCAAGGGTACACGTTCTCAATACCTTTGATTGCCTCGATCCTAAGCTCCGAGTCCAACGGCTTACTTCAGCTTCAAGGCCCAGACACGACGCACGCCCAACTGCTGTCGATGACAGAAACGCTTGGCGATTGGGTCCAAATTGTCCAGGCAGACGAGGCATCAGATATAGCAGGCACCACGTTACCCGGGCCCGCGCTTTATTTTCTAAAATCAACCGTCGTTAGCGTTCCGGACCTTTGTAGAAAACTAATTAGCCACCCGCGGATCGAGCTGATCAAGGGAGTACTAAGCCAAGATTTATCTCTACCAACCGTAATTGCAACGGGGACAACAATTCCCCAGCGGTTAGGACTTCCTCCGCTCGAGGTTATGACGGTGCCTGGACAAATCGATCGCTTTAGATCGCTATCCGGGTTCGATCTGTTAAAAACCACCGTTGTCGACGATGGGTACGTGATCCCATCAACTCCTTCAATATTGACGTCAGGGTCTACGTACGAACACGGTAGATGGGACCCAAGCGCCGCCACTCATATCAATCGCACCCGATTAAGGACGCTGTTCGGACACGCGCTATTTCGGTGGGTGCAACGTTACCGGGGATGGCGTTGTGTTACTTCTGACCGAGCCCCGATCATTGGTCAGGCGGCAGAGACATTATGGCTCAGCCTCGGTTATGGGAGCTCCGCCACCACAAGTTCGTTACTGGCGGCCGAAAACATCGCCAGTAGTATCGTTGGAGAACTCCCCCCAATAGATAAGCAGGCGTTAGAAGTAATGGAACCGGGACGATTTGCGGAACGTCAAAAGAGGCGCCCAAACCCCTTCACTAGACAATCTCATTTGCGATCGCGCGTACACCAATAACGGTCTCAATGGCTAAAAGGTCGGCAAGAATTTGATCGCTCGGTGGATCCGCGATGTCGATCAAGTTGTAGGCAATCTCGCCGCGACTCTTATTGATCAAATCGATGACATTAATCTGACGATCAGCGAGCACGGATAACAACCCACCGAGTGAACCGGCGACATTCTTATTCGAGATTCCGATTCGGTGTCCTTCACTAGGCTCCATAGAAATTGTGGGAAAATTGACCGAATTCTCGATATTTCCATATTGCAAAAACGTATCGAGTTGACGCGCTGCCATCACGGCACAATTTTCTTCGGCTTCGGTTGTCGATGCGCCTATGTGCGGCATTGCGTGCGCTCGGTCGTGCCCACTTAGAAGTGAATTTGGAAAATCAGTAAAGTAGTACGACAGAATTCCCGTATCGAGCGCATTGACAACGGCCGGAACGTCGACAATTTCTTCGCGAGCAAAGTTCAACAACGCGGTGCCCGGTCGAAAGCTCGCCAACGTCTCGGCATTGATCATCGAGCTTGTCTCTGGATTTGCCGGCACATGCAAAGAAACAAGCTCCGAGCGAGAAAAAAGACTCGGTAAATTCTCCATGCGTACAACCTGGCTTGGAAGACGCCAAGCCGCGTCGATGGATAGCGCTGGGTCGTAACCAACAACATCCATACCAAGATCCAGCGCTGCCTTGGCCACAATAGAACCAACCGATCCAAGACCTATCACCCCTAACGTCCGACCAGTCAGTTCCCTACCCCTGAACCGTTTTTTTTCCGATTCCACTCTGGCGCTGACGTCAATTTCTTCTTTGACATCTTGGAGCGTTCGAACGAATCGCATACCTCCAACGATATCCCGGGCGGACAGTAACAAAGCAGCAAGAACTATCTCTTTAACCGAATTGGCATTGGCCCCGGGCGTGTTGAAGACCACGATGCCACGTTCGGTACAAACATCAACGGGGATGTTGTTTACTCCCGCGCCAGCTCTAGCAACGGCGGCGACGTACGTGTCCAATTCGTCAATTGTCAAATTGTGACTTCGCAATAAGATCGCATGAGGACTCTTTAAATCTTCGTCGACCTGAAACTTGTCCGCGGCGAACGCGGCAATGCCTCGCTCAGCGATATTATCGAAGGTGCGAATTCGATACATCGGAAGTTGGGTTTCCTGCCTACCGTGTGGCGCAAGCGCGCGATTTGATCACTGTTCCCATCCGAATATCAATCGACATTAGCTATCGCCCTTTCGATTTCGGAGATAATTAACGCCAGGGAATCCTTTGATCTGAATTTCGAGAGACGTTTACGCCAAAAACTACGATCGGAGAATACCTCCCGAATGGTCCGTGTCAGCATTTCGACATTGAGTTCATCTTCCTGGAGGACCGCGCTGTAACCTGCGGAGCGGGCAACCTCCGCGTTTTCGATTTGGTCTCCGCGACTGGCTGTCGCCGGGAGCGGCACAAGAATATTCGGTTTACTGAGGCTTAATAATTCAACTACGCTGTTGGCCCCTGCGCGAGAAACAACGACATCTGCGCATGCAAGGACGTCACCCCAACCATCATCAACGTATTCGAGTTGGCGGTAGCGGATATCGTTTACGCGGGTTGCGTCTGCGTTTCCAGGTCCACATACATGAACCACATTAAATTCGACCGTTAGCTGATCCAGCGTTGCACGGATCAGCCGATTCAACCGCACCGCACCAAGACTGCCACCAACCACCAGAATTATGGGTAGTTTCTCTCGGAAATCTAGAAGCTCACGACCTCTTTCGGCGTTTCCTTCCAACAGCGCTTTACGGATTGGTGTGCCGGTAACAACTAGCCGGCGAACAGATGCCTGCGTCGAATCAAAATTGACACACAAAGAATTGACGAACCAAAAACATAGACGATTGGCTAATCCCGGTGATACATCGGATTCGTGCGCGACCACAGGAATTCTAAAAAGCCAGGCCGCAACAACAATTGGAAATGCAACGTATCCTCCCTTCGAAAAAACGACATCCGGGTCTTCTTTGCGCAAGATGCGAATAGCTTGAACAACACCCACCGGAACGCGAAAACAATCAAACAAGTTATCTATCGACCAATAGCGACGAAGCTTTCCGGTCGTAATCGAGTGAAACGCCACTCCAAGGGGTTCTACCAATCGCTCCTCTAAGCCACTACTCGAACCGATGTACACGACTTGCCAGCTCCGAGCAATCAAGTACTCCATGACAGGGAGCGCGGGAACAACGTGTCCCGCACTCCCACCGCCCGTAAATACGACCTTGCTCAAAGTTTCAAAACCCCACGAACAAATGGAATAGTCAACTTTCGAGATTGAGCTAAAGATTCAAAATCCAGCTTTTCAATAACGTCTACGAGATCTGCTTGCGAACGCCCTACCCGCGCAAATAGATATTCAAGAACATCGTCCGGCAACTCAAGTCCTCGTTCCTTAACTTCATCGACCAGCCACTGCCGTTTTTCACTGTCCGGTAAAGCTTTGAGCTCCATGCAATGAAACGACCGTACCCTCGACCCCAAATCATCGATTGAGAAACTCAACTGATGCGGCGTACCCGAACCGGTCATCAAAAACCCAAGATCAGCTGCAAGCCTCGTTTCTATCAGGGCTAAGAGCTGTTCCTCAACATCCCGACGTCCTAACCAACAGTCGATATCGTCGATAACCAGGTGTCGGTAGGCCCCATAATTGTCTAAATCAACATCATAAGGCGATGTAGTTTTCCCAGGAAGAAAAGCGGAGTGCTTGGTCTGCCCGCAGATCGCCTGCGCTAAATGCGTCTTCCCGACGCGAGCTTCTCCATAAATCCAAACTCGCTCATTTGAAGCCGCGGTTTCGATCAATTCTCGATTGAGGCCCACACGAAATCGATCCAAAGTAAATTCTTCACGAAGAGGAAATTTCAGAGGAAGCTGGTCCGACACTCCACGCTCCTTCCTGTCTTAACTGCCATCGGGGCTTCGCCATTCGCGGATCGCACGACGACTCCAAGTATTTACGTAGTCAAATCCCGAAACTAGAGAAAAGCCGGCCACCAACCACATGCCCGCTGGCTCAACCAATAGTCCCGCAAGGTCGGCCAGATACTCCATGTCCGAAAGATCGATCAACGTTAGGACCAAGACAATGACCTGAAGTCCTGTGTTGATTTTGCTTATAAGCGTCGGGTCAATTTCTAAGGCGCCAAACAGTTGCCGGAACGTCATTGCGCCGCACACTATCACCAGGTCACGTCCGATCACTATCACGGCAACCCAGAATGGGATATGCCCCTGAATGGTGAGCAAAACAAACACCACCCCCACTAGCAATTTATCCGCTAACGGATCGGCCATCTCGCCAAACTTACTGGTCCACCGATACCCCCGGGCCAGCGCACCATCCAGTCCATCCGATAAGCCGGCTATCAACATAAGGATCAAGGCTTCAGCGTAGTTCCCGTTCCATATAAACCATGCAGTCGGGAAAATAAGCGCGAACCGTACCACCGTGATGACATTTGGTAAGTGATGGATCACTGTTCGCCTCGCCATACGTATTGGTTCGAGTCGAATTCAGAATTCTTGCTGGCGTCCCTGGTAATTACGCCATCAGAGTAGAGCAGTTCAGACAGTCGACGTAATGTAGACCGCGTATGTACAACGATTCGAATTTGATTGATTGAAACCTCGGCCACGTCAACCCGGTCAATGAACTCGAGCGATTGCAAATATCTCAACAACGAGCCGTACTCACTGACCGTCGTTATCCCGGAAACCCAAATACTTATGCCTTCCGTATGCAAGCCAAAAACGACGAAACGTTGTACTAGTTCGTCCGCGACGGCGTCTAATGCCTTTTCGCATACCTCATCCCTTGTTTCCCCCTCATGCGCGAAGTTCGTTTGCCTTCCTTCAAACATCAACCCACCGGCACCGTGCCAAAGCCCTCCACGATCCATCCATATTCTCGCAGTCAGAACGTATTGAGCACCATATCGTTCGCTTGCACCTAGTATCTGCTCCGAAAACCCCCCCGAAACAGTCGAGCCCGAAATGCGCTCGCGATCTGCCAGGTCCATGAGGGGCAATTGTACGAGCAGTCCCCGATCACGGCTCCGAGCTTTAATTGTTCGCACCCACGAAGTGGTATCGCCGCTGGCCGCAAGGCTAGGAACGTCTTCTTCTAAAACGATCCAAGCTAAAACCTTGGGTCTATTTGCGCTCCAAATAGGTAGGGCCGCACTCCGAACAAGATCCTGAACAGTGCGTGGGTCGAAACCGACTTCGAGTACGGTTTGCTGATCCACAGCATCCTTTGCTCCGCCCGCTTTCCGCACAAATCGGTACCTTGCGTAAAAGCGCCCCGGATTTCTTAGCGCAGCTGTAACCATCGGGTTCCGCGGTATCACTTTCAGGCCCGTTACCCGGGTCAATACGGTAGCAAACGCCCTCGCGGCTGCAGCTCGCGTATCCGAAGAGGATTGTGTTGCTACCGGAACTTCGACATCGTAGAGCCAATCGATTACGTCAGCTCGTGTCTCAAAACACGAACACATCAAGACCAATAAAGAAGGAAGTCTCTTCACAATTAACCGCTCCATCGGGAGCCAAACGGAAGCAGTGTAGCGAAAATATTTGGTAAACTCGCCGATCTTTCCGCTCTTGAGCGAGGGGTGACGCGTTGGGTCTCACATACCGAGAAGCGGGCGTCGATATCGACGCTGGAAACGAACTGGTGCAACGAATTAAGGATGCTGCCAAGCGGACTCATCGACCCGAACTATTGGGCGGCATCGGCGGTTTCGCAGCCCTGGCAAGCCTCCCCGAGAAATATCAGGAACCCCTGCTCGTAACCGGAACAGATGGTGTCGGGACAAAACTTGCTCTCGCTGTAACCCACAATATGCATGACGGTGTAGGTCAGGACTTGGTAGCTATGTGCGTTAACGATGTTCTCGCTGTCGGCGCAGAAGCATTTCTATTTCTTGACTATTTTGCCAGCAGCAAACTAGACCTTGACGTCGCTGAACGAGTCATCAATGGCATCGCGCGTGGCTGCGAAATCGCAGGATGCGCGTTGGTTGGCGGTGAAACCGCCGAAATGCCAGGTTTCTACCAGGGTCACGATTACGACCTAGCCGGGTTTTGCGTGGGCGTCGTCGAACGAAGTGAAGTCGTTACAGGTGATTCTGTTGCGCCTGAAGACGTTCTCATCGGCGTTACTTCTTCGGGTCCACACGCCAACGGGTTCTCTCTCATTCGACGCGTTATGGCCGATTTTGGTCCGTTAAACGACGATTTGCTCAATCAATTGATGGCTCCGACTCGCATATACATGCCTTCTGTATTGCCCATCGTGTCCTTAGTTACAGGGCTCTCCCATATAACTGGCGGCGGACTAATCGAGAACATCCCAAGAATGTTCTCGAGCACCCTGGTGGCCGACATCGACCTCGGCGCTTGGGTACGGCCACGTATCTTCGACTGGATACAACAGCAAGGGGGGATTGACGAGCTGGAGATGCTTCGAACTTTTAATTGTGGCATCGGTTTCGTCATCGCTTGCCGCCCTGAGAACGTCGATCAAATACTCGAACAACTAACCGATGACGCCGTTGTTATAGGACGAATCGAATCGTTAGGCGCCCACGTACAGAAAGGCCATTTAGTCATCGGACTTGCAAACGTAGAGCTTGGATAAACTATCAGAGGCTAGTCGCTGAAAGGCTTAAATCAAGTTTTCGGCATCGTAACACCGGTTTGGCCCTGGTATTTACCGGCACGATCTTTGTATGTAGTTTCGCACTGTTCGTCCGACTGGATAAAAAGCAATTGGGCGACCCCTTCGTTGGCGTATATTCTTGCCGGCAACGTCGTCGTATTCGAAAACTCAAGCGTCACATTTCCTTCCCACTCCGGTTCAAGCGGGGTCACATTGACGATAATTCCGCACCTAGCGTACGTCGATTTTCCGAGGCAAATTGTCAAAACGTCCGACGGTATCCGGAAATACTCCACGGTACTCGCTAACGCAAACGAGTTCGGTGGAATAATGCAGGAATCTTCCCGTACATCGACGAAACTCCGATCGTCAAAAGCCTTGGGATCAACCGTCGCGGAAAAAATGTTCGTAAACACCTTAAACTCAGGCGCGCACCTAACGTCGTATCCGTAACTCGACGTGCCGAAGGAAATCACTGGTCGGCCGTCGACTCGGCGTACTTGAGTCGGTTCAAATGGCTCGATCATTCCCCGAGACTCTGCCATTTCCCGTATCCATCGATCAGATTTGATGGTCATTGATCGTCCATAGACAGAGTCGGCGTTGGCGCTTTATCTCGACTAATCAGCCAAAGTGCGGCGGCGGTTCGCCGCGCGCAGTCCATATAGAGGATGGACATCGGCGAAGCATTGTCAAATGCGACAATCGGCACGCCCGCATCGGTCTGTTCTCGAATCGCCGGATCTAACGGGAACTCTCCGAGTAACGACGTTCCGTACTCTGCCGCTACCCGCTCGCCTCCTCCGTCGCCGAACAATGCGTGTTTACGATCGCAGCCGTCGCACACAAAGTAGCTCATATTTTCGACTACCCCGAGTATCGGTACCGAAACTTTACGGAACATCTCGATACCCTTGCGTGCGTCCGCCAACGCGATCTCCTGAGGCGTTGTTACGATAACCGCACCGCCAACCGAAACTTGTTGTGAAAGGGTCAGTTGAATATCTCCGGTTCCTGGTGGCATGTCGACGATGAGATAGTCCAGATCACTCCACGCAGTTTGTTGCAACAATTGCTGCAGCGCGCCCGACGCCATCGGTCCACGCCAAACCATCGGGGTTTTGTCCGTTACGAGCATGCTCATGGATATCGCTTCAATACCGTGGCATCGAATCGGCACAAACTCGTTCTCATTTTTTATTTCTGGTCGCTGACCTTCTCGAATCCCCAACATGATTCCCTGACTGGGCCCATATATATCCGCATCCAAAATACCCACCTTTGCTCCGGCTCGATCTAAAGCCACGGCCAAGTTAACGGCTGTAGTTGATTTGCCAACACCACCCTTTCCCGAAGCGACGGCAATGACATTACTCGCCCCAGGCAAAGCATGAGAAGGAGGCACCCTGAATTTCAATTCCAGAACGATTTCGTCTTCCATCCAATTTTCGAGCGCAGCAGCGTACGCTTTCGTCAAGCCTTCCACCGGGTATCCAAGTTCAATCAGGACATGCCATTTCCCATCCAATTTCGCGGCACGCTGGATCGCCCCAAGCTCGCGCCAACTGACATTCACGATTGGATCTAGAAATGTCTCTAGTGGTTTCCCCATATAAGTTACTCGCCCGAATCGACTCAGCATTATATAGTGCGCCACCAACAACCGTGCCTTTGTACGCACGGAAACGCACACCATAAGAGTCGGATCTCTCAATCATGCGGCGAATTCTTGCAACGAGCGCGCTGCCTAACGCCAACGGCGCAATACATCTCGGTCATTTGCTCGAACACATCCAAACGGACATTTGGGTCCGTTATCAGCGGTTACAAGGCAACGAGTGCCACTACGTATGCGCCGACGACACCCACGGTACGGGGACGATGCTGAAAGCCGAGGAACTCGGGATCTCTGCTGAGCAACTCATTGGCCAAGTTCGGATAGATCACATAGAAGACTTTAAAGATTTTCTCGTACAACACGACAATTACCATTCCACGCATTCTCCAGAAAACGAACACTACTCGGCATTGATCTACGAACGGTTAAAGAACGCGGGGTACATCTTTACCAAAGAAGTAGAACAACTTTATGACCCAGAAAAGCAGCTGTTTTTAGCGGACCGGTACGTCAAAGGGACCTGCCCCCAATGCGGGATTGACGATCAGTACGGTGACAACTGCGAAGCCTGCGGTGCGACTTACGATGCAACCGAACTTGGTGAACCGCGGTCCCTTATTTCGGGTGCTACGCCAACGCTGCAATCTTCGACGCATCATTTTTTTGATCTAGCTCAATTTAAAGATTTCCTCGACGGGTGGATCTCGACGGAAACAGTCCAATCTGAAGTCGCAAACAAACTGAGGGAATGGTTGGACGCGGGCCTAAAAGCTTGGGATATAAGTCGCGACGCTCCCTATTTTGGGTTTCTTATCCCCGGTACGGATAAATACTTCTATGTCTGGATGGATGCGCCTATTGGGTACATGGCCAGTTTTAGCAACTACTGTGACGAAAACGATCTCAACTTCGAAGAATTCTGGGCCAGCGACAGCGTCACTGAAGTCCACCACTTTATCGGTAAGGATATCGTCAATTTTCATGCTCTCTTTTGGCCCGCGGTATTAAACGCTTCGGGCTTTCGTTTACCCACCCGTATCCATTCGCACGGATTTATAACGGTCGAAGGTAGGAAAATGTCGAAGTCTCGCGGGACGTTCATTAACGCAAGAACGTATCTGGCTCATCTCGAACCCGAGTATCTGCGGTACTACTACGCGACAAAACTGTCCCCCAACAACGATGATATCGATGTCAATTGGGAAGATTTCGTGCAGCGAGTAAATTCCGACCTCGTCGGCAAAATCGTAAACATTGCCTCACGCTGCGCAGGCTTCATCAATCAATCCACCGAATCCACGCTTGCGCCATCTATTCACGACACGCGCCTGCTGCAAGTATTCGTTGACGCGCAGGAGACCATCGGGCAGCTATATGAGACAAGTGATACCAATCGAGTTGTGCGCGAAGTCGCCTCACTGGCAGACCGAGCGAATCAATACATTGCAAACCACGCCCCATGGGAACTCGCTAAAACGACCGGACAAGAGAAACAAATTCAAGCCATTTGTTCTCTCGGCATCAACATGTACCGAATCCTGGTGATCTACTTGAAGCCCATTTTGCCTCGCCTGGCCAAACAGTCAGAAAAATTTCTAGCATGCGACGAGCTGGGCTGGGCCGATATCGGTACGCCTCTAGTCAATCATCGGATTAATGTTTTTGAACCTCTTTTCAAACGTATCGACAGACGAGCCGTCGATGCGATGGTCAACGAATCGCGCGAAGATCACGTTGAAACTGGGGAGAACCCTATGATTACGATCGACGACTTCGAGCAAATCGATTTAAGAGTAGCAAGAATCGTATCTGCTGAATCCGTCGATGGGGCCGACAAGTTACTTCGCCTAACGCTCGACGTGGGCGACCATCACCGAACAGTGTTTTCCGGCATCAAGTTAGCTTACGCTCCAAAGGACCTAGTGGGGAGGCTCACGGTAGTTGTTGCCAACCTCGAGTCACGTGAAATGCGCTTTGGGACATCAGAAGGAATGGTGCTCGCTGCTGCAAACGGCGACAGCGAAATCTTTTTGATTTCTGTTGACACAGGGGCCGAACCAGGAACCCGAATAACCTGAGAAATCGTGCCAACTGTTCGTGTTACGCGCGATCATGTTGCCGGAGGGTCTTATGATCGAATTTCTCAGCCTGATAAACCGCATGGATGGCGCGATATGAACAAGGCGAAACGCATCGCTATTTTTGAACGGCTTAAAGAAGCGACCCCGAAACCAGAGACTGAGCTGCGATATCAAACGCCCTTCGAACTACTGATCGCGGTGATTCTTTCGGCACAAGCCACGGACGTTAGCGTCAACTTAGCGACTAAAAAACTGTTCGCTGCAGCAAATAATCCCGAAGCGGTACACCATCTCGGAATCCGTCGATTAAAAAGCTTTATTAAGTCGATCGGGTTGTTCAACACGAAGGCCGAGAACATTCTAAAGACCTGTCAAATCCTGATCGACGAACATAGTGGTCTGGTTCCGAAGGATCGCCCGTCACTTGAAGCGCTACCCGGGGTTGGTCGAAAAACGGCCAACGTCATTCTCAATACCGCGTTCGGCCAACCCACGATCGCGGTCGACACCCACATTTTCCGGATTTCCAACCGCATCAATCTCGCGCCGGGAAAAAATGTTCGCGAAGTCGAAGATCGCCTCATCCGCGTCGTCCCAAACGACTACAAACAGGGCGCACACCACTGGCTAATCTTGCACGGTCGTTACGTTTGCGTCGCTCGCAAACCGCGATGCGGGGCGTGCGTTATCGAAGATCTGTGCGAATTCAAAGACAAAACCGAGTACGAGTGAACGCGTACGGTTATCGAGTCGTCCAACCGACGCCTCATTGAGTTCACCCGCCCTATTCCATGCTGTTCTATTCCTTATGCCATTCTTTACTTCTGTCGGTTTCGTCCGCGCCGCGCGGCAAGGCGAAGTCGGAGCGCGTTCAAGCGAATAAATCCCGTGGCATCAGATTGCTCGTAAGCACCCGCATCCTCGTCAAACGTCACGATATCGACGTCATAAAGGCTGTCCGTCGTCGATGAGCGCCCAATGACGTAAACACCGCCCTTGTATAACTTCAGTTTGACAGAACCACTAACAGCATTTTGTGACGCATCAATCAGAGCCTGCATGACGCAGCGCTCGGGCGACCACCAAAAACCGTTGTAGATCATTCGCGCATAACGTGGCATCAATTCATCGCGTAGATGCATGACCTCGCGATCCATCGTGATCGACTCCATCGCCCGGTGCGCTTTCAACAGGATCGTACCGCCCGGCGTCTCATAACATCCCCTGGATTTCATGCCGACATAACGATTTTCGACAATGTCGCTGCGTCCTACACCATGGCGCCCGCCGATCTCATTGAGCAGCCGAATCACGCCTGCCGGTGTCAGCGACTCTCCGTTGACCGCAACCGCGTCTCCGTTTTGATACGCGATCTCGATAGACTGGGGTTCATCGGGAGCATCCTCTGGCGAAACCGTCAATCGCCACATGTCTTCATTGGGTGCGGTGCCCGGGTCTTCTAAAATCCCTCCTTCGTATGAAATGTGCAAGAGATTAGCGTCCATCGAGTATGGCGATTCACCTGACTGCTCGTAATCGACTGGAATCGCGTGTTTTCTACAATATTCCATCAGTGCTTCACGGGAATTGATTTCCCACTCTCGATGCGGCGCGATAACGCGAATGTCAGGATCTAGTGCGTACGCGCCAAACTCGAACCGCACTTGATCGTTCCCTTTGCCTGTTGCTCCGTGCGCTACGGCCTCCGCGCCGGTTTCGCGCGCGATCTCGACTAATCTTTTTGCAATCAATGGGCGGGCAATACTGGTTCCAAGCAAGTATTCCCCCTCATAAATTGCATTTGCTCGGAACATAGGAAAAACGTAATCCCGAGCAAAGGTTTCGGTAAGGTCTTCAACGAAGATCTTGTCAACACCCATGGCCTCGGCCTTGGCGCGTGCGGCTTCTATCTCTTCGCCCTGGCCTATGTCGGCGGTGAACGTGATCACTTCAGCATCGTATGTCTCCTGTAGCCATCGGCAAATCACAGATGTGTCGAGCCCACCGGAATACGAGAGAACTATTTTTTCTTTCATCGTCTCGTCCGCGAAAAAAGACGCGGAGTTTACCTCGCTACGCCCCTATGTGCGCAACCAATCAGCAAACGCCCGTATACACCACTTCTAAAAGATCGCGCGCCAAACGAGTGATGGATGGAATACGCATCTCGTCAAACTGGTAGTCTTGGCCGATGGAGTTGAACGCGCGTTTTCGCAGCTACCTACCCGTTGTCATTGATGTCGAAACCGGAGGATTCGATCGGTCGCGCCACGCTTTACTCCAAATCGCTATCGTTTTACTCGACTGGGACGACGATCAACTTCATCCGGCGAGTACTCACGTCTGGAATCTAATCCCTCATGCCGACATGGGCGTGGAAGAAGCTTCTTTGCAGGTCACGGGAATCGACTTGAACGACCCAGATCGCGACGCGATAAGCGAGGGCGAGGCGCTACAAGAATGTTTTCGCGTCGTACGGCGGGCCGTTCGCGACGCCCATTGCCAGCGGGCCATTGTGACCGCTCACAATGGACACTTCGACCATGGCTTCCTTGCGACAGGCAGCGAACGCAACAACATCAAACGTAATCCGTTCCATCCGTTCAGCGTCATCGACACGGCCTCTCTTGCTGCGGTCGCCTTCGGTCACACGGTCCTCAGTGAAGCATGTGCCCGCGCCGGCATCGACTTTGACGAAGAATATGCCCACGACGCCGTATACGACGCCGAAGCCACGGCAGCTCTATTTTGCCGCATTGTCAATGCGTCCGGATTTGAACTCCCATTTTAATGGGGAGAGGATTAGGCGTTGGTTGAATCAGATTCCAAGGCGGCGGCCTCTCGAACCAGTGGTTCGAGTTCTCCAGCTTCGTGCATTTCGGTCACAATATCGCACCCGCCGATCAGTTCCCCATTCACCCATAACTGAGGGAACGTCGGCCAATCCGCGTACTGGGGCAACGTTGCTCTGATCTCCGGATTACTGAGTATGTCGATGTACGCAAAGCGCTGTTCGCACGACATCAAACACTGTACCGTCTGCGCAGAAAAACCACACTGCGGCGCTTGCGGCGAGCCCTTCATATAAAGAAGGATTCGATTGCTATCAATTTGTTCGCGGATCGTTGTTAATACGTCTTCGCTCATTGGACACCCACCTCTGCTCACTCGTGGCTTCAAAGAGCATTGTAGGATTAACTCAATTAAACCGCCATGCCCGACTTCAGCATAAGGATTGATCGCGCTAGCGGCGACAGCACAAAATGGAACAAATACCAAGACCATGACGTGATCCCGTTTTGGGTCGCAGACATGGATTTCGCGGCACCTGATTTCGTTTTGGAGGCACTTCACGAACGGATTGATCACGGCATCCTCGGCTACGCGGAGCCCCAGTCGGAACTTGTCGACGCCGCGTGTAAGTGGTTTTGGCTCCATTTCAACTGGAAGGTGGATCCTGATTGGTTAATCTGGATCCCCGGCGTAGTGCCTGGTTTGAACATCGCAAGTCGGGCGATCGGCTCCGACAACGATGCTCTCATCATAATGACGCCCGTCTATCCGCCATTCTTGGCAGTGCCTGAGAACTCGGACAAGCATATTCTTCGTTCCCCGTTACTTTACGACGGCGAAAAGTGGATCATGGATTTCGCCGACATCGGGGACAAAGCCCGTTTGGCGAGCGGGCTGCTTCTCTCAAACCCCCAAAACCCCACCGGCCGTGTCTATTCTGAAAACGAGCTCTCGAAGCTCGCGAATATCTGCCTAGCCAACGACGTAGTCGTTGTGAGCGATGAAATTCACTGGGGTATCGTGCTTGATGAACATCGCAGCCACATCCCTATAGCAAGTATCAGTGAAGAATTCGCGCACACGACAATAACGCTCATCGCTTCAACTAAAACGTACAACATCGCCGGCGTTAACTGTGCTCTCGCAGTAATTCCCGATCCCACGCTGCGCGAACGATTCGTCGACGCGACGACCGGCCTCGTGTCCCACATATCCCCGCTTGCATACACTGCCACTTTGGCGACGTTTCTCGACCAATCGTCGTGGGTCAACGATCTCCTCGCATACCTTCGAGTCAACCGGGACTTACTCGAAAGTTGTGTGGAAGAAATACCTGGCCTTGCAATGGCTCACGTGGAAGGCACCTACCTCGGTTGGATCGATGCTAGATCACTGCAGATAGACGATCCCGCCAGTTTCTTCGAAAACCACGGGCTCGGCTTTTCGAACGGTGTCGATTTCAATGGTGAGGGATTCGTGCGATTTAATTTTGCCTGTCCCCGCGACCTACTATTGGAAGGTACCGCAAGATTAAAAAAGGCCGCTTCGTCCTGCAATATGAGGCCTTGACAGGAAAGCCCCCTCGACTAATATCGTTCGTTTCACGGGCAGCAAGCGCTGCCCGCGTTTGTTTTGGAGGCAAGATGATGTCGAGCGTACCCACAATAATGCCCACCTATGGGCGCTTACCCGTATCTTTCGAACGTGGTGAGGGCGCATGCCTGTTCGATGCCGATGGGATCCGTTATCTCGATGCGCTCGCCGGTATCGCGGTTTGTGGGCTGGGGCACGCTCATCCTGCGGTCACTGATGCGATCCAACGGCAAGCTGAAACCTTATTACATACGTCGAATCTCTACGAGATCCCTCTACAAACACAACTTGCCGATCGCCTTTGTGAAATTTCTGGCATGGACAACGTTTTCTTCGCCAATTCAGGCGCGGAGGCAAACGAAGCAGCGTTGAAAATTGCTCGTCGCTACGGCAATGAACGCGGGATCAAAAACCCCCAGGTGATTGTGATGGAAGGCAGTTTTCATGGGCGCACAATGGCGACGCTCACGGCGACGGGTAATCGAAAGGTCCAAGCGAGTTTCGAACCGTTGCTTGGAGGTTTTCTACGGGCGCCCTACGACGACATACCGGCAATCACCAATATCGCCGCAAACAATAATGGCGTTGTCGCCATTTTTGTGGAACCGGTTTTGGGAGAGGGGGGAGTGCTAATTCCCGCTGACGATTACCTTGCCAAGTTGCGAGAAATCTGTGACGACCACGACTGGCTGCTAATCCTTGATGAGGTCCAAACCGGTAACGGCAGGACGGGCCGCTACTTTGCGTATCAACATACGAATATATTGCCCGACGTCGTAACGACGGCCAAAGGGCTAGGGAACGGTGTTCCTATCGGGGCTTGTTTGGCACGCGGTACCGCGGCTGAAACACTCGTTGCCGGAACACATGGCTCTACATTTGGTGGTAACCCACTCTCGTGCGCGGCCGCTTTAGCCGTAGTCACTGAGCTCACGGATGGCGGCGTTATAGAACGCGCGGCCGAACTCGGTGAACGCATTAAAAACGCACTGGTCAAACAACTTGCAGGACTCAACCACGTTCGCGACATCCGGGGAAAAGGCATGATGATCGCGATTGAGCTCGATAACCCTTGCACGGATCTAATCCAACAGGCGTTATCAAAAAGACTGCTGTTGAACGTGACTACTGACACGGTTCTACGGCTACTTCCGCCCTTGAATCTAACGGATGACGAAGCTGACGAAATTGTCGAAATCGTGACTTCTCTCGTTCAAACAGCCGGTTCCTAAAGAATCCATCGGACGCGGGTCGCAGGTAGTCGCACGTACATGTCGGTCAAGAATTTCTTATCCCTAACGGACTTTTCTCCTGAGGACCTCGAACAAATTATCGAGCGTGCTTCCGAGCTGAAACGTTTGCACGACTCGGGCATTCGACATCGGCCGCTCGAAGGCAAAACCATGGCTATGATTTTCGAACTCAAATCCACTCGGACACGGGTGGCTTTTGAAGCCGGCATGTACCAACTTGGAGGCCACGCCATTTTCCTTCGGCCCGATGAAACTCAATTGGGTCGGGGAGAGTCTATACCGGACATGGCGCGCGTACTCTCGTCATTGGTCGATATCGTCATGCTGCGCGTTCATGATCATGCCGATATAAGCAGCTTTGCGGCTGCATCTTCGGTCCCAGTAATCAATGGTATGAGCAATCGTTTCCATCCGTGTCAACTCCTCGCAGACATGCAAACGTTCGCCGAAAAACGAGGGTCTATTCGCGATCAATTGGTTGCTTTCGTAGGAGACGGCCACAACATGTGCAACTCTTACATTCTTGCCTCGAAGCAGTTCGACTTCGACTTGGTGATTTCGACGCCCACCAAATTTCGGCCAGATGAACAACTTCTCGATAGCAGTAGTCGTGCACGTTGGGTCTCTACTCCCCAAGAAGCAGTGTCTGGTGCCAATCTGGTAGTTACCGATGTGTGGTCGTCCATGGGCCAAGAAAATGAACGCGTTGAGCGTCACGAAGCTTTCCAAGAATTTCAGGTCAACGCGGGTTTACTCGACAGCGCAGATGCCAATGTCCTCTTTATGCACTGCCTTCCAGCACACCGAGGCGAAGAAATCAGTGATGACCTACTCGAAGACCCGCGTTCCGTTGTATGGGAGGAGACGGGCAACAGACTGCACTCTAAAAAAGCCCTACTCGAATTTATGCTGAGCTAACTTCGAGGATTCTTGCCAAGACTATCAAGCAGCGAGTACGGTCCTCAGAGGTTAGTTGCGAGCGTCTGCGCAACTGCACGTCGCCAACCAGCTATACGCTCCGAACGGACGTCGTCATCCATAGCTGGAGTAAACCGCTGATCAACGGTCCAACGGGTGCTCGCGTCTCCTAGATGATTAATGAGCCCCGCCCCTATTGCAGCCAGCAAGCCAGCGCCCAAGGCCGTGGTCTCGGTGACCTTGGGTCGTTCCATGATCAATTCGGTTACATCGGACAGGAACTGACAAAACCAATTATTTTGGACCATCCCTCCATCAATCCTCACCTGTTCCGGTTCAACTCCGTCGGTTCGAAAAGCATTAAATAAGTCCATTGTCTGAAATGCGATGCTCGACAGTGTCGCGGTCACGATCTCGTCCACACCTGAATCCAGAGTTAATCCCGATATGACTCCGCGTGCATCCGGTCGCCAATGCGGAGCCCCTAAGCCCGTAAAGGCCGGTACGACATATACACCGTTGGTGTCGCCGCCCGTTTTCAATGCAATTTCCTCTGTTTCCGCCGCGCTTCCGATCAAACCTAACTTGTCGCGCAACCATTTGACTGCAACCCCCGCCGTAAAAATGCTGCCCTCCGTCGCGAACGTGGTCTGACCATTAACCCTGTAACCTATCGTGGTCAGCAATCCCGTTGTCGAGTCCACCCGCTTTGTTCCGGTATTTACCATGACAAAACAACCCGTGCCGTACGTACTTTTCACCATACCCGGCGAAATACAACCCTGGCCGATTAGCGCCGCTTGTTGATCTCCGGCGATGCCAAAAATGGGTATTTCGGCACCAAACCACTGCGCTTCCGCCCTCCCGTAGTCTGCGACACTGTCCTTGACCTCCGGGAGCAAACTGGCTGGAATCCCGAAATAGTCCAACAAAATATCGCTCCAAACGTGTCGTGTAATGTCGAATAGCTGGGTACGAGCCGCATTGGTGGCGTCCGTGGCATGACTTCGCCCTCCCGTAAGGCGCCACACTAGAAACGTGTCGACAGTACCGAATCGCAACCGATCTGACCTAGCTAAGCGCTGTGCTTCGGGGTCACGAAGCAACCATTCAACTTTTGTACTTGAAAAATATGGATCGATGACGAGACCCGTCACGTCGTTGATAGTAGTCGCCATCCCATCTGATTGCATTTGAACGCACCGTTCTGCCGTGCGGCGATCTTGCCAAACGATCGCGTTGTGGACGGCTTGTCCCGACTCTGCGTCCCAAAGCAACGTTGTTTCCCTTTGGTTCGCAATGCCGATCGCAGCGATTCCCGACGCCTCCACCGGTGAGGACGCGATTGCATTGCGTGCAGCTTTCAATGTTGTGTTCCAAATAACCTCGGGATCTTGTTCGACCCAGCCATCGCGCGGAAAAATTTGATCAAAGGGGCAACTGCCTTCGCCAACAGGATTGCCAACGTCGTCGAAAACAATTGCTCGCGAACTCGACGTGCCCTGATCTATAGCCAATATGTAGTTCATATCTAGGTTTTCGCTCCTCTATTCTTTGTTACGCGACCACTACATGTAGTGGTAGTCGCTTTGCCTTGTAACTCACAGGCAATCCACAGGTTTTCCCCACGGAGTTTCTTGCATTCCCGTTATTATCCCTTTATGTTGTGCCGCTCGTATAAAAAAAAACTACATATGGTGTCGTTGTGAAGTTGTCGTCTTGGAACAAACAACGTTTGAAGCCCCCGGATCGGCAACATAAGCTAAAGACGGGCACCACCACATATAGTATATGTCCAAGTAGCCCGATCTTGTCTGGTTAGTGGCGCTCGAAAACGTAGCCAAGAAGTCGAAAAGGGGACCAATCTTTAATGCAAGCAGAATCGGTCAGCCCAAATGACCAAACCCAAGAATCGTCCGAAAACAGTCCAACCAAGGTGACTGCTCCAACCCCAGGTCCAATTAGCCCATCGATCGCAGCGACCGCCCCCGGTCAGATTCGAGTCATTAAACGTAACGGCACCGTTGTGCCGTACGCCGAGGACAAAATCGCGGTCGCAATCACCAAAGCGTTCCTAGCGGTCGAGGGAGGTACCGCGGCCGCATCGCCGCGTATTCGCGAACTCGTCGCTGGTCTAGCTGGGCAGGTATCGTCGATATTTATGCGCCGATTGCCGTCCGGTGGAACGATTCACATCGAGGATGTGCAGGATCAGGTAGAGCTGGCGCTGATGCGTTCTGGAGAACATAAAGTTGCGAGAACTTACGTTCTGTACCGTGAAGAACGGGCTCGTGCACGGGAAGGCGAAGGCGTCAACCCAACAACAGAAAAACCGATAGCGATTACTGTCGTGCGACGGGACGGCGATCGCGTCGCCCTCGATATGGACCGGATCCGAACGCTAGTTACCGAGGCGTGCGAAGGACTCGAAGACGTCGATGCACATCGCATCCTGACCGAATCGTTATCCAATATGTATGACGGAATATCCGAAGTGGACGTCGCCACGTCTTTGCTAATTACGGCACGAACATTGGTCGAGGAGGAGCCCAACTACACATTTGTCACCGCCCGACTTTTGCTAGATCAACTCCGTACCGAGACACTCGAATTTCTCGATGTTCGCAGTCAAGGACAAGAAGATTATCAAGCCACACACTCGCAGATGCTGGATACTTATGGCAAAGCGTTTCAGGCATTTATCCATCGAGGCATTGAATTAGAGTTACTCGCACCCGAGCTCGAACGGTATGATCTCGTACGGTTGGGCTCATCGCTAAACCCGGAACGCGACCTTCAATTCAATTATCTCGGTTTACAGACCTTATACGACCGATATTTTTTGCACTCGAACGAGGTTCGGTTCGAGCTGCCGCAGATCTTCTTCATGCGGGTCGCTATGGGTTTAGCCCTGCAGGAAGAGGAACCCGAAGAACGAGCCGTTGAATTTTACGAGCTCCTCTCATCGTTCGATTTTATGAGTTCAACACCTACGTTGTTTAATTCGGGAACATTACGGTCGCAATTGTCGTCTTGTTTTCTGACGACCGTCTCCGACGATTTGGACGGGATCTATAGCGCTATTCGTGACAACGCTATGTTATCCAAGTGGGCGGGTGGCCTTGGTAATGATTGGACGCCGGTACGAGCACTCGGTGCGTACATCAAGGGAACGAATGGTAAATCGCAGGGAGTCGTACCCTTCCTCAAAGTTGTAAACGATACCGCTGTCGCAGTGAACCAAGGGGGCAAACGTAAAGGCGCCGTGTGTTCGTATCTGGAAACCTGGCACCTGGACATTGAAGAATTTTTAGAACTCCGAAAAAACACTGGCGATGATCGTCGTCGAACGCATGACATGAACACGGCCAATTGGATACCGGATCTGTTCATGAAACGCGTATTCGAAGACGGTGATTGGACCCTGTTTTCTCCTAACGACGTATCCGATTTACACGATTTACACGGCAGCGCCTTCGAAATTCGTTATCTTAACTATGAAGCGTTGACGCGGACGGGCGAGTTAGAACTCTACAAGCGAATTAAGGCACAGGATTTGTGGCGAAAGATGCTGTCGATGCTTTACGAGACGGGGCACCCCTGGATCACCTTTAAAGACTCCTGCAACACGCGATCCCCTCAACAGCATATCGGCGTTGTGCACTCGTCGAACTTATGTACCGAGATCACCTTAAATACGTCAGCGGACGAAATTGCGGTTTGTAATCTCGGCTCCATTAATCTCGCGCAACATGTCACCGAATCGGGCCATTTTGATACCGAAAAACTCAAGAAAACGGTGCGTACAGCCATCCGAATGCTCGATAACGTCATCGACATAAACTACTACGCGGTACCAGCAGCCCGAACTTCAAACATGCGCCACCGGCCAGTGGGGTTGGGAATCATGGGATTTCAAGACGCGCTGTACCGAAAACGAATCAGTTATGCATCCGACGCGGCGGTTGAATTCGCCGACGAATCTATGGAAGCGATTTCTTATTACGCTATCGAATCATCCAGCGAACTCGCCGAGGAACGAGGGAGTTACACAAGCTTTGAAGGGTCTCTGTGGAGCCAAGGAGTATTGCCTATCGACTCGTTAGAGCGGCTCCAAAACGAAAGAGGCAAGGAGTATCTAGAGGTTAATTTAGACACGCGATTAGACTGGGACGACTTGCGCACAAGGGTCAAGACCCACGGAATGCGCAATTCGAATGTGATGGCGATTGCACCCACGGCAACCATCGCCAACATTACCGGGGTCACTCAATCGATCGAACCGACCTATCAAAACCTGTTCGTTAAATCGAATCTTTCGGGTGAGTTTACAGTCGTTAATCCCCACATGGTTCACGATCTAAAACGTCAGGGACTTTGGGATAGTGTGATGGTCAACGACCTCAAGTATTACGACGGCAGCCTCCAATCCATTGATCGAATACCGGCCGATCTTAAGCAACTTTACTCAACGGCTTTTGAAGTCGAACCAAGATGGCTCGTGGATGCCGCGAGCCGACGTCAAAAATGGATTGATCAAGCTCAGTCCCTCAATCTTTACATTGCTAATGCGTCGGGTAAAAAACTCGACATCATGTACCGCATGGCTTGGATGCGCGGCTTGAAAACCACGTATTACTTGCGCGCACTCAGTGCCACCAGTACTGAGAAATCAACAGTTATCGGTGATGGCGCGCTTAACGCGGTTGCTTCAGACATCTCTTCTGCTGCCGGAATAAACCAAGGTGAGCCCATGGGCGAACCTGCCGACGTACCGCAAGCGTGCACAATCGATGACCCGGATTGCGAAGCCTGCCAATAGGAGGTCCTTACATGCTCAGTTGGGATGAATATAGCGACGAAGGTGTTGCCGACCACAATGTTGGACGATCGGCTATTCCGCTCGTCGAACAACTCGACAACCCTGAAATATTACGACCCGACCATAACGCCAGCCATTCTGCCGCGGCACTCACCACCGACATCGATGCGAAAACAACGCCCGCACCAAACGAATCCCGGTCAAGTGTCCTGGCTCGTCCTGACGCATTGAACGACGACATCGCGCCGACGATTCATCAAGAAAATACCGAGCGAGTTACTGTCGATCAGAAGCGGATGATCAACTGCCGCGCCGATCTTAATCAACTCGTGCCTTTCAAATATGACTGGGCATGGCAAAAATATCTCGATGGATGTGCGAATCACTGGATGCCCCAAGAAGTCAATATGACGGCGGATGTCGCGCTATGGAAATCTGAGGATGGCCTGAGTGAAGACGAACGAATTGTCATTAAAAGAAGCCTAGGATTCTTTTCCACAGCAGATTCGCTGGTAGCCAATAACTTAGTACTTGCCATTTATCGGCTAATCACCAACCCGGAGTGTCGACAATATCTGCTTCGACAGGCCTTCGAAGAGGCAATACACACCCACGCGTACCAGTACTGCATCGAATCGTTAGGAATGGATGAAGGTGAGATATTCAACATGTACCACGAGGTGCCGTCGGTCGCACGCAAAGCGTCTTGGGCGCTTAAATACACCCAAGAGCTGTCCGACCCTCAATTCACCACCGGCACGCAAGAAGACGATCAAACCTTGCTAAAAAACCTCATTGCTTATTACTGCGTCCTCGAAGGTATTTTCTTTTACTGCGGATTCTCACAGATCCTTTCGATGGGGCGACGCAACAAAATGACCGGCACCTCCGAACAGTTTCAGTACATTCTTCGTGATGAGTCGATGCACGTAAACTTTGGGATCGACGTGATCAATCAGATCAAACTTGAAAACCCACAATTGTGGGATTCGTCAATGCAAGAGTTAGCGGCTCAAATGATATTGGAGGGGACCGAACTAGAAACTCAATACGCTCTCGATACGATGCCCCGCGGTATTCTCGGGATGAATGGCAACATGATGGCGGAGTACTTACAGTTCATTGCCAACCGCCGGCTCGCTCAAATTGGATTGCCCGAACGCTTTCAGGCTGTGAAAAATCCATTCCCTTGGATGTCCGAAATCATGGACCTGAAAAAGGAAAAAAACTTTTTTGAAACGAGAGTCACCGAATATCAGACTGGAGGGGCTTTGTCATGGGATTGACGAGAAATACCCTCATCAACAAAGAGCTCAACGCATAAGATCGACCAGCTCAATGGGCCCGCAGTCGTATGATCATGTCGCCCAATTCATGGGCGAACTCTAGCGGCTGATCCAAGAACACATGGTGCTGTGCGTCTTCGATTGCACACACTTCCACATCAACTGGAATGAGTGAACGCATGTAATCAAGTGTTTCCTTGGAAAAAAGTTCGCTGTCAGATCCATAGATGATTCCAACGGGGAGCGATAAACCGGCGTATTCCTCCGGATATCGCTCTCCACCTTTCAAAGTGCTGGGTAGATCTTCATCAAATTTCCACGCCCAGCCACCGCCATCAACTCGCATGACCGACTGTTTCGCGATGTACTGCAATACAAACTCATTCGCGCATGGCTGCGGTGGGTAAAGACGAAAACGTGCTTCCGCAGTCTCTCTATTGGGATAGGCTTTCGCCCGGTCACCGCCCATCTGTGGCCGATCGGGAATCGGTTCGTCCGGATGGCGAATTCCCGAATCAACCAGGACTAAGGCCCCAAATCGATCTTGATAAAGGTCCATCGCCTTGGTCGCCATGACACCTCCGAAGCTGTGGCCAACTACAGTCACGTCCGAGTCAAAACCGATGGCATCACATACCCCAACAATTTCTTGTGCGTATGTTTCCGCGTCATAACTGTAGCGGTAATCGGAGTCTCCCATTCCGGTCAAATCCATCGCACCAACGTGAAAACGGTCAAGCAACAGAGGAGCAATAAAATCCCACCAACGTGAATGCGCATTCATTCCATGAATAAGCAACACGCCCGGCTTGGAACTATCTCCCCATTCTTGATAGAACACGTCGCAATCATCGATTTCCACCGTGTCTTTCCGGGATTCAACGTCAATTGAGTCCCAAAACCACTGCGGAATCGTTGCTGTATCTTCCCGATCCCAGCGAGCCACTCTTGCCTCTAGCCTTGTTGCGTTAGACCACGATAGCCGTCGATGGTAGTCGGGCGCGTTGGAAAACGCGAGACAGTCAGGCACCATGAACACACTCACTTCTTGCGCGACTACGTATTGGAGAAAACGATGGCGCGCAACCTATTGCAACAAGACTAGGAATAAGCCATGGCCGAACCGAATATTGCACAAAAAGCGCCATTCCCTGTCGACGTAACAGCCGGCAAAAAGTACTTTTGGTGCGCGTGTGGAAAGAGCGAAAATCAACCTTTCTGCGACGGCTCCCATAGCGACACGGAGTTCACGCCCGTCGCATACGAAGCAGATAAAGACCGAACGCTGTACTTTTGTGGCTGCAAACGAACCGCGGGCGCGCCACTTTGTGACGGTACCCATAACTCTTTGTGAGGTATGGTTTGTCAGACGTCCACGGCAATCATCGAAATCCGGAAAACTGTTGGATATTGAGTAATGCGTGTTACGGCGACCGTTTGGAGAATGTTGGCCTAGCGACTTTCTGATCGGATCTACTAACGGTGCAATCGAATCAATTCACGAATTGTTGCTAAACGCCTTTTGACCACTTCGGGTCTTCACTCGAGTCGTTTTCGATCAACTTCGGCTCTCGGCAGCGAGATTCTCAACCTAGGAAAACACCACGGAAGTGACTTCATGGTTTTCACCTAGATGCACGACGAGGTCCGCTCTCGCCGGTAGGTCTTCCATCATCCACAACGTCAATCGCTCATAGTGCGCGACGAATCGATTGATCTCGGCAACGCCCTTTCGCATGTTAGCTGGCAGCGATTGTTCTTGCTCCAATCGCCACCTTCGAACGGCGACCATATGAGGTACTTTAATGTACAAGAGCTGATCGAAACGATTCACGAGATCACGATACGTTGTCTCAAGCCCATCGTTGATGCTCCGCCGCCAGTCACCCTTGGGATCGTGGTCTCGTTCAAGTTCATTGATAGGTGCGTCCTCGGGGGCACCAAGCATCGGACTGGCACCGACGCACCAGCCTTCAACAACCACCCGTTTAACGGGCCCATCGATACGGCGGCTACCTACCCGCTCGTCCCTAGCCTTATCAAATACGGGAACCTCGGTCGAACCGCCATCTGTCAGCACGTCTATTGTCTTGAGTAATGCCTCAATCTCGTGGGTACCCGGGGGCCCGCGGGTACCCATCAACGGGTGCACTTCGTTCGCCAACCGGACACGCTCATTAGCGGGCAAATAAAAGTCGTCAATACCCAGTATGGCAACCTTCTCGCCGGCATACGCGAACGCGGACGCGATTAGTCGACCGAGCGTACTCTTGCCCGCGCCCTGGGCTCCGCCGATTCCAATTCGCCGAAAATCCTTGTCGATCCAATAGTCGACCAACAAAGCAGCAAGTTGACGAAAGTCTCGCGGGGGCCCGGGGTCCAAGTGTCGATAACAGTCGAGACCCCATTGCGTGATCTGGTAACCATCAACTTCTTCCAGCACGTTCAAAGCACCACGCCCCAAATGCAATGAGACATGTGCCCTCCACCCGAACCAACCGTAACCTTTGAATGCCGATTATCCATTGAGGACTTTAGGCTACGCATCGACTCGACGATAGGGAGGCAGGGATTCAATGATCGAGCGGCCATAGGCACGGGTTAAGAGTCTCCGGTCCAATATAGTAATCCGCCCACCGTCTTCTTCATGCCTTATGAGCCGGCCACAGGCCTGTATCAACTTGAGGGTCGCATCGGGCACAGACACTTCAACAAAGGGGTTACGTCCTTCGGACACTAGCCATTCGGCAAACGCCTGATCGATGGGATCGTCAGGCACAGAAAAGGGAAGCTTTGCAATAATCACGTGCCGACAATAGTCGTCGGGAAGATCGACGCCTTCGGCAAAACTCGCGAGGCCGAATAGATAACTGGGGCCACCTTCATCGATCTTCTCTTTGTGCTCGGTCAAGAGTTTCTGTTTGGATCCTTGTCCCTGAATATGACAATTGTTAAGGACAGACGTCCCCAGCCCATCGATAACCGCTTGCATCTGACGCCATGATGTAAACAAGACGAGGGCGCTGATCTCTGATTCCAGCAACTGCGGCATCAGTTGCCCCAGCTCTTCCGTATGAAGCACGACATCGCGTGGATCGGAGTCCATGTGGGGGATCGCAAGCGTCGCGATTCGGCCAAATTCGAATGGACTTTCGATACGCCGATTTCGAACGTCGGTACCTAGACCAACTTGCTCAAGAAAACGCTCGAAGCTACCCATCGTACATAAAGTCGCCGAAGTTAAGACGGCAGCGTGGCACTTTTGCCAGAGAATCTCTCTTAATATTCCGCCTGGATCCAATGGCGCCGATAAGCACTCCAAATCTAGCCCTGCATCAGTCTCCTGACGAAACACCCAACGCGCGTGCAACGGATTGCCTAACTCAGCTCCAGCGTAGTCTGAAAACAGGCTGTGTGTTTGCAACGCACGGTTGACATGAAACCCGACGATGGGAAGCCATTCCTCTGCTTGCTCTGTGTTTTTCCAGTTCCGACTCCCGTCCATAACTTCCTGCAAATGCGTATGGCCAGCATCAAGTAGGTCGCCAAGATCAAGAAAGTATCGAGACAGCGGTTCGCTCAATTCAACAATTGATTCGGGTATGCGGCCTAGAGGAAACCGGAACAGTGCCTTCCGATCGTTTTGTGTGGAAAACGAAAGACTCGCGATCAACTGCTCCAATTCAGTCAGCAGGCCCGCTACCACTGGCATATCCACCGCAAGTTTTTGGGCAATCGCAAGCATTTCAGGCGGTCGACCGAAATGCTGTGTCATCGTTCCCAGCGTCGTATTTAACTGTTCGAGCCAACGGCCCGTTGCGCCCACCCGGGCCGACAATGTGAAATGTTGTTGCGTTTTTTGCGGGAGATGATGTGCTTCGTCGAGCACCAGGATCGTCTCGTCCGGCTGCGGAAGAATCACGCCGCCCCCGAGGTTCAAATCGGCCAGCACCAAATCATGGTTGGCCACGATTATGTCCGCATCGTCAATTTCACCCCTCGCTCGGAAAAACGGACAACTCTGAAAAAAGTCGCAACGGTTGTTCGCGCACCCACGGTGATCCGTCGTCAAACGGCGCCAACTCTCTGGATCAATCGGATCCGCCCACGACTCCAACTCACCATCCCAGTTTCCCTGTTCAAACGTTGTTGCCATTGCTTCATAGATCTTTGTGTCACTCGATCGAGGTTCGTCGAACAATGGAATTACCGTACTCACATCCGTATCCAACGCTTCATCAAGCCGTTTCAAGCAAACGTATCGACTTCGCCCCTTAGCAAGGACGTAACTGAAATCTAACGTCGTATGGGCGGCAAGATCCGGTAGATCCTTTAGTAGTATTTGTTCCTGCAACGCAATGGTCGCCGTTGAGATAACAATTTTCTTACCTTCCGCTTGCGCCACCGGGATTACGGCTAGGCAGTATGCAGCGGTTTTACCCGTTCCTGTGCCTGCCTCGATCACGCAAATTCGATCACCGTCGTCGGTGATTCCTGTGGCAACATCGGCAATCATTTGCCGTTGGCCCCGACGCGGATGGAATCCGCGAGCGTCCAGCCAGGATCGATAGGCGTCCTGAATCTCATCTTTTAGTGCGTGCACCAACATGCGGCCGTACACTGCTTACATGAAAGTGGTTTTGTACCTTTTCTGGCTCTTGCTCGCGACAGAAATCGTTTCGAATAGCACCGACTTCACAGTTTCCGTCCTAACAAACGACGTGCCCAATGCTCGCCAAATGGCTGAGAGTACCAGCGGTCTCTTATTTGTCGGAACGCGTCGTGCCGGCAAACTCTATGCTGTCGTTCCGCCGACAACTGTCGACGCGGATCCAGAAGTTGTCACGTTTGCAAGCGGTCTGACGATGCCTAGCGGGGTCGTCCTTCTTGACGGCGATCTCTACGTGGGCGCCCTTAACCGAATCTTACGTTTCCCAAAGATCGAAACGACTTTTCGTGAGAAACCTCAACCCCAGATCATCTCGGACCAATTGCCCAAAAAACGCCATCACGGTTGGAAATACCTCAGCGTAGGCCCGGACCGCCACTTGTACGTTCCCGTTGGCGCACCTTGCAATATTTGCCTGTCTCAGGATGAAAGACACGCAAGTATTTTACGAGTCGATCCGATAACGGGTGTATCGGAACTCTATGCCCGCGGCGTCCGCAATAGTGTCGGCATGGCCTGGCATCCAAAAACGCATCAGTTATGGTTTTCTGACAACGGCCGCGACATGCTGGGAGATGACGTCCCTGATGAAGAAATCAACGTGGTCGAGAAACCGGGTGCGCACTATGGCTATCCATTCGTACACGCTGGAGTCGTTCTAGACCCCAAATTTGGGAAGGAAATTGGGGGCCGTGTCTTCACCCCACCGAAGGTTCGGATACAGGCGCACAGCGCGGTTCTCGGAATGGATTTCTACACCAAGGAAGTCTTCCCTCCCAGCTACCGGAACGCACTTTTCATCGCCGAACACGGTTCCTGGAACCGAACCAAAAAGGTCGGCTACCGCGTCAGTGTTATTCGGATCGCATCCGATCAAACGCTCGTGTACGAGCCTTTTATTGATATCTGGCTCAACGGACAAAAAGCCTCGGGGCGTCCCAATGACGTGCTCGTTTCCAAAGACGGAAGCCTCCTCATATCAGACGACCAGGAAGGCATTATTTACCGCGTCGTGTATTCGGGAAAATCTACCGACGCCACCAACGGCGCTTCGGCAAACGCGACTGACACGTTTTGAGCTGCGTCTCGTAAATAGCTGCTTTTGCGCTCACCCTAGCCGCTGCATTTCGGAGCCACTGATTACCTTTCCACCCACCTCGCCGGTACCCCGCCATGCCCTCGTGATAAGCGAGATAAAGGTGCTGGACATTTGATCGAGGAATCGACAAGTCACGGGATGCCCTGTTCAGATACCAACCGATGAAATCCACGGCATCGTCAAAATCGTCTCGGTCGGCAAATCGTCGGCCTCGATCCCGAAGATAATCGCTCCAAGTTTCATCCGTCGCTTGCGCATACCCATACGCGCTAGAAGGCCGTCTTCCAGGGAAGATCATAAGAAATTTTCGACGTGGCGGCCGGGCATCGGGCACATACGAAGATTCCTTGTGCGTCACAGCCATCAACGTTGACGGACGGATCCCCCACCATCTATAGGACGCATCAACGGCTCGGTACCACTTCGGTTTTTCGACAAAAATTTCGCAGACATCGTCAGGATCTTCCGGCGGGGTCGAAGCACAGCCCGCGATCACAAGGGTCAAAAGGATGTGCCTACGCGCGTTCATGGCTGCCAAGAAAAGTGAGGAAATCCGTCTCGCTTAGGACCGGAATTTCGAGAACCTCGGCGTGCGCGAGTTTCGCCCCCGCACCAGCCCCCGCTACCACGCGCGTGGTGTTTGGAGAAACAGATCCCGCGACTTTTGCGCCCAAATTCCGCAGTCGCGTTCGTGCTTCGCTGCGGGGCATCGATTGAAGCGTACCTGTCAGCACCCACGTTTCGCCAAAGCACGGGCGGTTTACTCGTCCCTCAGTGATAGGCCAATGAATCCCAGCGGCCACCAGCGCCAAAACGATTTCTTTGTTCTCACGATCCTCAAAAAAATTCAGCACATTGCCGGCTATGGTAGGTCCAACATCCTCAACCTCGTACAAAAGATCTAGCGTTGCTTCCATCAGTGGCTCAAGGTCACCAAAGCGCTCTGCTAAGGCAATGGCTGTCGCTTCACCTACTTCCCGGATGCCCAGTGCATAGATGAAATGAGCCAACGTCGTATCGCAACTTTCGCTAAGCGATCGGAGGAGATTCTCTGCGGACTTCGCACCCATGCGGTCCAACGCCGCCAAATCTGCACCTCGTAATCGGTACAAGTCAGCGGGGTTGTTAACGAGATCTTGATCAACTAACTGATCGATCAATTTTTCCCCCAATCCCTCAATATCCATTGCCGATCGCGAAGCAAAGTGTTGTATTGCCTCCTTCCGCTGCGCTACACAGGTCATACCCGCAGGACAACGAACGACGACTTCGTCGGCGATCTTTTCAAGGGCTGTGCCGCATTCGGGGCATTTCCTTGGTATGGGAACTCGACGCGCACCCGGCGGACGTCGAGATTCCACTACACTAACAACTTGAGGGATTACGTCGCCGGCCCTGTGAACGATCACGGTATCGCCTAGACGAATACCCAGCCGTGATACCTCGTCCATGTTGTGTAATGTCGCATTAGAAACCGTGACGCCTCCCACAAAGACGGGTTCGAGTTTTGCAACTGGTGTAATTGCGCCGGTCCTACCGACCTGGAAGTCGACACCCGTGATTACCGTCGAGACTTCCTCCGCAGGGTACTTGAACGCTATTGCCCATCGTGGTTTCCGCGTCACCGATCCTAGCCGCTCCTGCACAGCAAAATCGTTGGCCTTAAGTACGACCCCGTCGATCTCGTAACCCAACGACACACGGTCTTGGACCACTCGTTCGATGTACGTGATGCATGCCTTAAAACCCTCGACGACTTCCACGTGTTCGTTGACGCAACACCCCCATTTTCTCATCGCTGCCAACACGTTGGCGTGCGTGCGCGGTCGAAAATCGTCGCTACAGCGTCCCATTGCATAACAGAATATTGACAGAGGCCGATGCGCGGTCACCCGAGGATCAAGCTGGCGGAGGCTGCCCGCTGCTCCATTTCGGGGATTGACGAAAGGCTTTTCCCCGCTTTTCACCGCACGTGCGTTGTACGCCTGAAATGCGGCAAGGGGCATGTATATCTCGCCACGGATTTCGATAGATCGAGGGACATCATCGCCCAATAGACGCAGTGGAACCTGGTCGATAGTACGGACGTTGTTTGTAATATCTTCACCAATTTCGCCGTTACCCCGTGTCGCGCCACGTACCAGCACACCATCTTCGTAAAGTAAGCTAACGGCAACGCCATCGATCTTCGGTTCGCAAACGTAGCTGGAGACATCTTCTCCTAGAATCCGGACGCATCGATCCTGCCACGCTTGAATTTCATCACCTGATACGCATTTGTCCAACGAGAGCATTGGTACGCTATGGACCACCTCGCCGAATTCGGTTGATGGTTCAGCGCCAACCCGTTGAGTCGGCGAATCAGAAATTACCAGATGCGGATTCGCGTGTTCGAGCTGCACGAGTCGATCAAACAATGCGTCAAATTCGATATCCGGGATTTCGGGATCGTCGAGCACATGATATCGGTGCAGGTGGAAACGTACTTGTTCCTGAAGTTGCTCGATCTCTTTTTTTGGTTCCATCATCTCGCGTAGCCTGCACCGAGTCGGCGGCCCACAACAACCACCCCTGGCTCTCCTCGATAACCTACCGCTTGCTAGGCACGCGCGAACATCTTTTTCCGAGCGAATTCGATGACCTGTTGGCGATAGTGTTCAACAACCTGACTAGTTATCAAATTCATGTGCTCGTCCCTTAGCTCCCCGCCGAGCGTCTCCGCCGTGTCTTGCGCAACGGCCAACATGTCATCATACGCACTGAGCGGTTCGTTGGGCCCGCGTATTCTCAGAAACATCGTAACGCCGGGCGTTGCCATTTCCTTAATATCGGCGAGATCGAAAGATCCAGGTTCAACGGCATTCGCCACGCTGAATTGCGTAACGCCTGTCGCGTCAACGCGATGGAAAATATTCATATCACCATATTTGAGTCCATGCCGAAGAAGTACTTCGATGACTTTCGAACCATTCCAACGTTCACCCTTTGAATCCATCACAGACACAACAACTAGGTCCGTCTGATCCTCTAATTCTATGGTCACATTTCCCACCGATGCTCTCGGAGTCTTTTCGGACGTCTGCTCAGCCTCTTTTCGAGTTCTACGAAGTCTAGAAGGCGTTGCTTCCGCAACAATGGGGCTCTCGTTCGAAACCACAGCATCATCGCGAGCTTCGTCGACGAGCATGGTCTCGTCTTCGGCCACTATTTCGGAGGCATCGATCAAGACTCTGTCTTCCTGCAACGGCATTGTCGTCAACGCTGGCGTAGGTCTCTTCCTCACTGCAATTCGTGCTCCACCATTAGGCAGCTCGCCCCGCAACAACTCCATCTCATCGAACCCTATCGACGTACCATTTTCGGCCAGTTCTATTTTCAATGGATTCTTCCGGGATCGTCGGGCCACCCAGAGCCCATGCACGATGACCGCTGCAATGAGCAAGGCACCACACACCAGGATAAAGATCTTCATGTCCACTAGATTACCTCGGGCCCGATTTATTGCCGGGCTAACCTACGGCCATTTCCGCCGCTTGTTCTACATCCACCGAGACCAGCCGGGACACTCCCGGTTCATTCATGGTCACGCCCAGAAGGTGATCCGCCATTTCCATCGTTAGCTTATTATGAGTGATCACCACGAACTGCACTTCGCTCGACATCTCTTCGATAAGATCAGCAAATCGAACGACATTGGCGTCGTCCAACGGCGCATCGACCTCATCGAGTAGACACACCGGACTGGGATTCAGCTGAAATATTGCGAATACTAACGCTACCGCCGTCATCGCTTTTTCGCCTCCCGACAACAAGTGAACGTTTGCATTACGTTTACCTGGTGGTCGTGCCATGAGTGTGATACCGGTATCAAGCAGGTCCTCCCCTGTCAGCTCCAACTGAGCGTGTCCTCCACCGAATACTTTAGGAAATATGGTTTGTAGGTGACCGTTAACTTCGTCATAGGTCGCCTTGAATCGTGATCTTGTTTCCCGATCTATGCGTTTGATCGCTGCGTTCAAAGTATCAAGCGCTTCCTCAAGATCTGCATGTTGTTTATCTAGGTACTGTTTCCTTTCCGATTGTTCCTCAAACTCTTCGATCGCAGCCAGATTGATCGCACCCAGTCGTTCTACCCGACGCCCAATTAGTTCCAACGCCGCAACAAGCTCGTCCTCCGTAACCTCTGGGGCTACGGCGACCAAGGCGTCCTCAGCAGTTATCCCTGTCTGGTCTAGTTGTTGGCGCACGTTCGCGAGTTTCACCACCACGCCTTCACGATCGATGCGACGTTCCTCCAATCGCCTCCGGGTCTCTTCAATCCGCGTATCCGCGTCCTGACGCTTTGCCTGTTGCATGGTAATTTCGCCATCAACGACTTCCATTCGATCACGAACCGAACTGAGCTCCCCATCAATATTCTTGCGTTCCGATAAAACCGACTCTAATTGCTTTTTGAGGGTAGGCAACGGCCGTTCGTTATCCGACAGACTGTTATCGATGTCTTGAAGCCGTTGATCGAAGTCCCCGCGTTGCGTCACCAATCGACGGCGCGCGTTCTCGCATGCCTGCAAGGAAGATTCGAGCGACTGATATTCGAGTTTAAGCGTGTGGTAGTGGTCTCTAACGGAATTTGAGGCACCACGGGCCAATTCGAGTTGTTCGATCCCCCGATCACGCGATCTTGTTAATTCGTCACGTTCATCCCGCAGTTGATCCGCTTCGGCAACTAGGCTGATCAAATTAAACCGCGACTCCTCAAGCTTCGTAGATTCCTGCTTAATCTGGCTTTCTAGTTCACCATGTTCTTTTTTGTTGAGCGTCCTGCGCGCCACTGCTTCCTCCTCACGCACCCGGTTGACGCCATGATCCGTCTTGACACTTGACAGCTTGTTCGATAATTCGGCCTGCCGGGTCTGCAAGCCATCGCGCTCCGATTCCAATGCTTGAACTTGGTTCTTCATTAACGTGAGATCTTCTTGGAGCTCGGCGAGGTGGGCTTCAGCATCTTCGACTTCGTGTTCCAGCACCTCAAGTACATGACCGCGTTCGATAACTCCTTGTCCAGATTTGTCGACTTGTCGGAACCGGAGCCAGTCTCGGCCAAACCAAACGCCGTTCGCTAAGATCACGCTTTCAGCTGGCCGCAGCTTGGTTCGAGCCAGTACCGCCTCTTCCATGGACTCGGCGGCAAAAATTCCATCGAGAAGTCCACCCAGAGAGGCGTCCACATCTTCAACATATGCCGCCAGCGGTCGCAGTTCACCGACCGAGTGATCGTCGGACGACGCTTGGTACAACGTAACCTCGCCACCCGCGAGATCGGTAACCTTGTCCGCAAACGTTGTAATGTCATCCACACTGACAGCCATCAAATCCGTGCCAAGAGCGACCTCCACGGCCCGTTCCCAACCAGCCGTCACCTTCAGACCATCACGTATCCGCGACGCCTCAGACAAACCATGTCCGACTAACCACGCGTCCGTTTCGGTTCCCTCAACGCCAAGTGTGGCTTGCTGGAGCGCAGACAGCGAGGCAAGTTCGTGGCGCATAGCCTGAACAGAAATTCGCGCTTCCTCCAGCGAACGTTCTCGTTCTACAACGTTGTCTCGAGCTAACCGTAACGCCTCAATGCACGCCTCAAAATCGGCCGCCAAGGCGTTGACCGTTCCTTGCACATGTTCCACTTGCTCCGCTAGATCGCGGAGACTGGAAGCCTCGGAACCCGAGCCCGGATGTTCCGTGTCAAGCTGATCGCGCCGAGCACGCAGCCGCAAGAGCACTTGATCCAAATGTTCGACACGGCTCTCCTGGACGTGGATTGCAGCGTCATTTGCACTCGCACGTGCGCTAAATGCATCCCACGAGCGCTGCAACTCAATTACCGAAGATTCGTTGGCGGTAAGTTCCGAACTCACGCGTTCAAAATCGACCTCGACCGCTTCTAGTTCAGGTTTCTTGGCTATGACACCTTCCTGCAAAGACAGGATCTCGGCGTCATCCATCTCGAGTTGAGTCGCGGTTTCGGCCTGTCGAACAACAACCCCTTTGCGATCCTGGCCCAGCTGGACAATTCTTTCTTGATTAAACTGTATGCCTTCCTCGAGACGTGCAATATCGGTACCCAACTTGTAGTAGTTACCCTGCGTGTCGTTGAACTTGTCAGTGGTCTCGGATTGCTCTGCTCTGGCTTTTTCAAGCGCCGTGTCGAGGCTCTGCCGCTCGGTCCTATTGCGTTCATTCCCCAGTTCCAGCTCCGACAAATTTTCCTCGTGCACGGCTAAACCGGCCTCAAGAGCTCTTAGCTTGATCGTGTACAAAGCCGCGGTGGTACCACGCTCTTCTTCTTTAAATTGCCTGTACTTCTCGGCGTTTCGTGATTGTCGTTTTAAGTGAGCTAGTTGCCGGTCAAGTTCGTCGCGAATGTCGTTTAAACGATCAAGATTTTCGACTGTGCGCTTGATCCGATTTTCTGTTTCTCGGCGACGTTCTCTGTATTTTGAAATTCCAGCCGCTTCTTCTAAGTAATTTCTTAACTCTTCCGGCTTGGCTTCCACCAACTGGCTAATCATGCCCTGTTCGATGATCGAGTAGCTCCGGGGGCCAAATCCCGTACCTAAAAAGATATCCATGACGTCGCGGCGACGGCACCGGTTACCATTTAAGTAATAAGTGGACTGCGCGTCCCTCGCCACTTCGCGGCGAATCGCTATCTCCCCGTACGACGCGTAAGCACCGCCAATCCGCGAGTCGCTGTTGTCGAATAACAATTCGACACTAGCCATCGCAGTCGGTTGCCGAGCACTAGAGCCATTGAAAATAACGTCCGTAAGTGCCTCACCCCGCAGTTGTCGGGCGGAACTTTCCCCCATCACCCACCGTACTGCGTCGATGATATTTGACTTACCACAGCCGTTCGGGCCGACGACGGCACATGTTTTTCCGGGGAGGCTGACCGTTGTCGGATCGACAAAGGATTTAAAACCAGCAAGCTTTATCGCTTTAAGTCGCATTCAGTGATGGAACACTGTGCCTGTTAGTCAGCAGAGCGTAGTTTAGCAGAAGTGCATATATTTCAACAACTTAAATACGTAACTAATTGTTAAAAATATATAACAGCCAGCTTACATGACGAAACCCTTTCAAGAGATATCGGCATGCGACCCGTTATTGACGATTCGACAGGCATTGGCGGGGCAACAAATCACTCGACAATTCGTATGCTTGTTCGTCCATGCGCACACTGTGACACTCATTTCGATTCAACGACATCCGGGTCATCTGCAAAGGACAGACGGACGGTTGCCCCGTCTGGTATCAAGATTTCGCTTAGCCTCTCCATATCTCCGGGATGCGTATTGGCGCTACCCGTGACCGATACACGGGCAACGACGTATACATGGTTTG
>Ga0209445_1000159_pt1 | contig 36855 bp, 41 predicted proteins | sample MarorgKNORR_S2LV_4_FD_188223 | JGI IMG/M metagenome (GOLD analysis project Ga0209445, IMG submission 188223) | Marine microbial communities from the Southern Atlantic Ocean, analyzing organic carbon cycling - NADW_A/KNORR_S2/LV (SPAdes) (version 2) | ecosystem: Environmental > Aquatic > Marine >... | reverse complement strand
GTTTCTCGATCTATGGCTACGTTAACCTATTTATTGTGCAGAGGGGATTCCACAAATATTGATAGAAATATCAGATATGTTCGGTCAGTTGCTCCTCACGCAAATCCTAATAAACTATTAATTGAGTTATTTGAAAAATCTCTCAATTTAAAAAGTGAGATTTCAGAAGCCTATTCCAAATACCCCTATACACAAACCTATGACTGTTCAATTAATTTTGCGCCCGTTACAATATTTAATTTTGATGATATGATGTTGTATCAATGAAAGAGTTTGTCCGTACAGTTTTAGACTACCCAGTTAAAGGCGTTCAGTTTCGTGATATTACTACATTATTACAAAATTCATCTCATTTTAAACAGGTTATAGATGAAATGACAGAACCTTGGATAGGAGAAAAAATTGATGCAATTTTGAGCATTGAGTCTAGAGGCTTTATTATGGCTGGAGCCATTGCGTACAATTTAGATACAGCTTTTGTACCCCTTCGAAAACCTGATAAACTTCCTGGCGAAACATTTAAAGTTTCATATACCCTAGAATATGGTTCAACCGAAATGCATGTTCATAAGGATGCTTTAGATAATCTTCAAAATGTTTTAATTATTGATGATTTATTAGCCACGGGAGGAACGGCTCTAGCGGCGATAGAACTTATTGAAAAATTTGAAAATAAAAAAATAGTAGGAGCTGGATTTATAATTAACCTTCCTGAATTAAAAGGTGACAAAAAGTTAAGAGATAAAGGGATAAAAATTCATTCCTTAATGGAGTTTTAATATGTCATCAGCAGTTATTGTAGGATTTAAAAGATCTCCTTTTACAATTTCAAGAAAAGGTGGTTTAGCAGAAGTTCGTCCTGAAGATATTTTGTCTCAGGTTATTAATGATCTGGTTAAGAGCTCAAATATTAACAAAGACGATATTGAAGATATAATAGCTGGCTGCGCATATCCAGAAGGAGAACAAGGTTACAATATTGCAAAGATAGTTACATTCATGACAGGCATGCCTGAGCATGTAGCAGGAATGACAGTTAACAGATGGTGCGGATCTTCTATGCAAACTATCCATAATGCTGCTGGAGCAATTGCAATGAGTGCTGGTAATGTTTTTATTTGTTGTGGCATAGAGAGTATGACCAAGGTGCCTATCAATGGATTAAATTATTCTCCTCATCCTGATTTAAACCATTCTAATCCAAATGTTTACCTATCGATGGGAGATACGGCAGAAAACGTAGCAAAGAAATATAATCTGTCTAGAGAGATTCAACAAGATTTTGCAATAAGTAGTCATCAAAAAGCAAGCTATGCGGAAATGAATAATAATTTTACAGATGAAATTACAAAAATAAAAACTAAAGGATTGATTGTTGAAAAAGATGGAGCAATTAGGCCTAATACATCTCAGGAAATATTAAATAGTTTAAAGTTAGTATTTGATAAGAAAGGTACTATAACTGCAGGAACTGCCTCCCCCTTCACTGATGGTGCTTCTGCGACCTTGATTTGTAACGAGGAGTATGCAAAAAAAAATAACTTAGATATTTTGGCAAAAGTAGTTTCTACTAGTGTTCAAGGGTGTCCTCCAGAGTTAATGGGTCTAGGACCCATTGGGGCTTCAAAGAAAGCCCTTAAAAGAGCTAATTTAACAATTGAAGATATAGATGTTGTTGAATTGAATGAAGCTTTTGCTTCTCAGTCTTTAGCATGTATTAAAGATTTGAATATAGACCCACAAAAAGTCAATATTGATGGTGGAGCAATTGCTTTAGGTCATCCTTTAGGTGCAACAGGAGCAAGAATAACTGCTAAAGCTGCACAAATTTTAAAAAGGGAAAAAAAGAAGTATGCTCTAGCAACACAATGTATTGGACTTGGTCAGGGAATAGCTACAATTTTAGAAAGTTATTAATTATTTATTAAACTTTCAATAATTTATAAAAATTTATATATAATTATACAATTATGCAAATTTATAAAGCTCCACTAAATGATATTAAATTTCTTCTAAATAACTTTTTAGATTTATCTAATCATCAATATATTTTATCTAATTCAGATCTTGAAATTTCAGATTTGGAAATGGTGATTGACGAAGCTGCTAAAATTTGTGAAGAAACTCTTTTACCCCTTAATCAAAGTGGTGATTTGGAAGGATGTAGTTTTGATAAAGGCAAAGTTACAACACCTAAAGGATTTAAAGAAGCTTATAAAAATTTTATTGAAAATGGATGGCAAGGAATAAAAGTAAATAAAAATTATGGTGGTCAAAATTTACCTTATTTTATGAATATGATTGTAGATGAAATGGTAAGTTCATCAAATATGTCTTTTGGCTTGTATCCCGGACTTACTTCTAGAGCTATAGACGCTATAGAAAAAAGTGGTTCTGAAGAATTAAAGGATCTTTATTTGCCAAAACTGACTTCTGGCGAATGGACTGGTACAATGAACTTAACAGAACCTCAGTGTGGAACGGATTTAGGTTTAATCAAGACGATGGCTATTCCTCAGGATGATAGTTCATACAAGATTACTGGTACAAAAATATTTATTACATGTGGAGAGCATGACTTAAGTAAAAATATCGTTCATTTAGTTTTGGCACGAACTCCTAATGCACCAGAAGGAATTAAAGGAATAAGTTTATTTTTAGTTCCAAAAATTTTACCCAATAAGGATGGATCTCTTGGTCAAGATAATTCTTTACAATGTGGATCTATAGAAAAAAAATTAGGCATTAATGCAAGTCCTACATGTGTTATGCATTACAACGAGGCAAAAGGCTGGTTAGTTGGTGAATTAAATAAGGGAATGAAAGCGATGTTTATAATGATGAATGGAGCTAGATTATTTGTAGGAGTTCAGGGATTAGGTATATCTGAGATTGCATATCAATCAGCGTTATATTATGCGAAAGAGAGGCTTCAAGGAAAAGCTACAGATAGTAAAAATATTGCTGACCCTATTATTGCTCACCCAGAGATAAGAAAAAATTTATTACATATGAAATCTCTTAACGAAGGAATTCGTGCATTGATGATGTGGGTCGGTAGTCAGTTTGATATTATTAAATCAAGTGATGATAATAAAGTTAAGAATAATTCAGAAAATATTATTGCCTTAATGACTCCAATCCTTAAATCTTTTGCAACAGATGTCGGATGTGAATCAGCAAACCTTGCCTTACAAATTTATGGGGGTCATGGTTATATTAAAGATCATGGAATGGAGCAATTGGTTAGGGACGCAAGAATAGCGCCAATCTATGAGGGTACAAACGGTATACAAGCTTTGGATTTGGTAGGTAGAAAAATGCAAAGGAATGATGGGGAAATAATTGAAAATTTCTTTTCTATAATTAATAATTATTTAAATAATTTATCTACTGATAAAAAATTAGAGACTATTGTTAAACAATTTAAAAAATCTTTTGATGAACTTGTGTTTATAGCTAATCATTTGCGATCATTTAATAAAAATAAAATTAACGAAATTAATGGTACTGCCGTTGAATTTCTTCAAATGTTTTCTTATGTTTCTATTGGGTATATATGGTTGAAGTTATTAATAATCTCTATTGAAAAAAATAATGATAATTCCAATGAATTTTTAAAATCGAAAATAGCTACTGGAAAATATTATTTTAATAAAGTTTTACCTCAAACCTCTTTTTTAAAAGACCATATTTTAAGTGGTGCATCTAATTATAATGATTATAAAGATGAGTACTTTGACTCTGGATTCACCTTATGACAATTAAGATATACAAACCTTCTAAAACGGCCATGCAATCTGGCATTGGAAATACTAAGAAGTGGTTAGCCGAATATATTTCTGATGTAGATAATGTTAAAGATTCGTTAATGGGATGGAACAGCTCTTTTGACACTCAAAGTCAAATTAGAATTTTTTTTGAAAGTAAAGAACAGGCAATTGCTTGGGCTAAAAAAAATAACTATCAATTTTTTATTGAAGAACCAAAAGTTAAAAAAATAAAACCAAAAACATATATGTCAAACTTTGATATGAATCGCAAAGAACCTTGGACACACTAATTTTTAAATTTTAAAAATATCTAGTTTAATGCAATTTTTATGATAAAAAAGCTTATTAGCGCTCTTAGCTCAGCCGGATAGAGCATCGGTTTTCTAAACCGAGGGTCGCAGGTTCGAGTCCTGCAGAGCGCGCCATAAATATTATGTCTTTATACTATAATTTTATCTGTTAATGATATTTTATGCTCTATAAAGTTTCTTGTCATTGCGGTTCAGTACAGTTGGAAGTTGAAACTGATCTTTCAATGATTAAACAATGTAATTGCTCAATTTGTAAAAGAAAAAATGCTAAAATGAGTATCTTACCAAAAGAAGCTATAAAATCCATCAAAGGTGAAGATAACTTATCTGTTTATCAATTTGGTACTAAAGTAGCAAAGCATTACTTTTGTAAAATTTGTGGGATTTATACTCATCATCAAAGAAAATCTGATCCCAACGGTATCGGTGTAAACATTGGTTGCATTGATGAATTAGACTCTTTTTCTATTAAGTCTGATGTTTTAGATATGAGGAATAAATAAATTTTAATCGTTTTTTTATAAATATATATATTTATTTTTTAAAATATGGATCTTGAGAATACTTTAAAAAAAATTTCTGAAAATAATTTTTTGATTATAGGTAGGGCAGGTATAGACATTTATCCTGATCCACCTGGTACTAAAACTGAATTAGCAAAAAAATTTGTAACTCATTTGGGAGGATCTTCAGCCAATATAGCAGTCGCATTAACTAAATTGGGTGGTCGATGCAAATTATTGACATCTGTATCTGATGATGCTCTTGGTAGATTAGCGTTAAATCAATTAAATGATTATAATGTTGATACTTCATTGATAAGATTGGAAGAAGGTGAAGCACGAATTTCATTTGCTGTTGTAGAATCAAGAATTGAAGATCATCAATCAATCATTTATCGTCATGGGGCTGCAGATTTACTTATGAAAAAAGAATATATAGAAAGAGTTAATTTTAATGATTTTTCCTGTTTACTTTTCACTGGAACATGTCTAGCCTCCGAACCATCTAGGGGAGCAATATTTTTAAGTTTGGAAAAGGCAAAAACTGCTAATATTCCAGTAGTTTTAGATATTGATTATAGACCCTATACATGGGAATCCTCTCAAGAAGCTTCTAAAGTATATTTAAAGGCATCTAGTTTGTGTGATATTCTTATTGGAAACGATGATGAGTTTGGTGTTTTAGCAATGAAATTTGAAGATAGTTTTCAGCAAGCTAAAGAACTTAGTAAAAATATTTCCTTAGTAATATACAAAAAAGGAGAAAAAGGGTCTGTAGCTCTTTACAACAACAAGGAAGTCACAAAAGGTATTTTTCCTGTAAAAGCACTAAAACCAACAGGGGCTGGAGATGCTTTCATGGGCGCATTTATCGGATCATTATTAAAAGTAAAACCTGTAGAAGAATCAATTGAAATAGGCTCTGCAGCAGCAGCTATAGTTGTTACAAAAGTAGGTTGTGCGCCTGCAATGCCAATGCAAAATGAAATTGAAGAGTTTATGAAAATAAATAAAATAACTAAATAAGGAGAAAATGTATGCATATCCCCCCCAATGATAACAAAAATATTCCCATTGTAGATATTGATGACTCAAGGGTGCCTCTTAATTATTTTAATATAGTGAAACTTAAAAAGGACCAGTCTTTTGAATTTAAGATTCCTGGTTATGAAACTTGTATTGTACCTGCAACAGGTACTGTTGAAGTTAACGTAGAAGGGGAACTATATGATTCTTTAGGGCAAAGAACTATAGATGTGTGGGATGGTGAACCAGAAGGTGTTTATGTCCCTTCTAATATAAAAGCAGAATTTGTATGCTCTACTATTAATGCAGAAGTTTTCATAGCAGGTGCAAAATATGAAAAGACTTTAGAGCCGTTTGCAGTTCGTGCAAATGAAATAGATAAAGTTCAATATGGTTCGGATGACACAAAAACACACAGAAAGATAAAGCATATTTTAGGAGCCAATCATCATGATAAAGTTGGAAGATTATTGTGTAATGAACTCTATACCGTAGGACAAGGAGGCTGGTCTGGTTTTCCCCCTCATAAACACGATACTGATAGATTACCTAAAGAGACACGCCATGATGAAACCTATAATTATCGTTTTAAGCCGAATAATGGATTTGGTTTTCAACTATTTCAGGCTGAAAATAATTCAGTTGGTAATGCTTCACACATAATAGATGGCTCTACCGTTGTAATTGAGAGTGGTTATCATCCTTGTGTGGTAGCACCTGGTTATGAAATGTATTATTTTACTATATTGGGTGGATTAAGTCAGCGTTCTTTGGTTCAATATTTTCAACCTGATCATGCATATCAACTTGAAACTATACCTGGTATTAAGGATATGATTGCCAAATATAAATGACAGCGGTTAATTTAACTACTCTTCTTAAAAAAGCTAATAAAAATAATTATGCAGTAGCTGGTTTAGTAGTTCTTGGGTGGGAAGATGCTCTTGCCTATACCCAAGCAGCTGATGAAACTGGCATCCCTATTATATTGCAGGCTGGCCCTTCATGTCGAGAACATACCCCTGTTCCAATACTAGGTAAAATGTTTAGATACTTGGCCGATCAGACAAAAACACATATTTGTTGTCATATTGATCATGGATATTCGCTTAAGGAATGTAAAGAAGGAATGGATAATGGTTTTACATCGGTTATGTTTGATGGATCAAAACTTCCTTTATCTAAAAATATTAATGCCTCGTTATCGATTGTAAAATTAGCGAAATCATACAAAGTGTCAGTTGAAGGAGAAGTAGGAATTGTGGGTTATCATAATGGCAAAATATCAGAAGGAACAAAGGTAAATGAAGCTAAAAGATTTGTCGATGAAAGTGGAGTTGACGCTATCGCTATTTCTGTTGGCAATACACATTTACAGACAAATAAAATTGCAAAAATTGATATTAAAAAAATTATAGATTTACAAAATGTAATAAACATACCCTTAGTGCTTCATGGAAGTAGTGGCATTGCCAATGCAATGAGAAGAAAAATAGCAAAAACTACAAATGTAGCTAAATTTAATATTGGAACTGAATTAAGATTGATATTTGGCAATTCTTTAAGAGCAAATATTTTACAAGATAAAGATGTTTTTGATAGACTAAAAATACTAAAACCTACAATTAAAGAAATTAAAAAGGTTGCTATGAAAGTTATTTTAAATATTGGACCTGTAAATGAATAATCGTTTAGCTTTTATTGGTGGTAGTGGACTTTATGATTTAAATTTTTTAAAAAATATTAAATACCTTGATATTTCTTCATCAATGGGCGAACCATCAGAGAAAATTATTGAAGGTAGTTTGGGTGACAATAAAATATTTTTTTTACCAAGGCATGGAAAAGAACACAGATTATCGCCATCTGCAATTAACTATCGAGCAAATATTGATAGTTTAAAAAAGTGTGGAGTTACAGATATCATTTCATTATCAGCTGTAGGCTCATTAAAAGAAAATTTGTCTCCAGGTACTTTTGTTATTGTCGATCAGTTTATAGATAGAACCGTCAATAGAATAAAAAGTTTTTTTGATGATGGTATTGTAGCTCATGTACCAATGGCAAACCCAGTATCTAAAGAATTGATGTTGTTAAGTAAATCTACTCTAAAAAACCTTCAAATTCCTTATAATTTTGGTGCCACATATTTGGCGATGGAAGGACCCCAATTTTCTTCATTGGCAGAATCAAATTTATACCGTCAGTGGGGATGTGATGTAATAGGTATGACAAATATGCCAGAAGCTAAATTAGCCAGAGAAGCTGAAATACGATACTGTTCTATTTCAATGGTTACTGATTATGATTGTTGGCATTCTGGTCATGATAGTGTTGATTTAAAGCTAGTTATAAAGACTTTAAATGAGAACGTGGATAAATCAAAATTATTTATTAAAATGTTTTCTGAATCTTATTATCAAGGAATTGATTTTAGTAATGATAAGACATCAAGTATTTTAGATACTTCTATCGTAACACATAAAGATAGTTGGAATAAAGATGTTGAAAATAAGTTATCTTTTATTTTGAAGAGATATAAGGAACAGAATTAAGTGTTAGTTAATGGACAACATTTAACAACAATTTGGTATGAAGAAAACAATGATGCAATTAGAATTATTGACCAAAGATTGCTTCCTCACGAATTAAAAATATTAACACTTCATTCTTTAGCGGAAGTTTTGTTTGCGATAAAAGATATGCTAGTCAGGGGAGCCCCCTTGATAGGGATTACCGCTGCATATGGGATGTATATTGCTGCTAGAGAAAATTCTAGTATTAAGTTTTTAAGACAGTCTGGAGAAAATTTAAAATTAACAAGGCCTACGGCTGTTAATCTTTCTTGGGCCGTAGATTTGATTTTAGACAAAATAATTAATATTGAGGAAATTAATCGACCTGACTATGTTCTTAATTTAGCTAATCAAATGAGACTTGCTGATATTCAAGCTTGTAAAGATATTGGTGAGAATGGGTTTAAGCTTTTAGAGACAATTTATAAAAAAAAGAATTCAACGATTAATATTCTTACACATTGTAATGCAGGATGGCTCGCCACGGTTGATTGGGGGACAGCTCTATCGCCTATTTTTAAAGCTAAAAAAAAAGATATACCAATTCATGTATGGGTAGATGAAACAAGACCTCGAAATCAAGGTTTTAATTTAACAGCTTGGGAATTATTAAATGAGAATATACCCAATTCTCTCATTGTAGACAATGTAGGAGGCCACTTGATGCAAAATGGTCAGGTTGATGTGTGTATAACGGGTACTGATAGAACGTCCTTAAATGGTGATGTTTGCAATAAAATTGGCACTTATTTAAAAGCTTTGTCAGCTTTTGATAATAATATTCCTTTTTATGTTGCAGCTCCTATTTCTAGTATTGATTTTGAAATGAAGGATGGGCTTAGAGAAATACCTATTGAAGAAAGAAATGCTGATGAAGTTTCATTTATGGAAGGCATTGATGAAAATAATGAAAGAAAAAAAATTAGAATTATTCCCGAAGGATCAGTTTGTAAAAATTATGCCTTCGATGTGACTCCCTTTAAATATATAACTAAACTTATAACTGAAAAAGGCAATATAGATGCTAACACTGATTCAATTAAAGCATTAAATATTTAGTTTATTGATGAAAAAATTATGTTCCTGGATTTTTTAGAAAAAATAGGAAGGAAGAAAATTGTTTTGGATAGAGGGCCAACCCATTCAGAATTTGATAAAGCAAAACCTTGGATGGAGAGGTATTACATATTATTTAGACATCGCCCGAAATGGTTCCCTTTTAATATTATTATTCATAAAATGTTAGACAATGATCATGGTGATGGTGTGCATAATCATACGTGTCCATATATAACGATAATTTTAAAAGGTGGTTATTGGGAAACTACCTCAAAAGGAAAGTTTTGGCGCAAACCGGGTTATATAGGATTTCGATCTGCTGATCATTTGCATCGAGTCGATCTTGAACCAAATACTGATACAATGACAATTTTTATTCCGGGGCCATTTGGTTTAAGAAAAAATAAAAGAGCAAAATACAATACAAAACTTAATTAAGAAAAGATAAAAATGAAAAAAGCATATTGGGTTGGAATTATTAATGTAAAAGATCAAGAAGAATATAAAAAATATACTGATATTGCTGGCCCCGCCATCATTGCTAGTGGAGCGAAAATTTTAAGTAGAGGTGGTAAGATAATTAATCTTGAAGGTCAAAAATTTGGACGAATTGTTATTATTGAATTTCCATCAATGGATCATGCAGAAAAATTTTATATGTCTAATGAATATAGAATTGCGTTACAGTATGTAACTGAAGAAGTTGCGGATAGGCTTTTGAATATTGCAGAAGGATTAGATTAAAATAAACCGTCATAAATTAATTTTAAACCTCCAACCCCAAGAAAAAAATAAATAAAGAAATAAAAAGTTTTTTCATCGACCTTTTTATGAAGGTAATATCCAAGATAAATACTAATAGGAGCAAGGGGCGAGAGTATTAAAGAGACCCTTAGGTTAGATACAACAAGTTGATTAAGATAATAATAAGGTAATAACTTTACAATATTAATTATTAAGAATGCCAATGTCATTGTTGCAACATATTTTGTTTTATTCAGTTTTTGAGGAAGCAAATAAAAGTTAACTGGTGTTCCACCTGAATGAATTATAAAACTTGTATAACCTCCAACCAATGACCAAAAAAACCCTTTGTTTTTTGTTGGCTTAACTAATTGACTATTTTGTTGAAGTAATGAAAGTAAAATAAAAATGATGGCTATACAACCAATTATGATCCTAATGGTATCTTCTGAGGTAAAACTAAAGGTTAGTGACCCAATAAATATTCCTATCATAGCAGGAGGAAGTATAATTTTGATATTTTCAAGATCCCATTTATTCCAATAAATAAACATAGCCACAACATCCATAATTAAAAGTACTGGTAATAAAATAGCTGCAGCCATAATAGGGTTCATAGAAAGAGACATTATCGGAATAGATAGAATTGCAATGGGACCTGCAAATCCACCTTTTGAAATTCCAAATAAAACTACCCCTAAGGAAGCATATAGATAAAAATATAAATCCATTTAATATTATTTTAAAATCTTGAGAGCCTTGATAATATCCTTGATTTGATCCTTGCTATCTTCAAGGCCGCAATAAATTCTTATAAGGGTGCCTTTTGATTTATTTTCAATAGATCTTTTAATTAATGAAGGAAAGGTTATTAAACTTTCAAAACCACCCCAACTGTAGCCTATTCTAAAAATTTTCAATTTATTGTAAAATTTTTCTATCATTTTTTTAGAATATGCTTTTTTTAGTGTAAAACCAAAGAGTCCTGAGCTGCCTGTAAAGTCTCTTTTCCAAATTTTATGATTTTTTGTGTGTGGTAGAGCTGGATGATAAACATCTTTAACCAAAGAATGTTGTAATAAACTTTTTGCAAGCACTAAAGCATTATTTTCAATTTCTTTCATTCTTAGGCTAAGAGTAGGTAATCCTCTTAATGCTAGGTAAACTTCTTCAGATCCAGGGCACATACCAAGTGTGTTTTTGGTTGTTCTTATTTGTTTTGCAGTTTTTTTATCGGAACTCACGAAACCAATTAAAACGTCTGCATGCCCATTGATATATTTTGTTCCTGCATCAACAATAACATTAATTCCAAGTTTAATTGGATCGCAGAACAAAGGGGAAGCCCATGTATTGTCTAAAACCGTAACAATATTTTTCTTTTTTGCAATTTTTGTAATGAAAGGAATATCAATTATATCAAAAGTTGCTGTACCTGGTGACTCTAAGAATATTAATTTTGTTTTTTTTGAAATTTTTTTTTCAAAATTATTAATTTTTTTGGTTGGATGAAAGTATTTTATTTTTACTCCATAATTTTTCATTAGTTCATTACAAAATATTCTTGTCGGATTGTAAATAGAATCATTTATTAACACTTCATCGTCTTTTTTTAAAAAAGTCAGAAAAGGGATTACTATCGCTGCTAAACCTGAAGGGGCAATCACTGTATCTGCTGATCCATAAAGGTAAGATATACTCTCTTCTAATTCTTTATGAGATGGGTTTGAATGAATTCCATAAAAAGCTTTATTGTGATCTTTGAGCTTGAGATCATCAATATAATCTTTAAAATTTTTAAATACCATTGTTGACCCCTTATAAATACCTGGATTGACAAACCCTTTTTGTTTTATTGGATCCCTTCCTAGCTTTGTAAGTCTTGTTTTTAATTTCATATCTTAAAAATGATTTAAAAAATATTTTTTGTATTATTTTTTTTTCATATTATAGTAATTTTTTTTTAACAATCTTTAGTTGAATTATGCACTATTTAAAACGATTATTTATTTTCTTTATATTTCATCTTTTATCTTTCCCTATTATTGCCTTTACACTTGATGATGTTAAAAATAGAGGGTCATTAAATTGTGGAATTTCTGAAATACGTGTAGGATTTGCAGATATTGATTCTGATAATATTTGGATAGGTTTTGATGTAGACATGTGCAGAGCAGTAGCAGCTGCAATATTCTCTGATTCTAATCAGGTAAATTTTATTTCCACTACAAGTAGATCTAGATTCCCATTATTAGCGTCAGGGGAAATTGATCTTCTGTCAAGAATGACCACATGGACTTTTTCTCGAGATGTGAACTTAGGTTTTGAGTTTGCAGGTATTAATTTTTATGACGGTCAAGGTTTTATGTATAAATCTGAACTAGGAATCCAAACTCCAAATGATTTAAATGGAGCTACCATATGTATAATTGAAGGTACTCAAATGGCTTTCAATATTAATACTTTTTTTAATAAAAATATCTTAACATACCAATCAATTCCTGTTGAATTTGATGATGAGGCATTTGAGAGTTTTAATTCTGGAAGATGTGACATTTATTCAAATTATATCACCGAACTTGCCAATAAAAGAATTGCATTCAACAAACCAGATGATTATTCAATATACCCAGAAATGATTTCTAAAGAACCTTTAGGTCCTGTTGTAAGGCATGGAGATGATCAATGGCGTGATGTTGTGTCTTGGTGTTTGAAAGTTATGATTTTAGCGGAAGAACTAAATATTACCTCGAAAAATATTGATGACTTTTTGGATTCAGATAATAATGAAATATTAAGATTATTAGGTATGGTCGGTGCTTATGGAGACATGATAGAGCTTGATGAAAAATGGGCTTACTATATTATTAAACACGTTGGTAATTACAGTGAGGTATTCAATAAAAATTTAGGACCTGAAACCCGATTAAATTTGAACCGGGGGTTGAATAGATTATATATTGACGGCGGACTAATGTATGCCCCTCCCTTCAGGTAGATAAATTCTTTCATTATTCAATGTTAAGCATATTTTATTAATGGAAAATTATTTTAAAACAGTTATTAGTATCAAAGAAAATTAAAAATGTCAGATATACCTGCAAGAAATAGTGATCCAATAATATTACTTGAAAAAGTTAACAAATGGTTTGGGGATTTACACGTTTTACAAGATGTGGACCTGTCCGTTGGTAAAAAAGAACGTATAGTTGTTTGTGGCCCTTCCGGATCAGGTAAATCTACTATGATAAGATGTATCAATCGTCTTGAAGAACATCAAGGAGGCAAAATAGTTGTTGATGGCATTGAATTAACAGGTAACTTAAAAAATATTGATAATGTAAGACGTGAGGTTGGAATGGTCTTTCAGCAGTTTAATTTATTCCCGCATTTGTCAGTGAAAGAAAACGTTTCTCTTGCCCCGATATGGGTTAAAAAAATGCCTAAAAAAGAGGCAGAAGAATTAGCAATGCAACATTTGGAAAAAGTTAAAATCCCTGAACAGGCAAACAAGTATCCTGGGCAATTGTCTGGTGGACAACAACAAAGAGTTGCTATCGCCCGTTCACTGGCAATGAATCCGAATATTATGTTGTTTGATGAACCTACTTCAGCACTTGACCCTGAAATGATCAAAGAAGTTTTGGATGTTATGATTGCCCTTGCAGAAGAAGGCATGACTATGATTGTTATAACGCATGAAATGGGATTTGCAAAAACAGTTGCTGATCGGATGGTGTTTATGGATGAAGGAAGGATTGTTGAAGAAGCTATCCCAGATATTTTTTTTAATAATCCTGAAAACGAAAGAACAAAACTATTTTTAAGCCAAATCCTTAGTCACTAATTGACAAATTTACTCTTCTATTCATTTTTCCTTTATTTTCTATTTTGCCGATTCTAATACTTCCAATTTCTTTAGTTCTCCTTACATGTGTTCCTCCGCAAGGTTGCAAATCAATACTTCCTATTTTTACAAGGCGTATTTCATTGTTAGTTCTTGGGGGCTTTACTGACATAGTTCGCACCAAATCAGGCTGATTATCTAGTTCTTCAAGTGTAATCCATTGATATGAAATTTCGTGATCATCTTCTACTAATTGGTTGATTTTATTTTCTATTTCCTCTTTTTCAATTTTATCATCTGCATTAAAATCAAGTCTACTTTTTTCATAAGAAATTTGTCCTCCAGTTACATCATAGGGTATTAAGGAACATAAAAGATGAAGAGCGGTATGCATTCTCATATGTTTATATCTTATATTCCAATCTATTTTCCCTTTTATTTTTTCATCAATTTTTAAATCATTACTATTTTCGCAAACATGGAGAATATTTTGTTTGTTATCATACACAGTATCAATAATATTTATTTCTTTTCCGTTTAATATTATTTTACCAATGTCTCCTGGTTGGCCACCACTTTTTGCGTAAAAAGCCGTTCTGTCTAGTATTATTTTATTAGAATCTATATTTAATATTGTTGCGTCAAAATCTTTTAAATAAGAATCTTCAATGAAAAGCATATTTTTTTAAAATCTAAACTTGTCCCATAATTTTTGATACCAATTTCTAGATTTACAATTTATTTCATTTGGTTTTTCTAAATTTTCTCTACATTCGCATTCAAACTTAATATCAACCTCAATTTCTCTATAATCAGCTATTTTAATAAAACGTTCATTGGATTCATTAATTTTTTGAATGCAAACTTTGTAGTTGGGTTGAGTAATAGGTGACCATCCATCTTTACTCATTTGATCAGCTTCAATCCAAGTTCCGTTTACTAAAAAATATACTACTATAAACCAGTTCATTTTACCATATTTTGTGTTTTATAATTTAAAAACTACTATATGTATTACACATTTTATAAACTTCAACAAAGTAAAAATAAATAAATAAAGTGTTGAACATTTTCTTATCTTAGAGCATTTAGTAATTAATTTAATAATATTATTAAAAAGGAGAAAATACATATGAAAATTTCTAGTGTATTAAAATTATTTACCTCTCTTTTGATGTTATCTTTTGGAACTGCAGCAATTGCAGACACTCTTTCGGATACACAAGCAAGAGGGCACGTTCGCTGTGGTGTGAGTCAGGGTCTTCCTGGTTTCTCTAATCCTGATGCAGATGGTAACTGGGTTGGCATTGATGTTGATGTATGTCGTGCTGTGGCAGCTGCTATTTTCGGTAAAGGTGGAGACGAGAAAGTTGAATACTTTCCCGTATCTGCAAAAGAACGTTTTACAAAGTTAACTGCAGGCGAATATGATATTCTTTCAAGAAATACTACTTGGACTTTATCTCGTGATGCAAAAATTGGTTTAACTTTTAATGGTGTTAACTTTTATGATGGACAAGGTTTCATGGTTCCCAAAGCACTTGGTATTACAAGCGCTTTAGAACTTGATGGTGCTAGTGTATGTGTTAACACAGGTACAACAACTGAACTTAACCTTGCTGATTATTTTAGAGCTAATGGCATGAGTTATGAACCAGTTGTTTTTGAAAAAGCCGATGAAGTTATAGCAGCTTATGACTCTGGTCGTTGTGATGTTCATACAACAGATAAATCAGGTCTAGCAGCACAAAGAACTAAGCTTGCTCAACCAGATGAACATATGGTTCTTGGAGAAACTATTTCAAAAGAACCTCTAGGTCCTGTTACCCGTGAAGGCGATGAGCCTTGGAGTGACATTGTATTCTGGACACTTAATGCTTTGATTACTTGGGATGAACTAGGTTTAGCTGGCGGAGACGCCGTTAAAAACATAGTAGGAGATACAAGTCAAACTCCTGAAGTGAAGCGTATCCTTGGTGTTGAAGGTGATACAGGAGGACATCTAGGCCTAGCTAAAGATTGGGCTTATTGGGCTCTTTTCGAAGTTGGTAATTACGGTGAAATGTACGAACGTCATGTTGGTGCAAACACTCCTCTAGCTCTTGCAAGAGAAGGTTCACCAAATGCTGGTTGGAAAAATGGCGGTCTTATATACGCACCTCCAATTAGATAAGTATTAAAATACTATATAAAACTATACATATGCTCGGTATAATAACCGAGCATATTTTTTTTTGTGATCAAAAAAAATAATAATAATATTAATCTTTTAAGTGGTTGATACAAAATTGGAAAATAAATAAAATAATTAAAAGAAAAATATTGTTGAGGAAACATGAAAACTTTAAAAAAAAAATCTCGGTGGAAATGGGTTTTTGAAAACCCTACAAATTGTGCGGCTACTTTTGGAGGACTAGGTTTCTTATTTGGCGCAACAGTTAACGGTGGTGGATTAATATCTTCTTTAATATGGGGCGGAGTAATGGGTGTATTAATTTATTTTATAGTTCGTTTTTTAAGAGGAAATTAAAGATGAATGTAAGAGCTGATATTATTAAACCCCCTAAACAAGATATTTTTAAAAGCGGAAAATTTAGATCAATAGTTACTCAATCAATTGTCATGGTTCTTGTTGTTGGGTCCATAGGTTGGATCATAAATAACGCAGCAACTAATATGGAGGCCAATGGCATATCCCACGGGTTTTCCTTCCTATCGGAAACTTCTATGTTTGATATCGGGTATTTACCTTTTATAGAGCATACACCTACCCATACTTATTTTAATGCGTTTCTCGTTGGCTTATTAAATACAATTCTAGTAGCTGTTTTAGGAATATTTTTTGCCACCATAATTGGTTTTTTAGTTGGTATTGGAAGATTATCAGATAATTGGTTAGTCGCTAAGTTTTGTGGTTTTTATGTTGAAGCACTGAGAAATATTCCTTTATTACTTCAGCTGTTTTTTTGGTATCACGCAGTTTTAAGGATTCTTCCTAGAGCAAAAAACAGTCTTAATTTAGGTGATAGTTTTTATTTAAACCTTAAAGGTTTTTTTATGCCAAAACCTTTAGCTGAAGTTGGTTTTAACTATGTTTTACTGATTGGAATATTTTCAATAATCGCAATTATTATTTTATATTTATGGGCTAAAAAAAGACAAGCTCTAACAGGTCAACAGTTTCCTATTTTTTATTCATCGCTAGCAATTTTTATTATTCCAGTATTAATTGTTTTCTTTCTAAACAATTCTCCAATAACTTTAGAACAACCAGTTTTAAAAGGATTTAATTTTAAAGGCGGTATAAGGCTTACTCCTGAACTTGTGGCATTATTGCTAGCTTTATCATTGTATACAGCTTCATTTATTGCTGAAAATGTACGATCAGGCATACTAGCAATTAATAAAGGTCAAATAGAAGCTGCTAATGCTGTGGGTTTGCAAAGAATACCAATTTTAAGATTAATTGTTATACCGCAAGCAATGCGTGTCATCATTCCACCACTCACAAGTCAATACTTAAATCTTACAAAAAACTCATCTCTTGCTGTAGCAATAGCTTATCCTGATTTAGTGCATGTATTTGCTGGAACAGCTTTGATGCAAACAGGTCAAGCAGTCGAGATACTTGCAATTACAATGGCTGTTTATTTATCCTTAAGTATTACCATTTCCTTATTGATGAATTGGTACAATAAAACAATGAAATTAAAAGATAGTTAAAATGAATAATCAAATAAAGCAAGATGTTAAAAAACCTCCAGTAATCAACATTGGATTTATCGGATGGTTGAGACAAAACTTATTTTCAACATGGTATAACACTACGCTTACCTTTTTAGGTCTTTATATAATATATTTAGCTATCCCACCTTTTTTTCAATGGGCTATCCTTGACGCTGTATGGAGTGGGGACGATAGAACAGTTTGTGAATGGTATGATGAAAATAAAGTAAAATATAAAGCAGGGGCATGCTGGCTTTATATTAAAGTATGGTTTAATTTTTTTACTTATGGGTTTTACCCAGATGAACTACAATGGAGAATAAATTTAGCATTTATTATTTTAGCTGTTGCAACTTCTTTACTTTTCATACCTAATTTAAAAAATAAACACTATGTTGGAATATTTCTTTTCGCAATTTATCCAATTATTGCATTTTTTTTACTATCCGGGAATGAGACTCTTGGTATGAAGCATGTTGGAACTCACAAATGGGGAGGTTTGTTTTTAACATTTCTCTTAGGATCTATAGGAATTGTATTCGCTTTACCATTAGGTATTGTTCTTGCTCTTGGGAGAAGATCCAAATTACCAGTTGTTAGAATTCTATCCGTAATGTTTATTGAATTTTGGAGAGGCATACCTCTCATTACGGTTTTATTTTTTTCCGCAGTCATGTTCCCTTTATTTGTTCCGCAAGGAATTGAAATTGATAATCTTTTAAGATGTATTGTTGGCTTAACCGTATTTGGCGGCGCCTATATGGCAGAAGTTGTAAGAGGAGGGCTTCAGGCACTTCCAAAAGGTCAATATGAAGCAGCTCAAGCAGTTGGTTTTGGTTATTGGAGAATGATGGCTTTAATTATTATGCCCCAAGCGCTTCGCATTGTTATACCTGGTATAGTTAATACATTTATTGGTTTATTTAAAGATACGACCCTTGTTTTCATTATTAGTCTTATGGACTTACTGTTAACTGTATTTACAAGTATGTCCAACCCTGATTGGATGGGTTTCCCCTTTGAAGGGTATGTTTTTACAGCTCTTATTTATTTTTCTATTTGTTTTAGTTTATCTCGTTATAGCCTAAGAGTTGAAAAGAAATTGATGGTAGCTCATCAAAAGTAACCCATAAAAAACAATTTTTCTTCTATATTTTTATTCATTTTTATTGACTTTCTTTATAATTTTAATAAAGTAGAACAAAAGTAGAACAAAATATTATCAAAATTGATAAAAGTATTGTTTTTCATGAATTTATTTTAATTTTTAAACATGATGTCTGAATATAAAAATCTTGACCTTTTTAGTATCATTAAAAAAACGCAGATAAATACACCAGTATTTCTGGATAAGGTTTCAGCCGGTTTCCCTTCACCAGCTACAGATTACATGGAAAATAAGTTAGATTTAAATGAATATTTAATTAGACATCCTGCAGCCACCTTTATTGTCAAAGCTAGTGGTTCATCGATGGTAAATGCGGATATTTATTCGGGTGACTTATTGGTTGTTGATCGTAGTGTTACGCCTAAAAGCAATAATATTGTTATAGCTTCAATTTTTGGAGACTTAACAGTAAAAAAATTGAAGAAAAAGGAAAAATCTTTTTTTCTTATATCAGCTAATGATGAATATCCTAGTATTGAAGTGAAAGAAGAAATGGAATGTTTTATTTGGGGAGTAGTAACTTATATAATTCATGAGACAACTTCCAGCTAATCATCAGTCACTACTACAGTCAATTGCATTAATTGATTGCAATTCTTTTTATGCATCGTGTGAAAGGATATTTAACCCTAAGTTATTGGGTAAGCCAATTGTTGTTTTATCAAACAATGATGGTTGCATCATCACACGTTCAGCAGAAGCTAAAGCCTTGGGAATTAAAATGGGAGAGCCGTATTTTAAGGCGAAAAAAATTATAGAAAAAAATAACGTAAAAGTTTTTTCATCAAATTATTCATTATACGGAGATATATCACAAAGAGTTATGGAAATTCTTTTAGGATTTTCCCCTGAGGTAGAAATATACTCCATTGATGAGGCTTTTTTAAATTTTAAAGGATTTAAAAATCATGAGTTGTTGACGTATTGTAAGCATATTAGACAAACTATTACGCAATGGGTCGGCATTCCAGTTAGCATTGGAGTTGGCTCAACAAAAACACTTTCAAAAATAGCCAATCATCTTGCCAAAAAAGAAGCAGATTATGAAGGGATATGTATTTTAAAGGGTGATGAAAAAATTGAAGAAGCTTTGAATAGAATTGAAATTGGCGATGTATGGGGAATAGGAAGACGTTTGTCAAAATTTTTAAGAAATTATGAGGTGCGCACCGCTAAACAATTTGCGTTTCTTGATCGACGATGGATCAGGAAAAACATGGGAGTTGTTGGAGAGAAAATCCAACTAGAATTGTGTGGTGTTTCCTGCTTGGATTTAGAATTATTGCCTAGTCCTAAAAAGAGTTGCTGTGTTTCTAGGTCTTTTAGCCGTCCAATCGAGAAAATTGAAGAGCTGCAAGAGTCTATTGCCAATTATGGCTCGCGTGTAGCAGAAAAAATAAGGGAAGAAGGCCTAATAGCACAGTCTATGAGTATATTTGTTTTAACCAACCATTTTAACAAAAAAGAAAAACAATATTCAAGCTCTATAAAGTTACAGCTTGATTACCCAACAAGCGACAGCAAATTGATTGTAAAAAGAGCCGTTGAAGGAATTAAACGTATATACAAGGAGGGTTATCGTTATAAAAAAGCCGGAATAATTTTATATGAATTGCACAGTTCTTCATCCGTGCGAGGTTTACTGGATTATGATAAGCCAAGAACTGACTCTTTAATGAGATCTTTGGATGAAATTAATTATCGTTATGGCAGTGCAACATTAAGACTTGCGGCAGAAGGTATAAGGAGAAGTTGGCATATGCGAAGGGAAAAAGTTTCACCTTGTTATACCACTAGTTTTGACCAACTAATGATTGTAAAAAGTTGATATGAATAATTATGGTGCACAAAATATGGTTGCGTGTTTAAAAAAAGTTTTAATGAAGAGGCCACAAAAATTCATGTCTAAGGTTGATCTTCAAAAATGGAATTATACATCACCCCTAGATCAAGATTTTATAAATGAAAATTATAATGAATTTTACAAAATAATTAAAAATTCAGGAGCGGAAATAGTAGATTTAAAATTAATAAATGAGAATGCAGAATTATGCGATTCCATTTTTACCCACGATCCTTCATTAGTTCTCAAAGAAGGTGCTATTATATTGAATATGGGTAAAAAATTAAGAAGAAAAGAAACAGAGGAACATATAAACTTTTATAATAAAGAACAAATTCCAATTATAGGGAAAATTATAAATAATGGTTCAGTAGAAGGCGGAGATTGCCTTTGGATAAACAACAAGACACTACTTGTTGGTGAAAGTGATAGAACTAATAAATCTGGCATCAATCAACTATCTGGAATTTTAAATAAACATAATATTTTATTAATACCAATAAAATTACCAAAATATGATAATGAAAAATCTTGTTTTCATTTAATGTCTTTAATTTCCATGTTGGATGATGATCTAGCTATAGGATGTATGTCTCTATTACCTCTGGATTTAATCAATTTGTTAAATAAAAATAATATTAAAGTTATTGAAATTCCTGAAGATGAATATTTTGATAGTAAAACTTTGGCAGTTAATATTTTGGCTTTATCCCCTAGAAATCTAGTTGCAATGAAAGGCTATCCCAAAACAATTGATTTACTTTATAAATATGGATGTCAAATAAACTTATTTTCAGGAAGTGAGCTATGTATAAAGGCTGAGGGCGGTCCAACTTGTTTAACAAGACCAATATGGAGAGAATAAAATGGCTCCCCGGGCCGGGCTCGAACCAGCGACCGATCGGTTAACAGCCGATTGCTCTACCACTGAGCTACCGAGGAACACAAACTTGTTGATAATAAAAAAAAATAGAAAAAACAAGATAAATTTGGAGGCTCGGAGCGGAATCGAACCGCTGTGCAAGGCTTTGCAGGCCCCTACATAACCACTCTGCCACCGAGCCTAATTTGGTGGACAATTAATGATTATTTATCTTTAAGTCAATTAAACACATTTGAGATTAGTAACTTTGAGTGGTAATCAGTTGGTTTAGTTATTTAAATACAAAATAAATAATATAATAAGCTATATTTCTTCAATATGAATTTTAATTATCAAAAAGCAAGAGATCTAATGGTGGAGAACCAGTTACGACCAAATAAGATTCAAGATGCTAATATTTTGGAGATATTTAAAGCTGTACCAAAAGAAGTTTTTTTGCATGAAGAAAATAGGGCAGCGACTTATTCAGATTTAGATATCCATTTAAGTGGAAACAGAGGTTACTTAAAAACTCTTCATATAGCTCAGTTAATCAATAGTGCTAACATTAAAAAAAATCATAAAATCTTGCACATTGGAGGGTTGACAGGTTATGTCTCAGTTTTGATGGCAAATTTATGCAAAGAGGTAATCGTTGTTGAGCCTAATAGCAAGTTGAAGTCTTTACTGGAAAAAAATATTATACTCCAAAATATTAGTAATATCAAAATTGTAGATGGCAAATTAGATTGTGGTTTTGTTGAGGAATCTCCTTATGATTTAATATTTATTGATAGTCCTATTAACCATTTAAAGGATATGATTAAGCAGCAACTTAACAATGAACTAGGAAAAATTATTATGATCCAAAAAGTTGCCAATTATCTTAATCATGCTTATAAAATTATTAAAAATCACAATAATTACACAAAAGAATATTTGTTTGATGTGTTCACTAAATATGAACTATATGAAGAATCAGAAGGTTTCGTTTTTTAGTGAAAATCTTTCTACAAATTTTATTTTTTATTTTTTTAGCATCAAACCTAAACGCGTTAAATATTGATGAAGCTATTAAAAGCACAATATTAAATAATCCAAAAGTTAAAATAGCTATTGAAAAACTAACTGAGTCAAAAGAATTGATGTCATATGCTTATGGGTCTAAAAAACCGACATTAACAAGCACTATCTCTGGCACATACGCTAATGCAGATAAAAATACCTCAACAGCATCTACGACCCCAGAAACCTTAACAGATAAGTACCAATTAACTGTCTCACAAAATCTATATGATGCGGGTTATAATGAATTAGAGATTGCAAGATCAAAAATTTTATTTAACGATGAAGTAATTCAATTTAAAATAACTCTTCAAAGTTTAATTCTTGAAGCCATAGAAGGTTACTTAACTGTTATTAATTATGAAAAATATTTAGAAGCAAATCAAAAAAATTATGATTCTGTTTTAAAAGCTTTTGAAGAAACCAAAACACGTTTTGATATTGGTTCCGCAACATTATATGATTTACAAAATGCCGAAGCTTCCTTCGCTATAGCTTCTTCAAATTTATTTGCGGCAGAACAAAATGTTCAAATCAGTAATAAAAGTTTTAAACGTGTTGTGGGCCTTCAAGCTATAAATTTGGAAGATGTGCTAAATATAAACAACTTGGTTAATTTATCCAACACTATTGAAACTGCCATGGATCAAAATCTGAACTTACTTTTAGCAATAAATGATATTGAAAATAAGAAAATTCTACTTCTAAAAGAAAAAAAATCTAAAAAACCAAATTTGGATATAAGTGGAACGGCTGAATATTCGGATAGTGGAAGGGTCGACTCAGGTACAAAACTCACTCAAGGTTCTGTAGCTTTGACTCTCACAATACCCTTGTATCAAAAAGATCAGGATAATTCTAATATAAGAAAATATTATTCACAAATTCTTCAGTCAGAAATTTATTTGGAAGATTTCAGAGAGGATATACAGATACAAATTTATCATACCTATAAAGATTTTAAAATTAGTGAATCAAATATGTCAACCAACCAAATTGTAATTCAATCAATTGAAACGTCTTTAAATAGCTTAAATGAGGAATATAACATTGGAACTAAAACAATCACTGATTTGGTTAATGAGGAAGAAAAACTTCTTAATGCTAATGTTAATTACTTAAATTCAAAAAAAAATTTTATAACAAATTACTTTAAATTAAAATCTCTTGATGGCAGCCTTATAAAGTTGTTTGAACATTATATACCTGCAACTAATTAATCATTTAAATACCACTTTGCATAAGATATAAGTTTCTTTGAACAGATGTCTGAACAACAATCAATAAAAGACACCCTTGATGTTATTAGAAAAGCTTTAGAAGATGATGAATCTTCTTTAGAGGAAATTAAAGACAATGTTTTAATATTGAATAAACTTGTAAAAGAAGATGGAACTATTGACGTTATTGAAGACAATTCATTAACTAAATCTGAAATTAAGGAAATTTTAGATAATAAACTTGAAGAATTATTTGATCAGCATTTTGAAAAATGGCTTAATAGTAAATTGCCAGCTCATTTAGAAAAATATTTTAATAAAAAATAATCAAGGTAACATGCAATTAGAAAAACAATTTAATTATATAAAGGAGGAAGCCTTAATTTACAAAAATTGGGAAAACTCAGGATCATTCAAGCCTAAAAAAAATTCTGAACCCTATAGCATAATGATGCCACCTCCTAATGTGACAGGTAGTTTGCATATGGGCCATGCTTTAAATTTTACTTTACAAGATATTCTCATTCGCTTTCATCGAATGAAGGGCAAGGAAGTTTTATGGCAAGCAGGAACTGATCATGCTGGGATAGCAACACAGATGGTTGTTGAAAGGCAATTACAAGAAAAAAATCTTACAAAAAATGATCTTGGAAGAGAAAAATTTATTAATAAAGTTTGGGAATGGAAAAAAGAATCCGGTGGTAAAATTAGTAACCAATTAAGACGTTTAGGTGCTTCAGCAGATTGGTCTAGAGAACGTTTCACCATGGATGAAAGTTTGTCAAAAGCTGTTAAAAAAGTTTTTGTTGAATTATACAAGGATAAAATTATCTATAAGGATAAGAGACTTGTTAATTGGGACCCTAAATTATTAACGGCTATATCTGATTTAGAAGTTGAACAAAAAGAACATGAGGGATCTCTTTGGCATATAAAGTACCCTATTGATAATGATAGCCATATAGTTGTTGCAACTACTCGACCTGAAACAATGCTCGGTGACACAGCTGTCGCAGTTCATCCTGAAGACTCAAGGTATAAAAATTATGTAGGAAATACATGCATTCTTCCTCTTACAAACCGAAAAATTAAAATCATTGCTGATGAATACGCTGATCCAGAAAAAGGTACGGGTGCTGTAAAAATTACTCCTGCGCATGATTTTAATGATTTTGAAGTTGGAAAAAGACATGATTTAGAGTTTATTAATATTTTTGATGAGTACGCAAAATGTAATGAATTTACACCTAAGCAATTCCAGGGATTAGATAGATTTGAAGCAAGAAAAAAAATCATTCAAGAACTCACAAATTTAAATCTACTTCTTAAAGAGGAAAAACAATTAATGGTAGTACCCTATGGTGACAGATCTGGTGTTATAATAGAACCTTGGTTAACTGATCAATGGTTCTGTGATGCAAAAAAACTATCTGTTAAACCAATTCTGGCAGTCAAAAATGGGGATACTGAAATTATTCCAAAACAATGGGAGAAGACTTTCTATAATTGGATGGAAAATATACAACCCTGGTGCATTTCACGACAGTTATGGTGGGGACATCAAATACCTGCTTGGTATGGACCTGATAAAAAGATTTTTGTGGCTGAGAATGTTGATGAAGCAAAAAAAGAAGCCTTCAATTATTATAAAAAAGATACTGTTTTGTTCCAAGATGGTGACGTTCTAGATACGTGGTTTTCATCTGCTTTATGGACATTTTCAACATTAGATTGGCCAGAAAAAAGCTACGAATTAGAAAGATTTTATCCTGGGAATGTTCTTGTAACAGGTTTTGATATTATATTTTTTTGGGTAGCAAGAATGATGATGATGGGCTCCCATTTTATGAAAAACACTCCCTTTAAGCAAGTTTATATACATCCTCTTATTCGTGATGAGAAAGGGCAAAAAATGTCTAAATCCAAGGGTAATGTTATTGATCCCTTAGATTTGATAGATAAATATGGAGCTGACACACTTCGCTTCACTCTTGCAGCTTTAATGAATCCTGGAAGGGACGTAAAGTTATCTGAGTCAAGGGTTAAAGGTTACAAATCTTTTACTAATAAAATTTGGAATGCTTCAATATTCCTTAAGATTAATAATTGCAATCTAGATTTAAATTTTAAATATTCTGAAGCTCAACTACCAGTTAATCAATGGATAATTAACGAACTAGCCTCTACAGTAAAAAAAATAGATGATTTCATGTCAAAGTACTTATTTCATGAAGTTGCCAATGAATTATATCATTTTATATGGCATACTTATTGTGATTGGTATGTAGAATTTGCCAAATCTTTATTTCAGGACGATTCAAATAAATCAAAAGAAACTAAAGATGTCTCTATATGGGTTTTTTTAGAAATATTAAAAATAGCTCACCCAATTATGCCTTTTATTACTGAAAAAATTTGGAACTCACATTTTAACAAAGATGAATATTTAATGAACCAGAAGTATATTAATATTCCAATTCAAAAAAATTATATTCAATCACAATTTAATTTTAAAAACTTAACTCAAATAATATCTGCAATAAGAAATTTGCGTTCTGAATTAAACATTCCATATAAGGATAAAATTGACTTATTTATAAATAATTCTGATAATGATTTCATAAATTTTTTAAATACTTTTAAAAATGAAATTATTCATTTATTAAAATTAAATAATTTGTCTTTTAATACTATTTTTTCAAAATCAGATAGTTCTGCCTATATTGTTATTTCTAATTCAACACTAATAGTTCCCTTAGAAGGAGTTATTGATACCAACGAAGAAATTGGCAAACTAAATTTAAAAAAGAAAAAAGAATCTTCTGAATTAATTAATTTACAAAATAAATTAAATAATCCTCAGTTCATTGCTAAAGCGCCAAAAAATATTATAGAACAATTTAAAATGCAGTCAAAAGAAATTAAATCTTCTATTGAAAAAATTGATCAAATAATAAATACTATAAAATAGTTATGGGTGATAAAGGATCAAATATAAAATCAAAATTACCAAGTAGGCACGTGAGTGTAGGTCCTAAAAGCGCTCCTCATAGATCCATGTACTATGCCATGGGCTTGACAGAGGAGGAAATTTATCAACCTTTTATTGGAGTTGCTACTACTTGGAATGAGTCCGCTCCTTGCAATATAACCCTAGGAAGACAAGCTCAGGCTGTAAAAATTGGAGTAAAGGAAAAATTAGGAACGCCCAGAGAATTCACAACTATTACGGTTACTGATGGAATTGCAATGGGTCATGAAGCGATGAAAGCTTCTTTAGTAAGCCGTGAAGTGATTGCTGATAGTGTTGAACTTTCAGTTAGAGGTCATTGTTATGATGGAATAGTAGGATTAGCAGGATGTGATAAATCATTGCCTGGGTTAATGATGGCAATGGTTCGCTTAAATATTCCCTCAGTATTCATGTATGGCGGTTCTATACTTCCTGGAAAGTATAAAGGCAAAGATTTAACTATAGTTGATGTTTTTGAAGCTGTAGGAAAGCATGCTCTTGGAACAATTGATGACAATGAATTGAAAGCAATTGAGCAAGTTGCTTGTCCATCTGCAGGTTCTTGTGGAGGACAATTTACGGCAAATACTATGGCATGTATTTCTGAAGCTTTGGGATTAGCACTGACTAACTCAGCTATGACACCAGCAACTTACGAAGAAAGAGATAACTATGGTATTGAGAGTGGTAGAGCAGTAATGAATTTAATTGAAAAAAACATTAGGCCGAGAGATATTGTAACAATTGAGTCTTTAAAGAATGCGGCTGTAATAGTTGCTGCAACGGGAGGATCAACTAATGCAGCTTTGCATTTACCTGCTATTGCAAATGAGGCTGGCATCAAATTTACACTGAGAGATGTTGTAGAAATTTACCAAAAAACTCCTTACATTGGAGACATGTCCCCAGGAGGAAAATATGTTGCTAAAGATTTGTATGATGTGGGTGGAGTTCCTGTAGTAATTAAATCACTGCTTGATGGTGGTTATATTAATGGAGATTGTTTAACAGTTACAGGACAAACAATTGCTGAAAATCATAAAGATACCATTTTTCCTATTAATCAAGATGTTGTTTACCCTTGTAGTAAACCCATCAGTAATCATAGTTCCGTCGTTGGCTTATGGGGAAATTTGGCTGAAGATGGTTCTATTTCAAAAATTGCTGGATTATCCAACTTGCATTTTAAAGGCAAAGCAAAATGTTTTGACTGCGAGGAAGATGCTTTAAGTGCTGTTTTAAAAAATGAAATTAATGCAGGTGATGCTGTCATTATAAGGTATGAAGGTCCCAAAGGTGGTCCAGGTATGCGTGAAATGCTATCAACTACAGCTGCTATTTATGGTCAAGGATTAGGTGAATCTGTAGCTTTAATTACTGACGGAAGATTTTCTGGTGGAACAAGAGGATTTTGTATAGGCCATGTAGGGCCAGAAGCTGCAGAAGGAGGAATGATTGGTCTGTTGAAAGATGGAGATGAAATTATCATTGATGCAATAAAAGGAACTATCAATGTCACACTTTCTGAAGAAGAAATTGAAAAGAGAAAAAAAGAATGGAAACCACGTCAAACTAATCACAATTCTGGTTCAATTTGGAAATACGCACAGACTGTTGGTCCCGCTTACAAAGGAGCAGTAACACAGCCAGGTGCCAAAAATGAAACGCATACTTATGCTGATATCTAAATTCTAATCATTTATTTCTAAAATCACCGGAGTATGATCCGAAGCTTTTTCCCAACCTCTTGGATTCCTATCTATTTTTACTGATTGAATTAAGTCTGTTATTTCCGGTGATGTTAAAAAATGATCAATCCTAAGGCCATTACCTTTTTGCCAACCACCGCCTCTATAACCCCAAAATGTCCAATTAGTTCTTCCTTTAATAAAAAATTTAACAGTATCGGTAAATCCTGAATTTATTAATATTCTATATTGTTCACGCGTTCTTGGATGTGCGCATGCATCGTTTTTGTAATTTTCTGGAGAATAAACATCTTCATCTGTTGGTATTACATTAAAGTCTCCTCCAATAATAATTGGCCTGTTTTTATTGTAAAGATCTAGAATATAATCATTAAATTTTTTCATCCATTTAATTTTATAATCAAATTTGTCTGTTTCAATAGGATTTCCATTAGGCAAATATATATTAAATAATTTAACAGATTGTTTAAGTTTAGATAATTTAATTTCAGTTTCTATTATACGTGCATTTTTGTCGTCAATAAAAGTTGGAATTTTATTATTCAGAATTTTTAAAGGATTTTTACTTAATATTGCAACTCCATTCCAGGCTTTTTGACCATTTACATAAGTATTATATCCAGTAGATTTAATTTCATCATATGGAAAATTGTCTTCAGTGCATTTTAACTCCTGAATAAGATAAATATCTGATTGATCTGTTTTAATGAAATTAGTTAGATGTTCTATTCTTGCATTAATAGAATTAACATTCCATGTTGCAATTTTCATTAATTAAATTGAAAAGGAAGTCCCGCAACCACAGGAAGAGGAAGCTTGAGGATTTTTTATTTTAAAAGAGGATCCAATTAACTCATTTACATAATCAATTGTAGAACCCTTAATAAAATTCAACGAAGTATTATCAATAAGAATTTCAATTTTCGATCTCGATATTAGAATATCATCAGAATTCATCTTATTCTCAAAATCAAACTTATATTGAAAACCAGCACAACCTCCCCCTAATACGGTAATTCTAAAATATTTTACGTTATCCTTTTTTAAAACATTCGCTATATGTTCCTGAGCATTTTCTGTAATATCAATATTATTATCCATAATTTCTGTAATTATTTAATTTTAAGTAATATAAGGCATTTTTTAACCAATTAAATCATTTTTTATGTTTAATTCTTTATCTGCAAATCCACTCAAATCAAAAGGCCGTTTATATAAAGAATTTGAAGAAGAAACTTCAAGAACTCCTTTTGAAAGAGATAGAGACCGTATAATTCATTCCAGTTCATTTAGAAAACTTAAACACAAAACCCAAGTTTTTATAGAAAGTGATAGCGACTATTATAGAACTCGACTAACTCATTCATTGGAGGTAGCTCAAATTTCTCGATCACTATGTAGAGCAATGAATTTAAATGAAGATCTTGGTGAAGTAGTATCCTTAGCACATGATTTAGGTCATCCTCCTTTTGGCCATAATGGGGAAAATGCCCTTAACACATCAATGAAAAATTTTGGAGGCTTTAATCATAATGATCAAACTTTAAGAGTGATCACTCAAATAGAAAAAAGACACCCAGAATTTAATGGATTAAATTTAACGTGGGAGAGTTTAGAGGGCATAGTAAAACATAATGGTATAATGAATAATAAAATTCCTTTTCATATCAATTCATATAATAAACTTCATAATTTATCTCTAAATAAAAACCCACATCTAGAATCTCAAATTGCTGCTATAGCTGATGATGTTGCATATAATAACCATGATGTAGAAGATGCTTTAAGAGCTGGTTTAATTAATTTACAAGCACTAAATGAAGTTATGTATTTCCAAGAAATTATTCAAGAGTTAAAAGATAGATACCCAGATATTGAAGATAATTTATTAACCTATCAAATGTTAAGAATGAGTATTTCAAAGATGATTAAGGATATAATTAAAAATTCTAATAAAAACATTTCACAATTAAAGATTAAAACAAATAATGATGTTTTTAATCAATCTAATTTTCTTATTTCCATGTCAGATAATATGAAAATTGATTCTATAAAAATTAGAAAATTTTTATATAAAAATGTTTATAATCATCCAAAATTAATTAAAAAAAGAGGCAATTCTGAGAATATCATTTTAAAACTATTTGAATATTTTGAAAAAAATTTTGATCAACTTCCAATTGATTGGTTATCAAGAAATAAAAAACAAAGTAAACATAGAATAATATGTGATTATATATCGGGAATGACTGATAGATATGCGTCTAAACTTTACAGATCATTATATGAATGATTACATAACTGAGTTTAAGAAAGATTTAAATAAGATCATTAATGATCTGATAGAAAAAAATATTATAAACGATTTTAATTTTAATAAACTTAGTATTGATTATTCATCAAAATCTAAGCAGGGAGACATATCAACTAATTTGTTTTTAATTTTGTTAAAACAAAATTTAAAAAAAAATTATGATTTAAAAGATCACATTTTCAAATTTTTATCTTCATTAAATTACATTGAAAAGATTGATATAGTAAAAGCTGGATTTATTAATGTTGTTTTTAAAAAAGATTTTTTAATTTCAAAATTAATTGATTTATTTTCTAATAATGAACAATATGGATTTAACAACATCGGAAATGGAAAAAAAATTAATATAGAATTTGTTTCTGCGAATCCTACAGGCCCTATTCATGTTGCTCATATGCGTGGTGCGGTTCTTGGAGATGTATTGGCTTCAATTTTAGAATCTTCAGGATTCAAAGTTACTAGAGAATACTATGTAAATGACGCTGGTTCGCAAATTAGAGTTATGGGCCAATCTTTATACAAAAGATACCAACAATTATTCGACAATCAAGTTGTTTTAACTCCTAATGAATATCCTGGTGAATATTTAAAAAATATTGCTAAAATTATTTATGATCAGGATGGTGATAAATGGCTGAAAACAAAAAATGAGATTGAAAAATTTAAATATTTTGAGATTTTTGCTGTTAAAAATTTAGTAGCTAGCATTAAAGAAGATTTATCACTAATTAATATTAATTTTGATATATTTACTTTTGAGTCAGAAATAGTTGTTAATAAATTTATCAATAAAGTTTTTACTTTGTTAAAAGAAAAAAATCTTTTGTATGAGGGTGTCTTAGATAAACCAATGAATGAAGAAGAAGGTGATTGGGAACCTCGCAAACAGTTGTTGTATCGATCAAGTAATTTTGGCGATGATGTTGATAGGCCTTTTCAAAAAGCTAATGGGGAATGGACCTATTTTGCAAACGATGCTGCTTATCATTATGAAAAATACTCCAGAGGATATGATCAATTAATAAATATTTGGGGAGCTGATCATATTGGATATATTAGTCGCATGAAGTCCATTGTTGAAATCATATCAAATAAAAAAAATTATTTAGATATTCAAATTTGTCAAATGGTTCATTTAAGAAAAAATGGAAAATTATTAAAAATCTCAAAAAGAGAGGGCAATTTTGTAACATTGAAGAAAATACAACAAGAAGTTGGAAAGGATGCTTTGAGATACTTCATGATTTCTTCTAAAAGTGGAACTCCAATGGATTTTGATATGGATAAAGTTGTAGAAAAAAATAAAGATAACCCCGTTTTTTATTGTCAATATGCATTTGCTAGGGCGTCATCTGTTATTCGTAAGGCTAATTTATCTAAAGAAATACCAGATATTCATTCATCAATTGATCAATTATCAAGTAATTATATTAGCGAATATGAATGGAAAATTATTCTTAAAATACTCGCATGGCCATATTTGTTGAGTCAAGCAGCCGCATTTAAGCAGCCACATAGAATAATAATTTATTTAGAAGATTTGTGTTCACATTTTCACTCCTTCTGGAATAAAGGTAAAGACGATCAATCTTTAAGATTAATTGATGAAAAAAATATTAATAAAACAATCTCTAAACTTATTTGGCTTGAATCATTAAGGATTACTTTAAAGCAAGCTTTTAATATTATTGGAATAGATGCGCCAGAAAATATGTAATGGCAAAAAAAAGTTTATTTAAAAAAAGAAAAAAATTTAACTATAATAAATATTTGATCTTAGGATTTATAATAATTATTATTATTTTATTTTTTTATTATTATCCAAATCAACCTTATTTTGAAATTCCAGATTTTAATGAATCATACTATATCGTACCAGAAGACAAAGGAGGTCAAAAAATCATTAACCAAGATAAAAAAGGATTGCATCTTTCTAATCCGTCTGTTGATAAGATTAAAATATTCAAAGATCCTTCCTTGAAGTTTTCCATTCAAGTATACACTAGTGACAATTATGACGTTATTAAAAATATGATCAAATCCATGATGAATTCGGTTGATTCAATTTTTTCTTCAGATGATTTGTATGTAGCAGTTCTGAAACATAATTTTGGAAACGAATTTTTTTTACTTTATAAAAATTTCAACTCACGCAATGAAGCACTTGATCATTGTGATAAATATGTATATTTTTTAGATAATTGTATAATAGTAAATGTTCAAAATCTAGAATAACAATCGCAGAATCGCTTAAATATCTTATAGTTTAAAAATGTTGCTAGAAAATGATAATACACAAGATAATAAGAATCAATTTAATATTCTTCTGACTGGATACGAAGGCCCTATTGATTTATTGCTTGATTTGGCACGAAAACAAAAGGTTAATTTATCTGATATTTCTATACTTGAGTTAGCTGAACAATATATTAAATTTATCAATAACTATAATAAAATTCATCTTGAAATCGCGGCGGATTATTTGGTTATGGCTGCTTGGCTTACTTATCTAAAGTCAAGATTATTACTTCCTAAAGATGAAACAACTGAGGATTTTGCTCCAGAAGATTTAGAAGAAGCCTTGAGATACCAACTACAAAGATTAGAGATGATGCAGAATATTTCAAAAAAATTATATGATAGACCTCTAATAAATAGGGATATTTTTTATGGAGGTTCTATTGAGGGAGTAAATATTAAATATAATATAACTTATAAAGCTTCTTTATTTGATATATTAAATACATACTCAAATTTAATTAATAAAGGAAATCAAGCTACTCGTTTGTCTATTGCTTTATCTGAGTTATATTCAGTAGACCATGCTATTCAAAGAATTAAAGGCATTTTTGGAACTATTACAGAATGGACAAATTTCATGAATCTGATTCCTCAATTCGGAACAAATAAAATAATTAATAAATCATCCATCACTTCAAATTTTGTTGCTTCATTAGAATTGGTAAAAAATGGTTTTATAGAAATTAAACAAACAGAAACATTTGGCAATATTTTTATTAGATCAAAATCATTATGAAGATAGAAAGAGATATCAAAATTATTGAAGCTATTTTATTTGCTTCCAGTGAACCTGTTTCAGAAGATGATTTAAGGGAAAAAATTACAAATAAAAATAATTTTAACGAATATTTGATAAATATTCAAAAATTTTATGAAGTTAGAGGGATAAACTTAATAAAAACTGGATCTAAATGGTCTTTTAGAACTTCATCTGATTTAATTGATGACTTAACTATTTTTAAACAGCAAAAAAGAAAACTCTCTAGAGCTGCATTAGAAACTTTAGCTATAATCGCTTATCATCAACCTATAACCAGATCAGAAATTGAGAATATTAGAGGTGTGCAAATGGGCAGAGGATCTATTGATCATCTTCTTGAGATAGGTTGGATAAAGCCTGGTGCTAGAAAAAATATTCCTGGTAAACCTACTCTGTGGTCAACGACCGATATTTTTTTAGAGCATTTTGGATTGGAAAATTTATCAAATTTGCCCAATAAAGATGAATTAAAAGCTAGTGGCTTCTTGGATAAAAGGGCCGCTATTGCAACAATAAGTGATTTGGCAAATAAAGTCACAGAAGATGCTGAAATACTAGAAGAAGATAATAATGAGGAAGAGAATTTAGAAGATTTTATTTCAAATTAACACCTCAACTTTCCTCTTAGTTGATGGTAAGATAAATTAATGAATAAAAATAAAGTTGCAATTTTAACAGCAGCAGGAACCGGCATAGGAGCTGATGCTGCTAAACAGTTGGCATCTGATGGTTTTAATATTTCCATTCTATCTTCTTCTGGCAAAGGAGAGGCTTTGGCAAAAAAACTAGGAGGCATTGGTGTTACTGGCTCTAATCAGTCCAATGATGATATAAAAAAAATTGTTGAAGAAACTTTAAATAAGTGGGGTCGTATAGATGTACTAGTTAATAGTGCTGGTCACGGACCAAGAGGGCCAATACTTGAGTTGACTGATGAAGATTGGCATAAAGGAATGGATACATATTTCATGAATGTTGTGCGTTCTACTAGATTAGTTACACCCTTTATGCAAAAACAAAAATATGGTGTTATAATAAACATATCAACCTTTGCGACATTTGAGCCTGAATCTATATTTCCAACCTCTGGAGTGTTCAGGGCTGGACTAGCATCTTTTACAAAATTATATGCTGATAGATATGCTGCAGATAATATTAGAATGAATAATATTCTCCCTGGATTTATTGACAGTTTGCCAGAAAAAGAAGAATTTAAAGTTCGCATTCCTCTTAAACGTTACGGTAAGACTAGAGAGATATCCGAGGTAGTATGTTTTCTTGCATCAGATGGTGCTGGGTACATAACAGGTCAAAATATTCGAGTAGATGGAGGAATTACAAAATCAGTTTGAATTTAACTTTTTTTGTATTTGGTAACTATAAAAATCCCTTTTTTGTTGTAAAAATTCATTTATTTCCCTAGTTTTATTAAGTATATTTTTTTATCGTTATAAGATATGAGCTAATTATTAATAAGGAATAGAGTATGACACCTAGTATATGGCAACTTCTTATAGTTTTAGTAATTGTATTGCTTTTGTTCGGTCGCGGAAAAATTCCACAATTAATGGGAGATATGGCTAAGGGCATTAAATCCTTCAAACGTGGCATGAGTGATGAAGAAAAGAAAGATGAAAATATTGAAAAAAAGATTGACGAAGACAAATAATCTCAATGTTTTCTTTTGGTTGGTCTGAAATAGCACTGACAGTTATAGTTGTTATAATTGTTGTTGGACCAAAAGAAATACCTAATCTCTTAAAACAAATAGGTTCATTTTCTAAATCACTAAAAAAAATTTCTCGTGATTTTAAAAATTCTTTAAATGAATTAGCTGAAGAAAATGACCTTAAAGATGTAAAGAAATCTATTTCGGATTTAAAGAACATCAAAAATGATTTAGATCCCACAGTTGACTTTAAAAAGGAAATTAATTCCATTAAAGATACAGTAGGTTCTGAAATTAATTCCATTAAAGATACAGTAGGTTCTTTAGATAAAGAGATTAAAGAAATTAATTCCAAAGAAAAAAATACAGATAAATAAATTATGAGCGGTACAAAATTTCAAGAAATGTCGTTGATTGAGCATATAACTGAATTACGTAGAAGATTATTGTGGAGCTTTGTTTATATAATAATAATTTTTATTATTTGTTTTTATTTTGCCGATTTATTATTTGCTTTTTTGGCATATCCACTTGTTAATTTACTCGATACAGATAATGGTCAGGGATTTATTTATACTGCCTTGCAAGAAGCTTTTTTTACTGAGCTCAAAATCGCACTTTTTTTTGCTTTGTTTTTTTCATTTCCCTTAATTGCCATACAAATATGGAAATTCATTGCCCCTGGATTATATAAAAATGAAAAAAAAGCTTTCTTACCTTTTTTAATAGCAACTCCAATTTTATTTTTTGCTGGAGGTTCTATGGTATATTATTTGATAGCGCCCATTGCATGGAAATTCTTTTTATCTTATCAAAATTTAAATTCTTCAGGAATACCAATTAGATTAGAAGCAAAAATGGGGGAATATTTATCACTTATGATGAGGTTTATTTTTGCCTTTGGCTTAGCTTTTCAGTTACCAGTCCTTTTAGGTTTGCTAGCTAAAGCAAATTTAGTTACTCATTCTACTCTTAAAAAATTTAGAAAATATGCAATTGTATTGGCTTTTCTTGCTGCAGCTTTTTTGACACCTCCAGACCCCTTTAGTCAATTAAGCTTGGCTCTGCCTATTATTATATTATATGAAATTTCTATTTACATAGCTAAAATAATTCAAAAAAAAAAGAAAGCGTCCGTAGAAGACAAAGAAGATAATGCATAATATTAATTTTATAAGAGAGAATGCCACAGCATTTGATAATGCAATGAAACAAAGGGGTGAAACACCTTGTTCAGTAAAAATTATAAAGATTGATGAAGAAAAAAGAAATACACAAACTATTTTACAAAATATTTTAGCAGAACGAAATAAATTATCAAAAGAAATAGGTTTACTTAAATCTCAAAAAAAAGATGCAGATAAAA
>Ga0209445_1000157_pt1 | contig 37072 bp, 32 predicted proteins | sample MarorgKNORR_S2LV_4_FD_188223 | JGI IMG/M metagenome (GOLD analysis project Ga0209445, IMG submission 188223) | Marine microbial communities from the Southern Atlantic Ocean, analyzing organic carbon cycling - NADW_A/KNORR_S2/LV (SPAdes) (version 2) | ecosystem: Environmental > Aquatic > Marine >... | reverse complement strand
AATTCCAATTTCTCCGCTTCTTTTTCAAGAGCAGCAACTTGTTGTCGCAAAGAGTTAATTTCTTGCTGAATTTCAATTTTTTCTTTTTTTAGATTCCAAAGAGTAATAAATCCTCGATCGCTAAATAACAGCAAAAGGATACACCCCATAGTCAAGCAAGCGAATAAGACATTGGTGAGGGATATGGTTTTAAGATTCATAACCTATTATTTAATGAAAGAAAAACTTTTACCAAACTTTGGACTCTTTAATCCTTCTTCAATTCTTAATAATTCATTGTACTTGCTGCTTCGGTCTGATCGACATACAGAGCCCGTTTTAATTTGACCACCACCCATTGCGACTGCAAGATCAGCAATAAAGGTGTCTTCAGTTTCTCCCGATCGATGAGAAATAATAAACTCGTAGTTATTTTGTTTGGCTATATCGATTGCTTGAATTGTTTCTGATACGGTGCCAATTTGGTTAAGCTTGATTAAAACGCTATTAATAGCGTTTTCTCTAATAGCTTGCTCTATTTTTTTTGGGTTGGTCACAGTTAAATCATCCCCAACAATTTGAATTTTCTCCCCTAAAGCACTATTCATTTCTGTCCAACCGTTCCAATCATTTTCATCTAAGCCATCTTCAATGGATATGATAGGATATTGAGTTATTAGGTTATCATAGAATTTTATCATACCATCGGCGTCTAACACTTTATTGTCAATTTTTAGATTGTATTGTCCTGAACTATAAAAGCTTGAGGCTGCAACATCTAAAGCTAAAAAAACATCTTTTCCAGCTTTATAATTAGATTTTTCTATAGCGCTTAGCAACAATTCTATAGCATGTTCATTAGATTGAAGTCGAGGAGCAAATCCTCCTTCATCGCCTACCGTTGTGGATAAACCCAAGTTTTTTAATTTGTTCTTTAGCGTATGAAATATTTCTGATCCCATTCTAAGTGATTCTGAAAAAGATGTTGCTCCATAAGGGAATAACATAATTTCTTGGATATCAGAACCCCTATCAGCATGCATGCCACCATTGAGTACATTAATCATTGGCACAGGCATTCTAAAGCTGTCTTTATTTAAATAACGATAAAGGGGTTGGTTGTAAAATTTTGCTGAAACTACAGCACACGCCATTGATATACCTAGCATGGCATTTGCACCATAATTACTCTTATTTGGCGTACCATCAATTTCCATTAATAAGCTATCTATTGCGCCCTGATCATCAGATTTTTTGTTGATTAGTTCTGGTTGGAAAATATTGATTACATTGTTTATAGCCGTCTGCACACCCTTGCCATGAAACCGAGTTTTATCTAAATCTCTTAATTCAAGAGCCTCAAATTTGCCAGTAGACGCTCCAGAAGGGACAGCTGCTTTGCCGGTGATACCATTAGCGCAGACCTCTACTTCTATCGTCGGGTAACCCCTAGAATCAAGTATTTGTCTAGCATATATTTTTTCTATAATTGGGCAGCTATTCTTTTCCATCTTTAAAGTTACTTCTTATTGTGTTTATATGACATATTTCAATACTAATTCTAATGAATTAATCATTTTTTACATAAATAATATTTTTTTATATACTGAATAAAAATCTTGATTCATCGGGAAAAAGCGCCTATAATTATAAAAAAGATGAATAAAGAGAACTTTTTTAAAAGATTTAATCATATTGACATGATTAATAATGGGGGTAAAAATCCACTCTTTGAGTGTGGCGTTTTACCTTTTTTTAACTAGTTAATAACTAATCAAGGAGGAATAACATGGCTTCATGGGATTCACTAATTACGAGTACGTTAAGTGGTTTAACAGGTGTAGTAAAAGCTGCAATTATATTTTTTATATTTGCAAATATACTATTTTCAACTGGAATGGATCCACTAGGCGGAATTATGAATTTGGTTGATACTTTTCTAAACGGTGGCGTTACAGGATTGCTAGTACTAGTAGTCTTTTTGTCATGGTTATAAAATAGAACTGTATTACACTAACAAAAAGTAAAAGCTCCACACACCAGTGCGGAGCTTTTATAAAGAAAAGTTTGGAGGACAAACAATATGAATAATGTAATGAAAACAATCAACGATGCTCTAACTTCATTAACAGGGTTGTTGATTAATGTGATTGTTGCTGGTACTATTATCGGTATTTTATATGATGACCTTTTTGGTGTCATCGCAGGTATTGGTAGTGCAGTTGCTGCAATTGGTGACGGTGGCGTTGCTGGGTTAGTGACAGTAATGATTGTCGCAATGTGGAAAAAATAATTTTTTAATATAACTCTCTACATTGACTTAAAATAAAAAGGGCTCAATTTTTGAGCCCTTTTACATTATATTTATAATAATTTTATGCTATGAAATTATTAATCCTTCCACGCTATATTTTCCCCATATTTTTGTTGTTGTCTGTTCTTGTAGCAAACAATCAACAAACTATTACTATTTTAGGAGAAAATAATAATTTTCTTGGCAAAGCAGATGTTCTTAAAACAGAGCAATATTATCTTTCAGTAAACGATTTTGGCAAAATTATTGGTAGTGGGTCGTTTGTAAATCATAAAACAGAAAAAATCGTTATTTATATAGATAACCTAAAAATCAAATTATCAAGCAATATTGCCTTTATTGTCATTGATGACAAGACATATCAAATGGGAAGCAAGTTGATTAAAAGCAATGATGAATATTATGTTCCAATAGATGATTTTTTTAAAATATTATCAATTCACGGTTCAAATAAGCACTCTATAGACTATACTACAATGTCTATTGCGCTTAATTCTAAAATAAAAAAGGTAGAAAAATCAGTTCCTACGGTTGATCTAACGAAAGAAAAAAATAAATGGGAATTTAATACCATTATTATTGATCCTGGTCATGGCGGAAAAGACCCAGGTTCAATAGGATATAGAGGCACCAAAGAAAAAGATATTACACTCGACGTAGCAAAACGTTTGGCAAAAAAAATACAAAAAAATTTAAGAGTTAAAACTATTTTAACTAGAGATGAAGATGTGTGGATGAGAATCCAAGATAGAACAAGGCTTGCAAATGACAAGAATGGGAGGTTGTTTATTAGCATTCATGCTAATTCGGTTGAGGATCGTAGAGCAAGTGGTTTTGAAACCTATATGATTGGTACTAACAAAAATGCAGCTGCAGTTAGAACTGCTGCTAGAGAGAATGCTGTGCTTGACCTTGAAGATGCTAATTCAACAAAATTAACAGATGAAGATTTAATTACAGCTACTATGGCACAGTCTGGTTTTGCAAAGCAAAGCGAACAGTTTGCTGCATTAGTGCAAGAAGAAATGGATAAAAGGTTGCAAAGTAAAAATCGAGGAGTAAAACAAGCTGGATTCTATGTTTTAATGGGCGCTTCAATGCCAAATGTTTTGATTGAACTTGGTTTTATATCAAATCCTAATGAAGAAAAAAAATTGAATAGTTCTAGTTATAGAGACATGCTTGCCACGTCTATTTACTACGCTATTTTGAAATACCAAAAAATATTAAATGATTAATCCGACTTTAGAGTTTTTATATGGACTTCATAATCGTGGAATAAAATTAGGTCTTAAAAACATTGAAAGTTTTTTAAAAATCTGTGGGAACCCACACAAAGAAATTCAAACGATTCATTTAGCAGGGACTAATGGCAAAGGTTCTACTGCATCTATTATTTCAAAAATTTTACAAAAAAATGGGTATAAAGTAGGGCTGTATACTTCCCCCCATTTAATACATTTTAATGAAAGAGTAAGAATTGACGGGGTCCCTATATCAAACGAATCCATTATAGAATTTATTGAAAAACATAAACAGACCTTAATTAATAGTTCGATTACATTTTTTGAAGCAACCACTGCCTTAGCTTTCGAATATTTTGCAAAACAAAAAGTAGATATTGCTATTATTGAAACTGGGCTCGGAGGTAGGCTGGATTCTACTAATGTATTATCCCCCATTCAGACCATTATTACAGAGATCCATTACGATCATACACATATTTTAGGTGATTCTATTGAAGAAATTACTGCTGAAAAATGTGGAATTTTTAAAAACAACACCCCCTCTATCACAATCAACTCAGATAAGCGTGTTATAGATACTATTAAAGAACATGCATCTCTAAAGCGTAGTGAAGTATCATTTATTGAAAAAGAAGACATTATAGTTGAGAATCAAACATCAGAATCAATTAGTTTTCATTATGATAACCAGCATTTTTCTTTACCTCAGACAGGTTCATACCAAACACAGAACGCTGTACTAGCAATAAAGACATGCCAAACTAATTTTAATACACTGACAGAGAAAGACATTCAGTTAGGATTAGATCAGTGGTGTTGGCCGGGGAGAATGCAATTAATGAAACCAGATTTTTTCTATGATGTGGCACATAATAAAAATGGTATAGGGATTCTTGTAAAAGATTTAAAAAAAATCTATAATGAAAAGCCCATAGGGGTTTTAGTTTTAAAAAAAGACAAAATTAACCCTGAGCTAATAGACATGGTTTCTAAAGCATTTGATAGGCTTATTATTTCTACTGTTCCTTCTAAAGATATTCTAAATAAAGAAGAAATAACCAATAATCCATTATTACAAAAATTTGAATTTATAGACAATTTACATGAAGCTATGACGATAATAGATAAAGCAGAACATTCTGGTGGAAAAGTTATTTTTGGAAGTCATTACATTGCAAAAGACGTGTATAATTTTTTTGATTTTTCCTTTGACAATGGTATCATATGATGTAATTTGCGATTCAAGGTGTTTTCCCCCTAGAAGTACATTTCACAATTAATAAGAGGAACTAATGAAATTAACCGATTTAAAAGAAAAAAAATTAACAGATTTAAAAGAAATTGCAAAAACAATGGGCATAGAAAAGATTTCTACGCTTTCAAAAGACGAGCTAATGCAGGCTATGGTTAGTGCTGCTCCAGCTGAAAAGAAAGAAGAAGTGCCAAAACCAGAAAAAGTAACTGAAAAAAAAGAAGCTCCAAATAATGCGCCCAATCAGAGCCAAGGAAGCGAAAAAAGAGCAGCAGGAGTTTTAGAAATTTTGCCTGATGGTTATGGATTTTTAAGAAGCGTAAATGATAATTATTTACCTGGACCAGAAGATATTTATGTTAGTCCATCACAAATTAAACGATTCAAATTAAAGACGGGCCATTTTGTTGAGGGCAGCACTAGAGCCCCAAAATCTAAAGAAAGATTCCATGCATTGTTAAAATTGGATAAAGTAAATGATACAGATCCGGAACAAATAAGACATCAGAGATCTTTTGATAAATATACCCCGTTACATCCAAATGAGAAATTTAATCTATCTAATACCAGCGATATGTCCATGAGAATCATGGATTTAGTTTGTCCTATTGGTAAAGGTCAACGTGGATTAATTGTGGCACAACCTAAAACAGGAAAAACCATTCTAATTTCTAAGATTGCGAATGCAATTAGAAGAAATCATCCTGAGACAATTTTACTTATTTTGCTAATTGATGAAAGACCCGAAGAAGTAACAGACATGAAACGTAGTGTAGATGCAGAAGTGATTGCTTCTACGTTTGATGAAGGTCCAGAGAGACATGTTCAAGTTGCAGATATGGCACTTTACAAAGCACAGCGCTTAGTAGAGTGTGGTAAAGATGTGGTTATTTTGCTTGATAGTATCACACGTTTAGGTAGAGCGCATAATGCAGTCATTCCTCATAGTGGAAAAATTCTTTCAGGTGGAGTTGATTCAAACGCGCTAAGAAAACCAAAGAAATTTTTTGGAGCAGCTCGCAATACAGAAGAAGGCGGTAGTTTAACTATTATTGCTACAGCTTTAATTGATACGGGCAGTAAAATGGATGGAGTTATTTTTGAAGAGTTTAAAGGAACGGGTAATATGGAGCTTGTATTAGATCGCGAACTCAGTGATAGACGTATTTATCCAGCATTTAATATTATCAAATCTGGAACCCGAAAAGAAGAACTGCTTTTATCTGATCAACATTTATCGAGAATGTGGATTTTAAGAAAAATGTTGGGAGAAATGAGCACAGAACAATCAATGAACTTTATGTCAGAAAGAATGAGAAGAACTAAAACAAATCAAGAATTCCTTGATTTAATGAGTCAATAATATGTCCATATCGTTATCAAGATTAGTTGATAAGATCAAACCATCCTTTACATTGCAGATGACAGCTAGAGCTGCCGCCTTAAGAGCTAAAGGTATAGACGTAATCAATTTTGGCGTTGGCGAACCAGACTTTAATACACCCGCACATATTATAGAAGCAGGGAAAAAAGCAATGGATGATGGCTATACTAAATATACGCCAGGTTCTGGGATGCTAGAGTTAAAAGAAGCCATTCAAACTAAAGTGAAGAATGATACTGGTGTTTTATATGATACCAATCAGGTCATTGTATCTAATGGCGGTAAACAATCACTGTCTATAGCATGCCAAGCGCTGTTCGAAGAAGGCGATAAAGTAGTTATTTTTTCACCCTACTGGGTCTCTTTCCCAGAGTTTGTACGATTATCTGGCGCAGAACCTTTATTGGTAGATACTGTTGCATCTAAACAATTTGAACCTGATTTTGATGATTTACACACAAAAATAGTAGGTGGATATGATTTTAAAACAACCGATCGTTCCATTAAAGGAGTAATTATTAATTCTCCTAGCAATCCTACGGGCGGCGTTTGGTCCGATGAGGCAATTATAAAGATGTTAGAGATTAGCAAGGCCAATAATTGGGTTGTGATTTCTGATGAAACATATGAAGAGCTAGTTTATGATAGAAAATTTACCGCTATCGACACTTTAAATGATGTTGGCGCTGAAGTATTAACTATCAGAAGCATGTCAAAAACATATGCTATGACTGGCTGGCGTATTGGTTATGCTATTGCAAATGAAATTATTGTAAAGGCAATGTCTAAAATTCAAGGACAAACAACATCTTGTCCCAATGCAATTGGTCAAAAAGCATCTGTTGCTGCTCTTTTAGGAGATCAACAACCTATCTTAGATATGAAGAATAAATTTCAAGAAAGACGCCAGGTTATGTTTGATGCCCTAAACAGTTTAGATGGTGTAACATGTGATATGCCAGGAGGAGCATTTTATATGTTTCCTGACTTCTCAGCCCACCTTAATAAGGAAACAAAAGATGGTAAAATTTTACGCGACACTTTCGACCTTTCTGATTATATTCTCGACACTGCAAGTGTAGTAACAATTGCAGGAGATGGTTTTGGAGCAAAGGGTTATTTAAGGTTATCTTTTGCAACAAGCAGTGAAATCATCAAAAATGGAATTAAAAGAATAGAAGAAAGTTTAAAAGAATTAAAATGAAAAAAGATACACATTCAGAAGAATATAGGCTCGTTGTCTTCGAAGATAGTTCATGTAACTATTCTTTCTTGACGCGATCTACTGTCAAAACAGATAAAACTGTTAAATGGGAAGACGGAAAAAAATATCCAATGTTTAAATTAGATATTTCTGATCAGTCACATCCATACTATACAGGGCAACGTACATTAGTAGATACTGCTGGAAGAATTGAAAAATTCAACCGTAAGTACAATAAAAAAGCTTCTTAAACATTTTTTATTAATAAATTTTTAATCTATGGACATCTTATCTAAAGCAAACAGTACTATTGTAGAATATGACAATATTATGGAAGAAATAATGGATCCTTCCAATGTTTTAGATCAAGAGAAATTAGCTACCCTTTCAAAACAAAAAAGTGCGATTCAAGAAGTCTATGATTTAAGCCTTCAATTTGTGACACTGACCAATGAAAATAAAGAATTAGATGCTTTAGATGGCGAAGAAGGTTATGCAGAGTTAATTAAAGAAGAAAAAGTTGCCATAGATAATAAGCTTAACAATATTAAGAATGCTTTAATTAAAATACTGATTACAGATGATCCGAATGATAATAAAAACGCTATTATTGAAGTAAGAGCAGGCACAGGAGGAGATGAAGCTGCATTATTTGCAGCCGATTTATTTAGAATGTATTCAAGGTATGCGGAAAAAAATAACCTCTCTATTAATATTATGGATATTCACGAAACAGGCGTAGGGGGGCTAAAATCTGTTATTTTTAGCGCCGAAGGCCATAAAGCTTATGGTATTTATAAGTATGAGGGAGGCGTACATCGTGTGCAAAGAATTCCTAAGACAGAATCTGGAGGGCGTGTACACACATCAGCAGCTACAGTAGCAGTATTGCCCGAAGCAGAACAAGCAGAGGTGGATATTAACGAAGCTACTGATATTAAGATTGATACTTACCGCGCAAGTGGAGCTGGAGGTCAACATGTTAATAAAACTGAATCTGCTATTAGACTTACACATATTCCTACAGGATTAGTAGTAACCTGCCAGGATGAAAGTTCACAGCATAAGAATAAAGCTTCAGCATTAAAGGTTTTGAGAGCGAGATTATTTGCGCTAGAACAAGAAAAGCTTAATAAGGATAGAGATGAAATGCGTAAGAGTTTAGTGTCCACAGGTGATCGTTCAGCAAAAATTAGAACATATAATTTTCCACAAGGACGTATTACCGATCATAGAATAAATTACACCACCCACAAATTACAAGTCACTCTTGAAGGAGATTTAGATCATATTATAGAGCAATTAAAGCTCGCAGAGGATAACTCCAAGATTAACTAATATGCATTCAAATTATCTATTGATTGATTTTTTTAATGACCAATTAATGGATCTTAAAAAAAAGAAGATAGAGGAATATAGGCAAAAATCAGAAATGATTATTGATGCTATATTGGGTATATCAAAAGCTGAATTATATATTAGAAATCATTTTATACCCAATAATCAATTAAAAAGCCTAGAACAAGCCTTTTCAATGTTGTTAGAAGATATGCCGGTGCAGCATATTATTGGTAAAACTCATTTTTATGAAGATAGTTTTTTTACCCCTCCTGGTATTTTTATACCAAGACCAGAAACAGAATTAATTATTGATTGTATTCAAAATGATTTTAAAAGTTTATCAGAAAAAACCGTATTAGATATAGGATGTGGTAGCGGGTGTATAGGAATCACGCTTGCTAGTTTATATAAAAATTTTGATGTAACGGGAATTGATATTTCAAATAAAGCGATTAATATTGCTACTAAAAATGCAAAGCAACTTAAAGTGACCAATATAGACATCATAAAGCAGAACATTTTTGATATGAAACCTAAAAAATTTGATATTATCGTAAGCAATCCCCCCTATCTTGGGATTAATGAGATTCCACATTTGGATAATGCAGTTAAAAATTATGATCCATTGCAAGCTTTATCCGATAAAGAGGATGGGTTGAAATTTTATAAGCATTTTATTGATAATATATCTGAATTGTTGAAAATTGATGGTTCTATGTATTTTGAGATACCTAAATCTACAATTACAAATCAAATCATTGATATGATTCATAATAATAGCAATATTGAGAGTATATTTTTTAAAGATTTAGAAGGAAATTACAGAGTAATTAAGGTATTTTTTAAAAAGTAATGAAAAGCGAATTTATACACTTACATAATCATTCAGACCATAGTTTATTAGATGGTGCACAGAATATTAATTCCATATTAGAAACTATGAATGACTTAAGTATGGATTCTGTGGCGCTTACTGAACACGGAAATTTATTTGGTGCTATCTCATTTTATAAACAGGCAAAAAAGAATAATATTAAACCTATTATTGGATGTGAAGTTTATGTTGCCAAAGGGAGTAGCTTAACAAAAGATAAATCTGGCGGGATGGGCAACTATAATCACTTAGTATTAATTGCACAAAATTTAAAAGGCTATCAAAATTTAATGAAGATTGTAACTCACGGCTATCTGGAAGGATTTTATTACAAACCTAGAGTAGATTTAGAGATTTTAAAAAAATATAATGAAGGCCTCATATGTATGTCAGCTTGTTTAAAAGGGAGTTTACCAGAAGCACTTTTATACAGTGGTTATGAGAGAGGAAAAGCTGTTGCAGAAGAGTATTCAAGTATCTTTCCTGGGCGATATTATATTGAATTACAAAATCATGGCATTCCAGAAGAAATACAAAACATACAATTAGCCTCAAAGTTAGCTAAAGATATGGGGCTACCAACTATTGCAACAAATGATGCACACTATGCCAGAAAAGAACACCACGTTGCACATGACGTACACATATGTATTGGAACAGGCAAACAATTAAGTGATACCAAAAGATTAAAATACTTTGGGAATGAATTTTATTTTAAATCACAAGATGAAATGTTTTCTTTGTTTAAAGAATTCCCAGAAGCTTTAGAAAATACACGCGCTATTACAGACAGTATTGATTTAGATATACCAATGGATGATTACCACCTGCCCTGGTATCAAATTCCTAAAGGGTCTGATTCACAAGATGTGGATGAGTACTTAAAGTTGTTGTGTAAAGAAGGTATGAAACAAAAATTTGATGATCACACAGAAGAAATGAAAACAAGATTAAACTATGAACTGTCTGTGATTAAAAAAATGGGATTTGCAAGTTACTTCTTAATTACAGCAGACTTCGTTCAATATGCTAAGAAAAACAAAATTCCAGTAGGGCCAGGTAGAGGTTCTGCTCCCGGGAGTCTTGTTTCATATTGCCTAGATATCACCAATATTGATCCCTTAAAACATAATTTAATTTTTGAACGGTTTCTAAATCCTGATAGAATTAGTTTGCCAGATATTGATATTGATTTTTGTGTTGAACGTAGAGGTCAGGTGATTGACTATATTAAAAGTATATATGGCGATAAATCTGTAACACAAATCATTACGTTCGGTAAAATGAATGCGCGTGGAGTGATTAGAGATGTAGGTCGTGTGATGGGCTATCCTTATTCTGATGTAGATAAAATTGCAAAGATGATTCCAGAAGGACCAAATATTACATTAGATAAAGCGCTTAAAAAAAGTTCAGAATTACGCACTGCATCACAGACTTCCCATAAAGATTTATTAGATAATGCTAAGGTATTAGAGGGAATGACTAGGCATGCATCAATTCATGCTGCTGGAGTGGTAGTCGCGCCAGGTAATTTAACAGATTTTGTACCCTTGTATAAATCTTCTCAAGGAGATGTTACCACACAATACGACATGAAAGAATTAGAGTCTGTCGGGCTTTTAAAAATGGATTTTCTTGGTTTAAGAAATTTGACAGTGATTGATAAAGCTGTAGAATTAATTAAAGAAAGATTAGATAAAGATATTGATATTAATACTATACCGATGGACGATTCTAAAGTATATGATCTGTTTGCAAAAGGATTAACGGTTGGAGTATTTCAATTTGAATCTTCAGGCATGCGAGACTTTCTTAAAAAGTTAAAACCAACAGGAATTGAAGGGTTAATTGCCATGAATGCACTTTATAGGCCTGGTCCGATGCAAAATATTGATCGTTATATTAAAAGAGCGCACGGCAAAGAAAAAGTAGAGTATGTTCATCCCCTACTTGAAGAAGCATTGAAAGAGACACATGGAATTATAGTGTATCAAGAGCAAGTTATGCAAATTGCTAATATTATTGCTGGTTTTACGCTTTCAGAAGCGGATGAAATGAGACGAGCTATTGGTAAAAAGATTCGTTCTTTAATGGATAAGATGGCGGAAAAATTTGTTGAAGGAGCTGTCAAAAATGGTTTAACAAAAGCCAAAGCAAAACAAATTTTTGAATTAATTGATAAGTTTGCACAGTATGGGTTTAACAAAAGCCATTCTGTGGCATATTCTTATATTGCATATCAAACCGGTTGGCTGAAAACACATTATACAGTAGAGTTCATGTCTGCAAATTTAACTAGTGAGATGACTAACACTAATAGAGTTGTAGTATTAATCAATGAATGTCGAAAATTAAATATTAAAGTCAACGCACCAGATATCAATAAATCTGATATCAATTTCATTCCATTAAATGATCAAGAAATCTCTTTTGGATTGAACGCTATTAAGAATGTAGGGATTAAGGCGTTGGAGCAATGCATAAAGACCAGAAAAGAGCAAGGAGCTTTCACCTCTATTTTTGATTTTGTAACAAAAGTAGATCAGCGTTTAGTTAATAAGAAAGTATTAGAGAGTCTTATATTAGCAGGGGCATTTGATTCTATATCTTCTAATAGAGCACAATTATTTGAATCCGTAGATAGCGCTGTTGGTTATGGACAGCAGGTAGACAAGGCATCAAATAAAAATCAAATTGATTTATTTTCTGATGAAGAGAATCTAGTGAAACAGCCTAATTTACCAAATATAGAGGATTGGGAGAATCAAGAAAAACTAAAGAAAGAAAAAGAAGTTTTAGGTCTATATGTATCAGGAAATCCATTATTAAAATATGCTGATACATTAGAAGAATTAAGTAATTATGATTTTACTGAAAAAAAATATTTAAAAGAAAATAGTCTAATTAGAATTGGTGGAGCAGTATCTAGTTTTAAGCTCCATTATGATAAAAAAAATCAACCAATGGCATTTTTTAATTTGGATTGTTTAGGAGGTCAAGTAGAAGCAATTATTTTTTATGACGCGTTTGAAAAGTATAAAGAAATTATTAGCGAAGGTAATATTGTGTTCTTAGTAGGCAACTCTACATCACAAAATGATTTTTCTGATTTAAAAATTATAGTAGATGAGGTTGTACCCATTAACCACGCAAAAAAAGTTTTAAAATTAAAAGAAATCAATATAAAAATTGGGAAAAATGTTACCAAAACTACTATAGATGAAGTGCATAAACATGCTATGGATAATCCAGGCCAAAGCCTGTTTGTTGTACACATGAGTAATAAAGATGGATCTCCACGTAGAATTATATCTAAGAAAATCAGGGTATCCAGCAGTAATCATTTTCTCATTATATTAAGAGATTTATTAGAGGAATCAAACGTCTGGATTAGTTAAATTCTATCTATTATGAGCTTAAATCCACCAATTAGAATTTTAATGGCAAAGCCAGGTCTTGATGGACATGACAGAGGTATTAAAGTGCTGGCTGCCGCTTATCGTGACGCAGGTATGGATGTCATTTATCTTGGGCTTCGTCAAACCCCAGAAAGTATTGTTAGGGTTGCAATTCAGGAAGGTGCAGATGTTATTGCGTTATCTATTTTGTCTGGTGCACACATGACTATTTTTACCAAGGTTATGAAATTAATAGAAGAGTCTAAATTAGAAAATGTATTAGTAACTGGTGGAGGTATTATACCAGAAGAAGACAGTGAAGCCTTATCTAAGATAGGCGTAGGAAAATTATTTGGGCCCGGAACACCAGTTAAAGTTTCTTTAGAATATATTGAGCAATGGGTTAAAGAACACCGAAGATGATTGCAAACATTCATAATACTTATCTTAAAGGTGAAAAAGCTTTTAATAGCAAAAAATTTACAGAAGCAAAAAAACATCTTGTATCAGTAGTTGAGCATGACACGAATCATTATGCTGCTTACCTTTTATTGTTTGAGATTCTTAATAATTCCCAGTCTTCTTTATTGAAAATAGTAGTAAAAGAACTAAAAAGATTGAATCCAAAAATTGCGCTCGATTACAAACCTGTTTCTAAATCTAAAAAAACTAAAAAAGATACCAGTATTGTGACCATTTCATATATCAAATTAATGATACAACAAGGTAAAACTATGCAAGCAAAAAGAAGTTTGAATGCTATTATTCAGTATGCAAAAACAAAAAAACAAATTTTAGAAGCCGAAACACTATTAAAGACTCTTAATAAAAAAAAGGATCAAAAATGAGTACAGAATATTTTACAAGAAGACAAGATAAGTTGCGTACAGTATTAGCAGAAAAAAATGTAGATGGAATGTTAGTCACCAACCTTACTCATATCAGATACCTGTGTGGATTCACCGGTTCTAGCGGTTCTTTGTTGATGGGCCCTGATAGTTGTGAGTTTATTACAGACGGTAGATATGTTTTTCAATCTAGAAATGAAGTTAAAGGTGCTAATATTACCATTGATAGCATCCCACACTTACAAGTAATAAAGAATAATAATTTTTTATCAAGAGGGTTAAAAATCGGATTTGCTGGCGAATGTGTTTCTCATCAAATGTTTTCAGATATTAGTACGACTTTACCACATGTGACATGGGAAAATATTGTCGGATGTGTAGAAACTCTAGCGATGGAAAAAGATCATAAAGAAATTGAAGCAATTAAAACCGCAGTAGAGATTACTGATACAGCCTTTGCTGAAGTATTCCCAATGATAAAAATTGGTGTAGAAGAGCAGACAATTAGTAATCAGCTATCTTTTCTTTATCGTAAGTACGGAGACTCTGATGCTGATGCGTTTGCACCTATTGTTGGTAGTGGACCCCATTCAGCTATGCCACATGCAAGACCAACGGATAGAAAAATTGGTCCAGGAGAATTAGTAGTTATTGATTCTGGAGCAAAGTATGCAGGCTATCATGCAGATATGACACGTACGGTTGCTACTAAAGGCTATTCAGAAAAGCAAAAAGAGATTTATCACATCGTATTAGAAGCTCAATTAAAAAGTATTGAAGGAATTAAAGCAGGAGTTTCATGTAAAGAGATTGATACGCTTGCAAGAGGACATATTAGCGATGCTGGATATGGCAAATATTTTGATCATGGGTTAGGACATTCATTAGGCTTAGAAATACATGAAAACCCTCGATTTAGTAAAGTCAGTACAGATCATTTGAAATCAAACTATGTAATGACAGTAGAGCCCGGTATATATCTTGAAGAGGTAGGTGGCGTACGTATTGAAGACGATATTGTCGTCACAGATGATAGCTGTATTGTGCTCAATCAAACATCTAAAGATTTCACAGTAATTTCATAAAAAATGAAAAAAGTATTTTTAATAATAGCATGCATGCTACTCACAGCGTGTGTTGAAAACTTGATACATATATCTGTATTATCAAGCGGAAAATATTCTATTAAATATAATTCTATTGGAGATAAAGCAGATTTAGAAAATCATGATTTTTTACATCCAGAAAATACCGATTTAATTAAATGGTCTAGTACAATGATTTCATTGGAGAAAGATAGTATCCGTCCAGATAGTTTGAATTGGGAAAAAGAAACTATTATTACTAGACCTATCAATCAAAAAATGAGTTTTACTAATAGTGAAAGTTTAATCTATGATATTGATGTCAGTAAAAGTAAATATTTTTTTTGGGATAACTACCACTTTAATTCTACAATCAATAGCCTAGCGATTGATGATAAGTATCCCTCTATTGTAGAATTTCTAGATATAGAAGCAGATTCGTTGTCTTGGATTGTCCCAGCTAAAAAATATATTATTAAAACTAGCTTAAAAGAATACGATAAGAGTACCAAACTCAGTACTATTTTTACAGAAAAAATTAATAATCAAATAGATTCATATTTTGAGTATGCCACAGAAAGAAAATTGATAGAGAAATTTGATAAAGATTCTTCAATAATTTTGAAAGATGCTTTAAAACCCATGGCAAACACAGTACCAAAAAATTTTTTTAAAGAAATTACAGTATTTATTGATACATACGAGAAAGACTTTAAAAAGAATACAGCATTAATGAATGATTACTTTCAATTCAATATTAATTTGCCTGGGATTGTTCGTCACAACAATGCAGAGTCTATTTCAGATGGCTTATTAGTGTGGTCATTTGATTTTGATGATATTGCAAAAGATGAATTCAAAATGTATGCTAATTCAATTAGAATCAATAAATTTAGAATCCAATTATTATTAATCATGATTGTAGTTGGATTTTTAGGAATATTATGGAATCAAAAATTAAAGAAAAAATAAAGCATCTAACCGATAAGATTAACGAACATAATTATGCATATTATGTTTTAGATCAACCGTATTTAAGCGATGCGGAATATGACAATTTATTTAGAGAGCTAGAGTCTTTAGAAAAAGATAATCCAGAATTAATACAGCCCTCATCTCCCACACAAAGGGTAGGACACCCTATAAAAAGTGGTTTTCAGAATTATAGTCATGATACACCAATGCTATCTTTGTCAAATGCTATTAATGAGCAAGAAATTCATGATTTTAATCAAAGAATTAATAAGTGGTTAGAACAAGAAAGCACCTCTTACATTGCGGAACCAAAGATTGACGGTTTAGGAGTTTCGCTGATTTATGAAAGTGGAAATTTAGTACGCGCACTTACTAGGGGAGATGGCTATACGGGGGAAGATATTACGCACAATATTAAAACAATTAATGCTGTTCCTATGGTTTTAAGAGATAACAAGCACAGCCATCCAGAGTTTATCGAAATTAGAGGTGAAATTTTTATGCTAAAATCTGATTTTGCAAAATTAAATCAAGAAAGAGTTCAAGAAGGTGAAAAGTTATTTGCAAACGCTAGAAATGCCGCAGCGGGAAGTGTTAGACAGCTAGACCCTCATGTTACAGCAAAAAGAAAATTATCTATATTTTGTTATGAACTTGGGGCCAGTAAAGGCCTAGATATCAATAGTCATTGGGGTATGTTATCATATTTGCGATCTATAGGGTTGCCCGTAAATCCTTTAGCAAAAAAAATTGATACCATTAACAACATGATTACATATCATCAAACTTTAGAAAATAAAAGAGAAAGCATTCCTTACGAAATTGATGGCTCTGTTATCAAAGTTGATAACTATTTATTAAGGTCTAATCTAGGAGAAAGAGCGCGGTCTCCAAGATGGGCAATTGCCGCAAAATTCAAATCAAAAGATGCAGAAACCCAAATATTAGACATAGTGCTCCAAGTAGGTCGTACAGGAGTAATTACACCAGTAGCAAAGATTAGAGAAGTAAAAATATCAGGAGCAATAATTAGTAGTGCTACCCTGCACAATCAAGATGAAATTGATAAAAAAGATATTAGAATTAATGATTATGCAACCGTACAAAGATCTGGAGATGTTATACCAAAAATTTCTAACATTATATTAGAAAAAAGACCTAAAAAGACAGTCAAATTTGATATAGCAAACCATACTTGCCCTTCATGTAATTCTATTATTAGTCGATTAGAAGGTGAAGCTGCCTATAGGTGTGATAATCCAGATTGTAAGGCTAAAGTGCAAGGATCAATAGAGCATTTTTGTTCAAAAAATGCCATGAATATTGATGGTTTGGGTATTCAAATTGTAGAACAGTTAATAGATAGCACTCTTGTTGCAACAATAGATGATTTATTTACTTTATCTTACTCTGATCTTGTTGTGTTAGATAGATTCCAAGAGAAATCTGCAAATAATCTAATTAATGCTATTAACAATTCTAAAGATACCACCTTTCCCAGATTTATATTCGCACTTGGAATACCTAATGTTGGGCAACACACATCTAAAATATTAGATATTCATTGTGAATCTTCTATTGACAAGCTTTCTATGCTCTCATTGGAAGATTTAGAAAATATTGATGGTGTGGGTTTAATTGTATCACAGTCAATTATAGAATTTTTTAATAGCCCTTCTAATATAAATATTTTAAATAACTGTCTTGCTGGTGGTGTAAAAATTAAAAAAACTTTATTTGAAAATTCTCATCAGCTTAAAGATGTAACATTTGTTATCACTGGAAGTTTTAAAACCCATAAGCGCAATGAGATAAAAGAAATATTAGAAAAAAAAGGCGCTAAAGTTGCAAGCACCGTTTCATCTAAAACAAATTTTTTAATTATGGGAGAAAATGCAGGATCAAAGCTAGAAAAAGCTAAGGCATTAAACATAAAAATTGTGAATGAAGACCAATTAGAAAGCTTTATTAATTAAGTATGTTAAAATATTCCATCTTCTTTTTTTCTATTCTTTTTGCTCAAAATACTATTGCTATTGATTCTAAAATAATAGCACAAGACTTGGAGCGCCCACTTCTTGTGCGTTTTGAACCAGAAACTAATTTGATGTATATCGTACAGCAAACAGGAGAAATCCTTATTAAAAATGATACTACTACCCTTTTTTTAGATTTGAGTAAGCATATTACAATCGAGCCTATGCCTGACGAAAGAGGGCTTTTAGGTATGGCATTTGATCCTGACTACAGTAACAATGGATTTTTTTATGTATCCTATGTAGATACAGAAAATTATTCAGTGGTATCTCGGTTCAAAGTTTCTAATAATAAATTAAAAGCTGATATTAATTCTGAAAAGAAGCTATTTTATTTTAAACAACCATTTAATAATCATAATGGAGGTCACCTAGAGTTTAGTCCCATTGATAACTATCTTTATATATCATTTGGAGATGGCGGAAAATTTGGAGATCCATTTAATCATGCACAAAATAAGGGGAATTATTTTGGAAAAATATTGCGTATAGATACTGACAGTGAAAATGGTTACAATATTCCTCCTGACAACCCATTCTATGGTTCTAAATATGAAAAAGAAGAAATATGGGCTTATGGGCTAAGGAATCCATGGAGATTTTCATTTGATGCTATGAATGGCAATATGTTTATTGGGGATGTCGGTCAAGACTCCTGGGAAGAGATTAATTACTTAGAATTTGATAGTGCAGGATTAAATTTTGGTTGGAATATTATGGAAGGCAATCATTGCTATTCTGATCCAGAATGTGATCAAAGAATGTATATAGAGCCTATGTTGGAATATCCAAGCGATGCCGCTTATTGGAAAAGCATAATGGGGTTTAAAGAAAAAAATATTACAGGGTGCTCTGTGACAGGTGGATATATTTATAGAGGGGAAAAAGTTAAACCATTATACGGTCTTTATATATTTTCTGATTTTTGTAGTGGGAAAATTTGGTCTTTTAATCAAAACAATAATGAGATTATTGAAATCACAGCGTCTCTGCTGTCTTCTGACCAGCATATGATTGCATCTTTTGGAGAAGATATTTATAATGAGCTCTATATAGTAGACTATTTAGGAGCTATATATAAAATTCAAAAGGGGAAGTAATTGGAAAATCTTGGTATTGAAATAGTTAATCTTCATAAAAAATATGATGATGTACATGCTGTACAAGGCATTGATTTATCTATCAAAAAAGGAGAGTTCTATGGCCTTCTTGGGCCTAATGGTGCAGGTAAATCTACGACCATTAATTCCATTACAAGCTTAGTAAAGCCTACTTCAGGTAACATAAAAATTTTAGGAAAAGATATCGTATCAGACTTTAGATATGCTCGATCTCAAGTTGGGATTGCAGCACAAGAGCTAAGTAACGACTGGTTTTTCCCGCTAGAAGATCTTTTATATTATCAAGCTGGGTTTTATGGCGTTACTCGAAAAGATGCAAAACAAAGAATTGAATATATTTTAGAAAAATTAGGTCTTTATGAGCATCGAAAGAAAAAAATGCGCATGCTTTCTGGTGGAATGAAAAGACGACTACAAATTGCTAAGGCATTAGTGCATGACCCACAAATTTTAATCTTAGATGAACCTACTGCAGGAGTAGATGTTGAACTCAGACATGATTTATGGAAATATTTAAAAGAATTGCATGCTGAGGGTAAGACAATTTTGCTAACCACTCACTATATTGATGAAGCCGAATTATTGTGTGAAAGAGTCGGAATTATAGATCATGGAAAATTAATTGTAGAAGATACAGTGAAGAACTTAAAGAATATGGTCAATAAATCTGGAATTGTTATTCATACAAAAGATAGCGGTTTAAACTTAGACCAATTGTTAGACGACTTCAAACCATCTATCGCTCACAATAGAATAGAAATTCTAACAAAAACACCAAACATAGATTTACCAAAAATTATTTTAAAACTCTCAGAAAATAATGTGATTATAGAAGATATACAATTACCTCAAGCGTCATTAGAAGATGTATTCTTAGAGTTAACAGGGAGAAAAATTAATGATTAGCAATTGGGTAGGTTTTTATACTCTATCCTCAAGAGAGGTAATGAGGTTTTTTTCTGTTTGGAAACAAACAATTATTCCAGGAGTAGTAACTACACTACTATATATATTTGTGTTTGGTGTTGCTCTTGAAAATAGAATTTCAGAAATCGATGGGGTATCTTATAAAATATATATTTTGCCAGGATTATTAATGATGAATGTGATTACAAATGCCACGGCAAATGCGGCATCTTCTATGTTACAAATGAAATTACTCCAAACACTTCCAGAGCTGTTGATTACTCCTTTATCTAGCTTAGAATTATCTTTATCGTTCATTATCGGAGGCGCTGTTAGAGGTTTTGTTAACGGGGCATTAATTTTATTAATTTGTTGGCTTGCTGGAATGCCAATTAATAATTTATTCTTTACTTTATTATCAATCTTTTTAGTATCCTGGTCTTTTGCGAGCTTGGGCTTATTAATTGGGCAACTCTCTGACTCATGGGATCAATTAGCATTAATTCAGAACTTTGTAATTACACCGCTTAGTTTTTTAGGTGGCATTTTTTATTCAATAAAGATGTTGCCAGTATGGGCGATGAATATCAGCTTAGTAAACCCAATTTTTTATGCTATTAGCACCTTAAGATATTCCACGCTAGGTGTTGCAGATGCTTCATTTAAGTCTTCTTTTATCTTTCTAGTAGTTTTTGCAACACTCTCCACTATTGCAGCAGTAAAAACAATGCAGACTGGTAAAAAAATAAGGTTTTAATTTTAAGATATATGAGCTAAAATCTAGTCATGCGAAAACATCAAAAGGCTATCCTATATTTAGAGGATGGCCTTTTTTTTAAAGGAAAAAGTCTTGGTGTATTAGGGGAAACATCCGGAGAAGTATGTTTTAATACTGGGATGACAGGATACCAAGAAATTTTAACAGATCCGTCTTACGCAAAACAAATGATTGTTATGTGTAGTCCACATATTGGTAACTATGGTACTAATGATTCGGATGTAGAGTCTTCAAATGTATATGCATCAGGATTGATTATCAAAAATGAATCATTGTCCCCTTCTAATTGGAGATCTAGTAGTTCTTTGGAAGAATTTTTAAAATCAAAGAAGGTTGTTGGTATACAAGATATTGATACGCGGGCTCTTACTATTCATATTAGAAATAATGGAGCAATGAAAGGAATTATCTCTACTGATGATTTTGATATTGATAGCTTAGCTAAAAAAATACAAAATGTTCCGTCAATGGAAGGCTTAGATTTAGCAAAAGAGGTTTCCAGGAAAGAAAAAACTACTTTATGCAACGTAGATAATCCAAAATATAAAATTGCAGCCATTGACTATGGAATGAAAAATAATATATATGATATATTACTAGAAAATGATTCTGAAGTAACTATTTTCCCTGCTTCCGTTAGTTCGGAAGAAATATTGAATTACAATCCTGATGGTATATTTCTTTCTAATGGTCCAGGAGACCCTGCCGCTGTATCATATGGAATTGAAACGGTAAAAAAATTACTAGGAGAAAAACCAATGTTTGGTATTTGTCTTGGGCATCAAATTTTAGCATTAGCTCTAGAAGCAAAAACATTTAAAATGAAATTTGGTCATAGAGGAATTAATCAACCTGTAAAAAATTTAAAAACTAATAAAATTGAAATTACATCACAAAATCATGGTTTTGCAGTAAGTGATGATTCATTGGCATCTAATATTACAGTAACTCATACGCATCTTAATGATGATACCATTGCGGGTATTGCATGTGAAGACGTACAAGCCTATTCTGTACAGTATCATCCAGAAGCCAGCCCTGGACCACATGATTCAAGGTATGTATTTGATAATTTTTTTAAAATGATGGATTCCAATGCCTAAGAGAACTGATATCAACACAATTTTAGTAATTGGTGCAGGTCCAATTGTGATTGGACAAGGCTGTGAATTCGATTATTCAGGTACACAAGCCATTAAAGCGCTAAAAGAGGAAGGATATAAAGTCATATTAATTAATTCCAACCCTGCTACCATTATGACAGATCCTCAATTTTCAGATAGAACATATATTGAACCTATTACAACAGAATATATTGAAGCAATTATTCAAAAAGAAAAACCAGATGCTATTTTACCTACCGTAGGTGGGCAAACGGCTTTAAATGTAGCAATGGATTTAGATGATAGAGGGATATTAGAAAAATATAACGTAGAACTAATTGGAGCTAATAAGAAAGCAATTGAAACAGCTGAAAGTAGAGAAAAATTTAAAGAAGCCATGTTAGAAATTGGTTTAGATTTACCATATGGGCACACCATTCAATCTTTAGAAGAAGGAAAAGAGCTTCTAAATAATGTTACTTTACCTGCCATTATTAGACCATCTTTTACTCTGGGCGGTTCAGGAGGCTCTATCGCGTATAATGAAGAAGAATTTGAAGAATCTGTAGGCGAGGGGTTAAAAGAAAGTCCTACAGGCCAAGTCTTAGTTGAAGAATACTTATTGGGGTGGAAAGAATATGAATTAGAACTAATTCGTGACCCTAATGACAATGTTATTATTATTTGTTCTATTGAAAATATAGATCCCATGGGTATTCATACAGGAGATTCCATTACCGTTGCCCCTGCAATGACTTTAACCGATAAAGAATTTCAGCATATGAGGAATGCAGCAATACAATGTATTAGAAGAATTGGAGTTGATACAGGCGGATCTAATGTACAGTTTGCTATAAATCCAAAAGATGGTAAAATGGTAATTATTGAGATGAATCCTAGAGTAAGTCGTTCATCTGCTCTTGCTTCAAAAGCTACAGGTTTTCCTATTGCAAAAATAGCTGCCAAATTAGCAGTTGGATATTCATTAGATGAATTAAAAAATGATATTACAAATAAAACGCTAGCTGCTTTCGAACCAACTATTGATTATATCGTAACCAAAGTGCCAAGATTTGATTTTGAAAAATTTCCTTCTGCATCTGGTAAATTAGGAGTACAAATGCAATCTGTGGGTGAAGCGATGTCTATTGGTAGGACATTTAGAGAGTCATTTCAAAAAGCATTTCGATCCTTAGAACTAAATTTGCCAGGACTTTCTACTAAGGATCCAAGAAATGAAGATCCAGATATTAAACGTTATCGTTCATTAGATATATCATCCTTGAACGATGGAAGTGCTTTCAGAATTTTAAAAGTAAAAGAGGCCATTAAACAAGAATTTACTATTGAAGAAATTCATAATAATACAGGGATTGATCCTTGGTTTTTAAATGAGATTGCAGAGATTGTTTATTTAGAAAATCATCATAATTCTTTAGATGATTTAGAGTTACTTAAGAAAAATGGATTTTCAGATATACAAGTAGGAGCACTAACTAATCATACGCCTGCTGAAATTAGAAAAATTAGAAATGAGAGAAATTTAAAACCTGTTTATAAGGTAGTAGATACTTGCGCTGGTGAGTTTACTGCAGAAACACCATATTCATATTCTACCTATGAATCTACCCATGATATTCAACCGCTTGATGGACCAAAAGTAATGATTCTGGGTGGTGGACCAAATCGTATAGGGCAAGGCATTGAATTTGATTATTGCTGCGTTCAAGCTGTATATGGTCTTAGAGAGGCTGGGTTTAAATCAATTATGGTCAATTGTAACCCAGAAACTGTTTCCACAGATTTTGATTTAGCTGATAGGTTATATTTTGAACCAATTACCTTTGAAGATATTATGAATATTATTGAATTTGAAAAACCTGATGGAGTCCTTGTGCAATTTGGAGGGCAAACACCTTTAAAGATTGCAGAACAACTAACAAAAGAAGGTGTAAAAATATTTGGCACATCATCAGCAAGTATTGATTTAGCTGAGAATAGAGAAGAGTTTGCCAGAATAATTAAAAAATTAAAAATTCAAATCCCAGAATATTGTATTGCAAAAAACTATGATGAAATGATCAACTTTTCTGAAGTTGCTCAATTCCCAGTACTAGTGAGACCAAGTTATGTGCTAGGTGGAAGAGCTATGCAAATTGTATATAATAAAGAGCAACTCGTAGATTATGTATTCCGTTCTGCTGAAGCAACAAATGATCACCCAATACTTATTGATCAATTTATTGAGAATGCATTTGAGTTTGATGTTGATGCTTTATGTGATGGAAAAGAAGTATTTATTGCAGGAATTATGCAACATATTGAAGAGGCTGGAGTCCATTCTGGAGACTCGTCTTGTGTAATACCTCCTTATGATATGAGCGATAAAATTAAAAAAAATATTATTGATATGACTACAAAACTAGCATTAGAGTTAAATGTTATAGGATTAATTAATTTACAATTTGCAGTTAAAGGGAATGAAGTTTACGTACTGGAAGTGAATCCAAGATCAAGTAGAACAGTCCCCTTTGTCAGTAAGTATAGCAATGTTCCGTTAGCAAGTATTGCTGCTCAATTATCAGTAGGTAAAAAACTAAAAGATTTTAATCTAGAAGAAAATAATTTTAATCATATTGCTGTTAAAAAGGCAGTACTTCCATTTAAAAAATTTAAAAATGAGAAAATATTTTTGGGGCCAGAAATGAAATCTACAGGCGAAGTAATGGGGATAGATAGTGAGCCAGGTGTGGCATTTTTAAAAGCGATGCAATCGGATGGGTATACTGTGCCTAATGAAGGTACGGCATTTGTTTCTATTAGTGATATAGATAAAAAGAGAGCGCTTCCAATCATCAGAGATCTTACGAAGCTTAATTTTACTATCATTGCTACAAAGGGAACTGCAAACTTCTTTACAGAAAACGGCATTGAATGTACTTCAATTTTTAAAGTTGGAGAAGGTCGTCCAAATGTAGTAGATGAAATTTTAAATGATAATATTCATTTGGTAATTAATACTCCATTAGGCGCTCAGTCGAGATATGATGAAGAGGCTATAGGGAAGACGTCGGTGATGAAAAATATTCTAACTATCACCACTCTCGCAGGTGCAAAGGCGGCTATAGCAGCCATGTCACATTTAGATCAAGTCAGTGTGAAACCATTGCAAGAGTATTTTAAATAATAATTATTTATAACTATCTATATCTGGGCATACACAGAAAAAGTTTCTATCTCCATAGGCATTATCAACTCTAGAAACATATGGCCAAAATTTATTTTCTTTAATCCACTTTTTTGGGAATACAGCCTTTTCTTTGCTGTACGGACGATCCCAGTCATCACAAATATCTGCAACAGTATGAGGTGCATTGACAAGCACATTATTATCTTGAGGCATTTTACCTTCTGCAATTTCATCAATTTCTTTTTTGATTTGAATCATTGCTGCACAAAATCTATCTAATTCATCTTTAGATTCACTTTCAGTAGGCTCAATCATTAATGTTCCTGGAATAGGCCATGACATGGTTGGTGCATGATATCCATAATCAATTAATCTTTTTGCAATATCTTCATTGGTAATACCTGAAGTGTTTTTGAATTCTCTACAATCAATAATAAATTCGTGCGCATTTAATCCGGTGTTACCACGATATAAAATTTTATAATCATTTTCTAATTCTTTTGCCATATAGTTTGCATTTAAAATTGCTATTTGAGATGCTTTTAATAATCCTTTTCCAGCCATCAATTTCATGTAAATATATGAAATCAATAATATGCTTGCACTCCCATATGGGGAAGATGATACAGAATAAGAATAGTCTTCATCTGTAAAGTGATGCTTAGGAAGATAAGGTTTTAATTTATCATTCACACATATAGGACCCATTCCTGGTCCTCCGCCTCCATGAGGAATACAAAATGTTTTATGCAAATTAATATGCATCACATCAGCACCAAAATTACCTGGCTTACAAACACCTACCATAGCATTTAGATTTGCTCCATCCATATAAACCAGTCCGCCATTATCATGAATTAAAGCACAAATCTCATTGATATTATGTTCAAAAACTCCATGAGTAGAAGGATAAGTTACCATGAGAGAAGATAGTTTATCGCCAGCTTCTACTACTTTATTTGTTAAATCTTCAAAATCAATATTCCCATTATCATCACATTTTACAATTACCACTTTTAAGCCAGCCATAATTGCACTTGCTGGGTTTGTCCCATGTGCAGACTCTGGAATAATACAAACATCTCTCTCAGCATCATGTTTTTTCTGATATTTTTGTATGGTAAGCAAGCCAGCATATTCTCCTTGGGCTCCAGAATTAGGTTGGAATGATACAGCATCAAAACCCGTGACCTTATAAAGCATCATTTCCAATTGATCGATAATTGTTTTATAGCCTTCTGTTTGGTTAGCTGGGGCAAAAGGATGAATGGTATTAAACTCAGGCCAACTAATAGGAATCATTTCGACAGTAGCATTTAATTTCATGGTACAAGAGCCTAATGGAATCATACTATGATTGAGAGATAAATCTCGTTTTTCTAGCTTATGAATATACCTTAACATCTCAGTTTCTGAATGGATACTATTAAAAATAGCATGCTGTAAAGTAACACTGTCTCTAGTTGTATTAAACTCCGGATTAGTGCTTTTTGATGTAGAATCTGTAGTAAATAGGCTAGCAATTTCTTCTATTTCAGCACCAGAAGTTTTTTCGTCTAATGAAATCCCCACTAAATCTTCATTATGATATTTGAAATTATATAGTTTGGCTAGAGCTCTTTCTTCTAAGGTCTTTTGGTTTAATCCATTCAATCTAATTGATAAGGTATCAAAGTACGATCCATCTCCTAGAACGATTTCATGCCCCTGAGCACTTAATTTTTCTGCAAGATTTTTAGTATGCCTATGCATTGTATTTGCAATTTCTTTTAATTTTTCTGGACCATGAAAGATAGCATACATGCTGGAAATAATTGCGAGCAATACTTGAGAAGTGCAGATATTGGAAGTAGCTTTTTCTCTTCTGATATGCTGCTCCCTAGTCTGTAATGTCAATCTGTAAGCTTGATTTTCTCTCCTATCTTGTGAAACTCCTACAATTCTACCAGGAATATCTCTTTTAAATTCTTCTGTAGTAGTCATAAAGGCTGCATGCGGTCCACCATAGCCTAAGGGTACGCCAAATCTTTGACTATTTCCTACTGCAACGTCTGCATGATAAGATCCAGGAGATTGAAATAATTGTAAGCACATTAAATCTGTAGCAAAAATTACTTTACAATCAGATTCATGCGCTTTGTTTGTAATATTTGTATAGGCATCAGGATTAGCAATTCTTCCAAAACGATCTGGATATTGAACGATACAGCCGAAAGCATCCCGATAATCAAAATTCTCATATGATACAATTTCAATTTCAATATTAAGCGGTTCTGCTCTAGATACTATAACATCAATAGTTTGTTGAAAGCAATTTTTGTCAATAAGAAATTTATTAGAATTAGATCTATTCTTCCTGTAGAACATGAGCATAGCTTCGCTTGCTGCAGTCCCTTCATCTAATAAAGATGCATTAGCTATTGGTAGCTCACAAATTTGTGAAATCATTGTTTGATAATTAAGAAGTGCTTCTAATCTACCTTGAGAAATTTCAGGCTGATAAGGTGTATATTGCGTATACCACCCTGGACTTTCTAGAATATTTCTTAACACAACATTAGGAGTAATAGTGTCATAATATCCTTGACCAATTAAGGAACGAAAAATTTGATTTTTTGATCCAATGTTTTTGACATATTTTAAAATATCATTTTCAGAAAAATTTTCATTTCCGATAGAATTTCCGTCAATATCAAGAATGTTTTGTGGCACAATCTTTTCAAGCAGCTCATTTAAGCTGCTGCATTCAAGAGAAGAAAGCATTTCTTTGACTTCTTTAGAAGTAGGGCCGATATGTTTATTCTGAAATTCAGACATTATACTTAACCACATTAATAAAACTTAGTACCGACGGAAGGACTCGAACCTACAACCAAGGGCTTAAAAGGCCCCTGCTCTACCATTGAGCTACGTCGGCAAAACTAGGCATTAATTTAAGGTTATGAATCCAGATTCGGTAATGGAAAAAAGAGATTATTTAATTTTTTTTATCATTTTTGAATTAAAGTATTGACCAATTATATAAAAGACTGTTAGCTTAGCATAGTCTTTAATTAGATATTGTACGCAAATACAAGCAATCGGAAAGGCTCTGAGGTTGGCGCTACAGAGCCTTTTTTGTTTATAAAAAATGTTGTATCTTCCAAGATATTTGACAATTGGGGGCGCCTGGTTTCGACATTTTAGAAAGAAATTTTAAATTGCATGTAGAGCTTAGTACCTCTTAAAACTTCTAAACCGTATTAAGTGCCGATTATGGCCAAATGGCTATAGCTTAATTGCTATAACCCATCATCAGTAGACGTTTCTCATCGTTGTCTGAATGATGTCATAAAAATGAGATAGCTTATTTTTTTGCTTCAACTAAATAAGTGAACTTTAGAAGATAGTCTTATATTCGTCTGTTCTTGAACCTATATAAGGCGAAACTTGATCGAGTAACTAAACATGTAGATATTTACCTTTTCTCTATTATGGACGGGAGTTCGAATCTCCCCGCCTCCACAGACATTTTAATTAAATGATAAAAAAGGGAAAAAATACTTAATGAAAAAATTTAACAACTTAATTATTCTTGCACCATTAGCATATGCTATCCATCATTATGAAGAACATGTTATTTTTAATTTTCGAGAGTGGAGATTAAAATATTTTCTAGATAACAATAATATTCCTACTGAGGCAGTTCTCTGTATTTTGATTTCCGTTCTTTTGTTAGCAGTTTTTTTTCAATTAATCTCAAAAAGCAGAGCAACGTCTCACATTTTGTTATTTTTTTTAATGGCAATACAGGTAGTCAATGCTGCTTTTCACATATTTTTTAGTCTTTATTACTTTGATTTTAGTCCAGGAACAATAACAGCAATATTTCTATATTTGCCCATTAATTTTCTAATAATTCAATCTGCATTTAGAGAGGGTTTATTAAAAAATACTACTGAATTAATAATCATTTTTATCCTAGGTACAAGCACTTTCGTTCTTTTTGAACTACTTGGACCTCAAGTTTGGTTGGTTTCTTTTTTTATGTGTTTTATTTATTATTTTTGGATGAGAAAGATATCATCTATTGTTTAATACGATCTGGAAAATCTGTAATAATACCATCAACATATAGGTCTAAGGCTTTCTGAATAGATTCTAAAGTATTTTCAGCCACATATCCACGAGCTCCTCTATGACCTATAGTCAGCATTAATTTGCCTCATTAATTTCTGTAGCTGCACGTAGTCCAGAAAACAAAGCTCCTTGCATCCAACCATGATCGTCTGATGCATGTTCCCCTGCAAAATGAATACGTCCTTCAGCTAAACCAATATGGCTTGCTAAAGCAGCATCTTGAGAGCTAGTAGGGGAAGCCCAGGCTCCTTGAGACCACTCTTCTTCAGCCCAAGATTGAGAGACGCCACTTTCTAAATTATTAGTTGCGCCAGGGAAGATACTTTCCCAACGATTTAATACATAGTTGATACGTTCTTCTTCGCTCAAAGCATCCATAGTTTCTGCTGGCGTCCAACGTAAGTAGGACATTATAATACCAGTAGGTCCTGCTAGGTCCCATGTAGGTTGCCATATTTCTTCAGGAATATCAGTATTCCCCCAACCACTTAATGATTCATTTTCCCAAAATCGATTTTGAAATTGCATATAAATTCTAGTGGAGGGAGCATAGCGATATCCCCCATTCATTGCAGTTTGTTTTTCAGATGATAAAGATGGAGTAAACTGAATTTTATTAAGAACGGTTAAGGGTACCGTGCATAATACTCTATCAGCAGTGAATTGATTCCCATTAGAAGTTTGTACGGTTACGCTATTATTTTGCTGTTGTATAGAAGTGACTGGAACACCAAGATATATTTTGTTATTTAAGGTGCTAGAATTAGAAAATGCATGAGGCAAGAGATCAGAACCTCCACGTATTTTCAAATACTCTTTACGTAAAATAGACCCATAGCTAGTATTTAAATATGTGTTATTGGAAATAATATCACGATTCCCGTTTGACATATTAACATAATCTCCAGATGTTGCATAAAAAGGATCTAAATCCAAATTGAAATGATTAGCATAGCCTAAGGTTAGATTGTGGCTTGGTTTTATTCTTGCTGCGCCTCCTTCTGCAAAGTGATTATTTGAAAAAGGAGATCGAATGGTTAATACTCGTCCACCTATCCTATCTCTTGCTTCTAGCATAGTCACATCATGACCAGCTCTAACTAGTTCATAAGCAGATACTAATCCAGACATACCAGCCCCTATTATTATTATTTTTTTAGCATTACCATTTGAGCCTAACATTCCTGGTGAGCTAGCAATCGCAGTAGGTGTGGTATCTTTGTCTTCACAAGAAATGATTAATGATGCTCCGGCAGAAAGTATTAAACTTCTTCGGATAAATTCTCGTCTTGTTAGATTAGACATAGTATTTTACATTTTTTCAGGAGCAGTAATTCCTAGAATAGATAGCCCTGTTTTTAAAATAATTTGTGTAGCATTACAGAGATTTTTTCTTGCATAAGATAGTGGAATATTATCAAGATCAATGACCTTATGATTACCATAGAATTTGTGATATAAGGCAGCAACTTCCTCAAGATAGGTGGCTAATTTTCTCGGCTCTAAAGATTCATATATCTCATTCATTTTTGTTGGGAATGCAGATAATTTTTTTATTAATAATATCTCATATTTTTCTGTCAAAAGACTTAAATCAAGATCTGTTTCTTGTGTGATGTCATTGTTATATCTTATAATCAAATTAGAAATTCTTGCATGTGCATACTGCAGATAATAGACAGGATTGTTTTCAGACTCATCTTTTGCTAAATCAAAGTCAAAATCTAAATGGCTATTTGCTCCTCTCATAATAAAGAAATATCTCACAACATCTACGCCTAATTGATTAACAAGGTCATCTAAAGTAATAAAGTTTGCTTTACGGGTAGACATTTTGACAACTTTGTTGTCTTTTTTAAGAGTTACAAATTGATGTACTACGACCTTAATGTGATCTATTTTTTTACCCAAAGCTTTTAACCCAAGCAAAACATCTGGATACGCGTCAATATGATCTGCGCCAAATATATCTACAATTAAATCGAAGCCTCTATCTACTTTATCGATGTGATATGCAATATCGGGTAAGCGGTAGGTTGGTTCACCGGTACTTTTTACCAATACTTTATCTTCTTCTCTTCCTAGGCTGCTAGTCTTAAACCAGGTAGCACCATCTTTTTTGTAGGATAAAGATAATTCTTCTAAATTTTTTAATACATTGTCTATTGCACCATTATCATAAAATGTTTGTTCCTGAGAAAAAAGATCAAATTCAATTCTTAGACTTTTTAATGTGCTCTTGATACTATCAAAGATTTTTTCTTCTGTAAAAGTTCTAAAATGTTCACTATCTGAATCTAAAGCTTCTCCATATTTTGCAATAATTTCATCTGCAATATCATCTAAATACTCTCCAACATAACCGTTTTCTGGAGGACTAACATTCTTACCAATTTTTTTTGCATATTTTGCATAGGAAGATTCAGCCAATATGCGCATTTGTTTTCCCGCATTATTATAATAATACTCTCTTGTAACATCATAGCCATGCCATGATAATATATTTGATATCATATCACCAAGTATAGTGTTTCTGCCATGACCAGCAGTCAGCGGGCCAGTAGGGTTGCTACTGACAAATTCTACATTGGCTGACTTATCGTGTTTAGCAGGTTTTCCAAAATTAGTACCTTCATTTAAAATATTATTTATGATATCTAAATAATAATCGATTGAAACATGAAAATTAACAAATCCAGGTTTAGTAGCAGAAATAGAAAACAACTTCTCATTTTCAGTATGAGACGCTACTATTTCTTCTGCAACCTCCATTGGATTTTTGCCAATTTTTTTTGATAAGATTAATGCAATATTAGATGAATAATCTCCAAAACCTTCTCTTGTATTTATTGCAACACTCCAATTAGAAATTTCATAATCCTGATTTTTTAAATATTCATTTATAAAAGATTCTAGTTTTGTTTGAATCATTATATTTTGACCGTTTTTGCATCAAACCAAATACGTTCGAGATCATAGTAATGACGCGTTTCTTCAAAGAAGATATGTACCACCACATCTACATAATCAATAATAATCCAATTAGAATTTTGATATCCCTCAGTGCGCCAAGGCTTTTCTTTGATATTATCTTTAATATTGTCAGCAATTGCTTTGACTTGTATGAGATTTTTGGCAGAACAAATGACAAAATAATCAGACAAAGAAGTAATTTTAGATACATTAAGTGCTACCAAATCTTCAGCCTTTTTTTCTTCAGCAAGGTTGACAATTTGTTTTAATAATGGATTTGTTTTCATTAGTTCAAGTTAAGAAAATCTGAGTAGTCTTTTCCAATGATTATTTGAATATCTTCTTGAGGATTATACGAGCTATTAAATTCTACATTTTCATTATTAATAGTCATACCTAGAATAGTTAGTAAGTTTTCAATATTAGGATTAGAGTCATTGATAATTACTACTTTTGTCATTTCGTAGTCAAAATTATCTGCATTTTCAGTTCTTACAATAACAAGTCCATATTTACTATTTAATAAATCAGAAAATTGATTCCCCAATCCACTTATTCCACATCCGTTTAATATGGCAACCTTTAAAGTTTGATTATCATAGTTTTCAAATAATTTAATTTTTGGCATGGATTCTATTTGAGGAGATGGTGTATTAAGTAAAATATTTTGATCAAGAAAAGTTTTTGATAAAGACCATCCAAAAACTATGATGATAAATGAGAGTATAATGATAATGGAATCAAGAAAGTATTTCATTAGTTATTATTTTCCAGATCACTTAATTGATTTATGGTATTGATTCCTATGACCTCCGCAGGATTACTAATTTTTTCTGTTTGTACTGGAAAATTTTCTTTAATCAACTCTATAACATCAGTTAAGTAGTATTCATTTGATGCATTATTGGATTCTATTCGTTTTAATTCACTAAAAAGCTGTGGAATTTTAAAAATGTATATACCAGGATTAAATTCTTTAATTTTTTTCTCATCATCAGTACAATCTTTTTCCTCCACTATCCTTAATAGGTCACCATTGTCACCCCTGATAATACGACCATACCCTGTTGGATCGTCTAGCGTTGCAGTAATAACAGTTGCATTACGATCTTCCTTTATGTGTTCATCTATTATAGGAGATAGACTACTAGATTTGATATTTGGTACATCACCATATAATATTAATAAATGACCTATTTGATTTGCTAATTGATGTTCCATTCGTAATGCTGCATGACCAGTTCCTAATTGTTGGTCTTGAGAAACATAATTTATGTTATCATCTTGTATATGATTTTTGACAAGGTCTTTTTGAAAGCCAACCACAAGCGTTATTGATTCAGGTATAAGTTTTGATGCTGTTTCTAAAACATAGTCAATCAAGCTTTTGCCATTTAATTTATGAAGCACTTTAGGTAAATCTGATTCCATTCTTGAACCTTTACCTGCTGCAAGAATACCGATATGGAGTTGATTATTCATTCAATATTTTCCTTTAAAAAAGGTATATCTCTTTTTGAGATAATACCGCCTCCTATACAAACACTTTCTTTATTATAAAAAACAATAGATTGTCCTAGAGTAATAGCTTTTTGTTTTGATTTAAATTTAATGAGATATGAAGTGTTATCTAAAGAAAAAATAGTACATAATTTATCTTTATCTCGATATCTGACTTTTGCATAATATTCTTTTGGAAATATATCAGGTTTTTCATTAATCCAATTAATATGTTCAACTATAATTGTTTCACTAAATAGTGCGGGGTGGTCTTCGCCTTGTGCCACAAACACAATATTATTTTTGATATCCTTTTTTACCACATACCAAGGCTTATCTTCGGCGCTAAATCTTGCACCAATACCCAAACCTTTTCTTTGACCAATGGTAAAATAGATGTGACCATCGTGTTTTCCTAAAATTTCCCCATTGAGAGATTGAATATCTCCTCTTTTTACAGTTAAATATTTTCCTACAAAATCATTATACTTTCTTTCTCCTATAAAACATATTCCCGTACTATCTTTTTTGTTATGATTGATTAAAGAGTATTTTTTTGCAATACTTCTTACATCTTTTTTTAACATTTTGCCCAAGGGAAAAATTGTGTTCTTTAATTCGGATTGTCCTAGTTGATGAAGGAAATAGCTTTGGTCTTTTGATTGGTCTGTTGCTTTTTTTAGATAGCAAGTAGAATCGGTTGTATGTTTATCTGCATAGTGACCTGTCGCAATTTTAGTTGCTCCTATTTCTTTCGCATAATTTTGAAAGACTTCAAATTTAATTTCTTTATTGCATAATACGTCAGGGTTCGGAGTTAATCCATGGACATGATCATCTAAGAACTGTTTAAATACCTTATCTTTGTATTGAGCAGTATAATCAATTTTTTTTAGAGAAATATTGAGTGTTTTACATACACTTAAAGCATCAGCATAATCATCTTCTGCAGAGCAGATAGCATGTTTATCATCCCAATTCTTCATAAATACGCCACGCACATCATATCCATCTTGTTGCAATAACACTGCCGCAACAGAACTATCAACTCCACCACTAATGCCTAATACTATTTTTTCTTTTTTCATGTTGTTTACGTTGTTATCTTAGTAAAAAAAATTATGACTTCAAATTACTCACATAAAGCACTTGTTTTTGGTTCTATCAGTATTGATAAGATAATCAATAAATATGGGACATATGTAGATGTCTTGGGCGGATCAGCATCTTATGCCTTATTAGCAACGAAGCAGAAAGAATGTCAACTCGTTGGAACGGTAGGAAGCGATTTTTCTAACGAGCACTTTAATCTTTTAAGTAATCATTCTATTAATTTAGATGATTTAAAAATAGAAGAAGGAAAAACATTTGCTTGGGGAGGTGAATATGCTCAAGATTTTTCTACAAGAGAGACATTATATGTCAATCCAGGGGTTTCAGAAAAATATATGCCAGTTTTATCTGAAGATTCCAAACAATGTGAATATTTATTGCTAGGAAATACACACCCTAATTTACAGCTTACTGTTTTAGATCAAATTCAATCAAACCCTTTTGTCATATTAGATACATTTAAATTGTATATGGATATAGCTAATAATGATTTAAAAAAAATTATTTCCAAATCTAATTTATTATGTATCAACTATAATGAAGCTGTGTATTTATCTGGCTTATCACACCATACTTTAAGAGAAATGGCAGAATGTATACTAAATATGGGTACAGGAAGTCTTATTATTAAGCAGGGAGAAGATGGAGCTTCTTTTTTTGACAGCGATACTCATTTTTCTATAGGCGCATACCCTGTTGAGACAGTTATGGACACCACTGGTGCGGGAGACGCTTTTGCAGGAGGATTATTATCATCTAAAATGGCTGGAAAAAATATTCAAGAATCTATGATAGCTGGGGCAACAATGGCGTCTTTTTGTATTGAGAATATTGCACATGAAGGTATAGTTAATGTTTCTGATAGGGAATATCAATTGCGAAAAGAATGGATTAAATCTACTCTTACCTATTGAAATCTGATAATAATAATACTAACTTGTTCCTATTAAATGGAGGATATATGTTTATAAGCGCTATAAAAAACTTTTTTATTACATTAATATTAATTTCTACACTGTTTGCTGGACAAGATTTAGAGTCTGCAAAAATCAGATTAAAAGACAAAGAATGGGGAGCAGCTGAAGAATTTTTATTAAAAGCTTTAAATCATCCAAAAGACAAATGGGAAGCAGCATTCCACTTAGCAGATAAAATTTATCCTAGAGCTCAAGAGTGGGGAAAAGTGAAAGAATACATGGATATTGCTAGCACTGCTTTACCAAGTGCTAAAATTCGACCTACAGCAAATGATAAAAAAATCTTACTGTCTCAAGCTATTACAGCTTCATTGGTAAAAAGTTATAATTTGATTTATTATAGAGCCTCTGGATTTTTAGGTTTATTAAATAATGTCAGCGATGTAGATAAAAGAAATGCGCTAATAGATCAAGCCATTGAAACTTCGATGCAGGCAAAAGAATTAGACCCATTACAACCAGGGTCATATGCATTGCTTGGACTTTACTATTCTATCAAAGGGGATAAAGACAACTCATTTAAATATATTGATCAAGCCTTAGCGTTACCAGACGTACCAGAAGATGTCCAATTAGCATTACTGGTTAGCGCCGGACAAAGTGCGGTGCGCTTAGGAGATTTTGAAAAAGGATTAAGTTATTATGAAAGCGCTCTAACTGTTAATCCTACCGAAGTACCAGCTCTTAAGAGTCTAGGTGCTTTATATCTTGCAAAAGATGACTTTGAACCTGCGTTAAAAAATCTTAATGCAGCAATTGAAAATTCTGATGACGATAAAGAAAAAGTCGATTTGTTTTTTAATAGAGGTCTAGTTTATTTAAAAATGAATGAATTTGAAGAAGCAGAGTATAATTTTGAAGAAGCATATTTCTTAGCTCCCGATGATAAAGAAGCTTTATTGGGACTTGCAAAAGCTTTGGAGCAAGCAGGAAGATGGAGAAAATCTAGAACATATTATTTAGAACTCATCGATTCTGATCCAAATAAGGCAAGCTACTATTATGGAGTATATCGTACCTATTTTGGTGAAGGTAGATTAGATGACGCTACAGAATATCTTAATAAAGCCAATGCTTTCAAATAAAAATAATTTTTTATAGATCTATATTTAGTAAATAGCGTGGCCAATCTGTTCTTGGTAAAATCCTTTAGTAGCATTTTCTAGCACTACTCCTACTGCGCGATAAGCATTTGCATTATCTCTAAACCCAGCATAAGGCGTTGCTATCTCAATAGCATTCATTTTCCCGCCATTACTGCTACCATAAGTTTCAAGAGTATACCCTCCTGATAAATATGGGTTAGTACCAGGGGATGGGTTATCTAATGTTGGTACAACATTAAAAGTATA
>Ga0209445_1000154_pt1 | contig 37365 bp, 37 predicted proteins | sample MarorgKNORR_S2LV_4_FD_188223 | JGI IMG/M metagenome (GOLD analysis project Ga0209445, IMG submission 188223) | Marine microbial communities from the Southern Atlantic Ocean, analyzing organic carbon cycling - NADW_A/KNORR_S2/LV (SPAdes) (version 2) | ecosystem: Environmental > Aquatic > Marine >... | reverse complement strand
CGCGCCACCTCCACCGTGCCCGCGGCGAACGCGGGAATCTCGAATACCCCCATGGGTCCATTCCAGACGACCGTGCGCGCGCTGGAGACGATGCTCCGGTACAGAGCTCGGGTCTCGGGACCGATGTCCACGATTCGATCCATGTCCCCGACCTCGGCCCGAGCAACCACTCGCGTCTGCGCGTCTGGGGAGATGTCGCGCGCCACGACGCAGTCGACGGGCAGCGTGAGTTTGTCGCCGGCTGCTTCGATCAACTCGCCGGCCATGTCGATGCGATTCTCCTCGACGAGCGATTCGCCGGTGGCCAACTGCATGGCCCGAAAGAACGTGTTCGCCATGGCTCCCCCGATGAGCAGGCGATCCACACGCGGCAGCAGCGCCTCGACCACATCGATTTTCCCCGAGATCTTCGCTCCACCGAGAATCGCGACGAAAGGTCGCTCAGGACTCTCCAGCGCCTCCCCCAGAAACTCGAGCTCACGCGCCATCAGGAGTCCCGCGACCGCGTCGCCGCCTCGCGCTGTTACCGCCCTCGCCAAGCCCACGGTGGAGGCATGTGCCCGATGCGCGGCCCCGAACGCGTCGTTCACAAACAGGTCGGTCAGTCCAGACCAGGTGGCCGCGAGTTCCGGGTCGTTCACCGTCTCGCCGGGGTGAAAGCGGGTGTTCTCGAGCAACGCAATCTCTCCGTCGCCTAACGCGAAGATGGCGTTCTCTCCGCCCTGGCCAACCGCGTCTCGCACGAACAGCACAGGTCTCCCCAGCCGATCGCCCAGGTACGCAGCCACTGACGCGAGCGAGAGGTCCGGACTCGGACGGCCTTGCGGCCGACCCATGTGCGACAGGACGACCGTGCGAGCCCCCGCCTCGTGAAGCGTAGTGAGCGTCGGCATCGAGGCCTCGACACGCGGTACGTCCAGGACACGCCCGGACTCTATGCGCACGTTGAGATCCGTGCGGACCAGCACCGTGCGACCGCGCAAGGTCGCTCGGTCGATGTCGGCGAGCGTCTTCTTCAGCGGCTCAGTCCCAGTCCTGATCCGGGTCCTCGCGCCGATCCAGGTCGCGCTGAGCGACCACGCCGGCTCCAACCTCCGGAACGTCCACGATGATACGCAGTGTGTGCCTGCCCCTTCACCACGTTCTTCAGGCGCTTGAGCGCGCGGTGGAGGCGCACTGCAACCGCGTTGTTGCTGATGTCCAGATATTCGGCGATCTCGGCGTTCTGGAGTCCCGAGCCGTATCTCAGCGAGAGGATGTCCTGATCCGCCTTGCGCAGCATCTGACTTCCGTTGAGCAACCGCTGAATGCGCTCCTGTTTGATGACGCGTTCTTCGGCCGACGGCACGTTGGCAACCAGATCGGGAATCCGGTCGAGAGACACGTGCAGCGAGCCTCTGCGCTGGAGGGCCCTCAAGTGGTCGGTCACGGCGTTGCGAGCGATCCGCAGCAGCCAGGTGCGCGGCGACGCACGCGAAGAATCGTACCGATCGAACGACCTCAAAGCCTTCATGAAGACGTCAGAGGTCACGTCCTCGGCGGCTTCGCGCGTGGCTACGCGGAAGCGTATGCAGCGAAAGACCGCGCTCTGGTGCTCACGAAACCAGGTCCCGAAGTCGTCTGGAAGTGCTAAAGGCGCGGGGGCCGGAGCAACGCGGGGCGCTGGGTCGGATACTCTCAGTAGTGTCTGCATCGCCCTCGTATACGGGGATTCAGCCACGGACCTTACCACGCGCGCGACGCGCGTGCCCCCACCGTCACGTTTAGTGGCTCAATCACTCCTTCTAGACGTCGGCCGTCGCCGGCAGGCGCTCGCCGACGTAGCGCACAAGATCCACGACGCGATTCGAGTAACCCCACTCGTTGTCGTACCATGAGAGGACTTTCACCATCCGGCCGGACATGACCGAAGTGGAGAGCGAGTCGACGATCGAGCTGAACGGGTTGCCGCGGTAGTCGATGGAGACGAGCGGCTCGTCTGAAACGTCCAAGATGCCTTGCAGGGCACCACTCGCGGCGTCCCGGAAGGCCGCGTTGACCTCTTCGGCAGTGGTGTCCTGCTCCACTTCGACGACGACATCGACGATGGACACATCCGAGGTCGGTACACGCAGTGCCATGCCGTCGATGCGACCCGCGACCGCTGGCAGTACGAGCCCGGTCGCCTTGGCCGCACCAGTGGTGGTCGGGATCATCGAAATGCCGGCCGCACGAGCGCGCCTGAGGTCGCTGTGCGGGAGATCCAGGATACTCTGGTCGTTGGTATACGCGTGGATGGTCGTCATCAAGCCGTGACGGAAGCCGAAGCTCTCCACGAGTACCTTCACCACGGGCGCGAGACAGTTGGTCGTGCAACTCGCGTTGGAGATCACATCGTGAGTCTCGGAGTCGTACTGATCGTGGTTGACACCGAGCACGATGGTGATGTCCTCGTTCTTTCCGGGAGCGGAGATGATCACCTTCTTCGCACCCGCCGTAAGATGTTTGGCCGCTCCATCACGGTCACTGAAATGACCGGTCGACTCGATGACGATGTCGATGCCGAGGTCCGCCCAAGGGAGCTGAGCGGGGTCGCGCTCGCTGAAGACTGCGATCTCGTCGCCGTCGACCACCAAGCCGCCGTCGGCGACGTCGACGCTGCCAGGGTAGTGCCCGTGCACCGAGTCGTATTTGAGCAGGTGAGCGAGCGTCGCCGCGTCGGTGAGATCGTTCACCGCGACGAAGTCGATGTCCTCGCCGCCGGCCTGCTTCGCGCTGCGTAGGACATTGCGGCCGATGCGACCGAATCCGTTGATGGCTACCCGGATTGGCATGAGGGAGTGGCTCCTACTAAGTCGATTGCTGAGGCAGGCTAGAAGGTAACCCCTAAACGGCCGCGAACCGATCGCTTGGAAGGGCCCTCGCGTAGGCGATCAGGGTGACCCGCGCAGCCCCCGACATAAGTAGCGTCTCTGCGGCTTCACACACGGTCGCTCCTGTGGTGAGCACGTCGTCGATAAGGAGGACGTGCGCGCCTTCCAGCACGGCCGACGCCCCCGCGGCCAGCGAGAACGCGCCTGCCACGTTCGCGCGCCGCTCGGACGGGTGCAACGACGTCTGGGAGGTATCAGCCCCAGCGCGCACGAGTAGCTCCTCGAGTGGCAGCGCACGCGTGCTCGCGTAAGATTCGGCGAGCAGGCCGGCCTGGTTGTAACCACGGGTTCTCAGTCGCTTGGCCGTCGTCGGGACAGGAATTACCAGCGCTCGCCCACCCTCGTTCGGCACTGAGAGCGAGGCCATTGCCGAAGCCATGAGCGGGGCCAACTCCGGCCACCCCTCGTACTTGAGCGCGTGCACGAGGTCATCGGCGGGCGGCGCGAGCACATACGCATAACGCGCCGCAGAGAGCGCAACCGACCAGTCCCGGCAGCCGCGACATTGCAGATCGCTGGTGCGTCCCGTGCCGCTGGGAAAGTGGCAGCGCTCGCAGCGCGGCCACGCTGCCACCTTGAGTCAAGTCCGACAGCGGGCGCACACGAGCGGCGCGGCCGAACCCCCCGGCACCCAGATTCCACAAGAGATAGAGCCGACCGGTAGCAGTAGATCGGTGAAGTCCGCGGCCCATGAAGCCGCACTCACCCAGCCTGGCTCCCCTTCATCGCGGCACGCATCACCCCCACCGGAGCGGGCGTGCTCCACCAGCGCTCGAACGAGGCCGCGGCCTGCTGCACGAGCATCTCCCCGCCGTCGGTCGCCCGAATTCCAAGCGCTTCGGCCGCACGAACAAAGGGAGTGGTCTTCTTGGCATATACGAGGTCCATGGCGGCACCGACTCGGTTGAGGATCTCGAAGTCCAGGGGCGAGGGATCGGATTCACCCAGGCCCAACCGAGTAGCGTTTACTACCAGATCGAAGCTTTCGCTTCGCAATCCCTCGAGAACGGGAGCGACGCGCGCCTTCTGTCCCCCGATGCGACGTGCGACCGCGCGGGCGCGTTCAGCCGTGCGATTGAAGATCAGCACTTCGTCGGCGCCCTCCTCGAGCAAGCCCATCAGCGCCGCACGCGCGGCGCCGCCGGCACCGAGCAGCAGCACACGGATTCCGGCGGGCGAGCCCTCCACGAAGCTGCCGAGCGCGCGTCGGAAACCGTCTACGTCGGTGTTGTCGCCGTGGACCCGGCCGTCCTCATCGCCCCAGAAGGTGTTGCAGGCCCCGGTCCGTCGCACCGCGGGGCTCGCCACGTCCACGACGGACGCAGCTTTTTCTTTGTGTGGCAGCGTGATGTTTCCGCCGCCACCTGCCCGGGACAGCCCCCGCATGAAGCCGTGTAGGTCGTCTGAGGCACAGCGAACGGCCAAGTAGACCCCGTCGACATCGGCCGCCGAAAAGGCGGCGTTCTGGATCGTCGGAGACATGGAATGACCGACCGGATCGCCCAACAAGACGAGCGCGCGAGTGGATGCGGTGACGCTCACTTCTCGACCACGGCCTCGAGATGCTCGAAGGCCCGCGCGATGAGCCGCTCGAGGAACTCGAAGGTCTCGAGGTAGTGCTCATCCGGACCTCCGATGGGATCGGGGACCGATCCCCCGGAGTCCTCCTCGCGACCTTCTGCGAACGACGTGATCAGCACAGCGGTCTCCCCTGACCCGAGCTCGACAACCCTCAAGAGGTGCGCCGGTGACATCACCAAAATGAGGTCGGCCCACTCGGCTAGCTCGGGAGTGAGTTGGGTCGCTTGGTGCTGCGACAGGTCCAGGCCGTTCCGGGCCGCAGCCCGAACCGCCCCACCGGAGGCACGATCTCCCTCGGACGCAGCGACGCCCGCTGAACGCACCTCGACGCCCGGCAAAGCCAACTCGACGACCTCACGACGAGCGATGACCGCCGCCATTGGGCTGCGACACGTATTGCCGGTGCACACGAACAGGAGGCGGAACCCGCCTTCTCTAGATGACGTTTGCATGAATTCTAGGGATGGTTTGCATGAATCTCCGGTATCACGCAACGAAGCCTACCCACCGGAACGGTACCCTCCCGCAGCACGGTGGGCGTGCCGCTCGTACAGTCGATGATCGTGGAGGGGCCAGACTGCGGAAGCGTGCCCCCGTCCAGGAGCCATATGTCGCTGCGACCGAGTCGCTCGATCACCTCGGTCGCCTCGGCCCCTGACCGGGCAGGCTTCCGGCCCGGTTCGTTCAGGCTTGTCGACGTGAGCGGGACCGCCAGTCGCTCGAGCAGCCGTTCCACGATCGGCTGCGGGCTCACCCGCACCGCAACCGTACCGTCCAGGCTACGCACGCCTGGACGGAAGATACGGTGCGGGTCGCGCAGTACCAGGGTCACCGATCCGGGCCAGAAGATCGACGCCAACTCCCTTGCTTCATCGGTCCAAACAAGCCCCTGCACCGAGCCCGCCGACGGTACGAGAGCAATCAGGGGCCTGTCCGCCTTGCGACCCTTGAGCTCCTGCACGTTACGGATGCCCTCTGATGTGCCCAGAGCACCGAAGCCGTACACGGTCTCGGTCGGATAGCCGATCACCCCGTCGCCCTCCAAGTGCGCGACGACCAGCGCCAGGTCGGCTTCTGGATCTTCGCGCAGGTCCGTGCGGCGCCCGAGCTCAGCCATGGTCACTTCGCGCAGCCAGAATCGATTCCGCGATGGGGATATCTTCGGGCCGAGTCACTTTGATGTTGGTGGACCCAGCATCGACCATCTGGATGTCGCCGCCGACGGACTCCACGAGCGCCGCGTCGTCCGTGCCGCTGCTGGCTCCCTCGTACGCGCGCCGCACAAGTTCGGCAGGAAACACCTGCGGCGTGTGCGCATGCCACAACTCGGCTCGGCTCGGAGTGTCGAGCACGCGCCCGTGCGGATCGACTCGCTTCATCGTGTCGATCGCAGGGCACCCCGCAACCGCCCCGCGGCCTTCAGCCGCGACGTCGATGCAACGCGAGATCATGTCCCGAGTCACCAACGGGCGCGCCGCGTCGTGAACCGCGATGATGTCCAGGTCGTTGGGCAACGCAGCAACTGCATTTCGTACCGAGTCGGTGCGCGTCTCGCCTCCGGCTACGACGCTCACACGATCGTCGAGATCGGCGATCCAGGCTGGGGGCTGGCCGGCGTCGTCGGGCGCGAGAGCGACGACCACCGCCACGACACGCGGCTCGGTCAAGAACGGTCGCAGCGCATGGAGAAGTACCGGCTCACCAGCCAACTCCAGGAACGGCTTCCTCAGTCCGCCCATGCGACGCCCGAGTCCAGCCGCGGGAACCGCGACCCCCACCCTAGGAGGGGGATGCTCGTTCATGGACCGAAGCTCGGTCCCTCGCTCTGTGGCTCGCCCGAGCCCCCTCCGGGTCCGCGCTGTACGGAATCGAACCGAGTGTAGGCCTTCTGGAAGAACAACTCCACGACGCCCGTCGGGCCGTTTCTCTGCTTGCTCACGATCAACTCCGCCTTGCCCTCGAGTTCCTCACGCTTCTCCGCTGAAGCGTAGTACTCGGGCCGGTAGAGGAACATGACGATATCGGCATCCTGCTCGATCGAACCGGAATCTCTGAGATCCGACAACATGGGTCGCTTGTCCGTCCGCGCCTCGGGCCCGCGGCTCAACTGGGAGAGTGCCACGACGGGGACTTCGAGCTCACGAGCGAGCGCCTTCAGTCCGCGAGAGATCTGGCTGACCTCCTGAACGCGACTCTCCGACTTTCCGGCGCCCGACATCAGCTGCATGTAGTCGATGACGATCATGCCCAGATTCTTGCCGTCAGCACGCAACTCCGACTGGAGGCGGCGCGCCTTGGCGCGGATCTCGAGCACGTTGCTGCCGGGCGCATCGTCGATCCAGATCGGCGCGGTATTGAGGTGCCCGGCGGCGGCGGCAAGCCGCTGGTGTTCCTCCGGCGAGAGGCGCCCCCGGCGTAGCTTCAGAGCGTCGATGCGCCCTTCGGCGCAGAGAAGTCTCTGGACGAGTTGCTCGGACGACATCTCGAGTGAGAAGATCGCCACGGGAATGTTGTTCGAAATGGCGGCATTCGCGGTGACGTTGAGCACCCACGAGGTCTTTCCCATCGAAGGGCGCCCCGCGACGATGGCCAAGTCACCCTTCTGTAGCCCCGTCGTCATGCGATCGAGATCCTGGAATCCGGTGGCGACGCCGGTGATGCCGGTGGCGGACTCCTGAAGCCGCTCGATGTGCTCGAAGGTCGACCAAAGAACCTCCTTGATCCAGACGAAGCCCTCTCGCTTGTGGCTCTCCGCGACCTGGAAGATCTTCGCTTCCGCCTCGTCGAGGATCTCATCGACGTCGCGTTCACCCTGGTCGTAGACGTCCCGGATGATCTGTGACGATTGCTCGACGAGTCGCCGCAGCAACGCCTTATCGCGAACAATGCGCGCGTGGTATTCGAGGTTGGCCGCAGTGGGAACCGCGTCGACGAGCGCTGCGAGGTAGTCAAATCCCCCGGACGACTCCATTTCCCCGGTCTTTTTGAGCTCCTCCGAGACCGTGATCACGTCGATCACGTCACCGCGCTCGAAAAGACGGACCATCGACCGATAGAGCCGCCGGTTCGCCTCGCGGTAGAACATGGACTCGTTGAGGAGCTCCACGGCCTTCGGCACCGCGTCACGGTCGATCAGCATGCCGCCCAATACTGCCGTTTCCGCCTCGAGCGAGAACGGAGGGGTCCGATCGAATACGGTCTGGGCGAAGTTCGGTGAGGCTTCCATGAGTCCTAAGATAACACGCCGTCAAGAGCGCAACCTACGCGCTATCCATGATCCCTCTGAGCAACTGCAGGTCGTCCCAAAACGCCCGCGTCCACTTCGGATTTCTTAGCAGCGCGGCGGGGTGATACGTAACGACGAGAGGGACCCCGTGGTAGCTGTGCACCTCTCCCCGAAGCTTCCCCAGAGCGATTTTTTGGCGACCGGTGAGAAGCTGCGCTGCAAACGTTCCGACCGCCAGCAGCACCTCCGGCTGGACCAGCTCGATCTGCTTCTCGAGGTACGGGGAGCAGGACTCGATCTCGTCGGGCATCGGATTTCGGTTCCCGGGCGGCCTGCACTTGAGCACGTTGCAGATGTAGACCGAGTCCTCGCGAGAGAGATCTACGGTGGCCAACAGCAGGTCCAGGAACTTGCCCGCCTGGCCGACGAAGGGTAGTCCGGTCTTGTCCTCGTTGGCGCCGGGTGCCTCACCGACCACCATCAGTCGTGCACTCTCCGAGCCGTCCGAGAACACGACGTTGGTACGCCCCTCGGCGAGACGACACCGCGTGCAAGACATCGCGGCATCTCGCAGCTCCGTGTAGGACGTCGGCAGCAGGGGGAGGGCCCCTCCTCCGGCGGAGGGGCCTGCGGGTTCCGGGGCGGCCGATACCGATGCGGAGGTGGCCGATGGGGGATCGGCTCTCGACGCCGGCGCCGCGGACCGGGCGGCGGCCGCAAGCCGGAGCGCTTCTGGCCGAGTGAGATTGTCCATGAAGAGGTCGGTCGCATCAATCTCGGCGCGTTGGCGCAATAGTCGTGCAGCTTGGGTGAGCAGCTGATCACGGCTGGTCACGCTTTGCCGTCCAGGCCGCGAAGCACGCGCTCGATCAGCTCTTCTGCGACGGCTTCCTTGCTCATGAGCGGAAGCTCTTCCGGAGCGCCGTCTCTGGACAGGAACGTGACACGATTCGTCGGCACCTCGAAGCCCGAGCCGACCTCGGTCGCGTCGTTCGCCACCAGCAGGTCGAAGTCCTTGGCCTCGAGCTTCTTCTGGGCGTTCACCAGTAGATCGTTGGTTTCGAGCGCAAAGCCGACTGCGAAGCTTCCCTGCTTTCGAAGGCCCATGGTATCGGCTGCCACGTCAGGGTTCGCGACCAGTGGCACGGTCAGGCTATCGCCGGTCTCGGCGCGCTTCACTTTCTGAGCTTTCGCCTCGAGGGGCCGGAAGTCCGCGACCGCCGCCGCGAATACTGTGACGTCTGCGGAGGAGACCAGGCCTTGCACGGCATCGTACATCTCGACTGCGCTCTCTACTGGAATCAGATCGACTCCGACGGGGATCTCGAGCGTGGTGGGTCCCGAGACGAGCGTGACCGCCGCGCCGTGCCGCCAAGCAGCCTGTGCGATCGCGAAGCCCATGCGGCCCGAGGACCGATTGCCCAAATAGCGAACCGGGTCCACCGCCTCTCGCGTCGGACCCGCGGTGACCAACACGCGCTTCTGAGTGAGCGAGCCTTTGCCCGACAGCGCACGACCGACGTACTCCTCGATCTGCCACGGCTCGATCATGCGGCCGGGGCCCTCGCCTTCACCCACCGCGAGCGCCCCTTCGGCAGGCCCCGCCACAGTGTAACCGAGTTTGTCCCTCAGGTGAGCCAGGTTCGCTTGCACCTGCGGGTGCGAGAACATCTTGTCGTTCATCGCCGGACAAACGATGACCGGCGCCCTGGTTGCGAGCAGCGTCGTGCAGATGAGGTCATCGGAGCGGCCCTGAGCCGCGCGAGCCAGGAGATCCGCCGTCGCCGGTGCGATGCAGATCACGTCGGCCTCGCGCCCCAAGCGGATGTGGAGCGCGGCCCCCTCTGCGGAGAAGAGGTCCGTAAGCGCCGCCCGACCCGTGACGCCTTCAAAACTGAGGGGCGCCACGAAGTTTTGAACCGACTGGGTGAGAACCGAATCGACCTTGGCTCCCAGACGCGTCAGATCACGTGCGACCTGGATCGACTTGTAGGCCGCGATCCCCCCGGTGACCCCCAAGACGACGTGCTTGTTCTTCCACGGCCGTCGGGGAGTCAGTCGGAGGTCCGGCATACGATGCTTTGGCTTCCTCGGCCGAGGTGGCTACCTCGGCCGGCTCCTGTTCAGGAGGAGGTCGGCCCGTCCTCATCCTTGCGGCGACGATTCACCAGACGGAACTCGATCTGTCCGGAGGTCAGTGCCTCGAGGGAGCGTGTGGTGAGCTTCTTTTCTTCGCCCAGCGGCATGGACTCACGCGGAAGCGTGTTGAGCTCTCGCGCGTACTTCGCGGCAACCAGCACACCGAGGTACTTGCTCTCGGTGCCGGTAGCGACTTCGTCGGGTGTAAAAACCCTCATATCTGCTCCTTTAGCTGCTTACGTTCTCGTATTCTTCTGCGAGCACCCGCGCGATACCTGCGCGAAGCACATCGATGTTCTCCAACGGAACTGCATTGAGCGCTTCTGTTTGCTCCCCCGTCACGATTTCCTCGATCTGCTCCAGGCACCGATCGAGGTCGTCGTTTACCACGCGATGCTCGAACTCGGACGCGGCTTGCAACTCGTCCAGCGCCGACCGCAGCCGGCGCTCCACCTCACCTGCTCCTTCCGTCCCTCGCCCCGTCAGCCGCTTCATCAGCACCGCCACAGAGGGCGGTAGCACGAAGATCAATCTCGCATCGGGGACCGAATCTCGGATCTGACGCGCTCCCTGCACGTCGATGTCTAGCACTACATGCTCACCTCGCAAGGCCGCTGCTTCAAGGGCTGCGCGCGGCGTGCCATACAGACGGCCATGCACAGTGGCCCATTCAGCGAGCTCACCGGCGTCGATCATCGCCTCGAAATCGTCGTCGCTGACGAAATAATAGTCGACTCCGTCCTGCTCGCCCCCCCTAGGCGCACGCGTCGTCGCGGAGATGGAGAAAACGAACCGGTCCGAAGCCGCGACGAGCCGATGGGCGAGTGTCGTCTTACCAGCGCCGCTCGGTGCGACCAGGACCACGGGAGCTGCTCGTGTCACTCGATGTTCTCGACTTGCTCGCGAATACGCTCGACCTCCTCCTTGAGTCTCACAGAGTCGTGCGAGATCTCAGAGTCGTTCGCTTTCGATCCGATCGTATTAGCCTCGCGGTGCATCTCCTGAACGAGAAAACCCAGCCGCTTGCCGACCGGCTCCGCGCCGTCGGCGGAAAGCGCCTGCTGAAACAACTCGATATGCGAACGGAAGCGAACCAACTCTTCGTTGATGTCCCACTTCTCCGCCAGGTATGCGACTTCGCGCGCCAACCGGTCCTCGTCGACCGGGACCTGCTCGGAGAGCTCCTTCACCGCCTCCCGCAGTCGGTCCCGCTCCGCCAGAAGCCGTGCTGGGGCTCGTGTCTCCACGCGCTCGAGCGCCTCGGTCATGGCGGCCAGACCCCCTTCGAGATCCACGCCAAGCCGTTCACCCTCGGCTTCCCGAAGCGATCGCGCCGACCGTCCCGCATCCTCTGCGAGCGCTCGGACCAACTCGGGCTCAACGTTCAAAGTGCGATCCTGCTCGGGCGCCCGGAATAGTTCGCTGAAACGCGCCAGCATGGCCAAATCGACTTCGCCCGGCACGTCGAGCTCGGACTGAAGCGACTCAAGCGACGCGCGAATCTGCCGCGCCCGATCGAGATCGATCTGACGTTCGGTGGCGCCTTCCGTCACGGAACGGTCGATCGTCAACAACGCGCTGATGTGGCCCCGGGACAGGTACCGTTTCAGCGCTTCAGCGATGTCACGTTCGAATTTGTCGAAGCCCGATGGTGTCTTGATACTGGTATTGAAGAACCGATGGTTGACCGTCTTCACTTCCAGCCTCAAACGACCCGCGGGCGATTCCCGCTCGGCCTCTCCGTACCCGGTCATGCTCCGGATCATATCAGCCCTCCGCACAGCCGAAAAAGGTAACGCCTGTGGGGTGTCCTGTCCCAAGACAGGACGTTAGTTCCACATCGTCCAGCGTAGGCCGTACCAGGTGCGGGTAATGGGCAGCACTCGCCCCGGGAAGTTCTGCAGGTTGCGCCGGCGAATGAAGTTGTCCCACCCGATGAAGATCTGAACGGTGACGATGCGGATCTGGATGCGCCCGTACCAATTCTGATAAAACGGCACGGTCTCGAGCGGGCGCAGCCCGTCTTCGTCTTCCTCGGCGAGAATGTGCACGCTCATCGGGCTATTCCCGCGCACGCCGAGCTTCCACCAGAGCTCGAAGTTGCCGGTCTCCAGATAGGTCTTGTGGAAGACCAATGCACCCCGATAGATCTGCTCCGGCAGGTAGGGACCGGGCTCCTCCCACTGCTGCAGCGAGCCTTCCAGGCTCAAGTGTTCCCAAAACGTCGGGATCCTGCCCCACACTTCCCACCCAGACCGCTTCGCGCCCGCCAAGAACGGTGAACCCCGATCTGGCTCGATTCCGAGCGGTATCAGCGAGTCCGACTCGACCTCAAGCACCGCGCCGGAAAGGGAAACACCGCGCCAGGAAAGCGCCGCGCCCAGTCTGGTGGCGCGGCGGTCCGTGATGCCGAAGAGCGGCACGGCCGTGACACCGTCTTCGGTCTCCGGTGGCTCGGCCGCTTCTCCATCGGTCGAATCCGGAAGAGGCACCGCGTCGAGCAACGGCATCGTGCGCGACCCGTAGGTACCCGACTCCCTGGAGCCGAAGAGTGAGAGCACGCCCAGAAGAGGCTCGGTCCACGCACGCATACGCGTGCTCGACGTCGAGTTGCCGGACCACGATCCGCGCACGAGGTCGGCTGAGAGGCCGCCAATGCCCTGCCAAATGGCACCACCGGTCAAGTCGATGCGGTTGGCCGGCAGATCGTCCCCGCTGAAGCGTCGGTATTCCCCTCGGGCCCACAGGCCCGAGCGGCTGAATCCGAGACGGAGCCCCTGTTGGCTCCGGCTTCCTCCTTCCAGCTCGTAGGCGTCTCGCTGGTCGTCCACGTCGTGCGACGACTTGCCGGTATAGGCTTCTCCCACCAAGCCTTCGGCCAGGCGCATCCGCCCTCTCAGCGTCCAGTCCGTTCGGGTGATGGGTGAGGCGAAGTCGGGCAAGTCGGACTCGGTTCGCATGCGCCGGAAGTCCAGCGCGAGGCCGACATCGTCGCCTCGGTGCATCTGATATCGCAGCCAGTTCCCCGTTCGGTTGCCCTTTTCCCGGCCTCCTGGACCCCGAGTATCGACACGTTCCAGGCCTACGCCGACGCTTCCCCCCAGGGCGGTGGGATCGGTAAAGGTACCACGGAAGATATTCGTGCCCAGGTCACCCGTACCCGCCTCTACCAGCGAATAGGGCCGCCCATCGTCGTACACGTGCGACCACAACTCCAACCGCAACTGGCCCATCCCGCGCTCGAGTCGAACACGCCTTATGCCGGCAAGCCCAATTCGTGCCAGGTCAACGACACCGCCCTCGAGCGGGAAGATCTCGAAGCCGTCCCTGAACACCCTGACACCACCGCCTCCGGAGCCAAAGGCGCTGATTGCGGACGGAGTACCGTAATCGCCCGCGGCCAGCACGATCAGGCCCGGAATCTCTGCCACGAGTTCGGCGAGCGTGTTGGCGCCGGCGGCCATGATGCCGCTCTGGTCCCATGACCAGACGCCGGTGCCCCATCCGTCTGGCACCTCGCCCTCGAAAGACGGCAGGTTGTAGAAGATCGTGTCGGCTTCAACGCTGTCCGGAGCGAGTTCGAGCGCGAGCGAGTCCGCGACCAGGCTGTCCGCCTGTGCGGCGAGCGAATCCTGCGGCTCCTGGCCCGCCAGGGAGGCGAGCGGGCCCAGCGAGAGCACCCCCACGAGGGCACGCAGCAACGCCCCGACCCGCAGCAGGGATCGGGGCGCGGAGAGCGGTCCCGAGGAGTGGCTCACCCGGCGCGACTCCGGACCCATTGCACGAGTAGACGCGTCGGGAATCCGTACCCGCCCTTTCGCTGATAGGGGAGCTCGCCATCCCCGTACGCGGTGCCCGCAACATCCAGGTGCGCCCACGCAGTATCACCGACGAATTCGGAGAGAAACGCAGCCGCCGTAATCGCTCCGCCCGGACGGCCGCCGATGTTCTTCAGATCGGCGGTGTCGCTCTCGAGCTGCTTGCTGTACTCCTTCCACAAGGGCAACGGCCAACACCGCTGCCCCGAGTCGGATCCGGCCGCGATCAACTGTTGAATGAGGTCCTCGTCGTTCCCGATCACGGCCGCGGCATGGTGGCCCAGCGCGATCACCACCGCACCCGTCAGCGTGGCGCAGTCGACCAGGGCAGCGGGATTCAGCTTGGCGGCGTACGCCAGCGCGTCCGCCAGAAGGAGGCGTCCTTCGGCGTCGGTGTTGATCACTTCGACGGTCTTGCCGCCCAGCGTGTCGATGACGTCACCCGGCTTCACCGCGGTGCCCGAGGGCAGGTTCTCCGATGAGGGCACGATGCCTACGACATTCGCCTTCAGGTCGAGCTCGGCAATCGCCTTCATCGCGCCGATCACCGCGGCGCCACCGGACATGTCGAACTTCATGTCCTCCATCCCCGCTGGGGGCTTGAGCGAAATGCCTCCGGCGTCGAACGACAGCCCCTTGCCCACCAAGACCAGCGGCGCCTCGCCTTCGGCTCCGCCGTTGTGCTCCATGATGATGAAGCGGGCCTCTTCCTCGGACCCGCGCGAGACCGCGAGGATCGCGTGCATGCCCTCTTCCTGCATGCGCGCCTCGTCGAACACCGTGACCGTCAGGCCCACGTCCTCGCTCATGCGCTGGGCCGCGGCGGCGATGTGCGACGGCGTCGCCACATTGCCGGGCCTCGACTGCAACGTGCGCGCGAGGTTCTCGGCCGCGCCGATCGTGGCGCCGAGCGCGACGGCGTCCGCGGCGCCCTCGCCACCCCCTAGCACGTCGACGCCAGTGACACCCCCGTCGTCGTCTTCGTCGCCGCTCTTCAACTCACGAAACTTCCAGGCTGCGAGCGCCGCTCCCTCTGCGGCAGCCTGCGCCGCATCGTCGTCATCGACTTGCCCCAAGCCGTCCAGCGATACGCTCAGCAAGGTGATTCCGAGGCGCTCGGCGACACGAACCGCTCGAGCGGCAAAGCGTCGAACCGACTCGGGGTCTAGCTCATCCGAGGCGCCGACCCCGAGCAAGAGCACACGGTCCGGCCCACCTTCGATGCCGTATAAGACGACCTCGTCCTTGGCACGCCCTTTCATGTCGCCGGAGGCCAGCGCGCGAGCAACCGCCCCGTTCAGGGCTGCGTCCAACGGGGCCAGTGAGCCTTCCGCCTCGGCGGTCCCTTTGACGACCGCGACCGCCAACAGCGCCGTGGCATGGGACGGCGCGTCCGAGTCGACGTAACGAGGCTGCATCTGGGGGTCGCTTTGGCTTGCGGAGCCTATGAGATGAACGGCGACCCATAGTTCACGAGATTCGCCGCTTCGTTCCATCCCAGCAGGGTCCGCTGGGACGGTCTAGGTAGCAGACTTCGTCTGGTTTTCGACGCCCTCTGCGGTCTGGAGCACCAATTGGTCCACCACCGCCCTGAGGTCTCCGGTCTCCGCGAACGTCGCGAGCTGCCGGTCGGCGCTCGTACCCTCCTCCATGATCTTGAACGCGTACTCGATCTGCTCGCGAGTTCCGAGCTCGTCCACGACATCCGAGAGGAAGTCGAGGAACTCGTGGATCACATCGCGAGCGGGCCGCTCGGCCTCTTGACCGAGATCGAGCAGCTTGCCTTCCACGCCGTAGCGAACCGCCCGCCACTTGTTCTCTTCGATGAGCGAGAGCGGATAGACGCGGAACGACATGTTGTCGCGACGCATCTTCCAGAGCTTGGCGACGACGGCCTGGAAGATCGCCGCGATGCACACAGCCTCATCGACGCGCGTGCACATGTCGCAGAGCCGGAACTCGAGGGTCGGGTAGAGATGGTGTGGCCGAATGTCCCACCAGATCTTGGATGCGTCGGGAATCGCGTTCGCGTTGACGAGAACGCGCACGATCTTCTCGTAGTCGGCATACGTCTCGAACGTCGGCGGGACGCCCGTGCGGGGGAAGTTGCGCCACAGCACGCTCCGGTACGACTTCAGCCCTGTGTTGCGGCCAATCCAGAAAGGTGAGCTGGTGGTGAGCGCCAGGATGTGGGGCAGGAAGTAGCGCGACACCCTCATCGCATCGATCAAAAACTCCGGATCCTCGATGCCGACGTGCACATGCATGCCGAAAATCAGATTCTTGCGCGCTAGATCCTGCAGGTCTTGCTCGACCCCCTGGTAGCGTTCGAGCGGTGTGATTTCCTGGTCTATCCATGAGGAAAACGGATGAGTGCCGGCGGCAAGAATCTTCAGGCCGTCCTTAGCCGCCAGGTCGATGACCGCGCGCCGGAGTCGCACGACCTCCTCGCGGATCTCGGCAGGGGTCTCACACACCGTGCTGCCGACCTCCACCACCGACTGATGCAGCTCAGGCTTGATGTCCTCGACGGTAATGACCCCGTCTTTGAGGATCTGCGTGATGAAGGATTTCAGCTCGCCGGTCTCAGGGTCGACGATCTGGTATTCCTCTTCGATTCCGAGGGTAAGGGAGGGCGCTTTCATGGGTCTCCTCCGGCCTTCTAGACTCCGTCGATGATCGCGTTGAGCGTAGCACTCGGGCGCATGGCTGCCACAACCCGTTGAGCATCAGGCATATAGTACCCACCCACGTCCTGCGGCGAACCCTGGGCGTCGTTCAGCTCCGCGACAATAGTCTGCTCGCCGTGTGTGAGAGCCGCAGCCACGGGTGCGAAGCGCTCGGCCAGTTCGCCGTCGGACTCCTGCTCGGCCAGTGCCTGAGCCCAGTACAGGGTCAAGTAGAAGGCGCTGCCGCGATTGTCGAGCTCGCCCACCTTGCGGGAAGGCGTGCGCGCGTTGTCGAGATACCGGGCGGTGGCGCTATCGAGTGCATGGCCGAGCACCCGCGCGGCAGCGTTATCGAACTGATCGCTCAGATGCTGCAGTGAGGCGCCGAGCGCCATGTACTCGCCCAACGAGTCCCACCTGAGGTGTCCCTCGAGCTCGAACTGCTCTACGTGCTTGGGCGCCGAGCCGCCCGCGCCGGTTTCGAAGAGCCCACCGCCGTTGAGCAAGGGCACCACGGAGAGCATGCGCGCGCTGGTGCCGATCTCGAGGATGGGGAAGAGGTCGGTCAGGTAGTCCCTGAGCACGTTGCCGGTGACTGAGATCGTGTCCTCACCACGACGGATTCGCTCCAGCGAGAAACGCATCGCCTCGACCGGCGACAGGATCTCGATCTCCAGGCCATCGGTGTTGTGCTCCGTCCGGTAGGTCTCGACTTTCCGAATCAACGCCGCATCGTGGGCGCGCGTTTGATCGAGCCAAAAGACCGCCGGCGTGCCCGTGGCGCGAGCGCGGTTCACGGCCAATTTCACCCAGTCGCGGATGGGGGCGTCCTTGGTCTGGCAGGCGCGCCAGATGTCGCCGGCCTCCACCGCCTGTTCGATGAGCGTCTCGCCCGAGGCGTCCAGCACTCGGATCACGCCATCGGCCGGAGCCTCGAAGGTCTTGTCGTGGGAGCCGTACTCCTCGGCCTTCTGCGCCATGAGACCCACGTTTGCCACGCTACCCATCGTCGATGGATCGAGCTGACCATGCTGCTGGCAATCACGGACGATGGCGTCGTAGATGCCCGCGTAGCTCGAATCGGGGATCACCGCCTTACAGTCCTGGAGATCGCCCTCAGCGTTCCACATACCACCCGAGTCACGGATCATGGGCGGCATGGAGGCGTCGATGATGATGTCGCTGGGCACGTGCAGGTTGGTGATGCCCAGGTCCGAGTTCACCATCGCGATGCCCGGACCGTCTTCGTACGCGACTTGGATATCGGCTTCGATGGCCGCGCGCTCCTGCTCCGGCAATTCCGCAATCTTGGCAAGCACATCGCCGAAGCCGTTGTTCACGTCAACGCCGAGCTCGTCGAGCACGGCCCCGTGCTTCACGAACACATTCGCGAAGAACACACGCACGCAGTGACCGAAGATGATGGGGTCCGAAACCTTCATCATGGTCGCCTTCATGTGCAGCGAGAAGAGCACGCCGCGGTTCTTAGCGTCCTGCACCTGCTCGCGAAAGAACTCGATGAGCGCACGCTTGCTCATGAAGGTTGCGTCGAGGATCTCGCCTGCCTCGAGCGGCAGCGATGGCTTCAGGACCGTCACGGTTCCGTCGGCCGACACGTGCTCGATTTTCGCAGTGGTCGCCGCGGGCAGTGTGACGGACGCTTCGTTGCCCCGGAAATCACCTGCGCTCATCGTCGACACGTGAGTCTTGGACCCCTCGGGCCAGGCGCGCATGCGCGGCGGGTTTGCGCGGGCGAAATCTTTTACGGCTTTGGGAGCGCGCCGGTCGGAGTTGCCTTGACGCAGCACCGGATTCACCGCGCTGCCCTTCACCTGATCGTAGCGTGCCTTGATGGCGCGTTGCTCGTCGCTCGCGGGCTCATCCGGATACTCGGGAAGTCCATACCGCTTGGCCTGCAGCTCCGCGATGCACGCTTTCAGCTGCGGAACCGACGCGCTGATGTTCGGCAGCTTGATGATGTTGGCCTCGCACGTCTCGACCAAGCGACCCAGCTTGGCCAGATCGTCGGGAACCCTCTGCCCCTCGTCCAGAACATTGGGAAACACGGCGAGAATCCGGCCCGCGAGCGAGATGTTACGGGCCTCTACCCGCACACCGGTCGCCGCCGCGAACGCACGGACGACAGGGAGAAACGCGTGGGTCGCCAGAGCAGGCGCTTCATCGGTCCAGGTATAGATGATCGGAGGTGACTGGCGCATGCGCTCGCTGGTGGTGGCTGGTGGGTACGGCTCAGAGGCTTCGCAGGCGAAGCCCGCAAAGTAGTGGAGGGCTCGGCCGTGGTCGACTTCTCAGGCCTCTGGCTGCTCCGACTCGACGAGCTGTCGCAACTCGCGCTCGAGAACCGGCTTGGGCACCATACCCACCATCTCAAAGAGCGGCTCGCCGTCCTGGAAGAACAGCAACGTGGGGATCGAGCGAATCCCGAAGTCGCTCGAGGTCTTGGGCGCTTCGTCCACGTTGACCTTCACGACCCTCACCCCTGCGTCGGCCTGCTCGATAGCGATTTCTTCGAGGATCGGCTCCATCATGCGGCAGGGACCGCACCACGGAGCCCAAAAATCCACTACCGTGACCCCCGGCTGTTCCTCGACACAACTCGTGAAGTCCGAGTCGTCGGCGTGGATGATCGGCGCCTCAGGGCGCGGTCGCTTTCGGAAAAACATCGATGTGGGCCGGATTTGCTGGAGGGCGTTCTCGGATCACAGTACGACGTTTCCGCGGAGACGCGCTACGGCGTTCCCGCAGAGCGTCTCCCAGAAGCGCTTCGCACTGGTCAACGTCGGGCGCGTGCCACCTTTGTGAGCACGTCGAGCAGCGCGTCCCTGTCGACGGGCTTCGACAGGTAGTCCGTCATTCCCGCCGCGAGATACTCATCTCGATCACCCTTCATGGCGTTCGCGGTAAGTGCGACGATCGACGCGACGATGTCGAGATTGACTTCGACGAGCATGATTCTGACGACCACTAGGTTGCTTTCGTCGGTGATCGGCGTCAGGAACGCCAATCCAGGGCCCTTGTCCAAGTCGAGTACGTGCGAGACGAACACCTCACCCTGGCGAGCCGAGGTAACTGCGCTGAACACCGACTCCAAGCTCGGACGCTGGGTCAGGACATGCTCGCCCCGCTCATTCTGCTCGCCGGAGCTGGCGACGATGATGCCGTCGGTATCGATGATGTCGATGTCATCCAGGTACGGAGTTTCTTCGATGACCTCCGTCAGATACTGGATGATGGCATCCAGGTTTGAACCCTCGAGCACATCTGCCTGGGAGAGGATTCGAACATCCCGTTCGCACTACAAGAAAAACCGGTCGATACCGGCGCCTACCAAGAACGACTTTTCCTTAAGGCTGGTTCTCAGGGTCTCCAAGAGCACACTCGAAGTGGTCTGGGAGGCGAGCAGATAGATGACGACCTGTGGAATCAGAGAGAGGAACACAGCCATGGCTGCGAACTTCGTTACCAGTCTCCGATGCGGAGCGATCGTCTGGTACTTCATCCGGTGGTGATCCCGAGTTGTCTAGTCTTCGAACCGAGTACGGCTGTTTCTAAGTATCGGCGGGAAGTGGTGCGGGCTTCAGCCAGCCGCCCGCCCATGTCACCCATCTGCTTGCACCCCCAAAATCTTCGGCTTATCTTCGGGATATATCTTTCGGTATTTATTCGGTTAGGCCCTCGGTACCGACGCGGTTAGTGGCGGTGTGATGCGGAGTGCGTCGGTAGCCGGAGGTCGTCGTCTCTGTCTTTTTTCGGTTAGGCCCAAACAGCTATGTCGGAGCTCCATCCGCGCTTGCAAGGTGTTCCCACCCACCAAGGCCGAGGGTCGGCTCCAGCAGACCAACACACAGGATGGGCTGCAGGCCCGGGCTCTGGCTCGGCGTTCCTGTCGGCCTCGCCACGCGTCTCCTCGGGGAGTCGCCAAGCGCTCTGCCTTTGGCTGCCCACCTTCGAGCTACGCCTCGAGCTCGTGCGCTCCCCCGAGCTCGACAGCACGTCGATCGCCCTGCTCGCGTCAGGCGAAAGCTCTCGGCGCACGATCTGGCAGGTCTCGGAGCGTGCTCACGAAGCCGGAGTGCGTCCCGAGCAACTCGTTTCGCAAGCGGTCTCCATGTGCCCTTCTCTCACGCTGCTCGAACCTGATCCGGCGCACTACGACGCCGCGGTTGAATCCATGCTCGAGCTGCTCGCTGAGATCACACCCATCCTCGAGCCTGCGGGCCGCGGACGCGTATTCCTCGGCATGGACGGCCTAGGCCGCCTCTTCGGTTCTCCCGAGCGTCAGGCGAAGCGGGCCCTCAATTCGCTCTTCCGCATCTTCCCCGCTCCGCTCGTCGCTGCAACCCGAGCGGGCATGGCACCCGGTAAGTTCGGCGCGTGGGTCGCGGCGGCGTCTGCCCGGTCCGGCGAACCAGCGATCATCGCAGAAAGCGAGCTTTCTCGGTTCCTGGCCCGCTGTCCGGTGGGCTCCTTGCCCGTAGATCCGCTCATCGTTCAACGTCTGGAGCGGCTCGGTTTGCAGACACTCGGAGAGCTTCAACGCTTCCCGGAGCCCTCGCTCATCGCCCAGTTCGGCGACGAAGGCCGCAGTGCATTGGCTTGGGCTACGGGGCAACGCATCGATCCGGTCCGGCCATGGCATCGCCCCGAGCCGATCCGTGTGTCGCTGGATTTTCCCAACCCGGTAGGCATCACCGAAACGTTGCACGGAGCGCTCGACCGATTGATCGAACGAGCGCTCTCGCGTCCCGCACGTCGGGGGCGAAGTGTGACGAGTATGCGTTTAGGCGCGCAGCTCGAAGGAGGAGGATCGTGGTTCGTGGAGACTGTGCTCAGGGAACCAACGTCTCAGCGAGAACGAATCGCTTCACCGCTGCGCATGAAGATGGCGATCTCGCCTCCGCCCAAGGCCGTCGACATACTCATCGTCGAGCTCACGCAGTTCGGTGCGCCGAGCGCTCAGACCAGTCTGTTCGATCGCAAGAACGAGAACGGCCGCGCAGCCGCGGGCCGGGAACTGGCCCAGGGCGAGGTACCTCCATCGCTCCGCGATGCCGTGAAAGAGCTCAAGCTCCGGCTGGGACACTCTCCGCTCTACCGCGTGGTCGAAGTCGATCCTTGGTCACGGATCCCAGAACGACGTCATGCACTGCTGAGCTTCGATCCATGAGCGACGCACCCCGCCTACGACCGCTCGGCCAACCGCGGGCCGTGACGGTTCGTACCGACGAAAACGGTGAGCCGAAGCACGTGCGTCTGCCCGGCAAACCGGCGCGCACCGTGGAGGCCGTGCTCGAGCGCTGGCGCATCGATGACGAGTGGTGGCGGCAGCCGATTTCACGAGAATACCGGGTGGTCGTTCTCGACGACGGTCGCAACGTTACCCTCTACCACGACCTGCTCGAAGGAAATTGGTACGCGCAAAGAGGTTGAGAGGTACATTGGAAGTGTCGTGCCAAGCCAACCCAAGGCCCCTGTGACGCAAACTGAGCTCGATCCGAGTCACCGTGTGAAGAACGTGCGCATCGTCGACGAGCGTCTATGCATCGACCTCGAAGACGGCCAAACGGTAAGCGTTCCGGTCGAGATCTACCCCCGGATCGCGAACGGTACGGACGAGCAGCGAGCGAACTGGCAGTTCATCCGTTCGGGATTGGACATCCATTGGCCCGACCTCGATGAGAACATCGACACGTTCGCTTTTCTGTCCGGCACACGCCCGTAGAATTCCCAACAAGGCCCTTGCCGGTTGAGCTCCGCTGACCCGCTCATCACGCGCATCCAGCCCCAGGGGCAGCGCGGCCTCAAAGTCCTCATCCACCTCGACGAGGGCGAACCGTTCGAGCTGATGCTCGAAGCGCTCGAACAAAGCCGGCTCGGTATCGGGGACGCCTTGCCCGCCAACAAGCGTCACCATCTGCTCGACGCCGACGCGAACGTCCGCGTGCGCCACGCCGCCTTCAATCTGCTCTCGTACCGGGCCCGCACCCATCAGGAGCTCCGGAGGAGACTCCGCCAGAAGGGCTTCCACGCGGCGCGCATCGACGCCTGTCTCGATCTGCTGCAGGAGCGCGGGTTTCTCGACGACGAAGCGGTTGCGGCGGCCTTTGTGCGCGACCGCCTGCGCCACCGCCCACGTGGCAGGGCACGCCTCTCAGCCGAACTGCGCACGAAAGGCGTCGCACCCGACGTGACCCAGCGCGCCATCGAACAGGTCTTCGAAGACGAACAAGTCACAGACCACCAGCTCGCCGAGGAAGTCGCAAAGGGATGGGTGGCGAGACAAAACGCCGCAGCCCTCGCGGCATTGGCGCAGGACACGCACAGCCCCGAGCGGGACAAAGCGAGGCGGCGCCTCAATGGGTACCTGGCAAGACGCGGTTTCCGTGGCGAGGAACAACGCCACGCCAACGAAGTGGCTCTGAGGCTGGCGAAGGAACAGCGCTAGCCGCCCAGCGAGGCGCTGGCGGCTGCGTTGCGCCCACAGGGCCCATAGCTCCGATCACCGCTACCGCGAGACCGACGGCCACTAGCGGCGAGCGTCGGTACAGCGCCTCGAGTCCCACACCCGAGGACGTGAAGATGATCGCGCCCGGCGTGATGCCTGCTGCTGTGGTCCAGAGAAAGCGCCATCGCGGTACTACGAACAAGCCCGCGCCCCAGTTCAACGCGGTGAACGCCACCAACGGTATCAGCCGCAGCACGAGCAGGCCGGACCATCCAGCGTCGCTTACGACCTGCCCCACCTTACCGAGCCGCGACTCGCCGACTACACGTTCGGTGAGGGGGCGACCCCAGGCATGCGCGATCTCGTAGCTGATCCACGCGCCCGCCATGGCGCAGGTCCACGTGATCATACTGCCGACAAATGGCCCGAAGATCATGCCGTTCGCGATCGCAGGCGCTTCCGCCGGGACCGGTAGTACAGCGACGATCGTCATGACCAACGGCGCCACGACATACGCCCACCAGCCTATCTCGCCAAGCCAAACACCGATATCCGAGAACATCCCTTCCACCTCCCCTACGCCGATGCAGCCCGCCATGCTTCTTGCACCGATCCCGGTGGCTTGACTTCCCGTCCCTACGCTACCCATTAGCTTCCCCGTAGACCACCATGCCGACGGCAGTGATACCGGGAAGGGCGGGGTGGAAAGGGCAAGCAGGTTGGTCCCTGAAACCGAGGCCGCGCGATGGATCGAGTATCTAGAAGTCGGCTCCTCCGCGTGTCGCTCACGACCGCGGCTGCTCTCCTCCTGTCTGCGGCTGCGGCGGCCCCGCTGACGGCGCAGACCGCCCGCGAGATCATCGATAAGGTCGATCGCATGATGCGCGGTGAATCGAGCCATGGCCGCATGACCGTGGACATCACCACGGAGCATTGGTCGCGATCGCTCGACATGGAGGTCTGGTCGTTGGGTGCCGAACACTCGCTTGTGCGTGTGGAATCGCCGGCACGGGAGGCCGGGACGGCCACGCTGTTCGCGGGTGACGAGGTCTGGAACTATCTGCCGCGCGTGGACCGGACCATCAAAGTGCCGCCCGCGCTGATGATGGGGTCTTGGATGGGCTCACACCTGACGAATGACGACATCGTGAAGGAGAGCCGCATCGTGGACGACTACGACTTCGAGATCTCGTTCGAGGGCGAGGTCGACGGCGTCGAGGTTTATGAGTTCACGATGACTCCCCGGCCCGAGGCCCCGGTGGTGTGGGGGCGCGTCGAGGAGCAAGTTCGCAAACGAGACCTGATGCCGACTTGGGTGCGCTACTACGATGACGACGGCACACTCGTGCGCACGATGACGTTCTCCGACTACAAGATGATGAGCGGCCGGCTGGTCCCGGCCGTCTTCCACATCATCCCGGCGGACAAGCCGGAGGAAAGGACCTCGATGACGTACCACGAGCTCGAGTTCGACATCGATCTCGACGAGAGCTTCTTCAGCCTCAGAACGCTTCGGGCACGCCGCTAGTGGCCTCAGACGCAGTCTGGTGGAGGGTCGCCTGGCGCAACCTTCTGCGTAACCGCGCCCGCACGCTGATTACCGCGTCGGGGCTCGCGTTCGGATACCTCGCCGCGGTCGTGCTGGTAGGGCTGGGGGATGGAATGATGGCCGAGCTTATCGAAAACGGGACTCGGCTGATGATGGGTCAGGTGCAGGTGCACTCGGCGGAGTATCGGCCGGAGCGCAACATGCATCACACCATCGGCGGGTACGACGGCGTCGACCTGGAAACGTTGTTGGCGCGCATCGAATCCGATCCGGACGTCACCGCCGCGGCACCTCGCCTCTACGGCGGCGGATTGCTCTCCTCCGGAGAGGAGACCAAGGCCGGTCTGCTATTTGGAATCGATCCGGATCGCGAGCAACAAGTCGGCACCCTGCTCTCTCGCCTGAGCGAGGGACGGCTGCCCGAGTCGGGACAGTACGAAATCCTGGTCGGCCTGGAGATGGCGCGACAACTCGGGCTGGAGGTCGGTGCGGAAGTCGTGGTCGTTGTGGGGGCGAGTGACGGCTCCATGGGAAACGATCTCTTCACACTGGTCGGCGTGTTCGAGACAGGCACCCCAGCGATCGATGCCAACTACGCTGTACTGCCCCTGCCGGACCTCCAGTACCTCATGGCGATGGATCCGGGCCGCGTTCACGAGATCGCACTGACGGTGACGCGTGCGCGGGACACACCGCTGATCGCGAGCTCGCTCGCCGCGAACCTCGAGGGTTCGGACTACGCGGTCGAAGTGACGCCTTGGACGGAGCTGCGTCCCGAGCTGGCGGAAATGCTCGGCCTCATGGACGCGGTGAACTATTTCATCGCCGCAATCATTTTCGCGATGGCGATCTTCGGCGTTGCCAACACCATGCTGATCGGGACGTTCGAGCGCAGGAGGGAGTTTGCCGTGGTACGGGCCCTCGGCACGAGTCCGATGGGCGTCGGCCGCACCGTGGTCTACGAGGGAGTCATCCTGGGCACGATCTCGCTCATCGCAGGTGCGTTGATCACGTGGCCGATCGTCGTCTGGTGGCACAACTCACCACCAGACCTCACGTCGCTCATCGGTGGATTCAGCGTGGTCGGCTCGCAATGGCGTCCGATCCTGCGCATCGAGTACTCCTATGACACGCCGGTCATCTGCGCGGTAGCACTCTTCCTGACCGCCGTTTTCGCGGCGGTCTATCCCGCCTGGAAAGCGACGCGCGTGCCGCCTGCAGACGCGCTGGCAGACCGATGAGATTTCGAGTGCTGCTCAAACTCGCCCTGCGTAGCGTGGGCCGGAACGCTCGGCGCAGCGCACTCACCGCGGCAGCCATGGTGATCGGACTCGCGCTTCTGATCTTCTCGCGCAGCCTCGCCGAAGGGGCACACGAGCAGTGGGTTACGTCCGCCGTGAGGATGGGAACCGGCCATGTGGCGATCCAGGCGCCGGACTACCTGGAGTCCGGAAAGCTCGAGCATCGGATTGGTGTCAAAGCCTACCCGCGTGCTCTCGACGCTGTGGAGGCGGTGGCCGGCGAACGGGTCGTCGCTCATGCGCCTCGTCTCACCGTAAACGGGCTGGCAAGCTCGGCTTCGTCCGCGCTTCCTGTTCGCGTCGAGGGCGTTGATCCCGACCGCGAGCGCATTTTCTCCGATCTCGACGAGAAGGTCGTGGACGGCCGGTACCTGCAGTCCGATGACCGGCTGCACGCTTATGTCGGCGTGGAGCTCGCACGCCGACTCGGCCTGAAGGTGGGCACCCGCTTCGTGCTCACCGCTCAGTCGGCGTCGGGCGACGTGGAAGGCCAGTTGGTTCGCGTGGCGGGGATCTTCAAGAGCGCGGTCCCGGAAATGGACGCAGGGTTGATCCACATACCGCTCGAGACCGCACGAGAGTGGCTTGGTACCCCAGGCGCGGTGACAACCTACGCGGTGCTGCTCACGAGCTCGCGCGACACCGGTGGCGTGGTGGAGGAGCTACACGACCGCCTGTCCGGCGATGACCTGCGTGTGCTCGGGTGGCGAGACGCGTCGCCCGAGCTCGACGCCGCCCTGCGCATGGACGACTACGGCGACTACGTCTTCCACTCGATCCTGTTCGCGATCGTGGCACTCGCCATCATGAACGCGGTGATGATGTCCGTGCTCGGGCGGCGACGCGAATTTGGTGTCTTACAGGCGCTGGGCCTAACCGGCGCACAGACCGGATGGGTGGTCTTCGGCGAGGGGCTTTTCCTCACGGCGGCAAGCGGCGTGGTCGGTATGGGCCTCGGATTTCTGTTCACGTGGGGCTTTTTCCGTGACGGAATCGACTTCAGTGGCCTCGTCGAAAACGAAAGTGCCTGGGCGAGCGCAGGCGGCATCGTGGACCCGGTGATCGTGCCGACGTTTCATTCGAGTCAAGTCCTGTTGAGCCTCTACTTCATGCTGATCATCGGCACGCTGGCGTCTATTTACCCAGCCATGCGCGCCTCGAAACTCGACGTCGCGGAGGCGATGAAATTCGATCAATGAGCACTTCTAACGGCACGCCGGCGGTCCAGACCAAAGACGTCTGGAAGATCTATCCACAGGAACCCAACCCGGTCAAAGCGGTGCGCGGCGTCTCGCTCGAGATCGAGTCGGGCGACTTCGTGGCGATGGCGGGTCCGTCCGGCTCGGGAAAAACCACCGTGCTGAACTTGCTTGGGGGCCTCACTCGGCCCACGGAGGGAAGCATCGAAATCGGCGGACTCGAAATCACCGCGATGCCCGACAAGGCGCTCGCTCGCCTACGGCTCGAGCGTATCGGGTTCGTTTTCCAGGCCTACAACCTGCTCCCCGTGCTCACCGCGATGGAGAACGCCGAGTTCACGCTGTTGCTGCGCGGCGTTCCCGCGAGCGAGCGACATGAACGCGTGCGCGTGCTCTTCGACCAAATGGGCCTCGAGGGGTTGGAAGATCGATTCCCTGGCAAGCTCTCAGGCGGGCAACAGCAGCGCGTTGCGGTCGCGCGCGCCGTGGTGGGGGAGCCCGCGCTGGTGCTCGCAGACGAGCCCACGGCCAACCTCGACTCGGTGGCCAGCGCCGCGCTGCTCGACGTCATGGAGCGCTTGAATCGCGAGCACGGCACGACGTTCGTTTTTTCAACACACGATCCCCGGGTCACGGAACGCGCTCGCAGGCTCATCACCTTGGTGGATGGCGAGATCTCCACTGACGTGCGCCAGAACCACGAGACCGCCGGGGCGTGAAGCGGGCCACGAAGGCCAAGACCCTACTCGCGGCCCTCCCTCTGTTGTTTCCCCCGACCGCTGCCGAAGCACAGGTAGAGCTCACCGGCTACGCGCTCGGCGTGAGTAGCCACGCGACCGAAAGTGCTCTGTCACCCGCAGGCACGACGCTACTCGCTCGTACTCGTCTGATGGGGCTGGCCACATCCGGTCCGTTTACGCTCGACTTCGCCTACGAACATGTGATTCAGCGGACATCAGAGGGCGGTGGATTCTCGGTGACCTCCCCAGCGGCCGGAACCGGCGGAGGAGACTGGCTGGGTACAGATTGGGAGCTGCAGGGGTGGTCACGCGGCCAGTGGCGCCATCGTTTCGACCGGCTCAGCGTGGGCATTTCCGAGGGGGCTGTGGAGGTAGAGATAGGCCGTCAGGCAATCTCGTGGGCCACTACGCTGTTCCTCACGCCTGCGGACCCGTTTGCGCCGTTCGATCCGTCCGACCCCTTCCGCGAGTACCGCGGCGGAGTCGATGCGGTGCGACTCCGTGTCTTTCCCGGACCGTTCACGGAGGTGGAGGCGGTGGTGCGGGCGGCCGAAACGGTGTTCGGTACGACGATAACGGCGCTGGCGCGCGCGCAGACTTCTAGCGGGGGATGGGCCTTCGGCGGCTGGGGCGGGGTGCTGCACGACGAACCCGCCATGGCGATCTTCGCTACCGGCGCGATCGGCGCAACCGCGGTGCGAAGTGAAGCCACGTTGCGTGAGGACAACGAAGGCGAGATGACCGTGCGCGCCACGCTGGGGCTCGATCGGTTTTTCACGCCCGGCAGGAAAGACCTCTCCCTGATCGCAGAGCTGCAATACGACGGGCTGGGCGCCGACGACGCCTCGCATCTACTCGAAGTAGCATCGTCTAAGTCATTTATGCGTGGCGAATTACAAACTTTGGGTACGTGGACAGCTGTGATGCAGGCGAGCTATCAGATCCACGCACTCGTCGGACTCTCGGCGATGGCCCTGGTCAACTTGACCGACGGCAGCACGCTCGTGGCTCCGGGCCTTTCCTGGTCGGCTACGGGGTCCACCTCGGTACGCCTGGGTGTCTACTCGGGGCTCGGACAAGCTGGACTACTGCCGCTGGGCACCCTAGCGTCGGAGTACGGATCGATCCCAGGGCTCGCGTACGTGGCGGTCTCTCGTTTTTTCTGAATCCTTCCCGGCCTGAACCGCGTAGTTCGAGCCAAAGGAGAACTTCTTTATGGCCAAGTTCAGAGTGCCGGATACCGGCGCCCCGAGACCACCGAAGTCCCCGAAACTCCCGGGCCCGAGCCAGCCCTGGGACAAACTGGGGACCGATCCGCTCAAGTGGCTGAAGCTGATTATCAAAAAGTAGGGCGGTGCTCGCTAACTAGTCCTCGCCCAGCCGCTGCTCTACCACCAGCCGCGTAAGCCCTGCGACGGTTCGGATTCGCAACTTCGTCATGACTCGCTCGCGGTGAGTCTCGACCGTGCGCGGGCTGATGCCGAGTTCCTCGCCGATCTCCCGATTGGTGTGGCCGTCCGCGATCCGTAGCAGTACTTCGACCTCGCGCGCTGTGAGGCTGTCCACGCGGCTCCGCGTCTGCTCCTTCTCGAGCTCCGCGCGCAAGCCCACGGACAGTTGGTGCGTGATGCGCTCCGCGAAGAACTCCCGGCCTTCGCTTACGCTAGCGATCGCCTTCCGCAGCTCAGCTGGCGCCACGTCCTTGAGTACGTATCCGTCGGCACCCGCGCGCACGGCCTGCAGCACGTATTCAGGGTCGTCGTGCATGGAAAGAATCAGGATGCCGACCTCCTGCCCACTGTCACGCAGCTCCTTGGCGACCTCCAGCCCGGTCTTGCCTGGCATGGTGACGTCTAGAACCACGACGTCCGGTTGATGCTCCTGGGTGAGCTGCAGCGCCGCGTCGCCGTCAGCGGCTTCGGCGACCACCTCGAGTCCCTGAATCTCCTCGAGCACGATACGGATGCCTTGCCGCACCACGGCGTGATCGTCGGCGATCACCACTCTCAGTCGGTCGTCGGTCACTGCCCCTCAGCCTCCCCCGTGGTGGACACGCGGCACCTGAATGCGAACGCGCGCACCACCGTCCGCCCCGTTCCCTACCTCGAAATCGCCTTGCACGGCCGCGACGCGTTCCCGCACGCCGGCGAGACCTCCACGGCTGCGTAGGTTCTGGAGCGCATCTTCAGGCATGCCTCGGCCATTGTCCAGCACCGTGAGCAGTGCGTGGTCCGCTTCCAGGGAGAGTCTCACGTCCACGCGGGTGCATCCGCCATGGCGGACGGCGTTCGAAAGCGCCTCCTGAAGGGCGCGATAAAGCACCAGCTCGGCGTCTGTCCCAACCGAAGTCTCCGTAGTGGGGCCATCGAACACGACTTGCAGCGTGTCCTCGGCCTCGAAGTCCCGCGCGAGCGCTCGCAGCGCAGGTACCAGTCCCAGGTCGTCGAGCGCTCCCGGGCGAAGGTTGCGCGTCACGCTGCGAATCGACTTGATGCCTTCCCCGACCAGGGTCTTCGCCCGGTCGAGCCCTTCAGCCATTTCGGGGTCGCTACGCTCTTGCAGCAACCCGAGTTGCATGTTGAGCGCCGCGAGTACCTGCGCGGTTTCGTCGTGCAGCTCACGCCAGAGCCGATTGCGCTCCTCTTCGTGCTGGTGAACCATGCGCGCCTGAAGTCGTTCGAGCTCCTCGGTGCGGGACTCGAGGCTGCGGTGCAGGTCCTCGTTCTCCAACGCGGCTCCGACCTGTTGCCCGAATGCGACCAGAAAGCGGCTATCGAGCACCGTGAAGGGGTCGCGGGCTTCACCGACCACGACGAGAGCCCCGACGACCTTCTCTTCGCGGATCACCGGCAGGGCAGCGGTATAAGCATGCGTCCAATCGCCGAAGTCGCGCGCTCGCTCGCCGCTGCGAACCGCCGGCAGCCCAGACCGCTGCACGAGCTCAGCGCCCTCGCTCGCTGCGGTCGGCGGGCCTTCAAATGGCCAAAGCGCAGCCACTCCGGCGCCGTGCACGAACGCGCCACCGCCGTCGGTCGCCAAATACAGTGCGGATCCATGCACGCCGCGCAGCGAGAGCGCCCGCCGCAGCATCGCCTCGGCGATTGGCTCTTCCTTGCTGCCCCGCCCCTGCAGCTCGCCCGACAGCGCGGTCAACGTACGCAGCCCCTGATCGAGGTCCTCGAGGATGAGGAATAGGATGCCGAGCCCCATGCCCACCTCGAACATGATGTCCAGGTAGTAACCCCACGGGCTCCAAGCTCCGCGCGCGCGCAGCAGCGGATAGTCGAGATGATGCAACGCCCACAGCGTGAGCAGGACAACGAGCAGCCGCGCAGCTGGCGAACCGACCAGGCGGTCGTAGCGGAAGAAAGCCCACGCCGTGCCCGCGGTCGTGACGCTCAGGAACACCACCGTGGGGATCGCAGCCCATAGAAAGTCGTCGAGCACGTAGATCGAAACGAAGGCCCAAAGCAGCGGGATGGACAGAAAGAGCACGTAGTCGTTCCGCCACTCGAGGCGTTGCGCGAAGACCAAGGCGGCCCAGAGTAATGCCAGCGCAGCCCAGCCGGTCATCACTTGATGCCAGAAGAGCCACCACGACACTGACGTGTGCAGAAACGCAATAATGGCGCCGATGCGGAGCGCATACAGCCCCCACGCGAGCCCCCACAGACCGAAGTAGGGCTTCCGGTATCGCCGAGACAGGACCAGGCACAATACCACGAGACCCAGCGTCACGATGAGCTGCAGATACCCGGCGGCGAGCTCGTCGCGCACCAGGTTCGGGACGGATAGATCCATGGCGAGAAGATCCGCGGGCGAGCGGTATCCGGCAATGTGCTTGCCATAAGCGATTCCCCTTACGATCCTCCCACGCAATGACAATTGCCGCCCCGCCCACACCCCTCCTCGCCGACCGAGTCCACCGCATCGGCACCGAAGCCGCCTTCGCGTTGGGAGCGTCGATCGCGGAGGTCGAGGCTAAGGGTGAACGGGTCATCCGATGCAACTTGGGGCAGCCAGACTTCCCGGTGCCGAAGCACATCACCGACGCGGTCAAGCGTGCGCTGGACGCGGGGCTCACGACGTATTGCGATCCGCAGGGCATCCCCGAGCTGCGCGCCGCGGTGGCGAGGTCGCTCAGCGAAAAACACGGGCTCGACATCGGGCCGGAGCGCGTGGTGGTCTATCCGGGCGGGCGCCCCGCCATCGGCTTCGCGCACATGACGTACAGTGAGGCTGGCGAGGAGGTAATCTACCCGTCGCCGGGGTATCCACTCTTCGAGTCCTTCGTCGCGTACTTCCGATGTAGCCCGGTCCCGGTCGTGCTCAGGGAAGAAGACGGCTTCGGCCTCTCGCGCGCGGCGCTCGAACCGCTGCTGAGTGAGAAGACCGGCCTGATCTTCCTGAACTTCCCATCCAATCCGACGGGTGGTGTCGCGACGCGGACACAACTCGCGGAGCTCTCGGAGGTCATACTCGAAAAGACTGGCCCGGACGTGCGCGTCTTCTCGGACGAATCGTACGAAGCGATCACTTTCGACGGGGACGAGCACGTGTCGATTGCATCGATGCCGGGCATGGAGGCTCGTACCATCATCGCTTCCGGGTGCTCCAAGACGTATGCATGGACAGGAGGCCGGGTGGGCTGGGCGGTATACCCGACCGCGGAAGAGGCCCAGGTCCACCGCAAGCTGGCGATCAACTTCTTCGCGTCGATCCCGCCGTACAACCAATGGGGCGCGATCGAGGCGCTGCAATCTCCGGAGAGCGCCCCTGCGATCCAAGAGATGGTCGATGCGTTCCAGCGCCGTCGCGACCTCGTGGTCGCTGCTCTGAACGACATCGACGGAATCAGCTGCCAGAATCCGAAGGGCGCCTTCTACGCCTTCCCCAACGTGGGCGGGGCATTGGAGCGCATCGGGGTACTGGACGCATACGACCGACTGCCGGAGCACATTCGCACGGACTCGAGCCCTGCGACCCTTTTCCAGCTCTTCCTCCTGCACCGCTACCAGGTCGCCACCATGGACCGGCGCTCGTTCAACGCATTGGGCAGCGAGGGTCAGCACTTCCTCCGGATCTCGACGGCGAACGCGGACGACGATCTCGCGGAGGCCGTGCGGCGAATGGCTGATGCGGCCCACGACGCGCAAGGCTTCGAGAGCTTTATTCAAGCGGGCATACAACTGACCCTGTAGATCGAGAGAACATGACCCCAGAAGTCGCCACGGGGCCCACGGTGGCCAGCGTGACCACGATCGGCTCGCAGCAGCAGACCCTTCACGACGTCGAACTGCCGGCCTACGGCCGCGAGTATTTCGACGACGTGGCGTTCATGACGTCGATGGTGCTCACGCTGCTCGGCAACTACCGGGGCTCAGGCCACTTCGGTGGCCCGCTGGCCTACACGCCGTACAACGTGGCGCTGCACCTCGGGGGCGCCGACGCCGGCGGGCTCTCCTACGACATCCGGGCGCCCAAGCACCCCTTCAGCGACAAGTTCATGCTGGCGGGCGGACACTGCATCCCGACGTGCTACGCGCTGTGGATGATCCTGTACGAGGCGATGGCTCGGCGGCACGCCGACACCGGGGACGACCGGTACGCCTGCGACCCCGACATCGCGATTCTGGCCGTCGACGCCTTGGGATTTCGGCGCAACGCAGCGGCCATGGCCACGCTGCTCGAGCACAACGGCCTCACCGACCACCCGCTGTTCCAGCAGGCAAAGCTGCGCGGTATCCGGCCCTTGATGGGGCACGCCGAGAGTACCGACGTGACCAACGACGTGAACGGAGGTCCGTCGGGTATCGGGATCGCCACCGCGGCGGGCAAGGCGACGTTCTGGGACTTCGTCGGCGCACCGGCCAGCATGAAGATCATGGCCTTCGAGGGCGAGTTCGCCATGACCGAAGGACATGCCCAGGAGCTCAAGACCGCAGCGCTTTCCCAGCAGGTCGGCAAACGCCTCCGCATTCTGCTCAGTGAGAACAACGCGGGCATCGACGACTCGCTCGTAGGCGGCGTGATCAAGCCCGAGTACGAGGGCTACGACATCGCGCAGCAGTGGAGCTCCTATGGCTGGAACGTCCTGCGCGTACAGAACGGCAACGACTTCGACGACATCTTCGGCGCGCTGAAGCTGATGGAGGAGTGGCCGGAAGAAGACCGCCGGCCGATGATCCTGATCGGTCCCACGGTGAAGGGGTGGTGGCCTAGTGCGGAGAACGGGGAGCTCACGGGCGTCGGCGAGCAAATCGTCGGCTTCCCGAGCCATCCGTACGGCTTCGGTATCAACGCACCGTACTTCGTGGCGCTCGCCGAGTCCTTCGAGCGACGCTACGGCGTGGAATTCGAGGGGATCCGTGACGGTGCTCCGGCCTCCGAGGCCGACCGGCTCATCCAGTTCAAGACCAACATCGATGTGGCCCTGTCGGTCCTGGACAAGAAGCCCGAGCTCGGTGACTGGGTCGCCGATCGACTGCTGGAAATCGCGGAGGGCCTGGACCGCCGGCTCCCGGTAGACATCGATACCAAAGTCGATCCCTTTCTCGACGAACGACTGACACCCGCGGGCATGCCCACGGAGCCAGTGGAGGTCACGGCCACCGACGCGCACTCCGGTGAGTCGGTATCGAGTACGATAAGCCTCATACTGCCGGCGGGTGAAAAGAAAGGAGCGCGTCGCGCGATCAGTGAAGTGGGTATGTGGCTCAACTACGTCACCGGCGGCCGCTTCCTCACGATGGCCGCCGACCTCTCCAACTCGATCAACGTGGAGAAGTCCCACTTCTTCGGGCACTACGATCCGGTGCACAACCGGGGCGGCACGCGTCTGAAAGCGCCCATCCAGGAAGCCGTCAACGCCTCCACGATCATCGGGCTGGTGAGCCAGACGACATCGAGCGACCCGTCGGTCCACTCGGGGGTCTGGGGCCTCTCGGGCACCTACGGTGCGTTCACGCCACTCATGTATACGCCAACGCGCGTATTCAGCCAGCAGAACCAGGACAGCCCCTTTCGGCTGGGCGTGATCACCATCCTGGCGGGTCACTCGGGGCCCGAAACCGCGGCCGATGCACGTACCCACTTCGGAATCTTCGCGCCGCAGGTTTGGACGCTTTTTCCCCGCGGACACATCATCAACCTGTACTTCTGGGACTACAACGACGTCGCGCCCGGCTACTTCGCGGCGGTCGCGAAGGCGGCACGCACCCAGGAGGTCGGCATCATCACGATCCATGTGGCTCGGCCCGACTCGCCCGTCGCCGACCGCACGAAGTTCGCCGACACCGACGTCAAGGCAGCCGCCAAGGGCATCTACCTGATTCGGGACTACGATCCGGACCTGCCACGCATGGGGACCGTCTGGACGCAGGGCTCTAGCTCGACGGTGAACCTGGTGAGCGTGCTCGATCGGCTGAACGCCGAGGGCATCAACGTGCGGGTCGCGGCGGTGATCAGTCCGGAACTCTTCTCGCATCAGCCAGCGAGCTACCAGGACCACGTCTACCCGGGCGCTTCGCGGTACGACAGCATGGTCGTGAGCACAATGACCAAGCGCGTCCCTCCCCTGCCCGATCTGGGACCGCTCACGGAGGAGTATTCGCTCTATGCGGACCAGGACGATCGCTGGCTGTCCGGAGGGACCGAGGACGACGTGATCACGGAGGCGGGCCTCGATCCGGAGTCGATCTTCGAGGCCGTGGTACGATTCGCCCGCGAACGAGATAGCCGGCTCGAGCGACAACGTCAGGCGCTCGCCGGGCTGTAACGGACCGCTCGAGCGAACTGTGCACAGAGCAGCGGCGACGGACCCTTGGGACCGCCGAACGTTCTTGCGACGCTTGGGCGCCGCAGGGATCGGTGCCCCGGTCATCGCGCTTCTTGCGTGCAGCGACCGGTCCCCGCCGGAGGACGAGGCGTCGATCGCGAGCGCCGGGCGCACGGTCGCGGATCCGATCCTCCGCTCCTACGCCGGAGACGCCACGCGCATCGTGGCGCCGATCTCCGAGCCGCCCATCGCATACGTCTCCCAGGGTCTACGACTGGTCTTCATCGACCGAGAGTACCGCGACCTGCTGGTCGGCATCCTGAGCGCGCACATCTCGGTGAGTACGGGTCATTGGCGCATCCCGCAGCCAGGGGACCCCCTGGAGGAGCCGCTCATCCCAGGCGTGCCGCTGCGCGAGTTCGAACCGGTCGGGATCGGTGACCTGGACCTGGAGATGGAGCCGAGCGAGGGGGATTTTCGGATCCGGCGCGGAGCCAGCAACAGGATCACGCTCGATTTTTCGTGTGTGCCTATGGAAGATCAGCGGTATTCCTGCAGCGGCGGGCCATGGACGCTCGATCAGTGTGACGGGTCGCTCGACGGGACCTGCCGAGAGGACTTCGTGGAGGTAGGCTTTGGCACGAAGCACGCCGGAGAGGATTGCGCGAACGAAGGCGCCTCTGCTCGGTTCCTGATGTGGGTGTGTCCCGACTCCTAGGCGTTCGCCCCGGCATCACGACCTAGGCGGGCCTTGGCAGTACGCTAAACCCCAAACCCGCTACGTACTCATACGTATACGTCTCTAAATCGTCATGGGGCAGCTTCCGTTCGACTCTAGCGGAAGAGACGTCATGAACATGCTGTCGTACCAGAGAATTCAGCGAGCCGTCGCACTGCCGGCGCTCGTCTTGATAGGAAGCCTCAATTTCACCGCCTGCGCCACCGCCAGAATGTCGATGCGGTACGGCGAACTCAACACTCAGACAGAAATGAGCGAATCGGTGTTTCTCGATCTCCGATCCGAGTTGCCGCCGACGGTATATCTGTCGGAAAATTCCACAGCAGGCCGTGACGTGACCGTGTGGCCGGCGCTCGACTGGTATCTGACAAAGTCGGGTTATTCGTTGGTCGAGTCCCCCAACGAGGCCACCTACGTGCTGCAGATCAACCACCTGCGCACCGCGAAGGTTGAACTGAGCGGTGACGAGACCGTGGCTGATGCCCTGAACGCGTCCTTGATGGCCGGAGCCGGATCAGCACTGGCCGCCGAGGTTCTTGGGGCCGGCAAGGCGGCCGGCGAGATCGGCCTCGTGGTGGGGATCGTGGCTTTCATAGTCGACGCCAAGACCAAGCACATGGCTCATACGTTGACCACGGATGTGCTCGTCACCGAGACCGTGCCGGGCGGTGAGGGTGGAAACGAGCTCAGATACCACGCCACACAAATCACGAGCGGGGCATCCAAGGTCAACCTCGAATGGCACGAATCGATGCCCACGATGGTCCGGGCTTGAGTGCCTCGTTGTCCGGGCTATTGCCCAAGAGGCCTAGCCCAGAGTTGCCCGGTGGCTAGGCAGCTCGAGGACTGGCGGTGCGGCGCATCACGATCTGGGCCTGGAAGCCATCCCTTCGATCGCTGGCCGTCCATCCGCATTCGCCACGTTCCAGCTCGTCTGATGCACCAGCCTCACGATGCGCGTCATCTTCTCGTACTCGACGCGCTCAGGAGTATCGTTCGCCGTGTGGTAATCCGGGTGCAGCCCGTTGTGGAACCACACCGCCGGCACGTCGTTCTGCAAGAACGGCCAGTGGTCCGACCGGCGCAGCAGATTCGACTCGTTGTTGTCGTAGCGCATGCGCAGCGTGAGGTCGAAGCGGTTGGCCGCCACCACGCTCGCGGCCAATTCCGGCGTGCGGCTGTACCCGAGGATGTTGGTCGCGTTGGAGTTGGACTCGGCACTCTGCACTGCGAGACCACGAAAGCGCCC
>Ga0209445_1000151_pt1 | contig 37674 bp, 30 predicted proteins | sample MarorgKNORR_S2LV_4_FD_188223 | JGI IMG/M metagenome (GOLD analysis project Ga0209445, IMG submission 188223) | Marine microbial communities from the Southern Atlantic Ocean, analyzing organic carbon cycling - NADW_A/KNORR_S2/LV (SPAdes) (version 2) | ecosystem: Environmental > Aquatic > Marine >... | reverse complement strand
ACCTTGTTGATCAAGAAGAGATTTATACTTAAATCTTTTTTCATCTCTTGTAATAAAATCTAAGAAAATGTTGAGATCAAGGGTGTCATTAGTAATAGTTTCTTTTATGATATAATCACGCGTTCCATACTTATATTTTTCATGAGGTAATGAGGATGGTATTGGATCACTATCATAGGCTTTTCTTCTCATTTGATCTATATACCAGTCAGTGCTGAGTAAACTTGTATTTACCACCCTAACATCAGTCCTAATTCCTTCTATTTCTTGAGCATACCAGAGCGGAAAAGTATCATTGTCCCCTATAGTGAACAGTATAGCATTTGGAGCACATGATTCCAAGTAATTTATAGCCATAGCATGAGCAGTATATCTTCCAGATCTATCATGATCATCCCAGTTATTTGATGCTAAAATCCCAGGCACTAGAGCTAAACAAAAAATAGAAACTGGAATTGACAATAATTTAAATTTAATTTTAGATTGTAAATATTCCCATATCGCGTAGCAGCCAAAACCTATCCACATAGCAAAAACGTAAAAAGAGCCTACTACAGAATAGTCTCTTTCCCTTGGTTCAAATATTCTAACATTTGTGTATATTTGAATAGCCAATCCAGTAAATAGAAAGAATACTAACATTACCCAAAACAGTTCTTTATTTCTATAATAAAGGAAGCTTAATCCAATTAGGCCTAATAAAAGCGGAAGAAAATAGTAAGTATTACGCGCCTTATTATTTAGGACATCACTTGGCAGATTTTGTTGACTAACTCCTAAATGCATTTCATCAATAAAATTAATTCCACTAATCCAGTTTCCATGCATATTAAATTTTCCCTGCATGTCATCTTGCCTACCTGTAAAATTCCACATAAAATATCTCCAGTACATATATCCAATTTGAAAATCAAATAAATAGTACAGATTACTTAGTATAGAAGGTTTTTCAATATCTAGGAATTGGCCATGCTGCTTTAGAAATTTATTAAATGTCTCATAATCTACTTGGTCAGCCTGGACCTTTACTTTAAAATCGTTAACTATTTCAGTAATAGAATTCTCAGATATATATTTTGGTTTGACTTTAAAATTTAAAAACCCTGAATATAACATATAATTCTCTGCATGCTCTGGGCTCCACATTCTTGGCAGAATAGATGCATGTTTTGAATTATAATTTTGTGTAGCATTTTTATAATCATTAACTATAACATACTTCCCATTTTCTTTATCTTTTTCATACTTTGGCTTGTCATCAGTATATGGGGTTTTTTCATCAAGGCCTGAATATTGATCAGTAAATAACGGCCCATAAAAAAGATAAGTTTTTGGATATTGTTCTAGATTATAATAGGCTAAAAGCTCCCTTACATTAGAGGGGTTATTTTCATTTACAACAACTTTTGAATTAGCCCTAATAGGCAGCATTATCCATGTTGAAAATCCTAAGAAAATAAAAAGAATACATAAGACAATAGTATTGCCGGTAACAAGATTTCTTTTTGAAGTATATGAAATAGAAAAATAAAAAGCACAGGCAATTACAAGAAATGAAGCTATTGTCCCAGAATTAAATGGCAGACCTATATCATTGACAAAAAATAATTCCATATAACTAAAGAACTTAAGAGTTGAGGGAAGCAATAATTTAAAGACTCCCATTAGAAGTGCAACACCAGCTACGTTAGCTAAAAGAAAATTTTTAATAGTAATAGATTTATAATTTTTAAAGAAATAAATTAGTGCAATAGCAGGAATAGTTAATAGACCTATAAAGTGGACACCAAATGATAATCCAATTATAAAGCTAATTAGGACCAGCCATTTATTGCCTCTTGGTTTATCCATGTCTTGTTCCCACCTAAGAGCTAGGTAGAATAAAACAGCCATAATTAAAGTGGCCATTGCATAAACTTCAGCTTCAACTGCATTAAACCAAAAAGAATCTGTAAAGGTAAAAGCCAAGCTTCCTGTTAAAGCTCCTCCAAGAATTGCAATTGATCTGTCTTTAGAATGAGCTATTTTATTAGAAATTTTTGATAATAACATAGTGATAGACCAGAACATAAATGCTATGGTCAATGCACTTGCAAATCCACTCATTAAATTTATTGTAAATCCTACTTGCTCACTACTTAGTGCAAAAATTGTAAAAACAGCTCCTAACATCTGAAAAAGAGGAGCTCCTGGGGGATGTCCAACCTGAAGCTTTGCTGAAGTTGTGATATATTCACCTGTGTCCCAAAAGCTAACAGTAGGCTCGGTAGTTAGATAATACACTATGAATGCAATTAAAAAACACGACCATCCAAGGATTAGGGTCCATTTTTTAAAACTTTTTTCATCCATTTTAGGGATTTGAGCCAAATTTATGAATAAATTCGCCTAATACTATTTAAAAAATTAAGTTAATTCTTTAAATAGTGTTGTTCAAATAAAAGATTGTTATAAATTTGCTTCCTCATTATTGGCCTATGGTGTAACTGGTAACACGTCTGGTTTTGGTCCAGAAGAGTCTAGGTTCGAGCCCTAGTAGGCCAACTAATTAAAAAAATTGTACTTCAAATTTATATTAAAAAAACATCTTAAAAAGTATCTCAATAAAATAGGTGTTTATACTTGGGATAAGCGATTGATATTGCCAAGGATGACTTTTAAAGAGTACACATTTTTTAAATACTATTTGTCAAAACATTCAAGCTCACTTTATTTAGAAAGTGGTTCTGGAGGAAGCACTATAATTGCTAGTAAGATATTTAACACCATATATTCCTATGAAACAGATTATCGTTATACCAATTACATTAATACATTACTTGAAGAGCCCTTAGTTAGGCATATCTCTGTTGGAGAAACCAGAAAATTTGGATATCCTGAAAATGAATATCAACAAAATGCAAAAAAAATCAGTGAAGTCTTTAAACCTCATTTGTCTTTGATAAAACATCCTTATTCCATAATTTTCTTAGATGGAAGATGTCGGGTTTTGACTGCTGTAAAACTTTATGATCAAATCTCAGAAATGGACTATCTAATGGTTCATGATTTTAACAGGCCTCACTATAAGAAAATTCTTGAAATGTATAATCTTATTCAAAAAGTCGATAAACTAGCGATTTTGCGAAAGAAAAAAATATCTAAAAATAAAATTGAGAATATTAAAAAAAAGTTCAGCTTTGACTTTAGGTAATCAAAGATTGTGTATCTCTTGTATTGATTATATTTCCAAAGAAATTTATGTAATAACCCACAATAATTACCATATATCCAACAACATTAAACCACCCACTACCCATCCATATTATTAAGGTACCTATCAGAACCACTAAAGTACCAGTCCTTGAGATTTTGTAATAACTAAAACTGGAAATGAGTAAACCTAAATTAAATAACCACCCGTTAAAGGTCATAAAAGGCCCCCATATTGCCGGAGTATTAATTAGATGAGTTGCAACTTCATTTTTTAATTCAGGCAATTTTATACTCCAAAAAATAAAATCAATAACACACATACCAATCATAAGACCAATTCCAAGAATTAATATAGGGGTACCAACAAGATTAAATTTAGTTTTTGGGAAATTCCCAATTTGGGGAATAAGCAACAATACACCAATCAACATACACCAATGTGCAAAATCAATTGGTTCTTGGGAATGCAGTGCATCGATATCATTAAAGAAAATGAAAATTAAAAACTGACCGACTGTATAAAGAAACAACCCAATAAGAAAATAAAATTCATGTAGTTTTAAATTAGTTAGTAATAATAGGTTTTTCATAATGCAAAACTACGAAATAGATTTTCTAAAATGTTCGAAATAAGGACCGTTAGGTCAACTAATCAGATTACAACTATTAATTATATTTGATAGATTTCAAAATAATGTTGTATATTTGCTGCCACTGATTAATGGAAAAAATTGAGAGGGGACTAAAAGTCCCCTCTTTTTATAGAAAAATGTTAAGAAATATTATAGAAAAAGAATTAGCAAACTGTTTAAAAAATAGAGAGGATCTGTTTTTAATAGATTTAGATATAGCTCTTGATAATTCCATCAAAATTATAATTGATGGAGATAAGGGCGTATCAGTTGATGATTGTATGTATGTTAGTAGATTTATTGAACAGAGCATTGACAGAGATAAGCATGATTTTTCTCTAGAGGTAAGTTCTTCTGGAGCACTAACACCTTTTTCTAGTATTAGACAGTATATAAAAAATATTGGAAAAACATTATTTGTTAGAACTACAAATGATACAGAATATGAGGCCAAATTAATTGATGCTGATTCAAATCAAATTAGTCTATTTTGGAAGCAAAGAGAAAAGAAACTAATTGGAAAAGGAAAAATAACTGTTGAAAAAAAAATAGACTTATTATATAAAGACATTGTTGAAGCAAAGATTAAAATAAAACTTTAATTAAATAAATTATGGAGAATATAACATTGATAGAATCTTTTTCGGAATTTAAAGATGACAAATTAATTGATAGATCTACTTTAATGGCAATTTTAGAGGATGTTTTTAGAGCTACTTTAAAAAGAAAATATGGAGAAGATGATAATTTTGATATTATTATTAATCCAGATAAAGGAGACCTTGAGATTTGGAGAAATAGAATTGTTGTAGAAGATGATAAATTAGAGGATGAAAATTGCGAAATATCCTTAACTGAAGCAAAGAAAATTGAACCAGACTTCGAAGTAGGAGAAGATGTTTCTGAAGAGGTTAAGTTAGCTGATTTAGGAAGAAGAGTAATTTTAGCTTTAAGGCAAAATCTAACAGCTAAAATTCATGAACATGATAGCACTAATGTATATAAGAAATTTAAAGAATTAGAAGGAGAAATTTATAGTGCAGAAGTTCATCACATTAGACATAAAGCAATTATATTATTGGATGATTATGGTAATGAAATAATTATGCCAAAGGATAAGCAAATTCCTTCAGATTTCTTTAGAAAAGGTGATAATATTAGAGGAGTTATTGAGAGTGTAGAACTTATTGGCGCTAAACCTTCAATAATCATGTCAAGAACATCTTCATTATTTTTAGAAAAATTGTTTGAGCAGGAAATCCCAGAAATTTTTGATGGCTTAATCACGATAAAAAAGGTTGTTAGAATTCCTGGTGAAAAAGCTAAAGTAGCTGTAGATTCATATGATGATCGAGTTGACCCTGTAGGAGCTTGTGTTGGCATGAAAGGTTCAAGAATTCATGGGATAGTAAGAGAATTAGGAAATGAAAATATAGACGTCATTAATTACACAAATAACTTACAATTATTTATTTCCAGATCTTTAAACCCCGCCAAAATTACTTCTATGAAGATTGACGAAGAGAATAAAAGGGTTGAGGTTATTCTTAATCCAGAAGAAGTAAGTAAAGCAATTGGAAGAGGGGGCCATAATATTAGGTTAGCTGGTAAGATCACTGGATATGAAATTGATGTATTTAGGGATGGAGTTGATGAAGATGTGGAATTGACTGAATTTTCTGATGAAATAGAATCATGGATTATTGAAGAATTAGCTAAGGCTGGACTTGATACTGCAAAAAGTGTTTTAGAACAGGATGCTGCGGATTTAGTTAAGAGAACAGATTTGGAAGAGGAAACAATTAATGATGTTATAAAAATTCTTAAGGAAGAATTTAAAAATTAATAATTTTATATAAAGGATATTTATGCCTGCTATTAGATTAAATAAAGCATTAAGAGAATTAAACATCTCGATTGATCGAGCGATAGATTTCTTAGAATCAAAGGGTCATGAAATAGAAAAAAGACCTACAAGTAAGATTAGTGAAGAAGTCTATGCATTACTGTGTAGTGAATTTCAAACTGATGCTAGTCACAAGGTTGCTTCTAAGGAAGCTGCAAAGGCACAAATTAAGGAGAAGGAAGAATTGAGATTAAAAAAAGAAGAAGAGTTAGATGCAATAAATAAACAAAAGAAAGACGAAGTAATTACTGCAGCATCTAAAGTAACAAAATTCAAAAAACTTGGAAAGATAGACTTAGACCCGAAACCAAAAAAGGGTAAACCTATTGATGATGATAAATCTAAATTAGAAGAAAAAGTAGAAGTAAAAAAAGAATCTAAAAAGAAGGAACACAAAGAAGAAATAAAATCAGATTCTGATCAAAATCTAGCAGACAATTATAAAAAATTATCAGGATTAAAATCTACAGGAGAAACAATTGATTTATCTAAATTTAAAGAGGATTCATCTAAAAAAACCACAAAGGATTCATCTCAAAAAACTACAAAGGATTCATCTCAAAAAACTACAAAGGAGAAGCCAAAATCTAAGAAAAGAAGAAGAAGAATTATTACTAAACCTACTGATGTTGATCAGAAGCATAAAGGTTCAGGAAAATTTAAAAGCAGAACTAAAGCTAAAAAGGGAGCTAAAGAAGAGCCAAATGAAGAGGAAGTTCAAAAACAAATAAAGGAAACCTTAGAGAAACTTCAAGGAAAATCTGTAAAAGGAAAAGCTGCAAAATATAGGAGAGAAAAGAGAGAACAGCACAAACAAAAATCAGAGGAAGAACTTGCTGTTTTAGAGGAAGAAAGCAAAGTGATTAAGGTAACAGAATTTGTAACTGCCAGTGAAATTGCTACCATGATGAATGTGCCATCAACTGATATTATATCAGCATGTATGACATTAGGGATCATGGTTACTCTAAATCAAAGGTTAGATGCGGAAACACTTACAATAGTAGTTGAAGAATTTGGCTATAAGGTAGAATTTGTAACTGCTGAAAAAGAGGAAGTATCTAAGGAAGTGTTGGATGATCCAAAGGATTTAAAACCAAGGGCTCCTATTATTACTGTGATGGGACATGTTGACCATGGAAAGACCTCATTATTGGATTATATAAGAAAAGAAAACGTAATAGCTGGAGAGTCTGGAGGGATTACTCAACATATTGGAGCTTATAGTGTAGAGCTTAATGATACTCAAAAAATTACTTTTTTAGATACTCCGGGACATGAAGCATTTACTGCAATGAGGGCTAGGGGGGCAAAATTAACAGACTTATCTATAATAGTAGTTGCTGCAGATGACGATATAATGCCTCAAACTAAGGAAGCTATATCACATTCCCAGGCAGCTTCTGTTCCTATTGTTTTTGCAATAAATAAAATTGACAAACCTGATGCTAATCCAGATAAGATAAAAGAGGGCTTATCAAAGATGAATCTTTTGGTAGAAGATTGGGGAGGAAAAATTCAGTCTCACGATATATCTGCTAAAACGGGAGATGGTGTTAATGAGTTGCTAGAAAAAGTACTTCTTGAAGCAGAGCTTTTAGAGCTCAAAGCTAATCCAGACAGAAGTGCATCTGGAACTGTTGTTGAGGCATTTTTAGATAAGGGAAGAGGCTATGTTTCAACAATTTTAGTTCAAACAGGAACATTAAAAATTGGAGATTTTGTTTTAGCTGGAAAAAATACTGGGAAAGTGAAAGCTATGTTTGATGAAAGAGGGAAGACCCTTAAAAATGCTGGACCATCAACACCAGTTTCAATACTTGGTTTAGATGGTGCTGCTCAAGCAGGAGATAATTTTTCAGTTTATAATGATGAAAGAGAGGCTAAGCAAATTGCTACAAAAAGAAATCAACTACAAAGAGAACAAAGTGTTAGAACACAAAGACACATTACTTTAGATGAAATTGGAAGAAGAATTGCTTTAGGAGAATTTAAAGAACTAAATTTAATTCTTAAGGGTGATGTCGACGGTTCTGTAGAGGCTTTAACAGATTCTTTCCAAAAATTATCTACTGAGGAAATACAAGTTAATATTATTCATAAAGGAGTTGGAGCAATCACTGAAAGCGATGTATTACTTGCCTCAGCATCAGATGCATTAGTAATAGGATTTAATGTTAGACCTATGGGTAATGCAAGGAAAGTAGCTGATAAAGAAGAAATTGATATAAGAACTTATTCAATTATATATGATGCTATTAATGAATTGAAAGATGCAATGGAAGGAATGCTTTCCCCTGATATTAAAGAGGAAGTGACAGGCTTGTGTGAAGTTAGAGATATTTTTAAAATATCTAAACTAGGAACCATTGCTGGATGTATGGTTACAAAAGGTTCAATTCTAAGAAATTCTGATATAAGATTAATTAGAGAAGGTGTTGTAATTTTCTCTGGTTCTTTATCATCATTAAAACGATTCAAGGATGATGTAAAAGAGGTAAAGAAAGGCTATGATTGCGGGCTGCAGATTAATGATTTCAAAGATATAAAAGTAGGTGACGAAATTGAAGGGTTTATTAATGTTGAGGTTAAAAAGAAATTATAAATTAAACTAATTTTCTTTTATTTCTTACTCTATAACAGGTTTCATTACTGGTCTAAATATAAATGCATCTGAAAAATATTTTCTAATTTCTAACAATTTTCTGTCTGCCTCTAGTTGATTTATATAGTGTCCAACCCATACTTTATAGTTAGGCGTTTCATAGACTATATCAACTATTGAATCAATTTCATGTCTTTCAAATTTTTCTTTAATGGTCTGAGCATCTTCACGATTACCATTATAAATTTGTATTCTAAGCATTAAAATATTTTTATTTATTTCTTTTTTTATTTCTATAACTTTTTCAATATCAATACTTTGTATTATTTCTACATTCCCATTTTGAGCATAGGCATTAAAGCAGCTAAATAAAACAACTCCTAATATTTGAAATGTAAAAATTAGATTTTTCATCTTCTATGTTTAATAATAAGCAAATTTAATAGATTATAATTTATTCTATTGGGTTTTTATTTAGAATGGTTATAAATTGCTATTTTGTGTAAATTATAGATAATTTATGATTAAAATAACTATTTTTGGTGTTACTTTTGTGCTTTGTTTTTTTAAACGATTTTTGAAAGAATTTAAATTAATTGTTACTACTAATAAAAACTCTATACAATATTTACATATATTATATTAATGTATAGAGTTATTTTTTAAATGAAATAGGATGCCTAATTTTTATTTTAAATTTTTTTTAATCCATTTACTTTTCCCTTTTTTTTTAATTTTTCCACTTACCAATTCGTTTGCGCAAGATATTGATATAACAGCTGGTAAATCTTTATTTAATGCTAATTGTGCAGCATGTCACAAGCTTGATAAAAAAATGACTGGACCTGCACTTCGACATGCAGAGAATAGATTATTAAATGACGAAGGATTAGATAAGCAATGGCTATATGCATGGATTAGAAATAGTTCAGCAGTTATAAAATCTGGTGATTCTTATGCAAACAAAATTTATGCTGAATACAATCGATCAGCAATGACTGCTTACCCCCAATTATCAGATATTGATATTGAAAATATTCTAGCTTATACCGCTCAAGAAAAGCCAATTCCAATTGCTACTGCAGTTGTCTCAACTGTAGCAGCTTCGTCAAATGATTTAGGATTATCTAATGAGATAATTTTAGGAATATTTTCCTTGCTGTTCTTCTTATTAGCAATAGCGCTCTTGTTAGTTAGCAATACCCTAAGAAGTTTTGCTAGACTAAATGACGTTAAGCTAATTGAAAAAGAAAAATCAAAACCTATATGGAAAGCCTTTGTTGACAATCAATTTCTAATGCTTTGTTCTGCAATATTGTTCTTACTTGTTAGTGCATATGGGTTTTATGGTTGGACAATGCAATTAGGAACAAACCAAGGCTATATGCCTGTTCAACCAATACATTACTCGCATAAAATACATGCTGGTGACAATCAAATTGATTGTAATTATTGCCATTCTTCTGCAAGAGTGAGTAAGCATTCTGGGATACCATCTCTAAATGTTTGTATGAATTGTCATAAGACTATATATGAATATAGTGGAGAAACTACTGAGGAGTATTCAAAAACATTTTATGATGGTGAAATACAAAAACTTTATAAGGCTGTAGGCTGGGATGATGAAACACAGGAATATACGGGGGAAACATCTCCAGTAAAATGGGTAAGGATACATAATCTGCCTGATTTTGCATATTTTAATCATTCGCAACACGTTTCAGTGGCAGGTATTGAATGTCAAACATGTCATGGGCCAGTTGAAGAAATGGAAATTATGTATCAGTCTTCTCCATTAACAATGGGGTGGTGTATAAATTGTCATAGAGAGACTAATGTAAAGGTAAAAGACAATGAGTATTATGCTAAAATTCATAAAGAATTATCAAAAAAATATGGAGTTGAGCAATTGACTGTTGCCCAAATGGGGGGACTGGAATGTGGAAAATGTCATTATTAATGTATAGATTATAATATGTCTAATAAGAAAAAATATTGGAAAAATTTATCAGACTTAAGTTCTGAAAAAGTCACTGGCATTGATGATATTAAACAGAGAGAATTTGTTGAAGAAATACCAGTTGATGAATTTTTAGGAGACAAAGAAAATTTGTCAAATAGTTCAACATCAAGAAGAGATTTTTTAAAGTACTTAGGATTTAGTACTGCTGCTGCAACACTTGCTGCTTGTGAGGGCCCTGTTGTTAAATCAATTCCATATGTTATACAGCCAAATGAAATAGTCCCAGGACTAGCTAATTTCTATGCAACTACAATATCAAATGGATATGACTTTGCAAACATATTAGTTAAGAATAGAGAAGGTAGGCCTATAAAAATTGAACACAATAAGCTAGCGCCATCCTCATCTGCTGCAAATGCAAGAGTTCATGCATCAATTTTAGATTTATATGACAGTGGAAGACTAGCTCAACCAATGAAAAATGGTCTTCCAACTTCATGGGTTGAATTTGATTTTGAAACCAAAAGAAAATTAAAAGAGATTAATGATTCATCAAAACCAATTGTATTATTAACTCAAACATTTGCAAGTCCATCGACAAGCAAATTAATTGATGAATTTAAGAAGAAATACAGCAATGTTAACCATATTATATATGATACTATTTCTGAATCTGCAGCTTTAGATGCATTTGAACAAAGGTATGGTCAAAGAGGACTAGCTAATTATGATTTTTCAATGGCGAATTTAATTGTCTCTATTGGAGCAGATTTTATTGGTGATTGGCAAGGAGGAGGATTTGAATCTGGATATACAACAAAGAGAATTCCTAAAAAAGGAAAAATGTCTAGACATATTCAGTTTGAATCAAATATGACATTAAGTGGTGCAAACTCAGACACTAGAATTTCTGTAAAACCTTCAGAACAAAAATTAATCTTGCTCTCTATATATTCTAAGTTATTTTCAATTAATAATAATATTAATCTCTCAGATAAGTTACAAAAAACAGTAGATTCTACTGTTAGTGAAATACTAAACAGTAAAAGTAAGGCTGTATTAATTTCGGGAATTAATGATGTTGATTATCAGTCCTTAGTCCTTCAGATAAATGAAAAAATAAAAAGCAAAGCATTTAATCCAAATGAAACAATAAAATCTCGTATGGGTGATGCTAATAAAGTTAAAAAATTAGTTCAGCAAATGAAGAATGGAGAAGTTGGTGCATTGATTATGGCTGGAGTAAATCCAGTATATTCGCTACCTAATTCTCAGGAATTTATTGAAGGGTTAGAGAAGGTAGATGTTTCTATTTTATTTACAATGAAAAATGACGAGACGACATCACATGTAGATTATGTAGCTACATCTTCCCATTACTTAGAATCATGGGGTGATGCTGAAATTAAGAAAGGAGAATATTCATTAGTTCAGCCTGTTATAAATAAATTGTTTGACACTAGACAATTTCAAGATCAGTTATTAATCTGGTCAAATAGTAAAAAGTCTTATTATCAATATATTAAAGATAATTGGGAAAAAAATATTTTAGAAAATAGTTTTTGGAATAAGGTTCTTCATGATGGGGTATATTCTAAAAAGAAAAATAATATTACAAAAAACAAATTTTTAAGGTCAGCAGCGGAGAAAACATATTACCTGGATCTTCAAGATTTAATTGATAAAACACCATCAAATAAAAATTTATATGAATTGACGTTATATCCTAAGATTGGTATGGGGGATGGACAACAGGCTAATAACCCTTGGTTACAAGAATTCCCGGATCCTTTAACAAGAGCAACTTGGGATAATTATTTGACAATTTCAGAATTTGATGCAAAAAAACTTAATTTATATTTAGAACCTAGCACTTTCTTTAAAGAATCTAGGAATGATGCAAATGGCGGATTAAACGGAAAATATGCTATTATAAGTTTGAATGGTAATTCAATTAAGGTTCCTGTAATTATTCAGCCGGGTCAGGCTAGAGGAACTGTAGGTTTGTCATTTGGTTATGGAAGATCTAGGGGAGTTAAGGATGAAATGAAAACTGGGGTTAATGCCTATAGATTATACAAGAATTTTAATACTGTTCAGGAAGTTTCAATTAAACTAACTGATGGTAAGCATGAGTTTGCTTGTATTCAATTGCATAATACTTTGATGGGTAGAGGGGAGATAGTTAAGGAAACTAGTCTAGAAGTATTTAATACCAAGGATCCAAAATATTGGAATGCTGAAGCTGTAGTTTCTTTAAATCATATTGAGACTCCTGTTTCTTCTCCAAAGGTTGATTTGTGGGATGAGTTTGATAGATCTATTGGCCATCATTTTAACTTATCTATTGATCTTAATGCTTGTACTGGATGTGGAGCATGCGTGATTGCATGTAATGCAGAAAATAATGTACCAGTCGTTGGTAAAAGAGAAGTTAGGAGAAGTAGAGATATGCATTGGCTAAGAATTGATAGATATTATTCTTCTGAGGATACTTTTCATCAGGACGATGAAAAGAAAGATAATATTAGTGGAATACAAAGTTCATTAAAGTCATTTGGTGAACTTGAAAACCCTTCTGAAAACCCACAAGTAGCATTTCAACCAATAATGTGTCAGCACTGTAATCATGCTCCATGTGAAACTGTATGTCCAGTTGCAGCAACTAGTCATGGAAGACAAGGTCAAAATCAGATGGCTTATAATAGATGTGTAGGAACAAGGTATTGTGCAAATAACTGTCCATATAAGGTTAGAAGATTTAACTGGTTTTTATATACCCAGAATGATGAATTTGATTATCATATGAATGATGATCTTGGGCGAATGGTATTAAACCCTGATGTTACAGTAAGATCAAGAGGTGTGATGGAAAAATGTTCATTCTGTATTCAGAAGACTCAAGCCGTTATATTAAAAGCAAAATTAGAAGGAAGACCGGTAGCTCAAGGTGAATTCAATAGTGCCTGTGCTTCAGCGTGTTCTACTGGAGCTATGAGGTTTGGAGACATAAATGAAAAAGACAGTGAAATATATAAATTAAAAAATGATAAAAGAGCCTATCATTTGTTAGATGCAGTAGGAACAAAACCAAATGTAGTTTATCAAGTAAAAATAAGAAACGATAAAAAAGTATAATTATTAATAAAGAAAAGTATGGGGTCTCATTATGAAGCACCAATTAGGAAGCCATTAGTAATAGGAGAAAAATCTTATCATGATATTTCTGTTGATATAGCTAGGCCTATTGAGGGTAGAGCAAATAAGCAATGGTGGATTGTTTTTTCTATAGCTCTTGCTATGTTTTTGTGGGGGGCAGGATGTATTATTTATACTATATCAACAGGAATAGGAGTTTGGGGATTAAACAAGACTGTTGGATGGGCATGGGATATTACAAATTTCGTTTGGTGGATAGGAATAGGACATGCTGGAACTTTGATTTCAGCAGTTTTATTATTGTTCCGTCAAAAGTGGAGAATGGGAATAAATAGATCAGCGGAGGCAATGACAATTTTTTCTGTCATGCAGGCAGGATTATTCCCAGTAATACATATGGGTAGACCTTGGCTTGGATATTGGATGGTTCCTATTCCAAATGCTTTTGGGTCACTTTGGGTTAACTTTAACTCTCCTTTATTATGGGATGTATTTGCAATATCCACCTATTTATCAGTATCACTAGTATTTTGGTGGACAGGTTTATTGCCAGATTTCGCGATGATTAGAGATAGGGCAGTTAAACCTTTTCAAAAGAAAATATATAGTATACTTAGTTTTGGATGGACAGGTAGAGCAAAGGACTGGCAAAGATTTGAGGAAGTATCTTTAGTATTAGCGGGATTAGCAACACCCTTAGTGTTATCTGTGCATACAATCGTGTCTTATGATTTTGCTACTTCAGTAATTCCAGGATGGCATACTACAATATTCCCGCCTTATTTTGTTGCTGGAGCAATTTTTTCTGGTTTTGCAATGGTACAAACCTTGTTAATTGTTATGAGAAAAGTTTGCAATTTTCAAGAGTATATTACAGTACAACATATAGAGCTAATGAATATTGTTATAATGATTACAGGATCTATAGTCGGAGTAGCATATATGACTGAGCTTTTTATTGCTTGGTATTCAGGAGTTGAATACGAACAATATGCATTTTTAAATAGAGCGACTGGACCATATGCTTTTGCCTATTGGACAATGATGACATGTAATGTTTTTTCTCCTCAGCTTATGTGGTTTAAGAGACTTAGAACAAGTATTATGTTCTCATTCTTTATATCAATTGTAGTAAATATTGGAATGTGGTTTGAGCGTTTTGTAATTATTGTCACTTCACTTCATAGAGACTATTTACCATCATCATGGACTATGTTCTCTCCAACTTTTGTTGATATTAGTATTTTTATGGGAACTATAGGGTTTTTCTTTGTATTATTTTTATTATATGCTAGAACATTTCCTGTAATTGCTCAGGCTGAAATTAAAACAATATTAAAAACTTCGGGTGGGAAGTATAAGAGATTAAGAGACTCTGGAAAATCATTAACTGGAACAGGTGCTGATAAAAGAACATCAGTAATAAATAAATTAAACAAATAATTAAGAAATGAAACCTGCAAAAATAGTTCGTGCTTTTTATAATGATGATGATGTTTTATTGTCTGCCGTTAAGACTATTAAGGAGAACAAATATCATATAGAAGAGGTTTATACACCATTTCACGTTCATGGTTTGGAGAAAGTATTAGGCTTGGAGCCAACGAGAATAGCCATTGCATCATTTATTTACGGATGTATTGGATTTGCTGTTTCAATTTTAATGATGAACTATATAATGATTGCAGATTGGCCACAAGACATAGGAGGAAAACCTAGTTTTAGTTACATTGAAAATATGCCATCTTTTGTTCCAATAATGTTTGAATTAACGGTGTTTTTTGCTGCTCATTTAATGGTTATAACATTCTATCTTAGAAGTAAAATGTGGCCTTTTAAGACTGCAGAAAATCCTGATCCTAGGACCACGGATGACCATTTCTTAATTGAAATATCTGTTAGTGAGGTTACAGGAAAATTAAAAAAAATATTAAAGGATTCTGGAGCAGTTGAAATTAATATAATTGATTCAAAAGAACATTAATTATTATGAAGATAGTTTACAAAATATTAATAATTATCGCATTATTTTTTAGTTCATGTAAAAATAATGAGTACCCGAATTATGAATATATGCCTAACATGTATGAATCAATTGGATATGAGACATATGCAGAGAATACTCTTTTTGAAAATAGTCAAGGAGCTTTAAATCCTGTAGAGGGGACTATCCCTAGAGGATATTCATTATATCAATATGAAGACTCAAATTCAGGATATGAATTAGCAAAAAATAATCTTCAAAACCCATTAAGAGATGATGAAATAAGCATGACTAAAGCTAAAGAATTATACGATATTTATTGTGGAGTTTGTCATGGCAATAAGGGGGACGGAAAAGGCATCTTATTTAAAAGAGAAAAAATATTAGGTATTCCAAGCTATTCGGATCAAGGAAGGGATATAACTGAGGGAAGCGTATATCATGTTATCTATTATGGAAGAAACACTATGGGGTCTCATGCGAATCAATTAAATGAAAAGGAAAGATGGCTTGTAACATCATATGTGATGAAATTAAAATCAGATTTAAAAAAATAATTGGATTATAAATATGTATAAAATTTCAAATGGTATTAAGATTTTTTCACTTACTCTAATTCTATTAGGGGGTATAGGTTGGGGCTATAGTTATATGGATTCTCATAAAACTATTGAACAGGTGAAAGAAATGTTAATGAATGAATCTTCTCACGGGTCATCACATGCAGATCAATCAGAGCATATGGAAAAAACTAATGAAGATCATCATAATGACTTGAATGAATCTTCTCAAGATGATGAGCATGCAGAGCATGTTATGCATCAGATTCATAATCGTCCTTATGCAGCCTTATATATAGCGGCTTTTTTCTTTATGATGATTTCTCTTGGAGTATTAGCTTTTTATGCAATTCAGTATGCATCACAATCAGGATGGTCTCCAGTATTATTTAGGGTCATGCAGGCCATAACATATTATTTATTACCTGGAGCTTTAATTGTGCTTGCTATAGCATTTTTTGCAGACAAACATTTATTTATTTGGATGGATCCTGATGTTGTGGCCCATGATAAATTGATACAAGCAAAAGCAGGGTGGCTAAATAAAACTGCATTTTTAATAAGAGGATTAATATTTATTGGAGGATGGAGTTTGTATAGATATTTTTCTAGAAAATTTTCTTTAGCTCAAGATCTTGCAAATGACAACAAGAATTTTAAAAAAAATTTTCAAATTTCAGCTGGATTCCTGGTCTTTTATATTTATACAGAATCAATGATGTCTTGGGATTGGATAATGAGTGTAGATCCTCACTGGTTTAGCACATTATTTGGATGGTATGTTTTTGCTAGTATGATTGTTAGCGGAATAACAACAATAGCATTGATGACAATCTATCTAAAATCTAAAGGTTATATAAAATTTGTTAATGATAGTCACCTTCATGATTTGGCAAAATACATGTTTGGGTTTAGTGTATTTTGGGCTTATCTATGGTTCTCTCAATTTATGCTAATATGGTATGCAAATATTCCTGAGGAAGTAACTTATTTTGTCACTAGAATAGAAGACTATCCTATTCCATTTTTTACTATGTTTGCACTAAATTTTATTTTTCCATTTTTAGTGTTAATGAATAGCAATTATAAAAGAATTCCTTGGTTTATAGTAATGGCTGGAATCATAATACTTATAGGACACTATATGGATGTATATAATATGATTATGCCTGCAACTGTTGGAGATAGATGGGGTTTTGGTTTGCCAGAAATTAGTGCTTTGGCATTATTTTCAGGATTGTTTATAATACTAGTTTTTTATTCACTTTCTAAGGCTCCGCTTTTAGAAAAAAGAAATCCTTTCATAAAGGAGAGTGAAAATTTTCATTATTAAAATATTATTGAACGAATGATTACACTTTTTATAACATTAATATTAGTTTTTATTTCAATTGCAATATGGCAGATGATCAAAATTTTTGATTTGACACGTGTCTTGAAAGGAGAAAAAATAGATGATTCCCAAATTGCCAACGACAAGGATAATAGAGTTAATGCAAAATTGATGTTAGGTTTTCTTGTCTTTATATATGCTATTACAATTATTTGCATTGTAAAATATGGTCATTTTCCTCTTATTACTGATGCAGCATCAGAGCATGGAATAAAGAATGACACATTAATGATAAGCACATTAGTTTTAATATTTATTGTACAGACAATTACCCAATTTGCACTGCACTATTTTGCATATAAATATAAAGGTCAAAAAGGGAATAAAGCGCTATTCTATACTGATAATCATAAACTTGAAATTATTTGGACAATAATTCCAGCAATAGTTCTTACAGGGTTTATTACTTACGGACTTTTAACATGGGCTGATGTAATGAATATATCACAGGATGATGATCCGATGGTAGTTGAATTATATGCTCAACAATTTAATTGGAAAGCAAGATATGCTGGTAATGATAATTCATTAGGGAAATCAAATGTCAGATTAATTGATATAGATCGAGCAAATATTCTTGGAATTGATGAGTCTGATCCAAATGCTAGTGATGACATAATAACTACTGAATTACACTTGCCTGTCAATAAGCCAGTGTTATTTAAAATGCGTTCACAGGATGTACTTCACTCGGCATATATGCCTCATTTTAGAGCCCAAATGAATTGTGTTCCTGGCATGATAACCCAGTTCTTATTAACGCCTAATATGACAACTGAAGAGATGAGAAATACTTCAAGTATGATAGATAAAGTTCTTACAATTAATCAGATTAGAGATGAAAAAAATAAGAAATTAATTGAAAAGGGAGAAGAACTTCTTGATCCATATGATTTTGATTATGTTCTTCTTTGTAATAAGATTTGCGGAAAATCTCATTACAATATGCAGATGAAGATAATTGTTGAATCGCAGGAAGATTTTGATAAGTGGATAAATCAACAAACTGTTTTTAAAAATTCATTAATAGCTCAGAATTAAAATTGAAGATATGTCAGAATATATAGAATTTGATAAAGATCATCACGAACATCACCCCAAAGAGACTTTTATAACAAAGTGGATTTTTAGCCAGGATCATAAGATGATTGCAAAACAATATCTTTTTACTGGAGTTATATTTATGGGTATAATAGGAATTTTGATGTCTTCATTAATTAGAATGCAATTAGCCTGGCCTGAAGAACCAAATGTAATTTTTGAATTTCTTCTAGGAAAATGGGCTCCAGAAGGCGTAATGGATGCAGATATTTATTTGGCACTAGTTACTATGCATGGAACTATAATGGTATTCTTTGTACTAACAGCTGGACTAAGTGGAACATTCAGTAATCTTTTGATCCCCCTTCAATTAGGAGCTAGGGACATGGCTACAGGATTTTTAAATATGATTGCTTATTGGCTGTTTTTTATTTCTACTGTTCTTATGGTAGCTTCAATTTTCGTTGAGGCTGGTCCAGCGGCAGCTGGATGGACAATTTATCCACCGCTTAGTGCATTAGAATTAGCACAACCAGGATCAGGATTAGGTATGACATTGTGGTTAGTATCAATGGCAGTTTTTATTGCTTCATCTCTTTTGGGATCATTAAATTACATTGTTACAATTATTAATTTAAGAACTAAGGGAATGTCTTTAACTAGAATGCCTTTAACAATATGGGCATTTTTCGTTACTGCAATTCTTGGTGTAATTTCTTTTCCAGTTTTATTATCAGCTGCATTACTGCTGATAATGGATCGTAGTTTTGGAACTTCATTTTTCCTATCAGATATTTTTATTCAAGGCGAAGTTCTGCATTATCAAGGAGGTTCACCAATTCTGTTTGAACATTTATTTTGGTTCCTTGGACATCCTGAAGTATATATTGTGTTATTACCTGCATTGGGTATTGCTTCTGAAGTCATTGCAACACATTCAAGAAAACCAATATTTGGTTATAAAGCAATGATAATGTCAATACTGGCTATAGGATTTTTATCTGTTGTTGTATGGGGACATCATATGTTTATTACTGGGATGAATCCATTTTTAGGTTCAGTATTTACCTTTACTACATTATTAATTGCCATACCTTCAGCTGTAAAAGCTTTCAACTATATTGCTACATTATGGAAGGCAAACATTCAATTTAATCCTGCAATGTTGTTTGCAATAGCTTTCGTTTCTACCTTTATTACAGGAGGTGTAACAGGGCTAATTCTAGGTGATAGTGCATTAGATATTAATGTTCATGACACCTATTTTGTCGTAGCACATTTTCATTTGGTAATGGGTATTTCTTCTTTATATGGTATGCTGGCAGGAATTTATCATTGGTTCCCTAAACTATTTGGCAGAATGATGAATAAAAATCTTGGATATATTCATTTTTGGGTAACAGCTGTCTGTGCCTATGGAGTCTTTTTCCCAATGCACTTTATTGGAATGGCAGGATTACCAAGAAGATATTATACTAATTCAAATTTTCCATTATTTGATGATTTAGCTGACACAAATACTATAATTACAGTATTCGCAATAACAGGAGCTTTAATACAAATAGTTTTCTTATATAATTTTATTCATAGTATTTTCTATGGAAAAAAGGCTTCACAAAACCCTTGGAATTCTACAACTTTAGAATGGACTGCATCAATGAAGCATATTCATGGAAACTGGCAAGGAAAAATTCCTGAAGTTTATAGATGGCCCTATGACTATAGTAAGCCTGGATATAAGAAAGATTTTGTGCCTCAGCATATTCCACTTAAAAAAGGTGAAGAAGAGTATTAGCTCTATATTAAGTTATTAATTTTAAAGCCTTTCTTTTTAGAAAGGCTTTTTCTTTATCTTTGTTTTATATGAATGAGAATTTAGATCCTTCCCAAATTAACATGTCTCCAGAGGAGAAGGAATTTGAGAATAATTTAAGACCTAATTCTTTTGATGAATTTAGTGGACAGGATCAAATTATTGAGAATTTGAAAATTTTTATTCAAGCCTCCAATCAAAGAGGTGATGCATTAGATCACACATTATTTCATGGACCTCCAGGTCTTGGCAAAACAACTTTAGCGAAGATACTAGCAAGAGAACTTGAAGTAGCAGTAAAAGTAACTTCCGGACCTGTTTTGGATAAGCCAGCTGATTTAGCAGGATTATTAACTAATCTTGAAGAAAGAGATGTTTTATTTATTGATGAGATTCATAGGTTGAGCCCAGTTGTTGAAGAATATTTATATTCTGCAATGGAGGATTATAAAATTGATATTATGATAGAATCTGGCCCAAATGCAAGATCAGTAGAAATTAATTTAAATCCTTTTACACTAGTTGGAGCTACTACAAGATCAGGGTTATTAACTGCTCCAATGCGGGCTAGATTTGGAATTAGTAATAGATTAGAATATTATTCTTCAGAGGTTTTATCTACTATTGTTGAAAGAAGTGCAAAAATTTTAGATTTAAAAATTTCTATGGAAGCAGCTATTGAGATTGCAGGAAGAAGTAGAGGCACACCAAGAATTGCTAATTCATTATTACGAAGAGTTAGAGACTTTGCCCAAATTAAGGGAGATGGAACCATAGATATGTCTATAACCAAGAGTAGCTTAAAAGCTTTAAATGTTGATATTAATGGACTTGATGAAATGGATAATAAAATATTGACGACTATTATAGACAAATTTGCAGGAGGTCCTATAGGAATTACTACTCTCTCTACTGCAGTTAGTGAAAATTCTGAGACAATTGAAGAAGTCTATGAGCCTTTTCTGATTCAACAAGGTTTTATAATGAGAACTCCAAGAGGCCGTCAAGCTACAGAGCTTGCATATAAACATTTAGGAAAAAGACCTAAATCTGACCAGAAGGGATTATTCTAATTCCTAAATATCTTTTCAATAATTGAAAAATAAAAAACATTACACAGAATTAATTAAAAATGAAGCCAAGAGATTAGGATTTATTTCTTGTGGAATAAGTAGGGCAGAATTTTTAGAAGATGAAGCTCCAAGATTAGAAAAATGGTTGAAAATGAACATGCATGGAGAAATGAAATATATGGAGAATTATTTTGAAAAGCGTCTTGACCCTTCAAAACTAGTTGACGATGCTAAAAGTGTAATTTCACTTTCATACAATTATTATCCTAAAGATTTACAAAATAAAGAAGCACCAAAAATTTCCAAATATGCATATGGCATGGATTATCATTATGTAATAAAAGAAAAGTTAATTTTTTTTCTATCATTTATAAAAGATAAAATTGGCGATGTTAATGGAAGAGCTTTTGTTGATTCAGCACCAATTTTAGAAAAAGCATGGGCCTCCAAAAGTGGCATAGGTTGGGTTGGAAAAAATTCAAATTTAATTACTAAGCAGGTTGGGTCATTTTATTTTTTAGCGGAACTTATAGTTGATTTAGAACTTGATTATGATGGAATTGAGACTGACCATTGCGGGGAATGTACAGCATGTATAGATTCATGTCCAACACAGGCAATAACTGAACCATATGTAGTAGACGGAAGCAAATGTATTTCATATTTCACAATTGAATTAAAAGAAAATATACCCAATGAATTTAAAGAAAAATTTGAAGATTGGGTTTTTGGATGTGATATATGTCAGGATGTTTGTCCATGGAATAAATTCTCAAAACCTCATAAAGAACCTTTATTCCAGTCTACTTCTGAACTTATGAAAATGAGTAGAGATGAATGGAATGAAATTACTGAAGAAACGTTCAATAAAATTTTCAAAAATTCAGCTGTTAAAAGAACAGGATATAAGGGATTAACGAGAAATCTGAATTTTATTAAATCTGCTTAGCACTTTAATTTCTTACTTTAAGAATTATGGTGATAATTTTAGTAAATTAGATTCTTTAAATTCTTATTATGATAACTCATGTTAAAGGAAGATTAGTTGAGAAAACCCCAACTAGTGTCGTAATTGAATGTAATGGAATAGGCTACCTAATAAACATTTCTTTAAATACATTCTCGCAAATTCCAGATAATGAAAATTTAAAATTATATACCCATCTTCAAATTAAGGAGGATTCTCATACACTTTATGGATTTCATACAATAAAGGAACGAGAAATTTTCAGACTTTTAATATCTGTTAATGGTATTGGTTCAAGTATAGCAAGGACTATGCTATCATCAATTTCTCCTGATCAAATAATTGAGGCAATATCAAGAGAAAACGTTTCATTAATACAATCTGTTAAAGGCATTGGATCAAAAACTGCTCAAAGAGTTATAATAGACCTGCAAGATAAGATTCTAAAAGTTTATGATTTAGATGAAGGATTTGCTTCTTCAAACAATACTAATAAAGAAGAAGCGTTATCTGCATTAGAAGTCTTAGGAATTAATAAAAAGTCCTCTGTAAAACTGGTTAACAAAATTGTATTAGAAAACCCAGATATTTCAGTTGAAAGTATTATTAAAGAGACTTTGAATAAGTTGTAACAAAGTTTGAACACAATTACTTTTAATTTAATGAAAATAAGATTTTCAGGACTGTTATTATTGTTTGTTTTTTATAATAGTTTTTTGATTGCTCAAGAAACACCTACTTCAACAATTCAGGACTCTATAGCTAATCAGGGAATTTCATTTGGTGAAATTAACTTACCAACTCCAAGCAGCTATATTGAAAATTATCAATATGATCCGATTAGCGATATGTATTATTATAACCTGAGTATTGGGAATTATAATATTAACTATCCAATTATTTTAAGCCCTGAAGAATATAAAAAATTAATTTTAGTTGAAGACTTAAAAGAGTACTATAAATCAAAAATTGATGCTGCAGAAGGAAAGAAGGACGGTACAGAAGAGATGCAAAAAAATCTTATTCCTGAGATATATGTAAATTCTAAAATTTTTGAAAACATATTTGGGGGCAATACAATTGAGGTTGTCCCACAAGGATCCATAGAAGTTGATCTGGGGATGTTATTTACTAAACAAGATAATCCTGCTTTTTCCCCAAGAAATAGAAGTAATCTTACCTTTGATTTTGATCAACGAATTGGATTAAGCTTGCTTGGAAAGGTAGGGACAAGAGTTCAAGTAAATGCAAATTTTGACACTCAATCTACATTTGATTTTCAAAATTTATTAAAATTAGAATATGAGCCTACAGAGGATGATATAATACAGAAAATTGAGGTAGGTAATGTCAGCATGCCTCTTAATAGTTCGTTAATTTCAGGAGCACAGAGCTTATTTGGATTTAAAACTGAATTAAAGTTTGGGAGAACAAGAGTTACAGCCGTTTTTTCAGAACAAAAATCTGAATCAAGATCGGTAGTTTCTCAGGGAGGTGGAACTATTCAGGAATTTGAATTTAGAGCTTTAGATTACGATGAGAATAGACATTTTTTTTTAAGTCACTATTTTAAAGATAAATACGATGAAGCATTATTAAATTATCCTTTCATAAATTCTAATGTCCAAATTACTAGAAGTGAAGTTTGGGTTACCAATAGGAATAATCAAATAAACAATGTAAGGAATATAGTTGCTTTTCAGGATTTAGGAGAATCATCTTCTGTCTCTTCTGCTGTTAATGTCTATGCAGGCCCATCTGCATATCCGGATAATAGTAATAATGGTTTTGATCCAACATCTATAGGAAGTGCTTTATCTCAGCTAACGGATGCTATTAGAGATATATCAACATTACAGACAGGAATTTTAGTTCCAAATGTTACAGAAGGATTTGGGTATGGAAAGCTAGAAAATGCAAGAAAACTAAGAGAGGGTATGGATTATAAAATTAATAATCAGCTAGGATATATTTCATTAAATCAAAAGTTGGAAAATGATGAGATATTAGCCGTTGCTTTTCAATATACCGTTGGGGGTCAAGTATTTCAAGTTGGTGAATTTGCTAATGATGGTGTTCAAGCAACAGAGGTTTCAGTATCTGGATCAAATACTATTGTAAATTCAAACAATTTGGTATTAAAAATGTTAAAAAGCACTGTAAGTAGTATTGAAGAACCAATGTGGGATTTAATGATGAAAAATATATATAGCACAGGAGCTTTTCAATTAGAAAGAGAAGATTTTAAATTAAATATTTTTTACAACGAATCTTCTGCATTAAATTATATTCGTCCAGTTGAATCAACTCCATTTCCAGATCCTCAGCCAGGCGAACAACAATTAAATGAAATGCCTTTATTGAATTTATTTAATTTCGACAGATTAAATTTCAATAATGATCCACAACTCTCCGGTGATGGTTTTTTTGATTTTGTTCCTGGAATTACAGTAATACAAGAAAATGGTAATATAGTTTTTACTAAGGCAGAGCCATTTGGTAAATATTTATTTGAAAAATTAAGATTGAATTCTGTAGAAAATTATGAAGGGGATCAGAGTAATCAAAGTGATTATAACTTGAATCAACAAAAATATGTTTATAGGTCGCTATATAAATCTACTAAGACTATTGCTCTTCAAGATTCAGAAAAGAATAAGTTTCAAATTACCGGAAGATATAAATCATCTTCCGGTGGTGGAATTCCAATTGGAGCCTACAATGTTCCAAGAGGATCAGTAACTGTTACTGCTGGCGGAAGAGTGTTAGTTGAAGGAGTTGATTATACTGTAAATTATCAGCTAGGAACAGTTCAAATATTAGATCCTTCTCTTCAGTCATCTAATACACCTATTAATGTTAGTGTTGAAAATAATGCAGTCTTTGGCCAACAAACTAAGAGATTTTCAGGATTTAACATTGAGCATCAGTTTAGTGAAAAATTTATTGCATCAACTACATTATTAAATTTAAACGAAAGACCTTTAACTCAGAAAGCAAATTATGGAACAGAGCCAATTAATAATACAATATTTGGTTTTGATGCAAACTTTTCTTCAGAAATGCCAATCTTGACAAGACTAGTTAATAAGTTACCAAATATAGAAACTGAAGCTGTATCAAATTTATCTGTTCGTGGTGAACTAGCATATTTAATTCCTGGAGCACCTAAAGGCAACAATTTTAATGGAGAAGCTACATCCTATATTGACGATTTTGAGGGCTCTCAGAATGTAATTGATTTAGTATCTCCTCAATCATGGTATTTATCAAGTAGGCCTAGAGAATTAGGAATGGTTTATAATCAAGGCGATGAGGATAATAATGGAATACAAAATGGTTTTGATAGAGCATTATTGAACTGGTATACAATAGATCCTACTTTTTATAGTAGTCAAAGACCAAATGAAATAACTGATGAAGATATATCAAACCTATATACCAGAAGGATTTTTATAGATGAAATTTTTCCTCAAGTGGATTTAGTACAAGGACAGACAACAGTAATTAATTCTCTTGACTTAAATTTTTATCCTAACAGAAGAGGCCCATATAATATGGACAGTGAAGCCATAAATGGAGATTTGGATAGTCCAGAAAATAGTTGGGCAGGGATTACTAGATTAATTAATACTACAGATTTTGAGCAATCAAATGTAGAATATATTGAATTTTGGCTTATGGATCCATTTTTAAATGATTCTGAGAATAATGGAGGAAAATTAACTTTCAATCTTGGAAATATTTCAGAAGATGTAATAAAGGATGGGAGGAAACAATATGAGAATGGTCTTCCTGAGGACGGAGATATTAGCCTTTTACCACAGACAGTATGGGGGACAGTTGTTCCACAGAATCAATCCCTAATTTATTCTTTCTCTTCTTTAGGACAAGAGCGAATAAATCAAGATATTGGATTGGATGGTTATGATGATCAAGAAGAAGCAATTTTCTTTCCAAGTTTTGCTGATCTTGAGGATCCAGCAATGGATAATTATAAATATTTCTTAAATCAGTCAGGAAATATTTTTGATAGATATAAAATGTATAATGGTTTAGATGGTAATTCTCCAGAAACCATTTCTAATACTGACAGAGGATCATCATCTCAACCAGATGTAGAAGACATCAATAGGGATAATACAATGAATACCATTGACAGCTATTTTGAATATGAATTAGAAATTACTCCAAATAGCTTAGCTGACATTAATAATCAATTTATTAAGGATAGAAAAGAGAAAAATGTTACGCTACCTAATGGAAATTCTGAATTAGTTAAGTGGTATCAATTTAGAATCCCTGTAAATGAACCTACAAATGAAATAGGCGGAATTTCTGATTTTAGATCGATTAGATTTATTAGAATGTATCTAAATGATTTTTCAAGAAATACAATTTTTAGATTTGGATCACTTGATTTAGTAAGAAGTGATTGGAGAAAATATTTGTTAACATTAGATCAAGAGATAGACAATAACAATGATAACACAGATTTTTCAACTGGTACTATTGGAATACAAGAAAACGAAGAAAGTTATGTCTCTCCTCCAGGGGTTGAACGTGAACAATTTAATAATAATAATACTATTGTCAGGCAAAATGAACAATCATTGGTGTTAAATGTATGTGACCTAGAGCCGGAAGATTCAAGAGGAGTTTATAAAAACTTAAATGTTGATATGAGGCAATTTAAAAGAATGAGAATGTTTATTCATGCAGAAGATGGTTTATCACCTGGCTTAACAGATGGAGATGTAGTGGGATTTGTTAGAATAGGAAATGATCTATCCGAGAATTATTATCAAATAGAAATCCCTCTTAAAAAATCATCTTCTGCTACTCTTAATCCTCAATCTGTTTGGCCAGTAGTAAATGAAATTAACTTACCAATAAGTGCTTTGGAGGCTATTAAATCTCTTGCAATATTCAATGGAACTCTAGGAAGTCAAAATGCTACTTTTTATAATGTGATAAATGACATAGTTGACGAGGAGTCAGTAGGGGAATTTTCAGAACATAATTTAGGACAGCATAGAGTAGCTATAAAAGGGAATCCAAATTTTGGAGATATTAGGGCTCTAATGGTAGGAGTTAAGAACCCTAGACAGGACAACATGAATGTCTGTGCTGAGGTATGGTTTAATGAATTAAGATTATCTGATATGGATAATAAAGGTGGTTGGGCAGCTATATTATCTTTAGATTCTAATATTGCTGATTTCATGACTATTAGCGCAACTGCACGACAAAGTACAAATGGGTTTGGATCTATTGAACAAGGGCCTAGTGAAAGAGATAAAATTGACAAGAAGCAATATGATTTAGTCTCTAATATAAACGTTGGTCAATTGTTCCCTAAAAAATGGGGATTAAATATTCCATTTAATTATGGTCAAGGAGAAGAGCTAATAACTCCTGAATATGACCAGCAGTATAGAGATATTAAACTAAATTCTAGATTAGATACTGCAGAAACCCAAGAGGAAAAAAATAATATTTTACAACAATCTGAGGATTATACTAAAAGAAAGAGCATTAATTTAATAGGGGTAAGTAAACAAAGAACAGGTGATAGTAACCCAAGGTTTTATAACATAGAAAATTTCACTTTCAATTACTCTTATAATCAAGTTGAGCATAGGGACTATGAAATTGAAAGCATGTTAGATCAAAATATTAGAGCAGGAGCTAGTTATAATTTTAATTTTAATTCCCTAAAATTAGAGCCATTCAAAAATAATGACTCTTTATTTACGGGCAAATATTTTAAGATTTTAAAAGATTTTAATTTAAATCTTCTTCCTTCAAATTTATCTATTAATACAGACTTTATTAGACAATTTAATAAACAGAAATTTAGAGATATTGATTTAGCAGAAGGTAATATTGCTATGCAAGAACTCTTTAGAAGAAATTATACTTTTGATTTTCAGTATAGCTTTACCTATCCAATTTCAGACGGATTAAATATTAATTACTCTGCTGCAAATAATAATATTGTTAGAAATTATTTTATTGATGATATAATTAATGGTAGCCAGGACCCTAGCTTAGATGTATGGAATAGTTTTTTTGATATAGGAGATCCTAATCGACAAACCCAACAACTTGCGGTTAATTATCAATTGCCAATTGATAAAATACCAACATTTAATTTTATTAGAGCTATGTATTCATATACTGGAGATTTTCAATGGCAAAAAGGCTCTGACCTTTTTGGGAACTTATCTCTTAATGGTCAGGTTTATGATTTAGGGAATACCATTTCAAATGCAAACACCCATAATTTTAATGGTGTATTAGATATGTCAAAATTCTATAAATATATAGGTCTTGCTAAAAATAATTCTGCAGGCACTAAATCGGGGCCAGGTTTTGGGGATACAAATCCAACAAATAATAAAACTAAGAAAAAGAAAAAGACCTCTCCTTTTGTTAATTCATTAATTGAATTGTTAACTGCTGTTAAGAGAATTCAATTTAATTATGCTGAAAATAATGGAACTTTTCTTCCAGGATATTTGCAGACACCTGATTTTATAGGCTCTTTTAAACCAACATTTGGTTATGTTTTTGGAAGCCAACGAGATATAAGATATTTAGCAGCTAGAAATGGATGGCTAACAGTATTCCCAGAATTCAATCAGCAATATTCAGAAGTAACAAATAAAAACTTAAATTTTTCTGCCAATATAACACCAATTAGAGATTTAAGAATTGATTTAACTGGAGGAAGAACCTATTCAAGAAATATTACTGAGAATTTTAATACAATTGACAGCAATGATGATGGACTAAGTGATGACTATAATTTACTTATTAGAAATACTTTAGGAAACTTTAATATCTCTACTATGCTTATAAAAACAGCATTTTCAAATAGTGATGAAAATAATTCTGAGGCATTTGATGCTTTTAGGGATCATCGATTAATTATTGCAAGACGTTTAGCCCTTAATGCAGGAATTGATTTTAATAATCCAAACAATTTTGAGGATGGTGATTTAAATAGTTTTCCGCTTGGATATGGCAGAACTAATCAGTCAGTCTTATTACCAGCTTTCCTATCAGCATATTCTGGAGCTGATCCAAATAAAGTTAGTTTAGGGGCTTTTCGTGATATTCCTATACCAAATTGGACATTAAGATATACTGGGTTTATGAGGCTAAAATGGTTTAAAAAGAACTTTAAAAGATTCTCTATAACACATGGATATAATTCAACTTATACTATAAATCAGTTTAGATCTAATTTAGATTATCAACCAGGAAATCCAGATTTAGATTTCCTCTCTCAAGATCCTGAAGTATTGGATCAATCAAATAATTATAAAAATGAAATTCTTTATAGCAATATTAATTTAATGGAGCAGTTTAGTCCATTATTTAAATTAGATATGGAAATGAAAAATTCTTTTAAAGTTTTGGCAGAGATAAGAAAGGACAGACTATTGTCTTTAAGTTTTGACAATAATTTATTGACAGAGATTCAAGGAGATGAATATATTATTGGATTGGGCTATAGAATTAAAGATCTTCAAATTAGGTCAAGATTAGCTGGATCAAGACAATTAATAAAAAGTGATTTAGTGATGAAAGCAGATTTTTCTATTAGGAATAATAAAACTATTATTAGATATTTGGATTTGGATAATAATCAAGTAACCTCTGGTCAAACAATATTGAATTTAAAATATTCTGCGGATTATGCTTTTAGTAAAAATTTAACTGGGATTTTTTATTTTGATTATTCTTTCTCAGATTATGCCATTTCAACAGCATTTCCGCAAACAACTATTAGATCAGGATTTACAATGAGATATAATTTTGGAAATTAAATGAAATAAAAATGGAAACACCTTTAAATTTAAAATACACAAAAGATCATGAATGGATTTTGATAGACGGAAAAATTGCAACAATAGGTATTACAGATTTTGCGCAGAGAGAATTAGGTGATATAGTTTATGTAGAAGTAGAAACTGTTGGTGAATCCTTAAATGCTGATGATATTTTTGGTACAGTTGAAGCTGTTAAGACAGTATCAGATTTATTCCTGCCAATTGCGGGAAAAATAATTGAATTTAATGAGTCTTTAGACAATAATCCGGAGGATATAAACAATGATCCCTATGGAAATGGATGGATGGTTAAGATGGAGGTTGACGACATAGACGAAGTAAATAATTTATTCTCAGCTCAGCAATATAAAAAACTTATTGGTGCAGATTAAAACGAATTTATTACTTGCATTTTTTTATTCAATTTTTATATTGTTTATCTCTTTAATCAAGATTGAATCACAGATAGATGTTTCATATTTAGATAAATTAGTCCATACAACAATTTATTTTTTTTTCTGTCTTATTTGGTATGCCCCATTTAAGTATATATTTAAAAATAAAACCTTAATATATCTTTTTATATTCTCAATATTGTTTGGAGTTTTTATAGAATTTTTACAAGAAAAGACAGTACACTACAGAAGCGCTGAATTACTTGATATCTGGTTCAATGTTCTAGGGGCAATAATTGCCTGTAGTTTTTTGTTGTTAAAAAACAGTATTAAAAAATCATAATCTCTTGTTTTTTATTTAAATAATTGGTTATTTTACCCTTCAACTAGGTAATAATGCAGATCAAAAAAAATCCAAGTGCTGACGTAGGAAGAAATAGTTCGTTATATTTTGCTATAGGGCTAGCTTTGACGGTGTTCCTATCCTATGGAGCTATAAACTATAAGGTTTATGACAAATCCGATTTAGATTTAGACAAGGTTAGCATGGATGCGTTAGACGAGGAGGAGGTCCCAGTTACTGAACAAGTAGTTCCACCTCCGCCACCACCACCACCGCCACCTGCTCCTGAAGTTATTGAGATAGTCGAAGACGAAGAAGAAGTTGAGGAAACTGTTATTGAGTCAACTGAAACTGATCAAGAAGAGGAAATAGATATCGAGGACATTGAAGTTGATGAGTATGAAGATGTTGAGGTGCCTTTTGCAGTAATTGAAAATGTTCCAGTTTTTCCTGGATGTGACAAAGGAAATAATGAATGGAAAAGAAAATGTATGTCTGAGAAAATTGCCAAATTCGTTCAAAAGAAATTCAATACTGAATTGGCAGGAGATCTTGGATTAAGTGGAAGACAAAGGATTAGTGTTATTTTCAAAATTGACATAAGAGGAAATGTTGTAGGAGTGAGGGCTAGAGCTCCACATCCAAGGTTAGAAAAAGAAGCTGTAAGAGTGATCAATCTATTGCCAAAAATGAAGCCAGGAAGACAAAGAGGAAGAGCGGTAACTGTTCCTTATTCATTGCCAATTATTTTCCAAGTTCAGGACTAGAAAAATTCATTTACTTTACCCTTTTTTTAATTTGTCTAATTAGATATTAGACTTATATTTGAATTTCAAAATTTTTATCTTTTCTAATAAAAAAATATGACCATAAAATCATTATTTGATTTAACAAAATTTAGGCTTACCCTAAGTGTAGTTTTCTCATCATTTATTAGCTATATGCTGGGATTCAAGGAGTTTGATATTAAGGTTTTAATGCTACTAATTTTTGGAGGTATTTTTGTTGTTGCTGCCTCAAATATTTACAATCAAATTATTGAAAGGGATTTAGATGCATTGATGAGTAGGACAAAAAACAGACCTCTTCCTACAAATAAAATATCTGTAAATACGGCATTAATATTAGCGATACTCTTAACTATAATTGGTATTGCATTATTATATATAATTAATCCTAAGGTAGCATTGCTTGCAGCTATCTCTATCTTTTTATATGTAGCTGTTTATACACCACTTAAATTAATTACACCTCTGTCTGTTTTTGTTGGCGCTATTCCAGGGGCTTTCCCCTTTATGTTGGGATGGGTAGCTGCTACCGGAGAAATTGGCGTTGAAGCTATTATGTTATTTTTAATGCAATTTTTCTGGCAGTTTCCGCATTTTTGGTCAATTGGCTGGATGCAAAACAAGGATTATGAAAAAGCTGGATTTAAGATGTTGCCTACAGGAAAAAAAGACAGATCTACAACATCACAAATATTATTTTATTCTATATGGGCTGTTCTTATGTCAATTGTTCCTGCATTTAATCTAACAGGAGATTTATTTTTAAGTATTTATGGTTTAATTTTGGTCCTAATGATAGGCCTAGGTTTAATCTACTATGCTGTAAAATTATTCATAAAAAGCACAGATTTAAACGCAAAAAAATTAATGTTAGCCAGCATTTCGTATTTAACTTTGATGCAGATTGTTTTACTGCTAGATAAATTTTTAAGATAGATGGGTAATATAAATAAAAAAAATAAACGTGCTATCAAAATGATGATGTGGCTTGGAATAGCCTCTTTGTTTATGACTTTTGCAGGTTTTACAAGTGCTTTTATTGTTAGTAAATCTAGAGAAGACTGGATATTAAATTTCGACCTACCAGTTGCTTTTAGTTTTAGTTTATTCATAATTATTACTAGTAGTTTAAGTTTAATTTTGGCAAGACGAGAATTATTAAGAAATAATTTTAGATCAACTACTGTATATTTAACAATCACATTTGTCTTAGGAGTAATATTTATTATTAGTCAGTTTATTGGTTTTAATGAAATTATTGAAAATGGTTATCATTTTACTGGACCAACAAGTACTATAACTACGTCATTTATTTTTTTAATAGCCTTTGTTCACCTTGTTCATGTAATGGCAGGATTATTAGTGCTTGTATTTGTAATATATAGAAATATAAAAAGGAAATATTCAATAAATAATATCTTAGGATTTGAGTTAGCTTTGATATTTTGGCATTTTGTAGATATTTTATGGATTTACTTATTCTTATTTCTAGTTTTCTTCAGATAAAATATTTATTTTTGTAACGCTTAAAAACAATAGGAAATTATGAGTTCTGCAGTTAGTGTTTCATCAAAGGAGACAACATGGGGTGGAGGAAATAAGCCATTACGTACTTCCTATGGGAAGGCGATGATGTGGTTTTTCCTACTTTCAGATGGTTTAAGTTTTTCTGGATTTTTAGCAGCATATGGTTTTGCTAGATTCAGGTTTCTAGATTCTTGGCCTAAGGCAGATGAAGTTTTTACGCACGTCCCTTTTCTTCATGGTCAGGAATTACCAATGATTTATGTGGCATTTATGACATTTGTTTTAATCATGTCATCGGTAACAATGGTTTTGGCAGTTGATGCCGGACATCAAATGAAACAATCTAAGGTAGCTTTTTACATGCTCCTTACAATTTTAGGAGGTGCGGTATTTGTAGGATCTCAAGCTTGGGAATGGGGAACTTTTATTAATGGCGATTATGGAGCTGTAAAAACCAAGGGTGATAATATCTTGCAATTTATTGATTCACACTCTCATCATAGAGTAGCACTTGATGATTTCGTTCATAAAAATCATAGTGATAGAATTCAGCATGAAGAGACCAATGGTCTTTGGTTTTATGATGAAGGAACACTACCAATTTATTCTATAGAAGAAGTAATTGAAGGAATGGAGGCTTCTCCAAATATTTTGATAAGAACACAAATTTTAGATGAAACTGGAGAAAAAACTATTTTGTCTAGAGAAGAATCTTTGAATACTTTAAGGGCAAATGGAAAATCAATTGTTACTGGAGCTAATTTAATTGAGAATGAATATGGAATGCCTTTATTTGCAGACTTTTTCTTTTTTATAACAGGGTTCCATGGATTTCACGTATTTTCTGGTGTAGTGATAAATATCATAATATTTTTTAATGTTATTTTGGGTACATATGAAAAAAGAGGTCACTATGAAATGGTCGAGAAGGTAGGTCTTTATTGGCACTTTGTTGATTTGGTTTGGGTATTTGTATTTACATTCTTTTATCTTGTTTAATAAATTATAATAAATGTCACATCAAGTACATAATTTAGAGCTTTTTAGGGGATTAATTAAGTTTAAAAATATTACTCAAAAAATTTGGGGCGTATTGATACTGCTTTCAATTGTAACTTTAGTTGAAGTTGCACTGGGTATATTTAAGCCTAAGATTTTGTTGTTATATTTTCTAAATATGAAAATTCTAAATTGGATTTTTATTTCACTCACCATTGTAAAAGCATACTATATTACATGGGATTTTATGCATATGAGAGATGAGACTAAAACTCTTAGAAGAGTTGTTGTCTGGACTTTTGTTTTTCTTGTTTTATACTTAATCTTTATATTAATTCAGGAAGCTGGAGATATTTTTGATCAAGGTAGTAATGATTATATAAAACGAGATTTTTAATTTTTACATTTTAATTTTTAGTGAAAAAGAAATTTATTAGAAAATGGTTTATTCTAGGCGTGCTATTCTTGCTCCCGGTTATTTTCTTGCTATTTCTGTATCCATCAACTCATAATTACGAGCCTTTAGATATTGTAAAAACTAATGTTAATGATGTTGATGATTTTAACTTTTTAGAGAGTGAAAAGAAATTATTAAAAGACAATATAACTGTATTGTCTTTTTTGGGTAATGACCCAATGAATAATATTACAACGGTCTTAAACTTAAAAGAACTTATATATGACAAGTTTAAAGGATTTAAAAAATTTCAAATATTGAGTTTAGCAACTTTGGGATCGGAAGAGGATTTAGAAAAGGTTAAAAGTGAATTATATAAGTCAGATGAACTAAAATATTGGCATTTTATAACAGGATCAGCAGAGCAAATCAAGATGCTTTATAATTCTTTATTAAGTAAAAATGAATTAGATTCAGCTTTATCCTCAAGTCAAGTTTTCATTATAGATAAATTAAATAATCAAAGGGGAAGGATTGATGATAGGTCAGGCGATGAAGTAGAACAGAATGTACAATTATATGGCTTATATTCATATAATTCTGTAAAGGTATCAGAGATAAAAAATAAAATGAGCGATGATGTTAGAATATTATTTACAGAATATAGACAGAAAAGAAAGGGAAAGTTTGATTCAAACAATAGAAGAATAAAAAATTTAGAAAACCTTGAAACCAAGAAATAGTTCTTATATAGGGATATCATTAATAATATTAATCTTTGGAATTATATTTATTCCAAAGATTATTGATAGAATTCAAAACAATGATATTGTTAGAAGTGATAGTAGAAGCTCTAAAATAGATCATTTAATTAGTGATGCAGATCCTTTAGCGTTTTTAGAAATAGATGGAAATAAAAAGAAAGTTCCTGCATTTGATTTTATCAATCAAAACGGGAAGAGAATTTCTAATAATGACTTTTCTGGCAAAGCCTATGTTATTGAATTTTTCTTTACTACATGCACTACCATTTGCCCTGTGATGAATAATAATCTTGTGCATCTTCAAAACAATTTAAAAAATTATAAAGATTTTGGAATTGCTTCATTTTCTATTAATCCAGAATATGATACTGTTGAAATTTTAAAGGAATATGAGAAGGAGTACGGAATAACAAATCAGTCTTGGCATTTACTAACTGGTGATAAAGAAAAAATATATGATTTAGCCAATAATGGGTTTAACTTATATGCTGCTTCAGGAACTGGGTTTAAAGACGGCTTTGAGCATTCAGGGTATTTTGCTCTTATTGACAAACAAGGCTATATTAGATGTAGAATTGATGAGCTAGGTAATCCAAAGATTTACTATCGTGGGTCAGTAGATGTTAAGGAAAAGTATGATATAGATGGAGAGGAAGAAGAAATATCAATGCTGCAGGAAGACTTGCTTAAATTAATTAATAATGGAATCAAATAAATTAGGAGGTTATAATAAACTGATTGTATTTGTATCAATATTGGTGCCTGTTGTTGTAGCAATTTTATTTACGGTGAGGATCCCGGGTGTTGAGCCTTTGACTTTTTTACCACCTATTTATGCAGGAATAAATGCCCTGACTGCTATTCTCTTGATTGTTTCAGTTATACTAATTAAAAACAAAAAAAGGAAGCTTCATGCATTACTAATGAGAATCTGTATTGGATTATCATTGCTTTTTCTTGTGATGTATATTACTTATCATATGACAAGTGATCCTACACCATTTGGCGGGGAAGGAGCAATAAAATATATTTACTATTTTATTTTAATATCGCACATATTGCTTTCAATTGCTGTTATCCCTTTTGTTTTAATAACTTATGTAAGGGCAATTACTAATAATATAGTTATGCATAAAAAAATTGCAAAAATTACATTTCCTCTTTGGCTATATGTAGCAGTAACTGGGGTAATAGTGTATTTAATGATATCTCCTTATTATTTAATATGAATAAGTTTAAAATTCTAATATTAGTTTTCTTTTTTAATCTAACAGATTTGTTTAGCCAATGTGCAATGTGTAGAGCTGTCTTGGAGAGTCAGGAAGATCAAAGTATATCAGAGGGATTAAATGATGGAATAATATATTTAATGGCTATCCCATATATTGTTGTTGGTGTTATAGGTTTTATTATCTACAAAAAATTCAAAAAATAAATTATTTTACAAATTTTTATATGTAACCTTTGCGTTTCATTAAAAAAATGTTAAGTTTGCGTTACAAATTTAAAAAATTATAAAATTATGTTTATCAATATTATGTTTATCATTGAGTATCAAGCTGTAGAGTTTATGAATTCTTTAGGAGTATTAATTCCAATTTTTGCAATACTTATGCCTGTATTTATTGTTTTGATAGTTCATGTTTTGGAGTCAAGAAACAAAAAAAATAAATATGACGCTATTATTGAAGTTTCTAAAAACATTAAAGATGCTGAACAAATCCAAGAACTACTTGAGAGTTTGTCGGAAAAAAAATCATCTCTTGATTTAAGAAGAACTGGTGTAGTTACAATCTTTGTTGGAATTGGTTTATCACTTCTTGGTTATTACGGACTTGGGATAGATGCTGTTTTTGGAGCTGGCTTATTAGTGGCATTTATCGGCATTGGGCAGATGATTGCAGGATATATATATCCAAATCAAACAGAAGAAATAAATAGAGCAGTTGAAAGCTATGAAAAGAAATAGATTTGGGTAAAAATCACAAAAAACTTTTAAATAATCTTGAAGAAATTAGAAAATCTGCAGGGTTAACTCAACAAGAACTTTCAGAGAGTGCAGAGGTTTCAAGAAAAAGCATCAATGCTATTGAAAATGGAATTTATGTTCCTTCAACTGTTCTTGCATTAAAAATTGCAAAAACTCTTAAATGTAATGTTGAAGATTTATTTAAGCTCCCTTGTAATAAATAGAACTATGCAAAACTGAATAAAAACATTAATATTATCTATAATTTTTTTTTAAAAAATAATTTGCCTAATTCAATTTTTTGTTTAGCTTTGCTGCCTTGTAATACATAGTACCATGCAAAGCAAAATAAGAATT
>Ga0209445_1000150_pt1 | contig 37791 bp, 37 predicted proteins | sample MarorgKNORR_S2LV_4_FD_188223 | JGI IMG/M metagenome (GOLD analysis project Ga0209445, IMG submission 188223) | Marine microbial communities from the Southern Atlantic Ocean, analyzing organic carbon cycling - NADW_A/KNORR_S2/LV (SPAdes) (version 2) | ecosystem: Environmental > Aquatic > Marine >... | reverse complement strand
ATTGTGACATGGAATAAACCCTTTTGAATCTCTTTGTATTTTTATTTCGTAAAATACTCCTTCTTGGATTCAGAAAACGTTTAAATTATGGGGCTATCCAGTCTCCTGCAAAATTACAACCAAATTCTACGCCCATGGGCCCCTGATTGCTGTCTTGATAGTAGACTTCTTCCCATCCGCCTCTTTCACACGAACCAACGGATTCTTCCCGAGGGCAATCCCCTTCCGAATAGGCAGGTTCAAGAATACTGACCATGCCATCACCAACCTCGGGATAGTTCATGCAAAACTCTTCTGAGACATTTGTTCTACAGGCTTTATAAGGCTCACCTGCAAATGGGTTATCTGCCATATAAATACAATGGCCGGTTCCATTTGATTGATTAGATTCACTGTCATGATGATGACTTGCTAATAGCGAATTACTGCATAGGCTGCTTAATACTAGGCAGGATAAAAGCAAAGTTTTTTGAGTGTTCATAAATTTCATTCCTTTCTTACCATTGTAGAACCTAATTGATGCCTCAACAACAAACAGTTCTATATAAACTATATTTTTTATTTACAATAGATAACTCAAAATAAGGAGTAGCCCAATGAAGAAATCTCCGATTGCACAGACAATCTACCTCATTTTTTTTAGTTTTCTAATGAGTATTTTTTCAACTGTTAAAGCAGATCATAATCACATAAAAGTATATGACCAAAGCAATCCCACTGTTTTTATTACAGGTTCAAATCGAGGTATTGGTTTAGCTTTAGTAAGAAACTATGCCATTAAAGGATGGAATATAATAGCAACATGCCGTAGCCCTGAACGTGCTAATGACTTGAATAAACTACTGGATGATTATCCTAATATCTCAATTGAGAAATTAGATGTAACTGATTTAGATGAAATAGAGTCTTTAGCGAGAAAATACGAAGGCGTTGCTATAGATGTTCTTATAAACAATGCAGGTATTCTTGGTGATGTTGAAGCTCAAACATTTGGTTCTTTGAGTCAGTCAACTTTTGAGAAAGTTATGGCAGTAAATGCTTATGGGCCCTTAAAGGTCGCTGAAGCATTTTCTGATAATGTTGCACTTAGCAAGCAAAAAAAAATAGTGTCAATGACCAGCGGTTTAGGATCTATGCAGATTACAGGCAACACAGATCGTTTTTATTTCTATAGGATGAGTAAGGCAGCATTGAATATGGGGGTGATAGCAATGAATGTTAGTTTAAAATCAAAAGGGGTAATGTCGGCACTTATTGCTCCTGGGATGGTTGATACGCAACTATTAGACGAGTCAGGTTATGCAGGTCCTGGAGTGATAACCACAGATGACAGTGCAATTGGCTTGATAGAAGTGATTGAAGAAATTTCACCTCAAACAATCAGGAAAAATAGGGGTAAAGCAACCAATTACAACAAGGGTATCATTCCTTGGTAATGATTACGGATTGATAGATTTATGTTGGTTTATCCAGAGATTGATCCTATAGCAATTCAGATTGGTCCAGTTTCAATTGCTTGGTACGGAATTATGTATCTGCTGGGTTTTGTTGCAGCATTCAGGTTAGCGAGAATAAGAGTTAAACAAGATTGGTCTCCATTATCCAAGGAACACATTGATGATTTAATATTTTATGCTGTTATTGGCGTGATTCTAGGCGGTAGGCTTGGCTATATGCTTTTTTATGACACCATGCATTTAATGAGTAATCCTTGGTCATGGTTAATAGCATTACCGCAATTATGGAATGGAGGGATGTCCTTTCATGGGGGGTTATTAGGGGTATTGTGTGCAATGTTCATAATATCAAAACGGGTTCAGCAATCGTTTGTTTCAGTTATTGATTTTGTAGCACCCTTGGTTCCTATAGGTCTTGGGTTAGGAAGGATAGGTAATTTTATTAATGGCGAACTATGGGGACGGCCAACAGATTCTGTTGTTGGTTTTTTAGTTCAAGGAACACAAAGACATGCAACACAACTCTATGAAGCAACTCTAGAAGGACTATTGTTGTTTATTATTTTATGGCTATACACTAAGAAAAAAAGACCGAGTGGGTTTCCCGCCGCTGTGTTCTTAATAACATATGGGTGTTTTAGAATTTTTATTGAATTCTTTAGATTACCTGATGCGCATATTGGCTATTTATATGGGGAGTGGTTAACCTTGGGCCACTTACTTACAATTCCAATGATGATATTTGGTTTTTGCATTATTATTGCAAACAAACTAAGGGTAAAATAAATATTTATTTTTTCTAATTGATAAGGAGCTGTTCGTGCAACAATATTTGGATTTACTTCAGAAGATACTCGACGAAGGGCAGGTAAAAGAGGATAGAACTGGCACAGGCACACGCAGTTTTTTTGGTCATCAAATGCGATTTAATCTTAATGATGGCTTCCCTATATTGACGACAAAGAAAATTTTTTTTAAGGGGGTGGTCTACGAACTACTCTGGTTTCTAGACGGTTCGACAGACAACAAGAAACTTAAAGATAATGGCGTACACATTTGGGATGAATGGGAAGATGAATCTGGCGATCTAGGACCAATATATGGTTACCAGTGGAGACACTGGCCAGACCATAATATGGGGAAGCCTATTGATCAAATTGAGAATGTAGTTGATCAATTGAAGAATAATCCAAGTTCAAGAAGAATTATTGTCAGTGCCTGGAATGTTGCTGATTTACCGGATGAGAAAATTTCACCTCAAGACAATGTAATGAATCACAAAATGGCACTAGCACCGTGCCATGCTTTTTTTCAGTTTTTTGTTTCTCAAGGTGCGTTATCTTGTCAACTCTATCAAAGGAGTTGTGACACATTTTTAGGGCTGGGTTTTAATATAGCATCCTATAGTTTATTGACTCACATGTTGGCACAACAGTGTGACCTAAAATTAGGCGAATTTATTTGGACTGGTGGGGATGTACATTTGTATCTTAACCATTTAGAGCAAGCTAAGGAACAGCTTGCAAGGACTCCGTATAGCTTGCCTCAATTAATGATAAAGACGAAGCCAGATTCAATTTTCGATTATACCTATGATGATTTTGAGTTAACTAACTATGAGTATCATCCACATATTCCAGCACCTATATCAATTTAAGGCTATCAACTTTAATTGGTAAATTAGGTTTACTAAGATCAATAGCTATTAGTTGACCACCCCAGACACAGCCTCCATCTAGGCAAACAACCCCTTGATCATGCAAGTAATTAACTGTGGACCAATGACCAAAGACTATAAGATTTTTATTAATTCTTCTTTCTGGATATGCATACCAAGGTATCAAGTGATTGACCTTATCGGGTGAGTTTTTTTGTTTAAAATCACATATACCATCGTCAGTTAAATATCTCATTCTAGTAAAAGTATTTACGATAGCATTATGTCGCTGAGTATCTTCAAGTCCTTTTTTCCATGATTCATTGGTGTACATTTTACTAAAAAAATCATCAGCCTGATGCACACTGATGATAGTTTCTATCTCATGAGCATAAGCTTGCGCTTGATTAATGTTCCAATGAGGGTGGATGCCTGCATGAACTATAATTATATTCGTCTCTTTATCAATGTGGAGCAAGGGTTGATGGCGTAGCCATTCAATAAGGTTGATTTTATTTGAAGACTCTAATATCGGTTTTAGTGTTTCATCTTTTGTTTTAATGTTCCCATTTTTTAAAGTTAGAGCAATGAGATGAAAATCATGGTTGCCCAGCACATTAATAACTGATTCATTGATTGAATAAAGATATTCCAAGACTTTTAATGAATCCGGACCTCTGTTAACAAGGTCTCCAGTAAAAATAAGATTATCAGTAGTAGTATTAAAATTAATTTTTTCGAGTAATAAGATGAGCTCATCGAAGCAACCCTGAACATCACCAATGGCGTAGGTACTCATTCACTTATTCCTGGCTTTTGATAAGTTTAAAAAATCATCAACAGTCAAGTTTTCAGGTCTGTTTTCAGGGTTTATGTTTGCTTTTTTAATTTGATCAATTGTCAATAGGCCTTTTAAGGAGTTAGTTATCTTTTTCCTACGTTGGTTAAAAGCAGCAATGAGGATTTGGTTAAGCTCAACATTAATTTGATCTTCAAGTGGTGCTTTTGGTGTAAGTTTAATGATAGAAGACATTACTTTAGGGGCTGGGTAAAAGGCATTTGGCTTTATATCAAAAAACTTTTCAACATTACAACGTGCCTGAATTGCAACTGATAGCCGCCCATATATTTTTGAATTAGGCTGGCTCACTACTCGTTCTGCTACTTCCTTTTGAAGCATTAGATGTATGTCAGAAAAATACTGATTATATTTGATGATATGAAAAATTAAAGGTGTCGAAATATGATAGGGTAAGTTGCCAACCAGTCTCATTTTTTTATTCTTATAGCTTGAGCTAAAGTTATATTTCAGAGCATCTGTCTGATGTAATAAAATTTTTTCAGAACGCTGGCCTTCAATCATTAATTTTGCTAAATCTCTATCTATTTCAATAACTTCTATGAAGTTAATTTTGTCTAATAAGGCATAGGTTAAAGCTCCATGACCCGGTCCAATTTCAAGAATATGGTCATTAAGTTTTGGACTGATGACGTTAATAATTTTGTTGATAATATTCTTGTCATGCAAGAAATTTTGACTGAATCGTTTACGCGCGTTAGTTATTTTTACTTCTGGCATAACGAGCTGACATTTCTTTTGCTGTATCCAACGCAAAATTTAGACTTTGGTTATTTGTGTTTTTTCTTCCAGCTTGTTCAAGGGCAATTCCATGATCCACTGAGGTTCTAATAATACCAAGTCCCATGGTGACATTAGCAGCGAGATGTGGGTAAGAATACTTAAACAGAGGTAGGATTTGATCATGAAAAAGACTAACAATGATATCCATATCATTGTTTTGTAATAGAGCGGTGTCAGCAGCATAGGGACCAAATATATTTAAACCCTTATTACGCATTGTTTCAATTACTGGAATTATAGTTTGTATTTCTTCACTGCCAAGTAACCCATTTTCTCCTGCATGTGGATTAAGCCCTAAAATAGCAATACGAGGCTCTGATATACCAAAATACTGATTAAGGTCGAAGGAAATAATATCACAAATATTCATAAGCAAATCTTGAGTAATTAGTGAAGGTACTTCCTGCAAGCTAACATGAGTTGTTGCTAATGCCAGTTTCATATCATCTGATATAAAGGACATCACGGGTGATGTTTTACACAAATTACCAATATATTCAGTATGACCTTTGAAATTAAAACCACTGTTTGCAATTACTTCCTTACTAACAGGGCCCGTGATAAAACCAGAAAAATCACCTCTAAGACAGCCTTGAGTGGCTTGTTTTATCATTTCAAGCACATACGGGCTATTAGCTTCATTTAAATAACTGCACTGGACTTCTTCAGTGAGACTAAAATCTTGAACCAGTAATTGATTTTTCTCTAAGATGATTGGTTGTGATTGAGGCTCATAGTCTATAAATGACAACTGTATATCCAGAACCCGAGCTCTCTCTTTGAGTAAGTTCACATTACCAAACACAACAAAATCAGAGGCATCATCTCGGCACGCAATTGAGAGAGAGATATCAGGACCAATTCCAGCTGGTTCCCCCGTGGTCACAACAAAAGGTTTGTTCATTTTTGAAAAATCAATTTGAAATTAGTTATAGGGTAGTTTTTCAACAAATGCTTCATCACGAAGCTCGCGTGCCCAAATTTCTATTTCACTGGATAGTTTTGAGTTTCGAATAGCAGTGACCGCCTTTCTTCTTTGAATTTCTTCGGTGTTATCAAAAATTCTTTTACCCAAGTATTCTATGATATGCCAACCATAGCGTGAACGAAATGGTGGACTAATTTCATTCTCTTCTAATGAGTAAGCAACTTCTTCAAATTCAGGCACAAAGAAACCACGAGCTGCCCATCCCATATCACCTCCATCTTGAGCAGAGCCAATATCTTCAGACACAGCAGCAGCAACGGCGCCAAAATTACCTTCATTAATAATTTGTTGTTGGATAGTTTTTAATTTTTCTTCGGCAGCTGAATCATCCAGCACTTCATTGGTCTTAATTAAAATATGGCGAACTTTAATTTGTTCTTGCAAAATTGGTTCATTACCTTTTATTTCATTTAATTTAATTAGATGAAAGCCGCTAGAAGTTTGAAATGGGAAGCTTAATTCTCCATTTTTTAATTCGCTTGCTACTTTTACAAAAATATCAGGTAATTGTTCGCCTTTCATCCAACCTAACTGACCACCAGACAATACTTGTTGGCCTTGAGAGAATTCTGTTGCTGCTTCCTCAAAACTCTTGCCACCAATAATATCTTCATACAGTTCATTAATAAAATCTTGCTTGTTATTAACTTCACCTTCTCCAGCGTTTGAGCTTACGGGTATTAGAATATGTGATAAATTATATTCATAATTCAGCCTGTCTTGATCTTTTTGGAAGACCAAAAAATTTTCTAATTCGCTCTCAGAAACCGCTATTCTTGAGATTACATCTCTTTGACGAAGTTGTTCAATTGTTATTTGCTGTCTTAATTCACTGCGATAGTCGTTATAATTAATACCTTCTTTCTCTAGCATTTTTGGAAATTCTTCAAAGCTAACATCGTTGTTTCTAGCCACATTAGCTATAGCAGCATTTAAGGCTTCATCTGAGACTCTGATCCCATATCTATCAGCCTTTTGTAGCTGAATCCTTTGAACAATTAATCGTTCTAACACTCCTTCTCTAATAGTATTAACAGGCGGGATTTGGCTTCCTTGTTGTTCTAAATTAGCCATAATCAACTGAAATTGTATTTCAACCTCACTTCTTAATACAACTCCATCATTCACAATTGCAGCAATACTATCCATAAACTCACCTGTTCCCCCAAGGTCTCTGGTTTGAGGAACAGCAAGAGATGACATCAGCATCAGGCTACAAGCTATAATTTTTAGATTTCTTTTCATATGACCCTTAAATTTATGACACATCATAGCCCAATATTCCATCTTCCAGAAGGTTTTCTATAGGCATACCTATTTCTCCTAAGCCTTTAAAAATGAATTGAATTGAAAAAGAGGTATCACTCTCTCCGTTACGATACATTAAGTGCTTACGAGAAATAGCACGAATGCCCCAGCAACAAGTTTCGTATTCAATTCCAAGGAAGTGTTCAAGTGCTTTTCTATCTTCAATTGAATAATTGTAACGACCAACAATATTCCATTGATTTTTTATCGGCCAAGAGAATGAGGTATCTAGTTGTTTGATATTATTTTTCCGATAACGATAAGAAAAGTTGAATATTTTCGATCCTTCAGACTGGTATCGAAACCCCAACTGGGTTTTCATAGATTGATTATTCTCTGAGTCCCAGATATGACCAAGTTGCAATCTCCATTGTGGGTTAATGGCCCATTGCATATTTGTTAAATAGGCTGAAGAATGATGATCAGATGCCAACTCACCTGGTAAACGAATTCTTCGATCTTTAAAGTATCGAGTTTGACCAAAGGTAAAGCTAAAGATTTCAGAGCTATCATTATATATTTTAGATGTTATTCCATAACTCAATTTTGATGTATCACCAACTCTATCTTGGCCTAAATACCTGTTTTTCCTAAATAGTTCTAGAGCATTACGATCAGGAAGAATTGAATCAAAGACTGGGAAATCATTTTGTTCTTTGAAAGGTATATGCACACCTAGTATTCTTGGTTCTAATGTTTGGGTATATTCTCCATCATTCCAACTTTTTGCAAATAACGCTCGCATATCTAAGCTATATATAGGCACTACTCTATTGGGCGATGTTTCTATATTATTAGGTGATTCATCCAGATCATAAGAAGTTAAATCAATTTCAACTGCGGGTTTAATCTTAATGCCATTAAGATTAAATGTCCTTGAGATATTCGGCATCAAGTGAAATCGAGTTCCTGAAGTGTTGATCGCACTATCAAAATTAGCAACATCAGCATTAACACCAAACATTACCCCCATGTTTTGATCACTCCAACGCCCATTAAAATTAATATAAGGTAAGATTTTATGCGGCCTGTTTGTTGGAATAATGGACTGATCTAAGATTTGGAAACTATCCATGCCCATCTTCATGTGCCAATTTTCTGAGAACCCTTGTAAATTGATTGTTCGGAATAGGTGGGTCTTACTTGTTGAGTTGATATTGCCTGTTAAATCCTCGAAATACTGATTATCAGAAGTGTATTCACCTTTTATATTAACTCTCCACTGGGAACTCAAGTTCAATAATTGGTTATAATTTATATACTTTCTATTTTCATTCATAATCTTATCATCTGGAAGAAGGCTGACTTGGATTTCTCCTTGCTGTTTTGCTGTAAGAAAACGAAATGTATTCTCCAATTGCAGACCTCTTTTATCCATCCAATCAAAGGATGTGATGAGATCCATATTAGGTGAGATATTCCAATAATAAGGAATATTAATTTCAACCCCTTTTTTCGAAGAGGATCCAAAATTAGGTATCAGAATGCCTGATTTTCTTTCTTCAGATGTTGGAAACGAAAGATAAGGTAAGTAAAGTACAGGTGTATTGTTCACTCGTAAGATTAAGTTTTTAGCAATACCTTGATTAGGGAATATTTGAATTTCTCCTGCTTCTAGCTGCCAAGAATCATCGATGGGATTACATGTGGTATAGGTTGCATTAATAAGGCTATAGCTAGTATTAGGATTAATTTTGATCTCATCAGCTTTGCCTCTTGCTTGAGGACTTAGAAATTGATATTCCGTATTATTGATCACAGCACTATTGTCTTGTGTTTCAATAACCGCATTGTCTGCAAAAATATAGAGTTTTTTATTTTCAAGGACTAATCCTTTATTTACTCGGATCGTTCCTCCTGCTTCACTGTAAACAACCTCGCCTGCTGTGATTTTATTATCGCCAGAAACAATTTTAATTTTATCCCTTATCTTTATTTCTTCTCCGCTCTGTCCCTCTATTTGACCCGTTTGAATATTCCATGTTTGATTAATATCAAATAAAGTTGAGGTTTCGTTTATTTCTGGAGCTAAGCAAGCATTGAGGATTGAGTCGTCAGATTTAATAGGGGTAGCAATAAAAGCTATGATAATAAAAAGATTCAGCCTCAAAAATTTCATGGTCTATATTTTGAATAAGAAATATTCTAGTAATTCTATATGATCTTCCAATATTTTCCTGACCTTTCTGGGTTAATAGTTTTTATTATCATGTAATATTAAATTTATAAATCAGATTTTTTCATATGGATTCTACACAAAGGGATAAACTTATAGAAGCCTGGGTGGGTCAAAGTATTGATTCATCAATATTTTCAATTGAACCAGTGCATTCAGACGCAAGCTTTAGAAGCTTCTTACGCGTGTATGATGACAAGCAAAAGAGCTATATTCTAATGGATTCGCCTCCAGAGAAAGAGAATAACGAACAATTTGTCATTATTTCGGGAATGCTGATAAAAATGGGTATACCGTCTCCTAGGATTATAAAAAAAGATTTACAAGCAGGGCTTCTTCTTTTAACTGACCTTGGTCAGCAGACATTATTAAATAAAAATATATCCACTCCCAAGGAACTCAATCGTTTTTATGGCGAAGCAATCAATATACTTGTTTCAATCCAAACCAATGGCATTGCTTTTCAAGAACAGTTACCAAAATATAATTCGGTGTTATTACACAATGAAATGGATTTATTTTCCGAATGGTATTGTAAAAAAGAGTTGGCAGTTGAAAGTAAGACTCTAAAAGAGTTTAATTTTCAAGAACTCTTTAATAGTTTGTCAGCAAGGGCTTTGGAGCAAAAACAGGTTTTTGTTCACAGAGATTACCATTCAAGGAATATCATTATCTCAGACACAGGCCAATTAGGTATTGTCGACTTCCAAGATGCTGTTGAAGGCCCTATTACCTATGATTTTGTTTCTCTATTGCGAGATTGTTATTATGAGTTCTCAGACAAGGACATTGATTATTGGCTTTCTGAGTATTATCAGAAATTATCTTCTAAGGGATTGGTTGATTGTTCATTCGAGTGTTTTAAGATCGATTTTGATCTTATGGGCGTTCAGAGACATCTCAAAGCAATTGGTATATTCTCAAGACTTAAACATCGGGACCATAAGAGCAATTACATCAAAGACATACCAAGAACTTTTTCTTATTTGGATAAGGTCTCTGCTCGCTATGATTTTCTTGAACCACTCAATGAATTTATACGATTCTACAATTTGAAATGAAGGCCATGATTTTATCTGCTGGAAGGGGACTAAGGTTAATGCCAATAACCAAAAATATACCTAAACCATTGGTTAAAGTAGGGAAGCAGACTTTATTAGAAAGAAACATCACTCTTTTATATCAATCGGGCATTACTGAGATTATCGTTAATGGGTCATGGTTAGGAGAAAAAATTGAATCCTTTATTTCTAATATCCAATTAGAAGGATTAAAACTACACTATCTCTATGAGGGTTCAGAGCCGCTAGGGACAGCTGGAGCAGTATACAATGCCATGGATGGTAATCTGTTATTAAATGAAAATTTCTGGTTAGTGAATTCAGATATTATTACCAACTTTAGTTTACCCAATATTTCTCTTCTCAATAACAGAGTTGGCCACCTTATTTTAGTGCCAAATCCAGAGCATAACCCCACTGGTGATTTTGGCTTAAGATCAGATCAAGTACTTAATGAATCTGTTGAAATGCTTACCTTTAGTGGCATCAGTTTTCTTTCCTGTCGAATGTTTGATGAAACCACTGAAAGATCTTCATCATTGGTTGATATTTTCAGGGATAAAATTAACCATAATCTCATTTCAGGTGAATTATTTTTAGGTGAATGGCTTGATGTAGGGACTGTTAAGAGATTAAATAGAGCTGATAATAAATTTGGCAAAAACTAATATGAATAAAAAGACAAAAATGAAGCCTGCAACTTCACTTGTGCATGCAGGAAGAAATAAATCATATGCTAATGGTGCTGTCAATATTCCTCCATATCGCTCGTCCACGGTGTTATTTGACACTTTAGAGGAATATCAAGAGGTTAAACATTATGAAGCGACATCTCAAGATGCTGTATCCAGCAGCTTTAGGTACGGAAGATTAGGTTCACCTAATAGCTTTGCTTTAGAAGAAGCTTACTCAGAATTAACTGGTGCTTATCGTTCAGTTGCAACCAATTCTGGTATGTCAGCAATTAATATTGCAGTAAGTGCTTTTTTAGAACAAGGGAGCCATGCTTTGGTGACTCAGGGTGCTTATGAACCAGCCGCAGAACTCTTCACAAAGCATCTAGGACCTTTTGGGGTAAAGACTCAATTCATATCCCCATTAATAGGCAGAGAAATTTCTGATTTAATTGTACCTGAAACAAAACTGGTCTATTTAGAGGCTCCAAGTTCCCATACTTTTGAAATACCTGATATTGATATTTTAGTAGAGAGTATCAGAGATAAGAGTGAAGAATTGGGAACAGAAATCGTAATTACCTTTGATAATACTTGGGCTGGACCACTTTACTTCAAATCACTTGAGCACGATATAGACATAGAGATTCTATCTGCCACTAAATACGTAGTAGGGCATTCAGATGCCATGCTGGGTCTTGTAGCATGCACTGAAAAAACCTATCAATCTGTAAAGAATTCATCGAAGAATCAAGGGATATCAGCTGAACCAGATGCATGTTACCTTGGTCTTAGGGGACTTAGGACAATGGCTATCAGGATGCAGAGCCAGTTTGAGAGTGCAAATGAAGTAGCCAATTGGTTAGAAAAACAAGAGCTTGTTACGGAAGTTCTCTATCCACCTTTGAACTCTTCTTCCTCTCATGATAATTGGAAAAAGTACTTTACCGGAGGAGGTAGCTTAATGAGTATTATTTTAGACAAAAAATACACTGATAGCCAATTGGCAGTTATGTTAGATAATATGGAGTTATTTGCTATGGGTTATAGCTATGGTGGTTTTGAGTCTTTGATAACACCTTGTAAGGTACAAAAAGAAAGGGTCTCAGGTTTAGATCAATTACAAAATACTATTATTAGGCTCTACATTGGATTAGAAGATATTAGTGATTTAATTAATGATTTAGAATCTGGTTTTAACAGACTAAAAAAAATCTAGTTACACAAATCTTGTCGATAAGTTATTTTTAAGTTCTTCTTTTAGCTTCTCTAATGACACATGGCTTCCCAGACGTTTAAGATCAATGGCTTGTGTTTCATTATCTCCACAAATGATTATCTGATTCCAAGGGTCCATGTTCATTGAGACATTGATTGATGCTCCATGGTAAGTGCCTCTTCTATTGATTTTGAGACCAAAACTAACTAATTTTTTGTTATCACAATAGATCCCTGGATCAGCATCAATTAGCTTTAGATTCGCTTGGTATTTTAGAACGCTCTCAAATATAATCTGATAGAAAGCCTTAATAAATATTCTAGGTTTCAGTGATCGTTTTTTTAAATCCATTAATGCATAAATCACCAGTTGACCTGGGCCATGATAGGTTACTTTTCCACCACGATCAGTTTTAATAATAGGGATAGAATTGTCTAATGGCATTTCATTGTCTTCAGAGCTTATGCCATAAGTAAAAACAGGTTCATGTTCAAGGAACCAAATTTCATCTTGAGTGTGTTGATTTCTTTCTGAAGTGAACTCTTGCATGCTCACCAAAGTGTTACTGTAGTTTGTGCAGCCTAGGTTTTTAAAGAGGATAGGTTGTTTTAATTCTTTCAGTTTTCTGATTTATTCAATAGTAAAATGGCACTGTCATATAGCCAACCCCAGAGACTATCTTCTTTAATAATTTTCTCAGCATACAAAGGTGTCTCAGCTAAAACTTCATCATTATAAACCATTGATAACTTACCAATTGCCTTGTCTAAATTTAACGGTGCAATCAATGGTTCATAAATTTCTATTTTTCTTTGAATCTCTTTGAAGGTTCCTTTACTTATGGTTTTGATAATTTCTTGGTGGGCCACAAGACCAACAGTATCTTCAGCACCCTTCCAGACTTTAGCTTCACCATAAGAGACTGAATTATCTACTAGCTTCTTATTTTCAAAGAATCTAAAGCCATAATTAAGCAGCGCATAGGCAGAATTATTTCTATCATCTGCACTCTTCGCACCAGTAACAACTGCTATAAATCGCATTTGATTTTTTTTAGCTGTTGCAACTAAGCAGTAACCAGCTGATTGTGTGTACCCAGTTTTCATACCATCAATGCTTGCATCCCTTCTTAGTAATTTATTACGGTTATATTGTAAGATTGGTTGTTTTGTTGTGGGATCAACAGCTTGATCAAAGGAATAAGACCGTTCTGAGTACAAATGAAAATATTCAGGAAATTCTTTGATAATTTGTGAGGCAAGCAAAGCCATATCCAGAGCTGAAGAATAGTGTTCTTCATCATCTAGACCTGATGCATTAGTATAGTGACTGTTTTTTAGGCCAAGTGCTTCAGCATACATGTTCATATATTCTGCAAAAGTGTCTTCACTACCAGCAAGATGTTCAGCTAAAGCAACACTCGCATCATTGCCTGAGACAATAATCATGCCTTGAATAAGATCTTCAATCGTTACATCCATATAAGGATTAAGAAACATTGTTGATCCACCAATTGAAGAGGCATTTTTACTTATCTTCACAGGATCATCCAAGGAGACTTGCCCTTCTTTTAAGGCATGAAAAGTTGTATAGGCAGTCATGAGTTTAGTGATACTGGCAGGCTTGACTGGTTTAGTTTCTTCAAGTTTTGCAATAATAGAGCCAGTTTCAGCATCTAATAACACATAACTACTCACATCGATGTTAGGTGCTTTAGGTACAATTACAATGGCATTAACTTTGGGTATAAAGAAACAAAAAAGCACTATAAAAAGAGTACTCATGTTGATTATATAATCAGTTTGTTTCAAGTTATCTTTACTCATAATTTCTACGCACCATAACATATATTTTTTAACATAGGTAAGTCATAAAGAAAGACTTACTCAGAGATTATATTAATATCAAGTGATAAGGAGGCAAGCTTAGAGATCACGCTCTCATAACTTTTCAATGTTTTAATTGGTCCTATTCTTACTCGATAATAGGTTGTTCTTGCAGATCTTATTTTGGTAATAAAAACAGAATTAACCCCTAGTTTTTCAACCTTTTTCTTTAGTTCTCTTGCTCCTTTTTCTTCAGTAAAAGCCCCTATTTGCAAGACAATTTTATTCTTATTAAGAAGCACAATTTTTTCAAATAGACTGCTCGAAAAGATACCACGATTATTTTTCTTCATCGCATGGGCTGCAACTTGTTCTGAGACAGCAGTAATTTTAACAAAGGTTGTCCCCTGTGAAAGCATATCGACTTTTTTAGCAGCGGCATACGATAGATCAATGATTCGGTTATCGACAAAAGGACCTCTATCATTCACTTTTACAATTACTGATTTGCCATTCCTTAGATTTTGCACATTTAAATAAGTTGGTAGCGGCAATGTTTTATGGGCAGCTGTGTATTTATACATGTTATAACGTTCTCCACAAGCAGTTAACTTCCCATTGAAATCTGATCCATACCAAGAGGCCACTCCTCTTTGTTTGAAACCTCTACTAGAGGATAAAGTTTTATAGCGTTTCCCATTAATTTTATATCTTTCTTTACGGTCTCGATTAATTGTGCAGCCGTCATTTAATATACTGGCAACTTCTTTGGTGCTGAGTGTTGGTTTGGGTTCATTATTTTGCAGAGCACAACTTGAAATCAGAGAGATCAATATCAGCAATATTAGGTTTTCTTTAATTAAATGAAAATGCATTATTAGTTACTAAACCTTCGATTGATTCACCCAATTCTAATACAGCTAGGGCATACATTACATTTCTATTGTAAGTGGTTATAACATAAAAGTTATGTAAACCAATTACTGCCTCTTCATCACCACTTAATCCTTCAAGGTAAATGACTTGTGCTTTCTCGGTTAGTCCTAATAAGGGATCAAGCTGAATACCTGCAGCAATCAGATCAGCAATAGTGCTTTTCGGCGTGACAGTTTTAGAGGCAAGTGCTTCCATTTGTTTAGTATCAATTTGTATTCTATTGATAATATTTTTTGATTCTTCCCAACCATTTTTTTTCAAATAATGACCGACACTCATCAAGATATCTTCCCAAGACTCAAACAGATTAATTTTACCATCACCATCACCATCAACTGCATAGGTTCTATAACTTGATGCAATAAATTGTGGAGCACCCATGGCTCCTGCATAGGATCCCTTAATCTCTTTGATTGATAGATCTTGCTCTCTACATAAATAGAATAAATTAATTAATTCTGCTCTAAAGAACGTGCTTCTAGGTGGGTAACCAACTGCAAGAGTATATAAGGAGTTAATCACTTTATATCGACCTTGTATATTGCCAAAAGAAGTCTCAACTCCTAAAATACCAAGTAATATTTTTGCAGGAACTCCTGTTTCTTTCTCTACTCTATTGATTAGATCTTTATGCTGGTTAGCAAAAAAAACGCCTGCTGCTATTCTTTTAGGAGTGAGGAAAATTCCACGATATTCTTCCCAAGTTTTAGTTTTTTCAGCGGGCCTAGAAATAGAATCGATTAATTCAGGCATGAATTTTATGTCTTTAAAAATGGTTCTTATATATTGTTCATCAAATCCATGATCATTGATTAATTCATCCATTAGTGAAGATTTACCTAAATGTATATCGTCATTAGATAGATCAATATTTTGTGGATATGCAGTATTAGCTGAGATAAAGATCCATAAGATAAACGATATAGCAATGTTGTGGTTTAAATTCATTTTGATATCAGCCGTTTATGTGTTCTGATTGACATCAGTATACCTAAGCCGATCATTAACGTTACACTCGAAGTTCCCCCTTTACTTATTAGTGGCAAGGGTACTCCTACAACTGGAAGTATGCCTGTGGTCATGCCCATGTTTACAAAAACATAAATAAAGAAAGTCAGACTAATGCTTGATGCAACTAACCTAGAAAAAAGATCTTGTGAGTTGATAGCTATTAATAAACCTCTGCCAACGATAAATAAATAGACTATGACAATAACTATCACTCCTACTAATCCGAATTCCTCAGCAAGAATAGAGAAAATAAAATCAGTGGTTCGCTCAGGTAGAAAATCAAGTTGCCCTTGTGTTCCATTCATCCACCCTTTTCCAAATAGACCGCCTGAGCCAATTGCAATTTTTGACTGAATAATGTGATAGCCTGCACCTAAAGGATCTTGCTCAGGATCTAAAAAAGTTAATACTCGTTTTTGCTGAAAGGGATGAATATTTTTCCATATAAAGGGAAGGCTTGCTATAAAGAAGAGCAGACCAGTGAATAAGTACCTTTTTTTTATACCTGACAAGAACACAATCACTAATCCAGAGAAAGCAATTAGAATAGAAGTGCCTAGATCTGGTTGTAATAAAATCATAGCAGTTGGTAAGAGGACAATGAGTAAGGAGATGAAAATAGAAATATTTGTTGGTGGTAGAGTTCCAGTTGCTATGTAACGAGCTATCATTAAAGGCATTGCTATTTTCATCAATTCAGAGGGTTGAAAGGTGATCCCAAGATTCAACCACCTCGTGGCATTATTTCTTGTTTCCCCAAACACTAAAACCATAATTAAAAGCATTAAGCATAGAAAATAGAGCCAAGGGGCTATTCTTTCATAGGACATGGGACTTAACTGAGCAGCGATGGTCATAGCAATAATAGATATAGCAATGTTGATGCTGTGATCAATAACAAAATTACTATTACCATTTGAGGCACTGAATATGGCAATACCGCTAATGAGAAAGATAATAAAAAAAGCTGAAAGTAGAGGCATATCAATGTGTGCTCTATCTGCAAGTATATTGCCAGTTTTTAATTGAAATTGGTTAGTTTGCATTATTTGTTTCGCTACCTTCTAAATATGAAGTGAAAATTTTCTCAGCAACCGGAGCAGCAGCTATTCTTCCTCCACCGCCATTCTCAACTATAATAGAAACAATGATTTCTGGTTTATCGATGGGAGCAAAGCCAATGAATAGACCATGATCTCTAAGCTCTTCTGGAACTTCATCGCCACTTCTCTTATCGATGCTAAAAACTTGAGAGCTACCTGTTTTCCCTGCAATTGGAGAATTATCAGGGAAAATACCATATGCAGTACCCCTTCTTTCATTAATCACTGCTGTCATCCCTTCATGAATTAGGTCCCAATTTTTGTCATCAATACTACTGATATAATCGATACTTTCTGATTCTATAAGCTGAATTTCTCCACTATTAGTGAATTCAATTGCTTTTAACATATGAGGCTTATGTGCTTGACCCTTATTCGCAATAATAGCTGTTGCTAAAGCTAATTGAAGGGGTGTAGCTAGCATATAACCTTGACCTATGCCAGCAATCACAGTTTCACCTTTATACCAACTTTGATTTTCTCTAGAAGTAAAATTATTTCTCTTCCATTCTTTATTAGGCATCACACCATTTTTCTCAGAGTCAACATCAACTTGAGTGGGTGCACCCAAATTAAATTGTTTTAAGAAATGACTCATTTTATCAATCCCCATTTCATTTGCTATTTTATAAAAGTAAACATCACAGGATGCTTGAATAGCTCTTACAACATTTACTGCTCCATGTGTTGACCAATCATTGAATGGGCGAGAGTAATTTGGAAGAAAAAATCTACCTTCACACGGCATAAAAACATCCGGATCAATAATTCCCATTTCAAGTGCACCCAATGCAATCATAGGTTTAATGGTTGAACCAGGTGGGTATTGACCTGCTATAGCCCTATTAAATAATGGTTTATTTTTGTTTTTGCTAAGCGTGCTAAATTCTTTTTGGGTTAATCCAAAGCTGAATTTATTTGGATCAAAACTCGGCGAACTTAGCATCACTAGTATTTCTCCATTTGAAGCATCTAAAATAACCACAGCCCCTTTTTGCTTACCCATGGCCTTGTAAGCAGTTTCTTGGAGTTCACTATCAATAGTCAAAATAAGGTTATTACCTGGTAGAAATGGATGCTGATCAATCCTTTCCATTATTCTGCCCTTAACATTAACTAAGAGTTTTTGATTACCTGGTTTGCCTCTTAGGTAGGGCTCATAATTTCTCTCAATTGACGTTTTCCCAATTTGCTCTTTACCAGTATAAAAGCTAGGGTCGAAACGAGCATAATCTCCACCTGATATAGCCCCTACATAGCCTAGAGCATGTGAGAATATTTCACCTTTAGGATAATGCCTAGATAATCTGGACTTGATATCAATTCCTTTAAAATTATTCCGATTATTTGCGAACACAGCAACTTCTCTTTCACTTAGATTTCTTCTTAAAACAATACTTTTAAATTGCAGGTTTTTATCAATCCTTTGTTTGATGTTATCAATATTGTTTTTTTTAATAAGATCCAAGTCTGCTAGTTGTTCTAGAGATGTGTCTACATCAAGAACTTGTTCAGGGATCATTTCCAACTGAAAGATCGGTTGGTTATTGGCTAAAACATTTTTATTTCTATCATAAATCAAACCCCTTGATGCTGGGAGTGATTGCATCCTTATGGTGTTATTCAAAGACCTTAGTTTATATTGATCAGACTCGATCACCATTAAGAAGAATAGACGCGTAATAATAATTGTTGCCAGAATCAATATAGCAATCGAGCAAAATAGAATTCTAGAAAGGAAGACTTCTTTTTCTACTTCTTGGGTATTTGAAGATTTGAATTCCATAGTTGTTACTATTCAACGAATAAGGATTGCATTTTTTCAAGAACCCTCATAAATATTGGCCAGACAAGAACAGCGATACCAACATTAATCCAATCATAAATATTGAAAAACATGGTGCCGCTTACCCCATTAATCCATAGAGAAATAAGCTCACCCAAGGACAATAGCATTAAAACAACAAGCATAATCTGCCACATTGGATAAACTCTAATCTGAAATCTAAAACGATAAGAAAGATAAGAAAGCACAGCCAGAATTAAGGCATTCTCCCCCATTAGACCCCCAGTCATAATGTCTAGAATTAACCCAGAAAACCAGACTGAGATTATTCCAATAAGTGAAATATTAAATATTGAGAAGAATATCACTGTCATCTTTAACCATGGAAGCCTATATTGCTCTAAGAGGTCAGGCACAGGTATGACCGTTAAGATAATTGATAACAAAATCATTGACCAAATAAAAAATAAATTTCTTAGTTGGTTGTTCATTAGTTACCCTCTGTTGGTTGGATGACCCAAATTTCATTAATGGTTTTCAAATTACCAAAAGGTGTAACACTAATTTCTAGAAATGATTCCCCTGGATTATTGATAACATCTTTTACTGTTCCAACTGGAAAGCCTTCAGGGTATCGCCCACCTAAACCAGACGTAATAAGGACATCTCCTGTTTTAACATCCGTGTTTGTTGGTAATGTATTGATTCTAAGTTCATTGTAATTACCTATACCTACAGCAATACTTCTAAGACTGGTTCTAACAATTTCTATAGGTATAGCGTGTTCACGGTCACTAATCAATAACACTTCTGATCCAAAGATTTGATCACGTATGATATGACCCAAAATCCCATTGCTATCAGCCACTGCTGAGCCAATAACAACATTATCTCTACTCCCTTTGTTAATTACTATTTGATGCTTCTCAGCTATAGGACTAACGGCAATAATATCTGCAAAAATATAGCTGTTATCTTTTTTTGGTTGTGAATCAAGAAGATCATAGAGTCTTTTATTTTCAGACTCTAACTTATAGACTTGTTGAACTTGTGATCTAAGCTCAAAATTATCTTTTTTTAAGACTTTATTCTCTTGCAGAATTTTTTTGCGTTCAGAGAAATTTGTATTCAATTTCTGTATAAAATTTTTCGGTAGATTAATTAGATACTGTACTGGGTAGAGTGATGCCGAGAGGTAAACTCTTAATGCAGGAAGGTAATTTTTTTGGTAATCCTGGTACATCAAAACGCAAGATATAATGACAACTATTATCAGACGATAAGCAGAGAAGTTTTTTTCAAATCTATTTATTCTTTGTTGTGGATGTAACGGCATGTTTTAACTCATCCGTTATTATTGATTCTCTAGGCAATCAATTCAATTCAAAAAAGTCAGTACCTTGTTTATCAAGGATTTCAATAATTCTACCACCACCTCTGGCAACACAGGTTAAAGGGTTGTCAGCAAGCAACACAGGCAAACCTGTTTCTTCTGCTAACAGTTTTTCTATGTTAGTAAGCAGTGCTCCACCCCCAGTCAGAACAATACCTCTTTCAGCAATATCTGACCCCAATTCTGGTGGCGTTTGTTCTAAAGCTGATTTGAGAGAATTGGCTATGGATTGAAGAGGTTCTTGAAGTGATTCAAGTATTTCATTGCTGTTGAGTGTAAAGGTTCGTGGCACGCCTTCTGACAAGTTTCTTCCTTTTACTGAGATTTCACTTACCGAGTCACCAGGGTATGCGCTACCAATTTCATGTTTAATTCTTTCTGCTGTGGCTTCACCAATTAAAATTCCATAATTTCTTCTTATAAAATTTATAATTGACTCATCAAAAGTATCACCACCAATTTTGACGGAGTTTCCATAGACAATTCCATTGAGAGATATGACTGCTATTTCTGATGTTCCACCGCCAATGTCTACAACCATCGATCCTCTTGCCTCATGGACTGGAAGACCTGCTCCAATTGCAGCAGCCATGGGTTCTTCGATTAAAAAAACTTTTCTAGCTCCAGCTCCTTCAGCAGATTCTCTAATAGCTCTTCTCTCAACTTGTGTTGATCCAAAAGGGACGCAAACTAAAATTCTTGGGGCAGGTCTGAAATATCGGGAACCATGAGCCTTTTTAATAAACGCTTGTAACATGGCTTCAGTTACTATGAAATCTGCAATGACACCATCTTTGAGTGGCCTTATAGCTTCAATGCTGCCTGGAGTTCTACCCAGCATAGCCTTAGCATCCGTGCCAACTGCAACAACAGTTTTTGTTGTTTTCCCATTTTCACTTCTCAGAGCAACCACGGAGGGTTCATTTAAAACAATACCCTTGCCACTGGCATATACCAGTGTATTTGCGGTGCCCAGATCTATTGAAAGATCATTAGAAAAATAACCTATAATGTTCTTAATCACTGTTTAGTTGTTTCAAAAAAAGTAAGGTAGAAAGAATACTCTAACAACGTGTAGGATTTTGAGCAACTGGAAGTTATCATAACTTAATACTATTTTAATAAATTTAATTAATGACTATTACTAAATCTGATATCGAGCATATTTGTGATTTGTCTAAACTCAATTTGGACGATGATGAAGTTCCAATTTATCTTCAACAAATGACAGATATATTGGAAATGATTGAGCAACTTCAATCAGCAGACACGAATGAAATTATACCCATGGCTCATCCTTTAGACATGCATCAACGTTTACGGGAAGACATTGTGACTGAGACCAATCACCGCGATATTTATCAAAAGAATTCATCACATGTAGAAGAAGGATTCTATAAAGTACCCAAAGTTATTGAATAAAGATCGAAAGAAATCAAATTGATTCTATGGAAAGATTTACCGTAAAAGCAATTCAAAATATGCTTTCAGAAAAACAGATTAGCGCAACTGAACTGTTTGATTTATATCGTTCTAGAATTGCTGATTATGATCAATCACTCAATGCTTTCATTACAAGTGATATTCAACCCAATGCTGCATATATGACTGATGATCAAGATCAGGAATCACCAATAGATTTTGCACTTACGGGAATACCTTATGCAGCAAAAGATATTTTTTGTACACAAGGCATAAAAACCACATGTGGTTCAAAGATGCTTGAGAATTTTATACCGCCTTATGATGCAACAGTGGTTAGAAGGCTCAAGAGACAAGGTGCAGTGTTGCTGGGAAAAACCAATATGGATGAATTTGCCATGGGTTCTTCAAGTGAAACCAGTTATTTTGGTTCTGTTCATAATCCATGGGACATAGAGAGGACTCCTGGAGGTTCTTCAGGAGGTTCAGCTGCTGCAGTTGCCGCCGGCCTTACACCAATTGCTTTAGGCACAGACACAGGAGGCTCAATTAGGCAACCTGCTGCTTTTACAGGTATCACAGGCCTTAAACCAACTTACGGACGTTGCTCAAGATACGGCATGGTGGCTTTTGCTTCAAGCCTCGATCAAGCAGGAATTCTAGCCCTATCAGCTGAAGATACAGCTATTTTCTTGGAGTCTATGGCCGGTTTTGACCCTCTTGATTCAACATCTGTTGAAGAATCTGTACCTCAATACAGTCAGTATCTTGAAGAAAATATTAAAGGTAAAATTATTGGACTACCCAAAGAATTTTTTGATGGCAGTTTAGGTAGTGCTTATGAAGCTCTAATTGCGGAAAGTATTAATAGCTACAAAAAACTAGGCATTGTATTTAAAGAAATTAGTTTACCAAACATTGGTTACTCAGTGCCTACATATTATGTTGTAGCACCTGCAGAATGTTCTTCCAATCTTGCTAGGTATGATGGAGTGCGTTTTGGTTATCGTTCGCAAAATATTGAAGATCTTGATGAATTTTACAGAACCAATCGTCAGATTGGGTTTGGCCAAGAAGTTAAAAGAAGAATCATAACAGGAACTTATGTTCTTTCTGCAGGTTATTACGATGCTTATTACTTAAAGGCCCAAAAAGTAAGACAATTAATCAATCAGGATTTTGCGAGAGCTTTTGAGTCAGTGGATATCATATTAGGACCAACGACCCAAACAGCAGCATTTAAATTGGGCGAAAAAATAGATGATCCGGTGAGTATGTACATGAATGACATGTATACAATCTCAGCAAATCTAGCAGGTTTACCAGCTATATCTCACCCTATCGGTTTTGTTGAAAATTTACCGTATGGGCTGCAACTTATTGCGCCTCATTTTAAGGAGCTCGATTTATTGAGTCTAACTCATCAATACCAGAAAGTAACAGACTGGCATCAGGCTGTGCCACGGCTGTTACAGAGTTCAGAGGGTAATGACTAATGCATTGGGAGACTGTCATAGGGTTAGAGATTCATGTGCAACTGGCGTGTGACAGCAAAATATTTTCCAGTGCATCCACAGCTTATGGGAAAGAGCAAAACACGCAAGCCTCATTGATTGATCTTGGTTACCCGGGCGTTTTACCCGTTTTAAATAAAGAAGTAGTCATGATGGCGATTAAGTTTGGCTTAGCAGTTGATGCTGAAATAGCAGAGCTTTCAATTTTTGCCAGAAAAAACTATTTTTACCCGGATTTGCCAAAAGGCTATCAAATCAGTCAGTATGAATTGCCGATCGTGTCAGGTGGACAGTTGTTTATTACACTAGATAATGGAACAGAAAAAAGAATAGGAATTACCAGAGCTCACCTCGAGGAGGATGCAGGTAAATCGATTCATGATAAGTTTCCAGGTGCATCTGCCATCGACTTAAATAGAGCTGGAACCCCTTTGCTTGAAATTGTATCAGAGCCTGAACTTAGTTCAGCAAAAGAGGCGACTTTATATATGCAAAAAATACATCAGTTAGTTCGCTATCTTAAAATCTCAGATGGAAATATGCAGGAAGGTTCTTTTAGATGTGACGCTAATGTCTCATTAAAACCAAAAGATAATACTGAACTCGGCACCAGGGCTGAGATTAAAAATATTAACTCATTTAGATTCATTGAGAATGCTATTAATTATGAGGTTGAACGACAAAAGGAAATTCTAGAACAAGGAGGTTCTGTGGTCCAAGAAACTCGTTTATATGATTCTGATGCAGGGGAAACTAGATCTATGAGAACAAAAGAGGAGGCTAATGATTATCGTTATTTCCCAGATCCTGATTTGTTGCCCGTAAAAATTGATAAAGAGATTATAGAAACGATTGCTGCATCACTTCCAGAGTTGTTTAATCAAAAAGTTGATCGTTATGTCAAGACACTATCAATAAAACCTGTTGACGCAACAGCAATAGCAAAAAATATAGAATTAGCTGAATATTTTGAAGACGCTCTTAATACCTATAATGGTAATCCTCAGCTATTAGCTAATTGGTTGATCACTGAGGTAATGGCTATTCTAAATAAAGATAAGATCGAAATAGCAAGCCTATCAATCAGTGCAAAATCAGTAAGTCAGTTAATACAGAGAATTGATGATGGGACAATTTCATCAACAATTGCCAAAAATATATTTAGTCAACTCATAGAAAGTGAGATGAGTGTTGATGAATTAATCAAAGACCAAGGGCTTGAGCAAATCTCAGACACAAATGAGATTGAGCAAGTAATTAGAATTGTATTAAATGAAAACCAAGAACAACGAGACCAATATCTCGCTGGCAAAGAACAAGTGCTTGGTTTTTTAATTGGCAAGGTAATGCAAAAGACACAAGGCAAGGCAAACCCTAAACTTGTTAATGATTTGATGGTTGAAATATTATCAAATCATTAATTAGATAATAGAAGGAGTTTAATGCATATAGACGTATATTCGAAGAATATCTAAGAACATACTGAACATTTCATATTTTTAGGGATATTAATTTTCTGATAGATATTATTCTTTAAGTCAAAGATTGAGATAGTATTTTCTTCATTATTGTTGATGCCAATAAGAGTTTTAATGCATTCGTTTGCCATCATAGAGCCAATCATACCTGCCACTGGCGACATGATCCCATTGCCTTCACAATTTTCTAGATTTTCATCACTAGAACTGTATAGACAGTTAAGGCAACTGTTATTATCTTTTGTGTTATTTAATTTAAGTACATGACCTTCATATCTAATGGCTGCTCCTACAATCAAGGGCTTTTTTATGTTGTAACAAATTTTATTAATCATCAATCTTGATTCTAAATCATCAGTTGCGTCTATAACGATATCAACATGACTGATTACCTTATTCATTTCATCTTCTGAAAGTTTTTTATCAATGGAATTGATGATGGCTTCTGAATTATATTCCATGAGTCTTTTTTTAGTAATTAAAGCTTTATTTTTCCCAAGGTCATCAGCTTTAAATAATATCTGTCTAGGAAGATTAGATTCATCAATCGTATCGAAATCAACGACAGTAATCTGACCAATTCCCGAAGTAGTTAAATAAATACTGGCTATCGAACCTAGACCACCAGCTCCAATAATCAGAACTGAACTTTTAAGCAGTGTATTTTGTGATTGCTCTCCAAAATCTTCTAGCCTTGTATGACTACTGTATCTTAACTGATTATTCATCATTAGATTTTGAACCTATTGAGACTCTGGGGTGAGAATTTAAATCATCAAAAGTTTTTATGTTAATAAACCCTTGTTCTTTCATTTGATTTTGACAAAATTCTTTTTGGTTATAGCTGTGTTCTGTTATTAGAGTTCCACCTTGATTCAAAAATAGATGACTTTTATGGATTATATGGAGAAGAGCTGATTTTCCAGAATCCATAGAGAAAAGGGCTATCTCTGGTTCATATTTTAGATTTATCATTTCTTTTTTTGTCAGTTGAGTTTTATCTACATAGGGTGGGTTGCTAATAATAAAATCAAAATTTTGTTCAATTATATTTTCAAACCAATTAGATTTTTTAAACACAATATTATTTATATTATGAGAGAGTGCATTTTCATTAGCTAGTTCTAGAGCTTTCAATGAAATATCCACTGCTGTGATTTCAAGGTTAGGGTTTTCTTTAGCCAAGGCTATTGATATTACTCCTGATCCTGTACCCAATTCTAGGAGTTTGTAGCTATTTGTTTCTTGCATCAGTGAAAGGCAGCATTCAACTAAATATTCAGTTTCTGGTCTAGGAATTAATACATTCTCATTGACTTTAAATGATAATGACCAAAATTCTTTTTTACCGACAATGTAAGCTATGGGCTTACCTTGATGTCTGATCTTTAGTAAGTTTCTGAAATGCTGATACGTTGCTTCATCTACTAGGATATTGCTTTTATAGAAATCTTCTCTCTCTTTATCTAGAATCTTTGCTAACAATACTTCTGACTCCAATCTTGGGTTTTTAGTTATCTTGGATAGAAAATCAGTCGCTTCATCAAGCATCAAATCACTGGTAAAGTTATCCATATTCAATATGTTAATTTTCCAATTGAGACATTTGTTTTGCTGCATTTTCTTGGGCTAAAGAATCAATTAAGTTGTGGAGATCTCCTTCCATAATTTCAGACAAGTTATAGAGTGTTAAACCGATTCTATGATCTGTTATTCTTCCTTGAGGAAAGTTATAGGTTCTTATTCTTTCAGATCGATCACCACTGCCCACAAGCATCTTTCTTTCCTCTGCTTGTTGATCTGCAATTTTTTTTTGTTCGATATCATAGATTCTAGCTTTGAGTAATGTCATGGCTTTAGCTTTATTCTTATGCTGTGATCTATTGTCCTGACATTCAGCAACAACCCCGGTGGGCATGTGTGTTAATCGAACTGCTGAGTCAGTTTTATTGACATGTTGACCACCAGCTCCTGATGCTCTGTAAGTGTCAATCCTGAGATCATTTGTATTGATTTCAATTTCATTTACTTCATCAACTTCTGGGATTACAGCTACCGTACAAGCAGAAGTATGAATTCTACCTTGAGATTCTGTTTTTGGAATTCGCTGGACACGATGAGTGCCTGATTCAAATTTAAGTTTAGAGAAGACACTTTCACCGATTACACGAGCTATGATCTCCTTAAAGCCTCCTTGACCGCTCTCACTTTGGTTTAAAATTTCAATAGACCATTTTTGTTCTTCACAATATCTGGCATACATTCTAAAGATATCTCCGGCAAAAATTGCAGCTTCATCACCACCAGTGCCCGCCCTAATCTCTAGAAATACATTACTTTGATCTCTTGGGTCACTAGAGAGAAGTAAGGGTGTAATTTGCTCTTCTATTTCTGTTAGTTGATTTTCTATAATCTGAATTTCTTCCTCAGCCAATGCTCGGAGTTCATCATCTTTTTCGTCAATCAAACTAATCGCATTATCCTTTTCTTCAACTAAATTTTGATATTGTTCAAACAGTTTTACTACAGGCTCTATTTTAGAAAACTCTTTAGAGAGTTGAATCATCAGCTGATTATTTTTTTGTATGTCTTCATCTGATAACTGATTTCCAATAGAATGGTATTCTTCCTGAATAATCTTGAGTTTTTTTATGATTGAATCTTTCATGATGTGTAAAAAAAATTGCTTAAACTATTTTATACTCAAAATAACTTCAAATAGTCGTTATTTATTACTATTACTAGTATTTTTATCAACCTTGACCATTGTTAGCTGCAACAATATTGGCTCCTTGGATAAGACAATTAATTGGGAAGACAACCAGACTAAAATTATTGCACTTACTAATTATTCTATTGTCGGTTCAGTTTCCTTCAAAAACACAACAGATAGTTTTTTAGGTAACTATACAATTAATCACCAAAACAGTGCGGAAATGCTCATTCTTAGAGATTTTTTTGGTAAACAGGTCATGTCCTCCATAAGCACTGACCTCGCTTCATTATTTATGGAATTAGGTATAGATTTTTCTGCGGATGAACTAAAGACAATTTCTTCACTTAACTTTAGTCTATCCTCTTTGTTATTAGCAAAAATTCCTTCTCAAGGAGTTGATGATATGGTTCTGGACCAGCATGGTTTTCCTCTGAAAATAAAGCTTAATAATCATAAAGTAGATTTTTCTTTATACCAAAGCATCAATGAATTAATGATTCCTAAAAAAATAGTTATTACCGGCGCTGACTATCGAGCAACATTTTCAATCAAAACTCTTGAAATCATCTGAATAAAAATTCTCACCAACTTGACACAGTAATCAAGCAACTTCAGAATGACTTGTTTATTACTTTGAGTTTTTAATGGGGTGTAGCCAAGCGGTAAGGCAACGGGTTTTGATCCCGTGATGCGCAGGTTCAAATCCTGCCACCCCAGCCATAAATTGTTTATAAAAAAGATCATTAACATGGTTTAATTACATAATGAATAAAGACAAACTAATTCTTTTTTCTGGGCCAGCATCTAATGAACTGGGAAATTTGATTGCCCGCCACCTGAATCAGCCTCTTGGTTGGATACAAGTTAATCAATTCAGCGATGGTGAGACCAGCATAGAGATAGCAGAGAACATCAGAGGTAAGCATATATTTCTTATCCAATCGACTTATCAGCCTGGTAATGAACACTTAATGCAGCTTCTGTTAATGGCTGATGCATGTAAAAGAGCATCTGCTGAATCAATTTCGGCAGTTGTCCCATACTTTGGTTATTCCAGGCAGGATAGGAGACCAAGAAACACACGAGGCCCTGTGTCAGCAAAGTTAATGGCTAATCTCATTGAAACTGCTGGTATTCAAAGATTAATTACTGTTGACCTTCATGCCGATCAGATTGAAGGGTTTTTCTCGATCCCTGTGGATAATATTTACTCGTCTCAAATTCTCTTAAGTGATATATGGAAAAAAAGATATCAAAATCAGGTGATTGTTTCTCCTGATGTTGGCGGAGTTTTGAGAGCAAGAGCTATAGCTCGAAGGCTTGATAGTGCTGGTCTTGCAATTATTGATAAGAGAAGGGAGGTGGCAAATAAATCAGAAGTCATGAACATCATAGGCGATGTTGAAGGAAAAACAGCTATATTATTTGATGATATGGTGGATACTGCAGGGACACTTTGTAATGCAGCCACAGCCCTTAAAGAAAAAGGAGCAATAAAAGCAGTGGCTTATGCAGCACATCCAGTGTTGTCTGGTCCAGCAATTGAACGAATTGCAGGCTCTAATTTAGATGAGCTTGTGGTCACAGATACCATACCTTTGACAGATGAAGCTAAAGCTGTAGGAAAGATTAGACAGTTATCAATTGCAGAGATACTAGGAGAAACCATTCAACGAATGCTCGATGATCAATCTGTTAGCTCACTTTACGCAGACTAATAAATCCAATATAAGCTATTTTTCACTAGCTTCATTGCAAAACATCGGTTATTATTTGCCACCATTTTTATTTAAATGGGCCAACAGCGGTTTATCACTCAAAGATGGATAAATACGTATGTGGAGAAATTGATTGCCCTGAGGCATGTGTTCGTAAAACCTCTGGATATTAATGAAAATGAAGGTAATACCTTTCAATATAAACGAAGTTAACACTTCACAATTAGAGGAAAAAAAATGGCAACAGGAAAAGTAAAATGGTTTGATAGCGCTAAAGGATTTGGATTTATTGCATCGGATGACGGTGGTGACGATATATTTGCACATTTCTCCGGCATTAAAGCCGAAGGAAATGCAACGCTCGAGGAGAATCAGGTTGTGACATTCGATATTGAGAAAGGTCCCAGAGGACTACAAGCAGTTAATATTGTTTAATTAGGTCCACCTTAGGACCGGGTCATTTAGATGGCCTGCTAAAGCTCTAAAAGTTGATGACCGAACGTCACACGGAGGAATGTTTTGGCATGGGTAAAAAAGTCGAACTGCTTATTTGTAAAGACAAATAAATGAATCTATCTATATAGCTCCTCTATTTACAGCAAATAACAAAGATTGTTACTTTATTGATAAAATATATTTTTACAACAGACAAATTATGGCTAAAGAAATCGATTTAATTGTAGAATCAAGGGAAACACTTGGAACCTCTAATGCAAGACGAATGAGACATGCAGGAATGGTTCCAGCAGTTATTTATGGTGCTGCAAAAGAGACTCTGAATTTGGCTATTGATCACAATCAATTATTAAGAAAATTAGCCAATGAAAGCTTTCTTAATAGTATCTTGACCATCAAGATAGGTAATCAAGAAGAGTCTGTTTTAATTAAAGATATTCAGATTCATCCTTCAAAGAAACAAGTTATGCATATAGACCTACAAAGAGTTAAGTCTGATGTGGTTATTCGAGTTAGCATTCCACTTCAATTTATAAATCAAGACCAATCTGAAGGGGTGAAATTGGAAGGTGGAACTGTCACTGCATTAATGAATGAAGTGGAAGTGAGTTGTCTACCTAAAGATCTACCTGAAAAATTAGAAGTGGATGTAAGCAATTTAAAATTAGATGATATGCTTTATCTTGAAGACATTGAGTTACCTGAAGGCGTAGAGCTTCCACAATTAACTCAAGATGAGCCAGCAAATGATCCGATAGTCGCTATCAGATTGTTAAGAATTCAAGAAGAGATTGAAGAAACAATTGATGATGTAGAAGGCGAAGAAGGTGAAGAAGGCGAAGAAGGTGAAGACTCAGAAGAGGCCACTACTGAAGGCGCTGCATCTGACGGAGATACAAAGGACAATAAAGAAGAGGGATAGTATAGTATCCTTATGCGTCCTCTAAAACTTATTCCCAAAGTCTTTATTGGGTTGGGCAATCCAGGCAAGCAATACCTGCAAACTAGGCATAATCTAGGCTATCTAGTCTTAGATCAATTATCTGATAAGTATCGAACAATAGAATTTAGAAAACATTCTAAGATCTCTGGCAGCACCTCTCAATTTGTCTTAAAAGATAAAAATGTGACACTGTTTAAATCTTCTAAATTTATGAATGAGAGTGGGATTTCTATTAACCAATTAATGCAATACTATAAAATTAAGATGGAAGATGTGTGCATCATTCATGATGATTTGGACCTCAACGTTGGCGAGGTTAAAGTAAAATTTGGCGGCGGCCATGGTGGCCATAATGGACTAAGAAGCATTATTCAGCAGTGCTCGCCTGATTTCTCTAGAATTAGAATGGGTATTGGTCACCCTAACAAGCAAGAGGTTATAGACTATGTTCTTTCAAGGCCTAATAAGGTTGATCAAGAGACTTTAAATTCAGCTATTTTCAATGCAGTAGAGGGTATTGAAACAATTATTGATCAAGGTATTGATGAAGCAATGAACCAATTCAATTAATCTAAAAAAGAACTGTGTTTGCCATTTTAGTGCCTTCACCTAAAGCTTTTATTTTTAACTTTGCAGTCTCCATAGGTATTGGTGCCATTCCACAATTACTGCAGGCTATAAATTGATCTTTACTAACATGCTTCAGAGCTTTGACTATATTTAATTTAACTTCCTCAGGCGTTTCTATGTGATCAGCCACAACAGTTATTACCCCAACCATAATTTCTTTGTTTGGCAATAAACGCATTAACTCTGCTGGAACTTTTGAGCCAGCAAACTCTACAGACACTTGATCAATATTGCTGTTATTAAGTGCAGGGAATAGGGTTTTGTATTCATTCCATTGATTCCCTAGGCTGTCTTTCCATCTTAAATTTTCATCAATTCCATAACCGTAACAAATATGAACAGCTGTTTTACAATCTAAATTTTTTATAGCAATTTCTAGTGCCTCTATTCCCCATTCAACAGATTCATTTGTGAAGGAGTTGAATGCTGGTTCATCGAATTGAATAATATCTATTCCAGCTTGTGATAACTCATTAGCTTCAGTATTCAATAATTGGGCAAAATGCATTGCCATTTCTTGTTTAGAACTATAGAAATCATTAGCGATGGTATCAGCAATAGTCATGGGTCCTGGCAATGTGAATTTAGTGAGTTGTTTGGTGTGTTCTCTCAATACTTGAGCTTCTTTTAAATGTATAGACTCTTCTCGACGGACCACATCAACAACAGTCGGCACTTCAACGGTATAGCGATCATTCCTAATGCCCATTTTGGTTTTTTTATTCCAATCAATACCCTTAATTCTTTCAAGAAACCCATGCACAAAATGGATACGGAACTGTTCGCCCTCTGAAATGATTTCAAGACCTGATTTTTCTTGTTCTTCAATCCAAAGCATTGCAGATTCTTTTTGTTTTTCCCACAGTTCATTCTCGGAAACTTTCCATTTTGGCCAAAGGGTTTCAGTTTCAGCTAGCCAGCCATGTTTTGGTAAGCTGCCTGCAGTGGTGGCTTTAAATTTTTTTGCCATTTTTTTTATTAACTTGTTAAACTCCAAACACTTTAAAGTGACTTTTCTTAAAAACAAAGCAATATAAGCAAATCAGTACAACAATAATTTATAGCAATGGGTATTCGATGTGGCATAGTGGGTCTTCCTAATGTGGGAAAATCAACCCTATTTAATCTCTTATCAGATGGCTCTGCAGAAGTCGCTAATTATCCTTTTTGTACCATTGAGCCTAATATTGGCATAGTCACAGTTCCAGATGAAAGATTGGATCAATTAGCAACAATTACAAATCCAGAAGAAATTATTCCTTCAGTCATTGAATTTGTGGATATTGCAGGATTAGTTCAAGGTGCTTCAGAGGGTGAGGGCTTGGGGAATAAATTTTTAGCTAATATCAGAGAAACAGACGCTATCATCCACGTTATACGTTGCTTTGAAGACAAGAATATTACTCATGTGTCGGATGTGATTAATCCTTTGGATGATCTTGAAATCATTAATACCGAATTATTATTAGCAGATATTCAAACACTTGACCGAAATCTACTTCGAGCTGAAAAGCAATCCAAGACAGGAGATAAGATTCAATTGGCTAAAAAAGCTTTTTTAACTGATCTTTTAGATCATTTGAATGCTAATCAGCCTGCCAGATCTTTTAAAATCAGTGACGATCAAAATCAATGGATGAAAGAACTATGCTTACTGTCAGCAAAACCAATGTTATTTGTAGCCAATATTGACGAAGCTTCAATTTCAGATATTAGTCCATATTTAGGACAATTGGAGAAATATGTAGGTCAAACTGAAGATACTGAGATTATTTCACTTTGCATTGCTTTAGAGTCTGAAATAGTAAAATTAGATACAAACGACAAGGACGAATTTCTAAAAGAACTTAATCTCAATGAGCCAGCAATCAATAAATTAATTAGGTCATCTTATAGTTTATTGGATCTTCAAACCTTCTTTACAGCTGGACCTAAGGAAGTAAGATCTTGGTCAATTAAAAGGCATTCAAATGCTCCTCAAGCTGCTGGGGTCATTCATACTGATTTTGAAAGAGGATTCATAAAAGCTGAAGTTATCTCGTTTGATGATTACATCAAGTATGAAGGAGAAAATGGCTCAAAATCAAAGGGTAAGTTAAGACTTGAAGGTAAAGATTATATTGTGAAGGAAGGAGACGTGATTTACTTCAGATTCAATGTTTAGTTAATCTCTGCTTAGATCTGCCATCGCATCAATGATTTCATTGTAGTTTTCATAAAATTCTTTAGATTCACCATCAGCTGTCGTATTCGGTGTTTTGACATCATCTAGTAAACCTATTTTTTCCAGAAAACGTGAAATTATTAAGAAACTTTCTACATCGTTACCATCAAATCGTCCCAAGATGCCCCAATCTTGCTGTGAACCAGGCATCGGATAGTATTTTGTTATTCTTGTAAAAATCACGTCATTTTCTCGATCAACAAAGATATATTGTCCAAATTTACCGCTGGCATTAAAAATTTGTCCTTCTTCATCGTTTTTAGAAAACCACCAGTGAAGACTATAACCGCGATCTAAATCAGTAAATCTTTTGGGAGTAAAATTCCAATAAGGTGTGAACGTTTCATCTACATAATCTGATGCAATAATCTGATGTTGGTTCCATTGCCCATTTCTAGAGAAGAGCAGTCCAAATCTGGAATAATCCCTTGCTGACATATCGATACAGCAATAGGTGAGCACATTGTCTGCACTGTCCCTCCAAAGAGTTAAATTGTCAGCACCAATAGGTTGTAGTACTCGTTCATTGAGAAGCTCATCTGCTTTTTTTCCAGTAGCTTCTAATAAAATGTCACCTAACAACATTGAATTGACGTTGTTGTACTCAAAGAGTGTATTAGGTTCTTTCTCGACACCAATATTTTTTGCATAAGCAAGATGATCTTGCTCAAAGAACATCAGTTCATGTTCGTGTTCAGGGAATTGGAGTCCGGATGCCATATTGAGAAGATCTCTGATGGTGATCTCAGTTCTGTCATCATTAAAGTATTCTAAATAATCACTGACTTTATCATCTAGGCTATTGATCTCGCCGCGCTCAATTGAAATTCCAATTAGACTGGAATAGAAACTTTTTGCCATTGACCAAGAGGTGCCAAATGAATTTTTATCAAAACCCTCTGCATAACGCTCACCAATGAGATAACCGTCTTTTATTAATACTACTGCTTGTGTTGCATCATCATCAAAGGAAAGGTCAAATAAGTGATCAATCTTGTCTTGATGAATATTAAGTTCCGAAGGAGTTTTTGTTGTCCATTCATCTCCTGGGAATACTTTGGATTCAACAGAGATAGGGCTTATCAGCCCCAGAGAGATTAGTGTCATAAAACAATATTTTTTTCTATTTTGCATAATTCTTTTATTAATTAAGTATTCTAAATTAGCTCTTCTGCTTGACAGAATGGTTTTTCAGATTGAAAATCCATCTTTCAAAGAATATTGGTGATGTAGCTCAGACGGTTAGAGCGTCGCACTCATAACGCGAAGGTCGGTGGTTCAAGTCCACCCATCACCACCAGACTTTATTTACTTCATAGGGTTATTGGCATCCAAGAAAGCAGAATCAATTGTATCAACACTCTGATCTTTCGCTGCATTAACCATGTGACTGATAGCCATATCCATTGCGAAATCAGGTACTTGAGTTAAATTTTCACAAGCGCCGTCTGTAAACGTAATGTTCTCATCCGCGCTGTTGGCTTTTTCTTTAATTGCTTCTACGTCCATTTTTTTTCCTTTAAATAAAATTAATTAACATTGATTGTGTCAAATTTTACTCAAAACATGAAGTCAGGAGGTAAAAAAAATTAATCAATTATATGTGAGAGCAACCCGTCTATTAGCTTGGGTTCAAACCAAGTTGATTTGGGTGGCATTATAAGACCGGCATCAGCAACTGTAATTAAAGCATCGATAGGAGTTGGATATAATGAAAAAGCAATAGCCATTTCGTGTGAGTTGACTCTTCTCACAAGCTCTTCTAAACCTCTTGCCCCTCCAACAAAATCAATATTTTTATCAATTCTTTCGTCTTCTATACCAAGAATTGGATCTAAAATAAAATTATGAAGAATGCTTATATCAAGTGAATCCACCGGACTATTCTTGTTGTAATCGCTTATGAGCTGTAGGTTAAACCACTGCCCATCAGTGAACATACCAAATGATTTCCCCTGGTTCGGCTTAACAGGTTTGTCTGAAGGGGTGCATTTGAAATTATCTTCAATCATTGTTATTAGTTCATCAGTTGATTTGCCATTTGTGTGCTTAATTAGACGATTATAGTCCAGAATCTTCATTCCACTTTTGGGAAAAGCAACGGCTAAAAAGTAATTATAACCTTCATTACCATCATGCTCAGGATTAGCATTCATTCTAGATTCTCTTACCTTACTGGCTGCCGCAGAGCGATGATGTCCATCAGCAATATACAGTGATTCTAGTTTATTCAGAACAGTAGTAGCTTTATTAATTTCATTAATGTCTGTGATTTGCCAAATTTTATGATTTATTTTTTCTCTGGTGTTGACGTCATAGATTGGCTGATTTTCAATAGTGTATTGATTAATCATTTCATCTAATTGAGTGTTATCAATATAAGTTAGCAACACCGGTCCTGTCTGGGCATTCAGTGCTTTAATATTATGCACTCTATCCAGTTCTTTTACAGGCGTTGTGTGCTCATGTTTTTTGATTAAATTGCCTTCATATGAGTCAATTGAAGCCACAAATCCAATACCAGTTTGGTCATGATCATTTGTTGTAATCTTATAAATAAATAGAGTTTCTTTATTATCTCTGATCAAAATATTTTCATTAATCATCTGCTTTAGATTCTCCAACCCTTTCTCATAAACTCGGGGATCATCTGTCTTTATATCTTCTGGTAAATCAATTTCAGGTTTTGAGATATGAAGAAAGCTATAGGGTTTATCTTTAGCTAAGTCTCTTGCTTCCTCTGAATTAAGGACGTCATATGGAGGTGCAATGACATCATCTGAATATTCAGGTTTCGGCCTTAATGCTTTAAAGCCTTTTCCAAGAATTTTTTCTTTGTCATCCATGAGATTTAAAATTATTATTATCCTAGCGGCATTATATTAAATTATTTCAATAACTATAGGAGGAATATTGTGGTTCATTTCAAGTCGAAGACAATTTTTGTTTTTCTAATAATGCTTGGGGTAAATTATAGGATTTCTGCTTTAGAAGAAATTCTTATTGATGGTCCTCCAACAATATTAATTACCAATGTCATGATCTATGATGGAACTGGCTCTAAGCCCTTTAAAGGACAGGTAAGGATTAGGGGAGATCGAATTCTTCACGTCGAACGAGGTAATCATCCACAACTGAGTTCAGATAACCAAGTGATCGATGGTAAAGGTCTAGATTTAGCGCCTGGTTTTATTGATACACATAGTCACCATGATATAGGGCTGGATATAGAGCCAAATGCAACTGCAGTTATTACTCAAGGCGTTACCACAATTGTTAGAGGAATGGACGGCTTTTCTAGCGGACCTGATAATGCTGACTATTTTTCAGTCAATCAGCATTTAGAATATTTTCAATCAATCCCAGTTGCTATTAATGTGGCTAGTTTTTCAGCACATAATAGTATTCGTTTAGAAGTTATGGGAGAAGATTTTAAAAGAGAAGCAACTGCAAAAGAGATAATGGCCATGGCTTCTTTAATTGAGTTAGACATGAGATCAGGCGCATACGGATTAAGCACAGGCTTAGAGTATGACCCTGGGATCTTCTCTTCAACACTTGAGGTAATTGAATTGGCTAAAGTTGCTGCGAATTATGACGGTAAATACAAAAGTCATATCAGAAGTGAGGATAGGGAATATTGGGAAGCTATAGACGAGACAGTTGAAATAGGTCGACAGGCAAAAATTCCAGTCAATATTGATCACTTTAAATTGCTTGGAACATTTAACTGGGGTCGGACAGATGAGGTTCTGTCGATCTTGGATGCAGCCAGAGAAGAGGGGATTAATATAACCGCTGATGTCTATCCCTATGAAGCATGGTCTAGCAGTATTACCTCTCTATATCCAGAAAGAAATTTCAATGATATAAAAGAGACGGAATTTATATTAGAAAATTTATCTTCTGCTGAAGATATAACCTTTGTTTACCATTCTTTACATCCCGATTATGTACAAAAAACAGTCGCAGATATAGCCAATGAGGCTGGTAAAAGTGAGGTTGAGATGCTTTCTCATTTAAGTGATGAAAGCTATAGAATGGGCTCAGCATCCTCAGCAGTAGAATATGTGGTCGCCAAAGGAATGATAGATAGTGATGTTCGCCTATTGCTTAATTGGCCATACAGCAATGTTACTAGTGACGGTGGACTGGAGTGTTCCCATCCCAGAGGTTGCGGAACATTTCCTAAAGTCATTTCTAAATACCGTGGTGAGGATGGTCTGGGCTCACTTGAGCGGATTATATATAAGATGACAAATTTATCAGCAACAAATATAGGTCTAATAGACAGAGGAGTCATTAAAGAAGGTGCGTTCGCAGACATCGTAATGTTTGATGCAAAAAACACTAAAGATAACTCCACATTCTCAAATTCAACTCTGCAATCAGAAGGCATTGATTCAGTTTGGGTCAATGGCATTAGGGTTTTAAGTAACGGAGAATTCACAGG
>Ga0209445_1000147_pt1 | contig 38004 bp, 35 predicted proteins | sample MarorgKNORR_S2LV_4_FD_188223 | JGI IMG/M metagenome (GOLD analysis project Ga0209445, IMG submission 188223) | Marine microbial communities from the Southern Atlantic Ocean, analyzing organic carbon cycling - NADW_A/KNORR_S2/LV (SPAdes) (version 2) | ecosystem: Environmental > Aquatic > Marine >... | reverse complement strand
TGAAAACGTCCTGATACACATAGGGATTAGCATCTATGAAGCCAATACTGTCGGCATTTCGCTCAAGAAACCACAAGTAGCCGTTACGACCTGGATGAATCATACCATTGACCGTTTGCCCGTTTCGTTGGAAGTCAATCAATAGAGGAGCTGAGACCTCGTCCCAATCCCAAGAATCATTCCAGTGGTACTGGTGATACGCCTTTAACTCACCAGAGGAGACATCGAGAGCAACAACGGAAGTTGCATAAAGATTATCCCCTGGCCTCGTATCACCCATCCATGGCCCACCGTTGCCGGTACCCCAATAGGAGAGGTTCAACTCAGGATCATAAGAACCGGTGATCCAAACAGGTACTCCGCCGGTTTGCCAGGAATCACCTGGCCAGGACTCAGAACCTGGCTCACCAGGAGCGGGGATAGTATAGGTCTTCCACGCTTGTTCGCCTGAAAATGCATCGTAGGCGGCAACAAATCCACGAATACCCAGTTCACCGCCTGACACACCTACCATTACTTTACCATCAGCAATGAGCGGAGCCATGGTCATATAGTAACCATCATAATAATCTTCAACCGCCTGCTCCCAGATTACATCTCCAGTCAAAGCATCTAGAGAAACCAAGTATGCATCTACAGTTGCCAGATAAACACGATCCTCATACAACGCGACACCACGGTTAGTCGGATGTAGTTGCTGGAGATCATCGGGCAGAAAACGCACGTATCTCCAGATTAAATCCCCAGTTCGCGCATTCAATGCAATGATGTGATTTTGCGGCGTACTGACGTACATGTAGCCATCATTTACAATTGGGGGGGCCTGGTGTCCCTCTCTAAGTCCCGTTGAGAAACTCCATACCATTTCGAGTTCGTCAACGTTTTCCGTATTGATTTGATCTAGCGTGCTATAACCATGTGAATCGTACGTGCCACGATACATTAACCAGTTACTCTCTTCAGGGTTAAGCAGTCTCTCCTGAGTTACCGGGTTATAAGGAGGTAGGGACTGAGCGAAGCTCGTGACAACCCAAAACAGGATTCCGCTTCCCAAAACTATTTTTTTAATTAAACTCAACATGGATATTCCTCTTGTGGTTTTCCTTTTAGCTAGAACTGCTGGGTGAAGCCAACCCGTCCTCGAAACGAGGCAGCTACACGTACAAACCCATCGATAATTTCCAATGGCAACATAGCAAGTGGCCGGGGCGCTGGCCCACCTACAACTCTACCGCCATCATAGATATCGAATTGAGATTCATGACATGGACAAGCCATACGTAATTGCGCGCTGTCCCAATTGATAACATCACAACCAGTGTGTGTGCAGATCGCAGAATAAGCAATAACTCCGTCCGCTGTATTATCACGATATCGTTCAGTGAGTTTATTATGATCAATACGGGTAATCATAACTCGGTTGAGGCGGGAACCGTCACGGACCGTATCTGTGTCAGGGTCCTTTGCCAATGCCGAAACAGGTTGCTGGTTCAGATCCAACATTTCTGGCCTCACCAGCTCACCGAGATTGGGCTCCTCATCAAATATTATAAAGTCACCTGATTGGGGTCGCATCCTGTTTGGTGGCTGACTAAGCGCTGGTATGGGAACAGCGATACCTGTCACGATGCCCATCTTGATCAGCGTCCTCCGACTAACCGAGCTAGCTGTATCGTCATTTTTGCTCATTTCTGGTCCTGTTAACTAGCAGTCTTGCAAATACAAGCAGGAAAGGTATCAGAGTGCCAAAAACGCTGCAAACGCAGAAATATCCGAGCGAGTACCCATTTCCATTCCGGAAACGGTTGCCATTAATACTCAGAAATCTGCATACTCTCTCTTAATTTCCTGTTTGGGAGTGTTTTCCTAATGCGTATTTCCTTGCTCCTCCTTTGTCTTTTGCTATCCCTAAGTGGTTACGCACAGAACACCGCTAATATGAGAGCAATCCAAATTCAAGAATTTGGTGATCCTGAAGTTCTGCGGGTTCAAGAAATTTCAATACCGGTCCCTGGACCAGGAGAACTGCTGGTTCGCGTGCACGCAGCGGCCGTGAATCCCGTTGACACATCGATAAGAGCGGGCCGAGCCGGAGGGTTATCTGGTGCATCACTTCCCTATGTGCCAGGATTTGACGTCAGCGGCACCGTAACAGCAATTGGCTCAGGTGTGGATGTTTTCGAAGTGGATGACGAGGTCTTTGCCATGGTGAACCTGCGTCGCGGCGGAACGTACGCAGAGTATGTCATCATCCTTGAAAATGAAGCTGCCCTCAAACCAGCAAGAGTATCTCATGCGGAAGCTGCAGCTATACCTCTGGTCGCACTGACTGCCTGGCAAGCATTATTCGAGGTAGCAAAACTGCAGCCCGGCCAGACGATTCTTATTCATGCCGGTGCTGGCGGTGTTGGCTCAATAGCAGTCCAACTCGCCAAATGGCGAGGTGCACGAATCATTGCTACCGCGTCCGACTACAATCACGATTTCCTGCGGGGACTTGGTGTCGATGTTCCTGTGGACTATCGCACACAGAACTTCGAGAACTTTGCCAGTGATGTGGATGTTGTATTGGATCCGATTGGAGGAGACACACAGGTGCGGTCTCTGCAAACCCTCAAGGAAGGTGGTATTCTGGTTTCTATTGTAGGACTAACATCAGAAGGCAGAAATCCGTCCCGCAATGTGCGTGCCACATCGATCCTCGTGCAACCAAATTCAGGCCAGCTATCCGAGATAGGTGGATTAATTCAAAATGGAATAATCAATCCGATTGTGAGTTATCGATTTTCTCTCGAACAGGCCCCGTTGGCCCATGAACAAAGCCAAACCAGAAGAACCCGGGGGAAAATAGTGATTGAAGTTGATTAATGCTGGCCAACTCAAGTCAATTTTTTCTCAAATCTTCGATCTTTCTATTCAGGCCTGCATCGGTGATTACAATCTAAGCGCAATCAACTCACCCGAATACCCACCACCACTAACAGCGAGCACGATGTACTGTTCACCATTAAGCATGTAAGTCATAGGCGAACCACTCTGTGGTGCAGGTAATGCCACCGCCCCTACCTCAGTACCCGTTGTCTTGTGATAAGCCCTTAACATTGCGCGCCTAACTCCATTTTCATCAACTGTCAGTTCGCCTTCACCTGCAATTAGCAAAGTCTTGGTAACTAGTGTACCTACCGATGCGTTCTGACCAGTACGCGGTAAATCAGTGCCCTCCAGCATAGGGTGCTGGGCAACCCTATCAGGTGTCTGACCATGTGGTATTTGCCACGCTATTGTCCCTTCCCTTAAATCTATGGCAGAAATAGTCCCATAAGGAGGTTTGAGCAGAGGAAGACCCTGTACCCTTATACCGATTGGTGGAGTCCCCCTAGACGACTGAGGTCGTTGGCGCTGGGCAGGACTAAATTCAGTGCGACCTCCCCCTACAGAAGAACCGGCTCCTCCAGAAGTCCGAGGTCCTGTTGCTGCATTACCCTGAATATAAGCCATATCCGATTGGCCAGGGTAAGGCGGCACCACTGCTAGCCCTGTTACCGAGCTATTTGACGATACATAAAGGATATTGGTTTCCGGATCATATGACCCTCCTGGCCAGTTTGTCCCGCCACCGGTAGCTGGTGCCATCAATATGCCAAGTGGGCCATCGATATTACTTACCACAGGGGGAGTGAATATAGGCCCAAGCTTATACCAACTGGCTATTTCGAGGGCCTCTGCCCTCAATTCAGGAGTGAAGTCGATCAAATCATTTTCGGTTACACCTTGACGATCGTATGCAGGTGGCCTAGTTGGAAATGGTTGTGTAGGTGAATACCATTCACCGGGTACATCACCGATCTCAACCGGCCGTTCTTCAATTGGCCATATGGGTTCACCGGTAACCCGATCAAACACATATAGAAATGCTTGCTTGGTAGGCTGCGCAACAATTTTGCGCAATTGTCCATCAATTACTACATCTGCCAGTATCGGTGCACACGGAATATCGTGGTCCCATATTCCATGGTGCACTAGTTGAAAATGCCATTTGCGCTCACCTGAATGCAGGTCAACCGCTAATAATGATTCTGCAAATAGATTGTCTCCGGGGCGGTAACCACCATAGTAGTCTCCAGTGGCTGTCTCGACAGGCAAATAAACGGTTTCCAGTTCAAGATCAACAGATATTTGCGCCCATACCCCTGTGTTGCCTGTATAGGAACTCGAATCGTCCAGCCAAGATTCGTTACCATACTCACCCGGCAACGGTATGTTGTGAAAGATCCAAAGTCTTTCCCCGGTCCGCACATCAAATCCGCGCACATAGCCCTTTACATTCTCGCGGCTCCGGGGATTACCGCCCGTACGATGGGCCGCCCCTACAATAATTACGTCTTTTGCAACAATGGGAGTGGCATGTAAACCTATTTCTCCTGTAACCAGATCAATCTGTTGATCGGCGTTCTGTTTCAAATCTACTACACCATTATTTCCGAAGTTATCCACCGGCAGTCCAGAATCCGCATTCAGTGCCACCATTTGGTAGCCCGGTGTGACGTATATAACTGTGGATTCGTCTTCGTTCTGCCAAAAGGCAAGACCTCTACCTGATAGCTGGCGTGGCGCGAACGCACCCCGTTCACCCTCATTCATGCTGTATTTCCAAAGCAATTCTCCAGTTTCAGCATCCAGGGCGACAACAGCGCGACGTGATCCGGCCGTCGTGTAAATAATACCGTCCACCATTAACGGGGTGGCTTGGAACCGATACTCAGGTGCTGGCCCGAGATTATCGGTCTTGAAGCGCCAGGCAACCTCCAAATCTGAGAAATTGCCGGCGTCAATCTGATCTAGAGCAGAATAGCGCGTGTGCCCCAGGTCACCTCCATATGTTGGCCACTGCCCGTCTGGCGCTCCGTATTGGGCGAAGACTGAACTGGAGAACAAGCACAGCACTAGCAGCATACGCATAAGGATGTTTATCATGATTAGCTCGTTATTTTGACTATTAGGAAATAAGTACATTGTTTGTTTACCTATAAGCTTGCATCGAGTCTAGCATAGAATTTTCCTTCCCATCAGCTACGTTGCTAAGCCGCTCAGCCATTGTAGGAAGGAGAGACATCTCCTTGAATTTGCAGTAATATCACAGGGATTAAGGGCTATTGAAGATCCGTACACAGATGCCGAAATTATCGTTAGCCAATATCTTCCTTGTCGTTTGCTCGACCCTTATTCCAGCTATGACTGGCGCCCAGCAAATTGATTTATCCCAGCAGACCTGGTCAGCTGAAATCATTCGTGATCACGGACAGCCGGTTATTCCTCTATTCGATGGTTGGTATCCTAACGAAGACGGCACTAGGACTATGTGCTTTAGCTACTTTAATATGAACAGGGAGGAAGCTGTTGATATCCACCTGGGTAAAGACAACCATTTGAGTGATGACCGTTTCAAAGCTTTGGTGCCAACTCACTTCGACCCCTTGCCACCACGTTATCGCCATGTGTTCTGTGCCTTTACCGTCACAGTGCCGGAAGATTTTGGGCAAGATGAAAGAATTACCTGGACCCTGACTAGTAATGGTCAAACGCTAAGCGTACCCGGAAAACTGTTAGCACCTTATGTACTGGATGAACCGGCCTCAGATGGCCGTGGCAACTTGGCGCCCCTAGTCAAGTTGTCACCGAATGGTCAAAATATTCGTGGCCGTACTGGCATTCATACACCCCAGCCAATAGCCGCTACCGTCGGGGAAACTCTGGAACTAACTGCATGGATTGAGCACCCAAATGAGGAAGTATGGGTAGGTTGGTCACACCACAGTGGCCCCGGCAAAGTGCAATTTGATCAAAAAGAACACCAGGTAAAAACCTTGATCGGTTCGACCCAGGTTCAGGCCACATTTAACGACCCTGGCGAATATGTAGTGCGTATGCAAACCATCGACAATATCGCTGCGTTCGAGTTTTACTGTTGTCATACCAACGCTTATTTTCACATCAACGTGAGCAACTAACTAGGAGCCGCGCATGATTCGTTCTAGATATCTGTTTTCTTTCAAACTAAGTATTTTTCTGCTGGCGTTTGCATTGCCAGCTCTTGCGCAAGATGCTCCGACTTATTCGAGGGACGTGGCGCCGATTCTGCAGCAGAAGTGTCAAAGCTGTCACAATCCAAACGGTATCGGACCCATGCCACTAATGAATTATGGCCAAGTGCGTCCCTTTGCTGCATTGATCCAAGATCGAACCAGCAAGCGAATCATGCCACCCTGGCATCTGGATCCTACTATCGGTATCCAGGGCTACAAGAATGACAATTCTCTGAGTGATAAGCAGATCGCCATGATCACCGCATGGGTTGAAGCGGGCTCCTTGGAGGGTAACCCTGCTGACTTGCCGGTGCCGATAGATATTCCTACCGGCGAAGAATGGCAGTTAGCTGACCAGCTTGGACAGCCGGACCTTGTCATAAAGTCGAAACCTTATGACGTTATTGCCGATGGTCATGATCAGTGGTGGATGCCAAATGTCCCCTTTGAAGGCCTTGAAGAAGAACGTTTCCTCCGAGCTGCGGAATTCAAACCTTCCTACCCCCTAGGTAAGAAGGTCGTTCACCATGGCCATGCAGTACTGATTCCTGAAGGTGAAAGGCGCCAGGTAGCGCTAGCACGTTACGGTGTGGGCAAATCTTGGGAAAGATTTCCGGAAGGTACAGGCATGCGCGTTCCACCCAATGGGCGAATCGCCTGGAACCTACATTATTTCCCCGTAGGTGCCTCTGGACAAAATGATGTCGTCGAGGTTGGCCTATGGTTTTATCCCGAGGGGGAGCAGCTTGAATTTGAAACTGGCGGTGAGACGATGTTTCGTGTGGATGGGCTGAAGGGAATGGCGCGTGGACAAGACATTGTTATTCCACCTCATGGTTATCAAGTATTGCAGGGTACGCACCGATTAGATTCGCCTGCCATCATTCATAGCTATCGTCCACATCTACACATGCGCGGCAAAGTTATGACCATGGAAGCGATATATCCTGATGGCACAAAGGAAGTACTTAGCCAAGTTAACAAGTACAATCATAACTGGCAGATCGCGTACATATACGAAGACGATGAAAAACCACTCTTGCCAGCGGGCACTATTCTTCAATTCAGCTCAGTATTCGATAATACGGCGAATAATCCTATCAACCCTGATCCGGAACAATGGGTGGTGTTTGGCAGACGCGGCGTCGATGAGATGAGTCACGCCTGGGTAGGCATAACCTACATTAACGAAGAACAATTTGCGCAGGTTATCGCCGAACGACGAGTACAACAGGAAACGCTGCGCCTCAATTAATCGCTACTGCGACTGAAACCATGTGCTTTCGTTGTCTATTACTGGTCTGTTTACTAGCTCCTTCAGTGGTAAACGGCCAGCAATTGCTGCAAGCTCCTTATAGTCCCGTTCAAGCCTCTAATGGCGCCACACTATATCAACAGAACTGTGCTACCTGCCACCTTTCCGACCTACAGGGCTCATTCGAAGCACCGGCACTAAATGACACCAATTTCAGGAGTAACTGGACCAACCGCGGTGTGAATGAACTGCTAGACTTGTTGCGCCGCACCATGCCTCCCCAAGCCCCAGGGTCCTTAGATGAAATGGGTTACCTACAGATAGTCGCGTTTCTGTTACGTGCAAATAATATTCGAGAGAGTTCAATCGAGCTAACAGCGAGTGATAATTCCGTGGTATTTCTTGAGAATACCGGTAACGTGGTGGCTCAACAAGATCAGCGCTCCCCAGTACCCGGTATAGCAGGCACAATAGCCACACCCGGAACTCGCAATTCAGTACCTGAAATCGCAACTGTTTACCGGAGTGATCGCGCTATAACTCGATCTTTTCGCGTAGTGCCTAATTTTCAGAATGTGTCGACGGAGGATCTAATTAGTCCTAACCCGGCCGATTGGACCTATTGGCGGAGAACTCCAAATAGCCAGGGTTTTACCCCGCTTGATCAAATCAACAAGGCCACTGTAAATAATTTAAGCCTAGCCTGGGTGTGGGGCATGGAATCCGGCAGGAGCCAACCTGCCCCTCTCGTAAAAAACGGGATCGTCTTCGTTCCAAACTTCGGAAATGTAGTACAAGCTCTGGACGGAAGAGATGGCACTTTATTATGGGAATACCGTCGACAGTTTCCTGAGGGCGGGCGACAGGGTGGGCATCTCCGTACACTGGCGATGTGGGAAGACATGATTTATGTCGCCACCACGGATGCTCACTTGGTAGCGCTGGATGCTCGAACCGGGGCTGTGCGTTGGGATGTAGAAATCGCCGATGATACGAAAGGCTATTCCAATACCAGTGGACCAATCGTAGCAGATGGTAAAGTGATCAACGGTATCACTGGCTGCACGCGTTTTTTCAAAGACAGCTGCTTTATTACCGGTCACGACGCACGCACTGGCGAAGAACTCTGGAGAACCTACACTATTGCCCAACCAGGCGAAACAGGAGGTGAAACCTGGGGTAATTTACCCCTGGAATACCGAGGTGGAGGTGACGTATGGATGACCGGTAGTTGGGACCCAAATCTGGGGCTAGTGTTCTTCGGTGTCGCTCAAGCCAAACCCTGGATGGCGGCGAGCCGCGGGCTAACCACCGAGGACGATGCCTTATACACCAATTCGACTCTAGCAATTAACCCTGACGATGGCGATATTGTCTGGTATCGCCAGCATGTACCAGGGGAGTCATTGGATATGGACGAGGCTTTCGAGCAAGTACTGGTAGACATAATTGGTGAACCCTACCTTCTCACAATTGGTAAGAGTGGCATATTGTGGAAACTCGACCGGCGTACAGGGGAATTCCAAGGTTTGAAACAAACCGTGTTTCAAAACATATTTTCGGAAGTAAACCTGGAAACGGGTCAGGTGCGTTATCGAGATGATATTCGGAATATGCAAATAGGTGAATGGCTGTCCGTGTGCCCATCCACAGCAGGCGGCCACAACTGGCAAGCCTCTAGTTATCACCCTCCAACCCGACAGCTAATTATTCCGCTTAGTCAATCTTGCATGGAAATGTCTCCCCGTGAAATAACATTTGAAGTAGGTTCCGGAGGCACTCAGGCAGACCGGGTCTGGATGGAGATGCCCGGCACCAGCGGTCTATTCGGTAAACTCGCGGCTATTGATGCAGAAACTCTGGATGAGAAATGGAGCGTGGAACAACGAGCACCTTTTCTTACTGCTGTCCTTTCCACAGCCGGCGGACTTTTGTTTGCCGGAGACTACAATCGTTATGTACACGCCTATGACATTGACACCGGCGAAGAGTTATGGAGGACGCGCTTAGCGACTTCCGCACAGGGCTTTCCCATTAGTTATGAAATTGAAGGAGAACAGTACATTGCAGTCACTGCGGGTCGACAAGGTGGTAGCCCATGGCGTATCGGTAGTTTCCTAGCACCAGAACTTGTAAGCCCTGACGGACATAATGCTCTCTACGTCTTCAAGTTAAACTAGGAAAATAGAAATCTTTCTTAACTCGTTTGGCAAACCTGTGATTACGCAAACAAACCTTCCTCATTTGCGAAGAGGATTCTCGGTTGTTAAGCTGATCGGTACCACATGAGTCTTGCAACGAAAATTCTCATAGCACTTGTGCTTGGGCTAGCCAGCGGAATAGCCTATTCATTATCCGAAGCAAGTTTCCTGCATTTTCTGCCTACGCTCATCGAACCAATCGGCACCCTTTGGGTGAACGCCATTCGCATGACAGTAATTCCACTTTTAATGGCTTTGTTACTTACGGCAATAGCTGATCAAAATGCTAGTAATTGGGTTGCTAAACTGGGAGCAAAGTCAATTGGATTGTTTATCGTCATGACCCTGGGTTCGGCACTCCTTGCCCTTGTTGCCGCGCCACCTTTACTTGCTTTGTTAGAGATAGACCCAACTGTCAGCCGGGAACTTCTAGAAAGCACGAGCAGAGATTTTGGTAGTGAGGTTATCCTCCCACCGTTCAGAGACTGGATTGTCACACTTATCCCAGTGAACCCGTTCTCCGCTGCGGTCGACGGATCCATATTACAATTGTTGGTATTTACAGGGCTATTCGCTATTGCTCTTTTACGGATCGAAGATAAAAAAAGAGAAACCGTAGTACATTTCTTTACCGGAATAAAGGAGGCCATGTTCGTTCTGATAGGCTGGATCATGGCGGTAGCGCCGATTGGCATTTTTGCCTTAGTTTTCTCTCTCTCTGCAACTCTCGGAGTGTCAACCATCACCCTATTAGGATCGTTTATTTCAATTGTATGTAGTCTGATCGGTTTGCTCATCCTGTTACTGTATCCACTCGCCTTTTTTGGCGCTGGCGTGCCACTGGGCAAGTTTGCCAGAGCTCTCGCCCCAGCCCAGGCGATCGGTTTCAGTACACGATCTTCGCTTGCAACACTTCCGGCAACATATGCAGCCGCCGAGGAGCTCGGTATTTCCGACAAATTAGCCGGCGTAGTACTCCCTATTGCCGTAGCCCTTTTCAAATTCGCATCGCCCTTAGCGCGAACTACTGGTACGTATTTTATTGCCGGGCTATACGGTATCGACCTAAGCTTTATTGAACTGAGCACCATTGCCCTGGCGATAGGTCTACTCAGCTTTTACTCTCCCGGTATTCCTAGCGGTGGATTACTGATTATGGCCCCAATCTATACTTCTCTCGGACTGCCTGTTGAGGGTATCGGAATATTAATCGCCGTAGACCTCATAGTGGACATGTTCATTACTACCGCTAATGTCACAGCAAATGTTACATCCGCAGCATTGCTTTCCAAATTTCACAGAACAAATCATCAACAATCCCTGTAATTCCGTTGACAAAGTCACCACCCTTGATTTAGATCAAGTGTCTCAGCTTTCATCTTCCAATGTGCACCGCCAGGTTTTATATAGCAACGTCGCAGTATTAAGATTCTTTTCTTAATGATTCTTTATGATCCGCAACACAAAGCGATCAGTCACGCCACGAATTTCCGGCGCAAATACAGTTGCGCTGCGATCGTCTTCAATATTACGTAACAGCTTGCCGCTTGCTTCAACAAACATGCCTGCGTTCTGCGCATCAGTCACAACCTGGGATTCCAATGCACGATGCAGCGCACCATTATCGTAAATTGGATGACCAGCATGTTCGATAATGCCGAGCACACCCCCTATCTTCAGCACACGGCGCATTTCCGCGAGAAAATCGACAACTGCATTTGAGTTATCTGAGCGATAAAATTCATGGAATTCCAAAGCGATCACTGCCGCATCCAGCGAATTAGCAGGTAAACCGAGATCATCGGGATCACGGGTCACACGTTCAACATTAGCCAATCTATTATTGGCAAGTCGTTGATCGATAGCTTCAGCGGTCCTCTCCCCCCGATTACCAGACAGCGATGCAGCAGAATTCTGCATATACACTCTGCCATTAGGGCCGACCGCATGGGATAAAACTTCAGTATAATACCCAGCCGCCGCTACTAGGTCGATTACGGTCATCCCATCTTCGATTCCAAGAAAATCCAGCACATGTGCCGGCCTGCGCCCCGCGTCGCGAGCCTTGTCTGCTTCCGGTCTGCCCACATCGTTACCCAATGTCGCTGTTAATTCTATTATATCGATTGCCTGTGCCACATTGCTGAAACCTATTAGCAAAGACATGAGAACTACTGGTAAATTTTTCATAGCATCCATCCTATCGTTTTATTGTCATTCAATTAAGCTGCCCGAAATCAAGCATAAGCCCATTCGATAGCCATTTAAACTATTAAGAACTCTTCTCCGCCTGTACTTGATCTGTTTCTCAATACAGTTTGAATTGCAACTGAGGTAGACTGTGACTATGCCACACATTCAAGAGGATTCTAGAGAACCCCCTCAATTTGAGGGTGAAAAAGTACTCTCCGTTACTAACCTTAATCGTATGGCAAAATTGCTTTTGGAAGACAACTTCCCAGCAGTTGTTGTAGAAGGTGAAATCTCCAATCTCGCAACCCCTGCATCCGGTCACTGGTACCTAACCCTCAAGGACAAGACTTCACAAATCCGTTGCGCCATGTTCGTCAATCGCAATCGCTTAGTGCGCTTTAAGCCCCAGAATGGTAAACAGATAATTGTGCGTGGGCGGTTAAGCATATACGAAGGCCGGGGGGACTATCAGCTAATAGCAGATTCCATGGAAGATTCAGGCGATGGCGCCTTACGCCGGGCATTTGAGGAGCTGAAATCCAAACTACAGACAATTGGCCTGTTTGACGAAGATGCAAAGCAAGAAGTTCATTCCAGTTATGACCATATCGGCGTAGTGACTTCCCCAACCGGGGCTGCAATCCGAGACATACTGAGCGTTTTTGAACGCCGGTTCCCAGCTACCCTCGTCACACTATTCCCTGTCTCAGTACAAGGTGCCGAAGCGAAACAGGAAATCGTTAATGCAATCGAAACCGCAAACCGCTTACGTGGCAAGCTGGGTGTGCAGGCACTTATCATAAGTCGTGGCGGGGGCTCTCTAGAGGACCTGCAGGCTTTCAATGAAGAGGATGTAGCTCAAGCTATTTTCGCCAGCGATCTACCCATAACCAGTGCTGTGGGCCATGAAATCGATTTTACAATTGCCGATTTTGTAGCCGACTTACGCGCACCAACTCCTTCTGCCGCCGCTGAACAGTTGAGTCCCTCTCAATTCGAGTATCTAGAAATTCTTCAAAGTTACCTACAACAATTTACTCGAGCTATCGGAAAACGACTTCAGAGCACCGATCGGACACTTGCGTTGATGTATAGGCAGCTTAAGCGCCCCGATCGACGACTTCAAGAACACGCTCAGAAACTGGATCGCTTTGAAGGTCAGTTGCAATTGGCCATACGCAACCGAATAGCCTTACAACATTCGGAGCTATTGCAGAGGAAGCGCGGACTGCAATTTAGTACCCCTCTATCACGGATCCGACAGCTACTCGATCAAGTAGGAGCCAAACTGAAGACAATGGAGAGATCTATGCAGGCCGATGTGCAAATTCGTCAAGCCAAATTAAGCGAGTTAAGCCGGGGCCTGGAAGCTGTTAGCCCTCTGAATACGCTTTCTCGCGGCTATAGCATCACTTACAATGCCGATATGAAAGTAATATGCCAGAGTGACGATGTCAAAATAGGTAACGAGATTACTTCCCGGCTTAAAAAGGGCAGCATTGTCTCCACTGTGAAAGCAACCTTAAATGAGGATTCCTAAGTTGGAGATCTCCAGATTCAAACAGGTTTTATTCGCTGGAGCACTTATAACAGTATCTCATCTTGCTTCAGCCGCATTAATAGTAAACAGTCTGCCTCAATCTTCTATGGTACCTGGAGGTGTCGCAATTATTCCTACGGGTGTAGACGCCATAAGCGGACGTTATAAAGAGCAACGCATATTGCTAGCTAATTATAACGAAGACCAATATGCAATCATTGGTATCCCCCTTAACGCCCATAGCGGTTCTCATCAGTTTGCTCTTGAGCTGGCGGACGGTCAACGAAAGTTATTGCAATTTTCCGTCGAAGATAAGGTATACGTAGAACAGCACATTACGATAACCAATGAACGCCAGGTAAATCCCAATTCTGAAGATATGATTAGAATCACACAGGAAAGTAGTGAAATGAATCGTGCTTTTTCCAGCTGGGATGAGGACTTAACACCGGTTTTCACCATGCAGGTACCCGTAAAAGGCGTTAGAAGTAGTTCGTTCGGACTTAGACGTTATTTCAACGGCCAACCACGTAATCCTCATTCCGGAATGGATATCGCTGCTGATGAAGGCACACCGATTTACGCGCCTGCCCCAGGGATCATCTTAACTACCGGCAACTATTTTTTTAATGGTAACACCATCATTCTGGACCACGGTCATGGTCTTATCAGTCTTTATTGCCACATGAACACCATCGAAGTTAAGTCCGGCACCCGGGTTGATAGTGGCACCCAAATAGGTAAAGTGGGACAAACAGGAAGGGTTACAGGACCTCATCTGCACTGGAGTGTTAATCTGAATAATACAAGGGTAGATCCTTCTCTATTTCTATTAGACTAAAAGGTTGATCGGGAAGCTCCGGTACTATGCTACCCACTTCATTTGCTAGATGATGTATTCCTGGTTGATTTACCTAGCTATACTCTAACAAGTCACGGGAAACCAGACAGATGACCGAATCTAGGCCATCCGCCAAAGAATAATTGAAATCCTAGTGTAGTAATTAGAACTTAGATGCAGGAAATTATTAGAGATGAGCAGAAGAGAACAGCAACTCAAGATAAAAAGCCAAAAACAACACGCGGCTAAGCAGCGTGAACAGTCAAGGCGGCTCCTGATTAAAGTAGCGTTGTTCGGTGTTGCCCCCGTATTACTCCTATTTGTTTTATACACACTATTCAATCAAGGCCCTACCTACTCTCCGGTAGAAATTGCTGAAAACGAACATATTTTTGGCCAAAGAAGTAACCCAGTTTCTATTGTGGTATATGCAGACTTTCAATGCCCAGCTTGTGCAACTGAGCATCAAGCCATGAAGCGACTATGGCCGAGTATTAGCGACAAAGCTCACCTTATATTTAGGCATTTCCCTTTAACAGCGACACACCAGCATTCGTGGACAGCAGCGCTTTACGCTGAAGCAGCTGGCAGACAAGGGCAGTTTTGGGAGATGCACGATTTCCTATTTGCTGCCCAGACCATCTGGACCCGGCTACCCACAGTTGAAGACGAATTTGAAAGTTATGCGCTAGAACTGAACCTTGATCTAGAACAATTAAGTGCCGACTTAGAATCTGATGAAGTCATTCTGAAAGTGCGCAATGATCAGCGAGGAGGCAATGCTTCAGGTGTGCGTTCCACCCCAGCAGTATTTATAAATGGCAGATTACTAGCCAGCCCTAGCCGAGCCCGAATCCTGGAAGTAGTGAATGAAGAATTTGAAGACGGCTCAAAACGTGTCGCCGAATGATTATTCATGGCTATCACCTAATACGGATAAATGTATATACATGAATGCCATGAAGGCAACTATAGAATGACCGTCTTGCTACTTATTTCGTAGCAGGAGCAACTAGTCACGGCCAAGCGGCAGCCCTGCTGATTAGGTTACATTCTGAGTTGTTAACCAATAATCCAGACCCTGAGCATTCAGTTCCATATCGAAACTAATAAGATGACGGATGGTCGCAACATCAGCGCCGCAATGCTGGTCCAATAGATAATTGATACTATCTTGAAGAATGCATTCGCTGATACGCTTGCAGCGGTTTTCCGAGCTGGCGAATTCCTGAGCAATTGCTGCATAATCCCTGATCGCCTGCCGCAGTAATTTGGCTAAACCCTCTACGCCTTCAAGCATACCAAAATGGGTGATGAATACCCTAGCTGGACTCAGCTCCATTAATTTATCAAGAGTTTCCAACCAAGCATCAGGGTCAAATTGAACAGGCGTGGTGGGCGGGAATATAAATCTCCTTCGACCTAGATTTAATTCCGGATAACTGGCTCCAAAGGTATCTCCTGTGAACAAGCCACTACTCTGCTCATCATAGATGCAGTAATGATGCTTGGCATGACCAGGAGTATCGATAAAAAGTAATTTTCTACCATTAAAATCCAATTCGAAACCATCTGTGGCTTCCTGTATTCGCTCTACAGCAACCGGGATCAATTTTCCAAACATTTTTTTGAAGGCTTTCTCACCGTATACAGCCTGCGATCCTTGTATTAACTTAGTGGGATCAGCTAGATGACGGGCAGCATGGGGATGGGCCAATAGCGTGGCTTCTGGAAATTCTTGCATTAATTTTCCGGACGCACCAGCGTGATCGAGGTGTACGTGAGTCGGCATAATATAGTTAATTTTTTCGTTGGCTATACCCTTGCGCCTTAAGACTTCTTGCAAGATAGAAACAGAATTGTTGGTGCCAGTATCAACGAATCCCACCATGCCATCGTGCTCTATTAAATAGCAGGCAGCCAGCCCCGATCGGTATAACTGGGTATCAATGCAGGTAATTCCATACCCTAGATCGTGATAACGAATTTCATCCGACAAATGCTAATTCTCCTTTATATCAGATATCTGGGAATTATTACGGCGAGGGATATTGTTCCAGACACTGAAGAAAAGTATTCCGATCAATATTGCCACCAGAAAGAACAATAGCAACTGTCCTGTCTTTTACTACCAATTTGTTAGCCAGCAGAGCGGCCAAGGCAACCACTCCTCCTGGTTCTACTATCAGTTTAAGGTAGCGAAAAGCGTACGAGATTGCATGCGCCACATTGTCTTCGCTCACGACTAGAAAATCGTCCACCGTTTCACTATTTATCGACCAAGTAATTTCTCCTGGTGTCGTTGCCATTAGCGCATCACACATAGTGGGCACAGAACCATCGATCCTGACCCTTTTGCCGGTGCGCTTGGATAATAAATGATCGTCATAGTTTTCCTGCTCAATGCCATAAACTGCAGTTTCAGGAGATATTGCCTTAACTGCAGTGGAAGAGCCCGCCAACAACCCTCCCCCCCCACAAGGTATGAGCACCTGATCAGGGACAGTATCCAGAGCGGCAAGCTGCTCCATGATCTCAAGCCCGCAAGTACCTTGTCCCGCAATGATATCCAGATCCTCAAAGGCTGGTACTAATGTTGCACCCGTGCTCATTGCGATATTTGCTGCAATATCCTCCCGAGATTCGGTGGTCCGGTCATAAGGAAAGATTGTTGCTCCTAGCTGCTCTGTTTCCTCCAGCTTTAAAAGTGGTGCATCCGTTGGCATGACGATTGTGGCCTTGATACCCAGCAATTTTGCCGCCAGCGCTATTCCTTGAGCATGGTTTCCAGAGGAAAAGGCAACTACACCTCGCGCGCGTTGCGTTTCGTCCATTTGACTTAGTCTGTTGTAGGCTCCGCGAAACTTGAATGCACCAATATGCTGCAAGCATTCTGGCTTAATATAGACCCTCGCACCCACCTGTTCATTAAGATAGCGATTTTGGTGAATTGGAGTCTTGACCGTCACGCCTCGCAATCGCTTAGCAGCCTCGCGAATATTTTGTATATCCATTGACATGGTTTTATCTTTTTAGGTATTTACGATTTTTTATAATCTTACGCTTCCTAGCTACCTGCTTGTTAGTAAGCTGTTTTTCACTCTTAATGTAAGGATTATCGTCGCTACGTAATTCGATACGCACTGGTGTGCCTTCTAATTTTAACCTTTTCCTGAATGTCTTCTCCAGATAACGAGTATAATGACTAGGAAGTTTTCCCGATTGTTTTCCATGAATCACGATAATTGGGGGATTATGCCCCCCTGCATGGGCGTAGCGTAACTTGATTCGACGGCCATTAACGATCGGCGGAGCGTGATCAGCTACGGCATTCTGTAGCACTCGGGTTAATCGGTTTGTTGTTAATTTTTTGCGGGCTGAATTATAAGCGGTATGTATCGATTTATATAAATCTCCTACCCCAGTCCCATGAAGAGCAGAGATAAAATGGATTTTAGCAAAATCAACAAAGGTGAGCCGTCGACGGATTTCTGATTTGACCAAGTCTTTTCCTTCCTTATCCATACCGTCCCATTTATTTATCGCGATCACCAGTGCCCGGCCGGTTTCAATGACATAACCTAATAAGTGCAGGTCATGTTCCACAATACCTTTATGTGCATCGAGTATAAGAATAACAAGGTTTGAATCCCCAATAGCCTGCAGAGATTTCACGACGGAAAATTTTTCAACTACCTCCTTAGTTTTGCCCCGCCGTCTAATCCCTGCGGTATCAATCAGCGTATATTTTTTCCCTAGCCGTTCAAATGGGATATAAATACTGTCGCGTGTAGTGCCAGGTTGATCGTACACAACCACTCGCTCCTCTCCCAGCATACGATTAACTAGGGTGGATTTTCCGACGTTTGGAAGCCCCGCAATTGCAATTTTTATTCCTTCTCTTTCTCTTTTAGGATATGCATCCTCGTCGGAATCATCGAACTCATCGAGAATGGTGGTAAGCATAGTTTTCACACCACTTCCTTGAGTCGCTGTGATAGGAAAAATGTTTGCTATGCCAAGTGCATAAAATTCAGCTACTGCCTCGTTCTCATCCATACCATCAATTTTGTTTACTACAAGGTAGCCGTGCTTGTTTTGCTTTCGCAAGTAATCCAAAATCATATTGTCATCGGCCGTTAACCCATCACGGGCATCGACCAGGAACAGACAGACTGTTGCTTCAGCGATGGCCTGCAAGGACTGCGAGGCCATTTCTTGATTAATACCTTCGTCGCCGATATTTATACCCCCAGTATCGATAGCTATAAACGACTTCCCGTCTATACTGCCTTCACCATACTGTCTGTCACGAGTTAAACCAGGCAAGTTCGCCACGATGGCGTTGCGAGAACGGGTCAGCCGATTGAAGAGAGTAGATTTACCTACATTGGAGCGCCCAACGAGAGCGATGACTGGCCTCATGGTATTACCCTGTCTGAATCGTCTTCGGTGGAAGGGCTAAACCTATCGCAAGGATAACGCAGTTAGCCTGCCACTGTTACCATATACGTACAGCCAGCCGTCCTTAACTAAAAGATTAGATCTGACGCCATCACTATCTATACGGCTCCGACCAACGATCCGACCATCGATCTGAGAGAGCAAGTGTAAATAACCTTCGAAGTCTGCTACAGCGACATAGTTGTTTATTGCTGTTGGGGCAGTAATGGCTCGATAAGCCAGATTTTCATTCTGCCACACTACATCGTTGCTATTGTCTCGAACGGCAACAACGTGGCTACGATCATTACAGTAGTAAATATTTCCAAATCCTCGGTCGAGGCCGTGATAGCTAGAGGCTTCCATTCCCCAGACTATTCGCCCTGATGCAATATCAAATGCCATCAGATTACCCTGATAGCTGGAGGCCAGAACGCGATTACCATCGAGCAACAAATCACCATCAACGTCAATAACACGATCGATGTCATATTGCCCTTCTGGCACTGCTACTCGCTCTTCCCAGCGCCAGATGCCGTCTGCGGCGGATACCGCAACCAGTGTGCCGTTACTAAATCCAGCAATGACTGCGCCTGTGGATGTAATCACAGGCCTGCTAGTTCCCCGTAACGTTAATGCCGGTAGGTTTGTTTCATAAATCCAACGCTGATTGCCGTCTTGAATATCTAGCGCCAATAACTTGCCATCTACGGTCTGCGCGACAACTACATCACCATTAGTCTGCGGAGGAGAAAGAACTTCGCTCGATACAGCCTTGCGCCAGAGCTCATCACCTGTGGTCTGATCGAGGACTACGATCTCGGCTTGCTGGGTACCGACCATAACTAGGCCATTTCCTGCTCCAACCCCACCAGTAATCACGGTACGCAATCTCTTACGCCAGAGTATGTCACCCGAGTCAGTTGCAATAGCTGCAATGTCACCATCTTCACTGGCAGCAAAAATCAGATCCCCATCGATGGCTGGCGTAATTTCCGTGTAATTACTTCCTTGACCATTACCAATATTCACGCTCCACTCGGTTTGCAAACTAATTTCAGCCTGGATCGCTTGTAATTCAACAGGTGGATTTACCTCTTCATCGCCGCCAAACCAGTTAACGGGGTTCCAGCTAAAACTGCCGCAGGCACTCAAGCTTGAGAGGACAAATAGTAAGGTTAGCACCCTAACAATTAGGGTTTGTTTTCTAAGAAATTGGGTTAGTAGGGGTTTCATGATGGGCCTGAATATTCTCTAACTTTCGTCGGACAGGTCGTCCAGCTTCATCCGCAATCCATTGGTATTGGAACCCGCTTCCTGAGCAGCGATATAAGCATCTCGAGCATCGACAATACGGCCCATGGTCGCATAAATATCTCCACGGAGCTCGGCGAAACCTGCCTCAAAAGTTTTCGGATCGATACTATTTACCAAGTTTAGTGCGCGTTCCGACTCACCTTTGGCTAAGATAACTCTTCCCAAACGCAGATTAGCAGTAAGTATCAAACCTTCATCAGTCCGGCTAAATAGACTGTCTTGCCGGTTATCGAGCATCCATTGCAGGGATTCCTCCGCGGCGCCAAGATCATTAGCAGTAACGGATTGTTGAGCAGCAAACAAGGCTCCATAGAGGGCATAAACGGAGCTGGGATAGTCAGTCTTCAACAGCTCGAACAAGTCCAGTATTCGAAGACTTTCCTGTTCGGTTACTGGTACCCCAGGTTCTGAAATCGCCAGTGAAAGGACCTCTTCATATAGATCCGAGGCTGTCTCGGCTTCTGTTGCCTGGGAATTTTGCCATAGTTGCCAGCCAAAATAGCTCGGAAAAACTATTACAACGAGTAACGCTAATTGCTTCCAGTTTTCATGCCACCATTTCTTAATGGCTTCTATATTTTCTTCTTCTGCCGCGTCTAATGCCACGACCCACTCCTAGGCTTAACCATTTGTAGTACTTGAATACTCAGATCGCGATTTTACAGGTTTGTTTCGCTGGGGGCACGATAATCGGCACTTAGCTGCCTGAATTTTGCAGAAATTCACCGAGTTTAGGGAGAATATTCGCAATCTCGACCGTCTCAGATTCTTTGGAGTCTTCTAGTCGCCGGATTTTTGCGTTTTTGAGATCGTTCGATCCGGTGTCTTCACGCTCAAGTATTACTGCCAGTCGTGCACCACTGTTAAACGCTCTTTTCAACTGACTATTGTACTTGCCACCGCCACAGTGCGAAACGACTCCCAATTGTGGGAATTCAGTACGAATTCGCTGGACCAGTTCCAATGCCTGCTCAGCTAGATTAGCACCTACAACTAGCACGTAAACATCAATAGGCTTGCGTACCTCTTCAGGAATTTTACCCAGAGAATCCAGCATCAGAACCAATCTTTCTATGCCGATAGCAAATCCAGCAGCTAACGTTGGCTTGCCTCCTAGCATCTCAACTAGTCCGTCGTACCGTCCTCCTCCGCACACTGCACCCTGAGCTCCTAACGATTCAGTAGTCCATTCATAGACACAATAATTGTAGTAATCAAGCCCTCTCACCAAGCGAGCATTTTCGATAAAAGGAATGTTCGCTCGCATGAGCAAGCCCTGCAACGCTAGATAATGTTCCTGGCTTGCTTCGGAGACAAAATCCTGTAATTTCGGACAACCTTGCAAAGCTTGTTGCACCTCTGGAATCTTACTCTCCAGCACCCGCATTGGGTTAGTGTATATGCGGTTGCGGGCATCCTCGTCCAATTGCTGGGCTTTTGATTTCAGAAACTCCGTCAGAGCTATACCATAGCGGCTGCGATCCTCCGCATTACCGATATTGTTGATTTGCAGAGTTAAATATTCACTTAGATCTAGTTCCTTCCAAAGACTGGCGGAGAGTTGCAGAATTTCAGCGTCAATGTCCGGTCCAGCCATGCCAAAAGCTTCAACTCCGAACTGGTGGAACTGCCGATAGCGCCCCTTCTGTGGCCGCTCATGTCGAAACATGGGGCCGGAATACCACAACCTTTGTTGTTGGTTGTAGAGCAGTCCGTGCTGATTTGTGGCTCTTACACACCCGGCGGTACCTTCAGGGCGCAAACTGACATTATCACCATTTCGATCGTCGAAACTGTACATTTCCTTTTCAACAATATCAGTGACTTCTCCGATAGAACGTTTGAAGAGCTCAGTCCGTTCTATTATGGGAAATCTAATTTCCCGATAACCGAACCGCTTGACGATACGCTGAAAAGCAGATTCCAAGTATTGCCAACTCAGAGACTGATCAGGAAGCGTGTCACTCATTCCCCGAATTGCTTGAAGTTTTGCCATATAAAAACGCTACCTGAGTTAACTACCCGGAAGCAATGAGATCTTTTTTTGCTGACTGTTTAGCCTTCACTCTATCGCGAACCATTGATTCGAGTTCTTCAACCAGATTGTCATTACTAATTTTATGATCGGGCATGCCGTCTAGATAAACAAGATTGTTGGGACTGGCACCAGTTAGACCTATCTCTGCGACCTTGGCTTCTCCGGGACCGTTAACAATGCAACCAATAACGGCCAAATCGATCGGAGTAGTAATATCTTCTAACCGTGACTCAAGTTCATTAACAACACCTATCACATCGAAATTCTGGCGTGAACAACTTGGACATGCTACTAAGTTTACTCCTTTGTGCCGGAGCCCGAGGCTCTTCAGGATGTCGAACCCTACCTTCACCTCCTCTACCGGGTCGGCGGCCAATGAGACCCGAATGGTATCTCCTATACCCTCCATTAATAAGGCTCCCAAGCCTATAGCTGATTTTACAGTGCCTGTGCGGAGCCCCCCCGCCTCGGTTATACCCATATGAAAAGGTTGATCGATCTGGTTAGCCAATCCGTGGTAGGCAGCCATTGTCATAAATATTTCAGACGACTTAAGACTGATTTTAAAATTTTGGAAATCCAGCTTGTCGAGAATATCAATTTGATTCAGCGCCGATTCCACCATTGCCTCGGCTGAGGGCTCCTTATACTTTCGCAATAAGGTTTTGCCCAGCGAACCGGCATTAACGCCTATGCGCAGAGGGATATCCTTATCTTTCGCACTGTCGATCACTGCACGGATGCGCTCCTCACTGCCAATGTTTCCAGGGTTGATTCGCAGGCAATCCACTCCGTAATCCAGCACTTTTAGTGCAATGCGATAATCAAAATGTATATCGGCCACTAATGGGACTCGAACCTGACTCCGGATCTGGTTAAATGCTTCGGCCGCATCCATCGTGGGTACTGAAACCCTTACTATGTCCACCCCAGCAGTGACCATTTGTTTTATCTGCTCAAGCGTAGCATCTACATCCGTAGTCTCAGTATTCGTCATGCTTTGGACGGAAATTTGCGCATTGCCACCCACAGCCACATCACCCACCATAATCTGGCGAGTTTTGCGACGAGTAATATGTGGATGAACCTTGATCACACTGCCTCCAAACTATGGGCCCACAGTAAGACGTGCCGAATTATCGATACGGATATTATCGGAAACATTAATCTCAGCACCGTTAAAAGTTAAACGGGCGAATGTTGCATCACCCAGCAAGATATTAAAAGGTGATCTACCACGGATTTCTAGGACATCCCCTGCCAAACGGATGTCACGGTGAATCTGATTAGCATTCACATCATTGATTTCGATCCAGCTCTGTCCACTAAAGCTAATTCTCAGCACATCATCACCCGCTGCAACAATCTCGATAAAACGCTCAGCCGCTTCCACCCCAGTGGGCAATTTGTCGCCTAATGGTCGAATAGCTTCTTTAGGAAGATCGGCTGTGTTTGTCCCACCGACTTCTTCTGCCAAAGTATTAGGTGTTGCATTGAAACCAATATTAGGTAGAAACGCAGAAGCCGAATTTATAATAGGTGCGTCGGGCGCTGGCACATTATCAACAGTGGCGGCAAAATAATTGTAAGCCCATAAACCGGTAAAACCGCAAATAAAAACGGTTACCGAGAGAACTACCCACAGTTTATTTTTATCCTTGCGCCAACGGCCCTGCGGCGTACTCACCTCCTGGTTTAATTCAGATTTACGGATAGCCAGCTCCTGGTAGCGCTCCAGAAGATCGTCCGTATCTAATTCCAAAAGTATAGCGTAGTGCTTGATATAGCCTTTTGCAAAAACAGCGTTAGGTAGTTTTTCATAGCTGTCCGATTCCATTGCTTTCACATAATGCGCCGTTATGTGTAGGCTGTTACCAACTTCTTTTTCAGTCAACCCGATGCGTAGTCGTTCGCGCCGCAATATTTCGCCTGCGGTCAAGCCGGCTTCTGGATCGCTGACATCTTTGGTCAGATTTTCTGAGAGCTGGTCAGTTTGCATCGATTGATCTTTGAAATATTGAATATTCTGGTTAATCCTATTAAAAATGCGCTTAAGTAATTCTATTAAAAACAGTATGTGGCACTCTAGAATTTACTCCGAGACCTGATCAGCAATTATTCCAAAGCTGGCATATAAATATTAGCATTGAACTGCAGCCATAGAAGTCATTTAACGAAACTTTCCCATTATGCTCTGTCGCTAACAATAGCCAAAATATCGTTAGATCCAAAGCTTTTCACAGCCTTATTTGCTACTCTTCTCCCCCCCCGCGCAGCGCGCCGAGTCTTATCCGTCACCTCCCCTACCAATTGACCACAAGCTGCACTGATATCGTCAGCGCGAGTGGTACGAACCGTTACGATGCAGCCCGCTTGCTGAAGAATTTTGCGAAAATTACTTATCGAAGAATTACTGGGTGTGCGATAGCTGCTCTTATCGAATATATTGAAAGGAATCAGGTTGATCTTACATGGCAGCGATTTCAATAGCTCTGCCAAGTCCCGTGCGTGCTGCCGATGATCATTAACCCCACTAATTAGTATATATTCAATAACCGGGACCCGCTTGTCCGGCAAGCTGGCAAAGTAGCCGCGAACTGCACGGAATAACTCTTCGATTGGATATTTCTTATTTATGGGCATCAGCTGACTGCGCAGTTCATCGTTGGGCGCATGTAATGAGATAGCAAGGGATGCGTCAGTGTAGTCTTTCATACGATCAATCGCGGGCACCACCCCAGACGTGCTAATGGTGACTTTCCGCTTAGACAATCCATAGGCACAGTCATCCATCATGAGGCTAGTCGCGTCCATCACATTGTCAAAATTAAGGAGTGGCTCACCCATACCCATCATGACAACATTGCTCACGCGCTTTGGCATACCTTCGAAAGTGCCGAGCTGTTCATTAGCTAACCATAATTGCCCGATTATTTCAGCTGAACTGAGGTTCCTATCAAAACCCTGTTTGCCAGTTGCACAGAAACTGCAATCCAGCGAGCAGCCAGCCTGAGAGGATACACACAGCGTTCCTCTTCCGGCCTCAGGTATATAAACCATTTCAACTTTGCTGCCACTGGTAATTTCAATGATCCACTTGCGGCTGCCGTCGTCTGAGACATGACTCTCGACAATAACTGGTAAACGAATTTCAGTAGACTGCTTGAGATTTTCACGCAGGGTTTTGCTGATATCGGTCATTGAATCAATATCCAATACCCCGCGTTGATGGATCCATTTCATTACTTGTTCGGCTCGAAATGGTTTCTCTCCATATGCAGCAAACAGAGCGCGCAAGCCCTCTCGGCTCATTCCGGCCAAATTTGAAAAAGTAGTAGTTGCCGACATGATCTCTCAGCCCCACAGATAAATTAACTCAAGAACAAACTTCTTCATCAGAGAAAAAATAGTTGATTTCACGCTCAGCAGATATGGTGGAATCTGATCCATGTACAACATTGGCATCTATAGACTTGGCAAAGTCAGCCCTGATAGTACCGGCCTCTGCTTCAGCCGGATTGGTCGCTCCCATCAGTTCCCTGTTCAGCGTAACACACCCTTCACCTTCCAGTACCTGCACCATTATCGGCCCGGAAGTCATGAACGCGATCAGATCGTCATAGAAAGGCTTACCCTTATGTTCCGCATAGAAGCCACCCGCTGTTTCATCATTTAAAAACAACATCTTGGCACCCACGATTTTCAGTCCTGCTTTCTCAAATCGGCTATAAATTTTGCCAATAATATTTTTGGCTACTGCATCCGGTTTGATAATGGAAAGAGTACGTTCACTCGCCATCCCAACTCCTAGTCATCTGTATTCGAAAAAGATCGCGCATTATACGTGAGTATCCAGCTGTTTTGTACGCTTTTTATTCAAGAAGCAATGGCCAAAAATCTCTGCTTATTCAAAGTATTAGTCAGCTATTTCAGTTATCCAGGCGGCCTGGATGGCCTCTAGAATTTTCTCTCCACAACGGTCAGGATCATCCTCGAAATCTTCTAAGGCAAGAACCCAGGTTCGCAGGTCGACAAAATTTATATACTGAGGATCCGTGTCAGGATAAGCATCGGCGAGTTCTATCGCGATGTCGTAAATATCGGTCCACTTCATTCTTCCATCCCTCGGGTTAATGTTCCTCTGAAACCATATTAATCGTGTATTTGGGTATTTCAATCAATAGATCTTTATCGGCTACTAATGCCTGACAACTGAGTCGTGATTCTGGTTCCAGGCCCCAGGCTTTATCGAGATAGTCTTCCTCATTCTCTTCTGCCGCATCGAGCGAATCGATACCTTCTCTCACGATGATATGGCAGGTCGTACAGGCACAGGATTTTTCACAGGCATGCTCGATAGAAATATTTTTAGCGAGGGCAGCATTCAAAATGCTTACACCTGGCTCTGAGTCGATCTCAGCTCCTTCAGGACAAATCACTTCATGAGGTAGAAAGATTAATTTCGGCATTTTGTTATCGGTGCCCCTGCCCGTACTTATTTGACGGACTTATCAACTGTATCAATTGACTCACCACGCAGCGCCTTGCCAATCTGCATATCCATCCGGCGCGCCGCGAATGCGCTGCTTACCCTATTTAGGTTCTCAATTAGTTCATGAATGAGTTCGCTACTTTTACATTCCATAGCCTGCCTAAGTTCAGCAATGATTGACGCAATTGAGTTAGCTTCTTCTTCACTTAGTAAACCACCATCAGCCCGTGTGGCCGCATCGATTGCATCGATTAGCTGGTTAGCCTCAAGTTGAGCCTCTCTTAAAGTACGCTGTTCCATATCCTCACGGGCATGCTCATGGGACAACTTCAGCATCTGCTCAATAGAATCAGCATCTAGACCGTAGCTCGGTTTTACCTGAATTTCGGCGGTTTTCCCGGTACTGGATTCTTCAGCCATTACGCTGAGCAATCCATCAGCATCTACCTGAAAAGTAACTCGAACCTTCGCAGCGCCCGCAACCATAGGGGGAATACCGCGAAGCTCAAAATGGGCTAGCGATCGGCAGTCACTGACAAGCTCTCGTTCTCCCTGCAAAACATGCAGGCTCATAGCAGTCTGACCGTCCTTAAATGTCGTAAACTCCTGGGCACGAGCAACTGGAATGGTGGTATTCCTCGGAATAATCTTCTCCACCAGTTCACCCATCGTCTCAATTCCCAGAGACAGCGGATTGACATCCAGCAGCAGGAAATTATCCGCGGATTTATTGCCGATTAATATTTCAGCTTGAATTCCTGCCCCAACCGCTACTGCTTTATCCGGATCGATATGCGTCAATGGTACTTTCCCGAAGTATTCCTCAACAGCCGTCCTGATTAAAGGCATACGCGTTGCTCCACCCACCATAACGATATTATCTATTTCAGCGACGGACTTTGAGGCATCGCGCAGCACCCGCCGGCAAGTTTTGATAGTACGACTAGTTAAATCCTGGGAAAGAGTGGCGAACTTCGCATTACTTAAGCGACCCGTCCAGCCGGCATAATTCAATTCTACAGATTCGAGATTGCTCAATTGATGTTTTACCTGATTCGCATAGTGGAGCAGCTTACTTTGTTCGACTAAATCAAGCTTTTTACCTGCAAGTGCCTGCGCGTTCAACCACTCCCCTAGCACATTGTCAAAATCATCTCCTCCGAGAGCAGTGTCTCCCCCAGTGGCTAAAACTTGAAAGACGCCCTTCTTGAGACTCAACAGTGAAACGTCAAAAGTACCACCACCTAGATCAAAAACCACCACGTTTCCTTGGTCTTTGCTATCCAATCCATAGGCTACAGCAGCTGCAGTAGGTTCATTTATTAGGCGCAGCACATTCAATCCAGCAAGTCGCGCGGCATTCCTTGTTTGCTGGCGTTGAGCATCGTTGAAATAAGCCGGTACAGTGATTACCGCACCATCCAGCTTTCCTTTGAGGAATTCTTCCGCTCGGCTGACCAGCGCCAACAAAATATCGGCAGATACCTGAACGGGATCTCGAGAACCAGCGGCAGTTAACAATGCAGGAGCTCTTTCATCCTTCGATGAATCCAGCTGATATCTGCCGACACGGTCACTATTTCTAATCTCAGTAGCAGTTTTACCCAGCAATCGCTTGACTGATACGACTGTATTTTCAGGATCCGTTATGACTGCGGCTTTGGCCTTCTCGCCTACTAAAGGTATCAAACCCTTCCGGTACTGAACGACACTCGGCATCAGATACTCTCCGGTTTGGTCCGGCAAAATCTCCACTCTTCCATCACAACTTGCAGCCACAAGAGAATTAGTTGTTCCCAAATCAATTCCCACTGCCAGCTTGTGGGCTGGCATAGCCGGTTTACAACCAGGTTCTGAAATTTGTAACAAGGCCATTTAGTAACCGAGTCTCTGCTCTTCCTTGGTTTCAATTTCCGTTAGCAATTTGTTTAAAAATTGCATCTCGTGGAAAGTCTGCTTCGCTGCCGGTAGTTCGCCCTTGTCTACATATGAGGCAAAACTAAGTTGACTCTGTTGAAATTTTTTTGCAACTTCAGCCTTTAACTCACTTAGCTCCGCGAGTTGGGATTCCTCTTTGGATAACCCATCTAGCGCTTCACGCAAGCGCATTTGTTCCAATAGAAGATCCATGCTGAGTTCAGACTGATTAAAATGCTCAATATCCAAATCATGGAGAACCAGCATGTATGCCGCTCGCTTAATCGGTGATACTAAAGTGCCAAATGCATCATTTAAATAACTGCTATACTGCACCGCAGCTAGCTTCTTCTGTTCTCCAGCATCAGCAAAACGATCCGGATGGACTTTTGTCTGTAAATCTCGATATTTCTCTCCAATCAACTCGAGATCTACGGTAAACGACTCGGGAATTCCGAAGAGATCAAAAAAATTCTGGCTTATCTTCTGCACAATCGGATCGGATTTAAAATTTGGTAAGCCAGGTTACGCTGGGATAGAGATACCCGAGTTTAACTACTCTGACTATATGATTATCTGACTAAAATGGAAGGTTCTTATTGTCTTCACTGCAACTAAACACTGAAACTCTCGCCACAACCACATTCACCTTTGGCATTTGGATTCGAGAATTCGAATCCTTCATTGACACCCTGTTTAACGAAATCCATCTCTGTACCATCAATGTAGGCCAAGCTCTTGAGACCTACAACGATCTTTACGCCTTGATTCTCAAATACCTGATCACCGGCTTCTAGTTTATCGACAAATTCCAGCACATAAGCCATGCCAGAGCATCCTGTGGTTGTCACTCCTACGCGAATGCCCAGGCCATGGCCTCTATTCGCCAATTGTTCGGCAACATGCTGCGCCGCGTTTTCAGTGATCGATATTGCCATGGTAAGTAATTTCCTACTGATAATCTGCTAGGAACGAGACCTTCCCGTTAGCGCTTCCTCGGGGCTAGTCTGACCCATCCCGTTTCTGCTTCACATCGGCTATGGCAGCCTTGATAGCATCTTCCGCCAATACCGAGCAGTGAATCTTTACCGGAGGTAATCCTAGTTCATCGACGATATCCATATTTTTAATCTTAGTAGCCTCTTCCAGAGAACGCCCTTTGACCCATTCAGTCAGTAACGAACTGGATGCAATCGCCGATCCGCAACCATAAGTTTTAAACTTGGCGTCTTCGATAATACCTTTGCCATCGACTTTAATCTGTAATCGCATTACATCGCCACAGGCCGGAGCTCCTACCATACCTGTCCCGACATTCAAATCTTTATCATCCAGCTTGCCAACATTGCGTGGATTTTCGTAATGATCTAAAACTTTGTCTGAATATGCCATAATTTCCTCTCGTGACTAAAAAGCGGGTCATTTTAATTTCGTTTTAAAATGTCATTAAAAATCTTTATTACCTAGTGAGCAGCCCATTGCACCTGATCGAGATCAACACCTTCTTTGTACATATCCCAGAGAGGCGATAGTGCTCTTAGTTTCGCAACTGCTTCGTGAATTTTCTCGATCGCGTAATCAATTTCTTCTTCCGTGGTAAACCGCCCTATCGTAATCCGTAAGGAACTATGAGCTAGTTCGTCATTCAGTCCTAGCGCTCTTAACACATAAGAGGGCTCCAGGCTCGCTGAGGTACATGCGGATCCGGAAGAAATCGCCAGATTCCTAAGCGCCATCATGAGAGATTCACCTTCCACAAAATTGAAACTGATGTTGAGATTTCCCGCGACGCGGTAATCGAGGTCTCCGTTTACGTAAACCTCTTCAATATCGCCAAACCCCTCAAGCAACCTATTTCGCAGAGCCAGTATTCGTGCGGTTTCCTCAATCATCTCTTCCTTGGCAATCCTAAAGGCTTCACCCATCCCGACAATTTGATGAGTCGGTAGTGTGCCAGAACGCATGCCCCGCTCATGACCACCGCCATGCATTTGAGGCTCAATCCGTATACGTGGCTTACGGCGCACATATAGAGCACCAATTCCTTTTGGTCCGTAAATCTTATGAGTAGTGAGTGACATCAGATCGACCTGCATTTTTTCAAGATCGATATCCAACTTACCTGCACTCTGTGCCGCATCAACATGAAAGATGACTTTGTTTTCACGCGTAATTTTACCGATTGTTTCGATGTCGTTAATCACGCCAATCTCATTATTGACATGCATTAATGAAACCAGTGTTGTATCCGATCGAATGGCGGCAGCTATGGCTTCCGGAGAGATAATCCCGGATTCGGAAGGATCTAGATACGTTACCTCATAGCCTTCTCTTTCTAACTGGCGACAACTGTCGAGTACTGCTTTGTGTTCTATCTTGGAGGTAATAATATGCTTGCCCTTTTTATTATAAAAGTGGGCAGCTCCCTTGATGGCCAAGTTGTCCGCTTCGGTCGCACCAGAAGTCCATACGATTTCGCGGGGATCGCAATTGACTAGATCAGCTACGTGACGGCGTGCCGTTTCCACAGCTTCTTCAGCTTTCCAGCCCGTCACATGAGACCGGGAAGCCGGATTACCGAAATTACCTTTCATCGTCAGGCATTCCATCATCTTTTCTGCCACGCGCGGATCCACTGGGGTGGTGGATGAATAATCTAGATAAATAGGGAAATGCATTTTTTCTCCGCCTTTACTTTTTTACAGACTGCTATGCGCTATACGTAAATCATTCGCTTCGCCGATCTCTCTAATGTTCTCGTTAACGACCATTCGCTGCCGATCTTGTTTTGCGGCGATGAGCTTTATTTCTTTTTTTGCCACGAGGTCGGCAAGGCTAATGTCTTCGAGGAAGCTGTGGATCTGATTGCTTAAATCTTCCCATAGGTAATGGGTTAAGCAAGTTTCTCCATCTTGGCAATCACCGGTCCCATGACATCGTGTTGTATCTACTGATTCGTTGACGGCATCGATTATTTCAGCAATAAAGATAGCCTCGGAACTACGTTGCAGTTCATAGCCACCCCCAGGGCCTCGCACACTAATGACCAGCGAGCCCCTACGTAGCTTGGCAAAAAGCTGCTCCAAGTAGGAAAGAGAAATTGCCTGTCTGTGCGAGATATCGGCCAAGTTTACCGGTCCCTGCGCCTTATGGATCGCTAGGTCTAGCATTGCTGTAACAGCATATCTACCCTTGGTAGTTAATCGCATAGGTTGCCTTATTTGCCTCAACGCCGGATGAAATTATCGAATACCTAAGTAAATTAGTCAAGTATAACAAAAAGTACCAAAACTTGCCTGGATATCCAATGGAATTTCCACATGTAGAAGCATCCGATGAGATTAATATAATCCGTAAGTACTAACTTGTGAGATCAATCTCAGCTTTCTGTGCATCGCAAGGTTCCTCGCCCACCTACTCTTGTTCAGGATTTGATCTAGCTCTATGCAAACCCGTCAGATGCAGGGTAACCTGTGCCTTAAAGATATGAGGCTCACAGATAACAGATGAAGTTCGACCTACACTGCCATAGCCACTATTCTGATGGTAAGCACTCTCCCTCTTTTTTGGTACATCGAGCTCTAGCCAATCAAGTTACCCATCTGGCGATCACTGATCATGATTGTACCGCGGCAATTGGCGAAGTTAAGGACATCAGCGCAATGCTTACATTGATTCCAGGCGTTGAAATCTCTTGCGAGTGGCAAAGACATGAAATTCATATAGTAGGTCTGTGCATCAACTCAGAAGAGCTTCAGCTTGAATCACTACTACTTGCCCAGCAAGCCGGTCGTCGAGCTCGGTTAAAAGAGATGGGCAATGAATTGCAGAAATTGGGTGTCGATGGGCTAATAGAGTACTGCGCAAAATTGACGTGTAAATCTCTTTCGCGAAGTCATGTTGCTGATTTCCTGGTGGAAAAGGGCATTGTAAAGAATCGTCAAAAGGCTTTTAAAACTTTCCTAACCAAGGGGGGGCGTATTTTTGTAGAGCCGAACTGGTGTGACATGACAGAGGCGATCGATGCTATCCATAATGCAAAAGGACTTAGTGTCCTCGCCCATCCGACACGCTACCCACTAAGTAAGCGAAAGCTAACTAATCTGGTGAGTAATTTTGCCATTGCAGGGGGTGATGCCATAGAAGTGAGTTACGGAAACGTAGACTTGCATACCCAGAAACATCTTACCGAGATTGCATTAGGCAAATCTCTTCATGTTTCAGCTGGATCAGACTTTCATGATAGCAATGCTCACTGGACGGACATTGGGAAGTACCCTACGCTTGAAGAACGAGCCGAAAAAAACGCCATCTGGGAGCATCCCAAATGGCATTCTTGAAAAAAAATCAGCTATAGAGTTACTTGCGTGTTAGCGAATCCACCAGATCACGAAACTTATCCAGCAATGTCTCGTACTTGAAATCGGTAAACTCACCTGCGTCCAGGAACATACCGTGCTGTTCACAGGCTTCGTATTTCAGATGAGTTTGCTTTGCATCACTCAGATGCTGCATCGCCTCACCGCAACGAGGACATTTAATATCACGTATGGTGTCATAAGTCTTTCCAATGTTTGGGTCCCCACTATCTGCAAAATCTGACATCCAGTCGTCCTTCAACCGCTCCTCTTCTCCATTGTCTAACCATAAGCCGTTACAGCCCACACATTTATCGATTATCACTTGACCATGCAAAGTCTCAATCTTGAGTTCTTGCATCTCTGAATTACATTTCGGACAGTCCATCGAATTCTCCTCCAAAACTACTGGTTCTCATCCTGAATCTGCTTAAGCCAGCAATAGCTCAAATCTATTCAAACCCCATTTTATAGAATATTTCTGGCTCAAACCAAGCCAAAATTTATCATTGTGGGCCTCCTCAAAATCGACCTGCTTATCAAATCAAAATTCAGCTTCCCGGCAGTACAATTCCGTTCAAATTCGCGAACCAGGGCTGTCACCTTGGTCGGAAGCTATAATGAAATTATCACAATCTTCTTGCTCGACGCCATTCCGGAATGTCAGCCTAGCTTGGTTGGCCTTAAAACAGACTGAATAGACGTTAAAGTTCCGCCTTTTTAGTAACTATATTGAGCGGAGCTTTGCTGCAGTGTTAGCCTGTCGATCTCGCCGCTTTGGCACTGGAGAACAGAAGTCTTGCTGATGATGTGCACCTTGTTTACACGATGAGTGGACTCTTCGGATTCTTCTCCAAGACCGATAAGTATGATAGAAATATTCTCATTTTCAGGCAGCTCACGGAGGATAGAACCGTAATTGCACATGGCAGCATAGAGATTAGATTCAAAATCAATCTTATCTCGTTCCCAGCGCTGGACATACTCGCGCTCAGCTGCTTCGGAGCGCTCCTTCAATTCTCGAGCCTTTTCAAGGGCTTGCTCTCTCAGAAGTTCGATAGTGGCTGACACAGCATCCAAGCGCAATGCAAGTGCATTACCCAATCCCTGTTCAGGACTATTCTTGTCTACGGCTTTAACGTTCGTATTGGCAATACGGATTTCCTGTTCAATTTCCTGCAACTGATCAAGATTACTTTGCACAGAAACTCCGAGAGCTCCGATTTCATTTCGAATTTCCTCGTAGTCATTCTCTTCAATACTGTCTAAAGATCGCAGCGAGAGAAGAGAATCCGATGCCTGCATGATGGCCGTATTAATTGAGAGGGAGTAATCAACATTTACGATCCTCTCCATCATTTCACGGTAGTAGCCATTCGCTTCATCGAGTGCCAACATTGATGGAGAGGGTAGATCGGTATCTGTTGTGAAAGGCTCCGTCCCAACAGCCTCAAATGGATTGGGACGGGACTGCAGAGACTGCATAGCAGAATTGAGCGAGGCCAGATTAATCCTGTTCCGCCTGTTAGCCAATGGCGTACGAATTTCGAAAACCACGCCCTGACCCAGCAAGTAATTATTTTCGATTCCCGCCAAACTTAAACCAAACAGACCGGGCCTTTGATCAAGCTTCAACACTTCCTCTAGGATGCCAGAGAACATGCCAATACTGCGTTGTAGCTCCTCGAACCTGCTCTCCTGTGCGGCGGTGTTAAACGTCGTTAGCAACAAAGCAATACTCGCCCCTAATAACCTATTTCGCTTGATCATCGCGGTCTCCCGTACCACGTTAGCGCACGGTGCTACCCTGATAGCTGTGGAACTGAGCTAATTGCTGCAACGAACGAATTGTTTCGTAATCGCTGTTTACAAGTTCTTGGTAGCCCACTCGCATGCCCTCGAGATCGCGCAGACGTTGCTGTTCAAAATATGCATATATACGATCAAGGTTTTCCACTGCAGCCTCTTGTGCTTGCTCCATTACCGTCCGCATTAATTGTACATTACCACTGTTGACCCGGTCTTCAACTTGCAATACAAGGACATCCATCTCTGCTCGCTGCTGCTGTTGGAACTCTATCAATTGGCTTTGAAGCTGCCGATCAAATGATTTCGCTCCGAAAGAGATAGAGAATTCCTGTTCGCTGAAAACAACACTTAGGTTAAATAGGAGGGCGCAAAACATAACGAGGGAGACGGCCGTAGGTACCCATAGCCAGCGATTCCAAAATTTCGTTTCTGTTCTTTCCTGGTGATGTTCCCGTTTGAATAACTCGGTTCCTCGATCCCAATGAGGAACTCGCTGGTCCTTCCAACCTTGCATTTTGTTTTTCGCCAACAAGAAAAATTCCAATTCATTGCTACACTGTTCACACGAATAGATATGATTCTCGATTTCTTTTTTCGACAGAGGGGTCAGGTCATCCGAAAAATATTCTTGCAATAAATGTTGTGTCTTAGGACAGGACATTATTTTCCTCCGATACAGCTTTCAATTTTTTAAGAGCAGTATAAAACCGTGTTTTTACGGTATTTGCCGAGATGTCTTGCATAACTGCTATCTCATCAAAGGTTAGGGATTGAAACACTTTAAATTCTACGACCAATCTTTGTTCTAACGATAGCCTGGCAAGCATTCTAGTGATTTTACCGTTTTGCTGTTGAGTACCCAGTTTTTCATCTGGTTCATTTCCGGTATCGCCAGGAAGAATGTCAAGAATATCGAACTCATCATCATTTATTCTTAGCTGATTAGACAACAATCGCCGACGTCGATTCATGTCCACCGCCTTGTTATGAGCGATACGAAAAATCCAGCTACTGAATTTTGCGTCTCCCCGAAATCGATGCAGGTTCCGGTATACTCCCAAGAACACTTCCTGCATCAGGTCCATTGCGTCAGAGCTGTTTCCTGTCAGCCTTACACTATAGTTAAAAATCTGGGTTTCGTAGCGCTTGACCAGTTTCTCCCAAGCATAAGCCGATCCATTAAGAGCTGCTGCTATTAGCGCTTCGTCTTCATTAACCAAGCTCATCAGTATGCTGTCCTGTGCTATCTAACTACTGCGGCAATCGACTGATATCACTCTTGCATATCATTCAGACCGTGAAATAGTGCATTTCACAGCATACTGAATATTAGAGCTTTAGTCGCAACAATAAGAAGGAAAGTTTGAAATAGCGTGAAGGTCAGGGTAAGTAGCTATACTGTCTCTTTAGACCAAAGAGCTCAATTTCAGTTGTAAGAACGCTTCAGATTCGTATCGCCCGAATTAAGTCACAGGCAACTTGCGGGACTAAACCAACCCTGATTCCTGAATCCTCTTGGAAGCGATGCTTAAATCAGCTCGCTTTTCTATGCTTAATCTGCTTTTGACACTAACAATCAAGCTGCAACTTGCTGCTCTCTAAGCAACTGGCTAGCAGCTCCCATAAAGGCATTCAGTGATGAAGCAATAATGTCCTTGCTGATGGCTACACCGCTATAGCGCCGACTGTCACAACGAATCTGAATATAAGTAACTGCCTCCGCGTCGGCACCTTGCCCTAGGGCGTGCTCACCATATTCCATAATTTCGAAATCAATATTTATAGCCTTTTTTAGGGCCTCGACGAAGGCGTCGAGCACTCCATCACCTTCACCATTAATAGCTAGATCTTTACCGAAATAATTCAGATGGGCCTTAAACGTCTCTCGGCCTCCATGCTTCTCGATTGTGAAATTCTCGAGACTGAGTACTTTCTTATTATCTAGGTAGTGCCGATTAAACAACTCCCAGATCTCGTCCGGATGGATTTCCTGGCCTGTATCTTCGGTAACTCTCTGTATCACTTGGCTGAATTCGATCTGTAACCATCTTGGCAGTTGAAAACCAAACTTGTTGGATAGCACGTAAGCCACACCACCCTTACCAGATTGGCTATTTACCCGGATTACATCCTGATAGGTGCGACCAATATCACGGGGATCAATCGGCAAATATGCGATTTCCCAAGTAGTACCTTCCTCGTAAATATCGAGACACTTCTTAATAGCGTCTTGGTGTGAACCTGAAAATGCAGTAAAAACCAGATCTCCAGAATATGCCTGCCTCGGATGCACATCTATCTGGGTGCATTCACGCACGACCGACACTATGTGGTCCATATCATGCAAATCGAGCTTGGGATCAATGCCCTGACTGAACAAGTTCATAGCCATTACTACGACATCCATATTACCAGTGCGCTCGCCGTTACCCAGCAAAGTGCCTTCGACACGCTGCGCTCCCGCCATGACCGCCAGCTCAGCTGCAGCGACTGCGCAGCTACGATCATTATGAGTATGAAGACTTATGACAACTGAATCTCGATTTTTGATGTTGCGACAAAACAATTCAATTTGATCAGCGTAAATATTGGGTGTCGCCATCTCGACGGTTGATGGCAGGTTAATAATGCTTGGTTTGTCAGGCGTAGGCTGCCATACCTCATTTACTGCATCACACACTTCAATTGCAAAATCCACTTCGGTCCCAGTAAAACTTTCTGGTGAGTACTGAAATACCCACTCTGTTTCAGATTGCAGTTCGGAGCACCTCTTGACCTGTTTGGCGCCGGTTACAGCTATCTCGATGATGCCTGATTTATTTGTCTTGAATACTTTCTCACGTTGGACAATTGAGGTGGAGTTATAAACATGCAGGATAGCTTTCCGAGCACCTTTGAGTGATTCAAATGTTCGTTGAATAAGTTCAGGGCGAGCTTGGGTCAGCACCTGGATAGTGACATCGTCAGGCACTTTGCCTTCTTCAATCAGACTGCGCACAAAATCGAAATCTGGTTGGGAAGCCGACGGAAAACCGACCTCGATTTCCTTGAAGCCCACCTCCACAAGTAACTCGAACATCTTTTTCTTTTGCCCTACCGACATCGGCTCAATCAGGGCTTGATTACCGTCGCGCAGGTCGACACTGCACCAGATTGGCGCCTTAGTGATAACCTGGTCAGGCCAACTACGATTTATGAGCCCGATTGGTTGAAACGGCTTATACTTGGTGTGATCGAACCGATTTTTACTCATATCTTTGCGCCCCTCCACCGCATTGGGATCAAGCGTGATTACTAAGTCCATTGCTCCTCCAACACCGATCCGCCGTCCTTGTGGTGCTGTTTCTTGCTATGCCCTTGTGAGGCTGCTAGTTGTACTTCCAGGTTCAGGCCCGTTTTGCCTTGCCCGTATCTTTAGCTTGACAACTATAATGAAATCGCGATAGAGATTCTACTCATATTTTCTATGAAACTGCTTAATACTTAGTTATATTAACTATATTATAGTGTATTATTG
>Ga0209445_1000141_pt1 | contig 38843 bp, 26 predicted proteins | sample MarorgKNORR_S2LV_4_FD_188223 | JGI IMG/M metagenome (GOLD analysis project Ga0209445, IMG submission 188223) | Marine microbial communities from the Southern Atlantic Ocean, analyzing organic carbon cycling - NADW_A/KNORR_S2/LV (SPAdes) (version 2) | ecosystem: Environmental > Aquatic > Marine >... | reverse complement strand
TATATCAATACCTAATAGTCCGCCAAAAGCATCCTGGAGCACACAGGAAGACATCATGTCTGACCAGCCGGTAGTATCCCATGTGATTGTGATTAAATTATCAGACCCATATGCTAAAGCAATATCATATTCATGCTCAATTAAATTTCCGTCTCCAGCCAAAACCTGGGTATAATACCGATCACCTCCCCAGGAAAGCGCAGCATCAAATGCCGGCGGCGGCGGCGCAGGCGGTGCATAAGTATCTATTCCTTCATCATATCCATCTGTTGCATCAGGATTAAATCCAAATGTCAGGTCATATCCACTGATACCACCTGCAACATTCAGCGTTGCAGAAAAATCCTGCCCCACAGCAATTGCGGAAATCGTGAGACATAAGAACAAGCCCGAAGTGAAATATTTTGTTAATTTTTCCATTTTTTTCCTTTGGTTTATTGTTATTAAAAACAGTTTAGCAGACCATGTTTCATACGTCTGCAAACTTAACCTTACTTATAATATTATATTTGGATCCTCATAGATGAATAAACACAAAGACATCCATCCTATTTATTTTCGATCTGTAAGTTTAAGCATTGACACAGTTAAATTCCAGAAAATAATCTATGCTGAAAAGAATTTTTCAATTTAAGTCACATTACGAATAACATGTTGAGCCTGGCTTATTTTTTTCAGGATATCCAATAATGATACAGTTTGTTTTTCTAGAGGAATTATTTTGTAGTTTTAAGTTGAAGGGGATTGTGGATAAGTTACTTTTGAAAATATAATCTAAATCAGAGGAATTTATATGGATAAGAAAAAACGGCTTGTAATGAAAAAGTATAGAAAGAACAAAGCGAGATTGAAGAGGAAAAGACAGGAACTTGCAGTTAAGTTTGTAAAAACAACAGACAGCCCACAGGTGGTAGAAGAAAAATTGGTTCCAGAAAAAGAAACGAAGAAAGCAAAGCCAAAAGCAAAACCAAAGGCAAAGCCAAAAGCAAAGCCAAAAGCAAAAGCGACGAAATCGACCACTGCAAAGAAAAAGGCAAAGCCAAAGACAAAAGCTGCATCAAAAACGAAATCCAGCGCGAAAAAGAAAGAACAATGATAAAGAGTTCAAATGGGTAAAAAAATCACCATTACAAAAAAAACTGATACTGAGCTTGAGGATATTGGGGTCCGGAATTGGCCTATATGGTCTTGTGAAGCGTCAGATTTCCCCTGGGAATACTCTGATCAGGAGACGTGTTTTCTTCTGGATGGAGATGTGGAGGTTACTACTGATGAAGAGACAGTCAGGTTCGGTGCTGGAGATTTTGTTGTATTTCCCAAAGGATTGAAATGTCAGTGGAAAGTGATGAAACCTGTCCGAAAACATTATAATTTTGGTTAGTATATGCCGGAAAAAAAAGAGGTGTCCATGCCAAAACTGGATTGGAGATTTCTCATTCTGACTGGGGTGATATTTTTTGGAATTGGAATTGGAGTCTTCATATATGGTGTGCAGTTAAGAGCTGGAGAAGAAAATTTCAGCCATTATTGGGTATTGGCGGCTATCCTGGTCTGGGGAGGTGCCAATCAGGTTCAAAAAGGAATCCAAAGAAAAGAAGTTGTTAAGAAAAAACCTTCTTAAGGCTGTTTCGCATCTAATAATTCAAAATAGTTTTATTCATTCAATTTACTGATCTTTCACATGAGAGAATCAGTATATAATTATCTCAATACGTTTGAGCCATTCGATATGTTCGGATTGGAACATATCATAGCGCTAATTGCGGCTCTTGCATTTATTATAGTGCTTCCCCTGTATGCTAAACGTAATCTGAATGAACAGGTCCAGCATAGATTGGGAATGGTCATCGGCTGGCTGGTGTTTGGAAATTACATCGTTTGGGTAGGATTGGAAGCTATCGCCGGTACATTTGATATAAAGCAACATTTGCCCGTACATCTATGCCGTTTTACTAATTTAGCCATACCCTTGGTCATGGTTTGGCGCAGTTATTTGGCCTATGAGATCTTATTTTTCTGGGGATTGTCAGCAATGCTGCAAGCTTCATTTTCTCCGGATATAGCTGCGGGCTTCCCCCATTTTCATTATTTCCGTTTTTGGATGGGTCATCAAGGCGTGATTCTTGCTTTAATCTATGCTACTGTTGTTTATAGAATTCGTCCAACATTTAAAAGCCTCATCAAATCTTTTATTGCGTTAAATATTTTTTTAATTTTTGCTGCTATTGTGAATATGTTAGTAGACGCAAATTATTTCTGGATTTGCGGCAAACCGGTGAATCATATCGGGGAACGCATCCCAACTCTTCTGGATTATCTGGGTCCCTGGCCGTGGTATATTCTCACTGCTGAATTTGTAGCATTAGCTCATTTTCTATTAGCTTACAGCCCTTTTTATTTTATGAATAAACGAAATCGGCTCAAAAAATAATCGAACCTGCTAAAAAAATTCTGAAAATAGATATTGATACACTTCCCAAAGGTGTAGATCTACTTCGCAATCCCATCTTAAACAAAGGGACTGCCTTTACATCTAAGGAAAGACAAAAATTGGGCTTAGAAGGCCTCCTTCCGCCTCATATCCTTACTCAGGACGAACAGAAGATGAAAGCATTGTCTACTGTAAGAGGGAAAGAGTCTGATTTGGAGAAATATATTTATCTTTTATCACTTCAGGACCGGAATGAAACTCTTTTTTACCGGCTGGTTATTGATGAAATTGAAGAATTGATGCCTTTAATCTATACACCCACTGTGGGTTTAGCTTGTCAGGAATATGGGCATATTTACAGACGCTCAAGGGGAATATATATATCCAAGAATGATAAAGGATCTATAAAAAATCTTCTCTCAAATTGGCCCTATAGGAAGGTGGATATTATTGTCGTCACAGATGGTGAACGCATTTTAGGGTTGGGAGACCTTGGTGCGGATGGCATGGGAATCCCCGTTGGAAAATTGTCACTTTATTCCGCTTGTGCAGGTATCGATCCGGCAAAAACATTACCCATTACACTGGACGTTGGAACAAATAATGAAGAACTTTTAGCTGATCCATTATATATTGGTTTGAGGAATAAAAGATTAAGAGGAAATGAATACGATGAACTGATAGATGAATTCATTAAAGTAGCTACTGAAGTTTTTCCCAATGTTTTGGTTCAATTCGAAGACTTTGCAAACCAAAATGCATCTCGTTTGCTTGAGAAATACCGTAATGATTACTGCACCTTCAATGATGATATCCAGGGCACCGGTGGTGTTACATTGGCCGGATTATTTTCAGCAATGCGTGTTTTGAAAGAACCTTTGGAAAAACAAAAAATCCTGTTTTACGGTGCCGGTTCAGCAGCCTATGGTGTAGCTGAACTCATTCTTCAGAAAATAATGCAATCTGGAATAAGCATGGAAGATGCCCGTCAAAGAATATATTTTTTTGACTCCAGGGGTTTGGTGGTCAAAGGAAGGGGTCATCTTAATGATCAGAAAAAGCTCTATGCTCATGACATGGTAGAAGAAACTCGTTTACGGGGAGTCATAGAAAAACAAAAGCCAACTATTTTGATTGGAGTGTCAGGTCAGACAGGCGCTTTTAATAAATCAATAGTAAGAAAAATGGGCGAAATAAACGAACACCCGATCATTTTTGCATTATCCAATCCCACCTCTAAATCTGAATGCACTGCTGAACAGGTATATTCGTGGACGGGTGGCAGAGCCATTTTCGCAAGCGGCAGTCCTTTTGATCCTGTGACGTTGGGTAAAAAAACGTTTTACCCCGGGCAGAGTAATAATGCATATATTTTTCCGGGTGTAGGATTGGGCGTGGTCGTTTCCAAAGCAACCCATGTAGTGGACGAAATGTTTATTACTGCTGCGGAAACTCTTGCAAATATGGTTACTGAAGAAGACTTAGATACAGGAAGATTGTTTCCATCTTTATCGAAAATTAGGAGTATATCTTTAAAAATAGCTGTGAATGTAGCTAAAGTTGCATTTGACAAAGGACTTGCGCAAGTGCCTCATCCAGAAGATTTGGAAGAGTGCATTACTGGATATATGTTTAAGCCAGAATATAAAACCTACGTTTAATTTTTCAGATTTCCATTCTGAATCTTATTCTTATTTCATCACTCCAATACGGTACTTGCCAGTATTATTAGAAAAATTAAACTAAGGTTTTTGAAAGAATGGAAAAATTCACCTTGGTATATTCTCACTTCAGGATTTGTGGCATTAGCTCATTTTCCATTAGTTTACAGCCCTTATTATTTTATGAATAAACGAAAGCCTGATAGATGAATCGCAATTTCTTATTCTTCGTCATCCTTGGAATTGCAGTCACAATGATGGCAATTAATAGACTGACAAAAGAGATAGAAATGACAACTCCGGTTGCTGAAAAAATCCCACACAAAACAACAATTCACGGTTATGATCGAGTTGATAATTACCATTGGATGCGTCTAACAGATAAACAAAAGTTGGCAAAGAATCCTGATGCTCAGACTCAAAAAGTGCTGGATAATTTAAAAGCAGAGAATACTTATAAAGAAGCCAGGCTGAAACACACTGAACAATTTCAGGAAAAATTGTTTGATGAAATAGTGGGGCGGATTAAAAAAGATGACGAATCCGTTCCTTATTTACACAACGGGTATTGGTATTATACTCGTTTTGAAAAGGATAAAGAGTATCCCATATACTGCCGCAAAAAAGAATCGCTGGACAATGCAGAAGAAATAATGATTAATGTTAATGAATGGGCGGAAGGCTACGACTATTTTTCATTAACAGGGCTGTCTATTAGTCCAAATAATCGTTTATTGGCATTTAGTATAGATACTCTGAGCCGGCGTATATATACAATTAAAGTTAAAAATTTAAAAACGGGTGAAATTCTTTCTGATGAAATTATAAGTACTGAAGGTGGAACAACTTGGGCAAATGACAATCAAACTTTCTTCTATACAACAAAAAATGAAGTTACGCTTTTATCAGAGCATATTGATAGACATAAGCTTGGAACATCTCAATCCAAAGATGTTAGGGTCTACACTGAAAAAGATAATTCCTTTTACATCGGTGTCTATCGTTCTAAATCTGATAAATATATTATCATTTATAATTCCAGTACTCTGTCCAGTGATTATCATGTTTTAAATGCTGATAATCCTGAGGGTAAATTTCATTCATTTTCTCCCAGGGAGAAAAAGCATGAATATTCCATTGAGCATTACAAAGATAAGTTTTATATCATCACCAATTGGAACGCTACCAACTTCCGGCTGATGGAAACACCGGATGATGCGACATCCAAGGAAAACTGGACAGAAGTGATGGCGCATCGTGATGATGTTTTATTGAGCGAAATTGATGTTTTTGAAAATCATTTAGTGATCAGCGAGCGGAAAGAAGGACTACGTCAACTGCGTATAATTGATCAACAATCAGGGAGCGAACATTATATGGATTTTGGGGAAGATGTTTATGCTGCGTACACACTCACAAACTTGAACTTTGATACCAATATTTTGCGGTATGGTTTTACATCCCTGAAAACACCGTTTTCGACGAATGATTACAACCTGGATACACGTGAATCAACATTATTGAAACAAACCGTGGTAGTTGGAGGTCACAATCCCGATGCTTATAAGACAGAACGTCTTTATGCCACAGCACGTGATGGAAAAAAAGTTCCGATCTCGATCATTTATAAAAAAGGGTTTAAGAAAAACGGTAAAGGAAATGTGTTGCAATATGCTTATGGCTCATACGGATCAACTATCGATCCGTCGTTCAGTTCAACCCGATTGAGTTTATTGGACAGGGGCTTTGCTTTTGCAATTGCTCACATTCGAGGAAGTCAGACGTATGGACGACCCTGGTATGAAGACGGTAAGATGTTTAACAAGATGAACACGTTTACAGATTTTATCGATTGCAGTAAATTATTGATACAGGAAAAATATACGAGTGCAAATCATTTATTTGCTATGGGCGGGAGTGCCGGCGGGTTACTCATGGGTGCAGTATTGAACTTGGCTCCCGAATTGTACAGAGGGGTATTAGCTTCTGTCCCATTTGTGGATGTGATTAATACGATGTTGGATGAAACTATTCCGCTTACATCAAATGAGTGGGATGAATGGGGTGATCCACGGGAAAAGAAAGAGTTTGATTATATGATGACATATTCACCTTATGATAATGTGGAGGCTAAGGATTACTCCAATATGTTTGTGGCCACTGGTTATTTTGATTCCCAGGTACAATATTGGGAACCGCAGAAATGGGTGGCTAAACTCCGTGATATAAAAACGGATGATAATGTGCTGATTTTTCATATTAATATGGAAGCGGGGCATGGCGGAAAATCAGGTCGGTTTCGTTACTACCGTGAAGTAGCACTGGAATATGCTTTCATGTTTGATCTTGCAGGAATTGAAAGATAATGTATAAATACCTTATTATTTTGGGAGCTATTGTTGTTCTTTTTGGACAGAATCAAAACCGTCTATTCTGGGACGGAAGGGACTGGAAACGGATAGAACAGCTTGTGGATTACAATCCGGAACTTTCATATAGAGCAAAGGCTGCCTACGTGAACGGTGTGCTGGATGGACGCTTGTTTTATTATTTCAAGATCTGGGCAGAGCAATCAGAGTTTGCAGACAGCATCTTCTCAGAAACCCCCGATTATTTATCGACAAAAGAACTGATTAAGTCTCTCAATAGTTTCTATGAGGAGCCCCTTAACGTATATATCCCATTGCCTTCAGCCATCATTATCGCAAACATGTACGGAGAGCAGGTACCTGTAATGCTTATCAATGATTATATTCAACAGTCGAAATTCTGGATTAATCAATTGATGTTGGATATGGAGGAAGATGGGTACGATAAATTATTAGAAGAAAAGGTAAAAAAACATCAGGATAAACTCCTTAAGGAGAATTGATTCAAGATTAGGAACCCCCTGGAGTTTTAATTATTTTTATAAAACCAGAGTTGCATGTTTAGGTTGCAAATTCTGTTTATTTTTCATTAGTGCACTTAATTCTCATAAAATTGATAATATTTATTACAAATTAATTAATATTTTATGTAATAAATATTTACATAATTACTTATATTTTCTCAAATGAAAATAAATAATTGTTGGGTGTTTTGTATCGTTCTTTCCTGTTTATCGTTGTCTTTTCTATTGGGAATGGATACGACAACGGGTAGTTGGGTAAATTTAATGTTCAAACCCAACCTCGAGAGTGTCTCACTTCTTCCAGAGTTTTCCGATGCTTATGGTGTGGCTTTCCGGGATTTGAATGGTGATGGAGATGCTGATTTGTACGTTGTGCGGTTTCGAAACCTGAACCGGATGTTTCTCTACCAAAGCACAATGGGGAGGTTCAAGGATATCACGATTCAGACCGGACTTGGAGGTAATCTTTATCCCAGGCATTTGGAAAACCTTGAGTTAGGTGCTTCGGTTGTGGACTATGATAATGACGGTTTGCAGGATGTACTCATTTCAGGTTGGGGAGTAACCACAAAACTATTTCGTCAATCACAAAAATTGAAGTTCCAGGATGTTTCAGAACAGGTTGGCTTCCAGACACCTTTCAGCGGAAACGGGGGCGTATGGGCTGATGTGGATGTGGATGGGGATTTGGATCTTTATTTAACAAATGAGCATGGTGAAAACAGGTTGTATATCCAATCCTCCAAGGGGAAATTCGCTGATAAGGCAGCGGAGTATGGTGTAAATGATGAAGGGATAAGCCAGAGTGCTTCCTTTGCTGATGTAGACATGGACGGTTATCCGGATCTCTATGTCTGCAATTGGTATGCTCCGGATATTTTTTACCGAAATGATGAGGGATCCCATTTTGAGAAAAGCTCACTTCCCTTGGTTCACTTGACACAATCCCTGAACAGCAATGGCGTACAATTCGGAGACTTGGATAATGATGGAGATTTAGATCTTCTGGTTACAGATAGACAGAGACAGAGTCGGTTGTATATTAATAAAAGTGGAAACCTGAGACAGTGGGATTTCCGAGATATGACAGAAGAGACAGGAATACAAAACCCCTTTCCTTCTTATTCGGGGATTATCGCTGACTTAGATAACGATGGATGGCAGGATATCTTCTTCGCCAATATTGGACCCAATCTTTTTTTTAGAAATCAACAGAATGGATCATTTATCCTGGTGTACAAGGAGCAGGTTAATGCTCAATCAAGGCTTCAATACTATAGCACCGGAGCAGCTGTAGCAGACCTGGAAGGTGATGGAGATTTGGATCTATTTGTAGCAAGCAAGGATACTGCCAGTACCTTATTTTTAAACCCAGGGAGTGAAGGTCAGTCCATTCGACTTTATCTGGAAGGAATTCAGAGTAATCGCGATGCAATTGGAGCAAAAGTTTGGTTGTATTCCAAACAGAAAGGAGATAGCCAACAATCGCTGGTAGGCTATAGGGAAGTTTCAGGTGGCGGTGGATATTTATCAATCGGAGAAACAGTAGTGCATTTTGGCGCAGAGGACGGTTTTGGATATAGTGCTCTGGTTCAATTTCCATCTGGAAAAAAAGTGAAAGTGGACGGATTAAATCCGGGAGAATTTCGCAAAGTCCGAGAAATATCAGGAATCTTCCGAAACATGGTCCTTGCAAAGAAAGAGATCCTGCGAAAGATTCGATTCCCGTATTTCTGGATCAATTTTTGTTTAATCTTTGTCATGGCTACCACTTTAATGATTTTTTTAAACCTTGCCTTCAAACGATATAAGTGGTCCAATCGACAAGTTATGGGATTTTTGTTTGGCGGATTAGCAATCTTCTACCTCGTTTATGGACTTGTGGAAGGGCGTTCAATGCAGAAAGTCCTTTCTGTATTGACTGTAACGGAGTTTATGGTAATGAGCATATTTTTGGGATTTATGGAAAACATTTACCGTGGAAAACTTCATCGATTTGAGTATAGAGAAGTACTGAAGGATATTTCTGAACAGGTGATCCTGATCAGGGACAAACACGAGTTATTTCAAAAGCTTGTATATAGCATCAGTGACACACTGGATGTGTCATTTGCTGGTATTTGTGTCATAGAGGATAAAAGGTTAGTACGAAAGGATTTTGCAGGCAGCACTGATGCAATCCCGAAAACAGTGAATCTTACGGATATACAGTGCGATTCACTTCGCAAAAAGGGAATCACTTTTGAAAAAGAAGTGAGGTCAGTTTTTCCAGGACTATCGGAGAGGACGGGTTTTTTCCCGATTTTACATCAGGGGTCATCAACCGCAATCTTACTGATCGGTGAAAAGCGGGATGGAAATCCAGTTCCAAAAGAAGATAATGATTTATTATCGATTATAGCAAATCAAACTGCACTTTCGCTTGAAAATATTGACTTTATTGAGGAAACAAAAAGTTTGACCCGGAAGGTTGCAGAATCGGAAACCCGAAATCAATATGTGGAAGAGCTGGAGGAAAGAAATCAAATACAGAAGGATCTTCTTGAGAAATTGAAATCAACCCAGGCTCAATTAGTTCAGAGTGAAAAGATGTCCAGTTTAGGGCAGTTGGTTGCAGGAATTGCACATGAGTTAAATAATCCAATTAGTTTTATTTATGCGAATATGAAAGAAATGCAAAACTATATTGATATTTTAACTAAGAAAGAAAAAGTTGACAAGGATGAATTTCAATATATTCGTGAAGATGTTCAAAAACTGATAATAGAAAGTATGGAGGGCAGTAACAGGGTGAAAACCATTGTGGAAAACTTGAGAAATTTTTCACGGATGGATGAAGGAGAATTCACCCAGACAGATATTCATAAAGGAATTGATTCAGCTCTGCTTTTATTGACCAAGGAAGCAGGTGAAAGGATCCGGTTTCATAAAGAATACGGAGATATCCCTGAGGTCCTTTGTATTCCCGGACATTTGAATCAGGTATTTATGAACCTTCTCTTGAATGGGGTTCAAGCTATTCAGGGAGAAGGGAATATTTGGATCAAGACGAATTTGGACAAATCTTGGGTAATTATTAAAATCCGAGACGATGGAAAAGGGATAGAAGAAAAAGAATTGAACAAAATTTTTGATCCGTTTTATTCAACAAAACCCGTTGGGGAAGGAACCGGACTTGGATTAAGTATTAGTTACGGAATTGTTGAAAAGCATAATGGATCAATTTTGGTGGAAAGCGAAGCAGGCAAAGGAACAACTTTCACTGTCAAAATACCTGCAGAAAAAGGAAAATCTGATGAGTAAAAACATACGAAGGAAAATTTTAATTGTAGATGATGAACCTTCTGTTTTGAATTCTTTAAAACGTACATTACGAAAAGAATACGATGTTATACTGTCTCAGGATGGTTTTTCTGCAATCCAGGTTTTGAATGAACAAGAAATTGCTGTCATCATTGCAGATCAGCGGATGCCTAAAATGAATGGCGTTACTCTCTTGCAAAAAGCGATGGAGATCCAGCCTGATACAGCCCGAATTCTTATCACGGGATATTCCGATATCCAGGCTGTCATTAATGCAATAAACGAAGGCAATGTGTATTATTATATTCACAAACCATGGGAACCAGAGGACGTACATTTGATCATTCGGCAGGCGATTGACCGGTACAACCTTATCCAGACAAACCGTTCTCTGGTTGCTGAAATTGAGGAAACAAATCGGCGGTTGTCCGATGAAAATCTGCTTTTAACAAAGGATGCTGAAAAACGGTATTCTTTTGACCAAATCATCGGTGAGAGCCCGATAATGAATGATGTATTTATATTGATGAGAAAAGTTATTCCCACGGATACAACTGTGTTAATTCTTGGAGAGACTGGAACTGGGAAAGAACTTGTTGCGCGGGCAATTCACACCAATGGATCCAGGAAAACCGGGATGTTTGTTCCTCAGAATTGCGCAGCGCTACCAGATACGCTCCTTGAAAGCGCTCTTTTTGGTCACAAAAAAGGGGCGTTTACTGATGCAGTATCAGATAAAAAAGGATTATTTCAAATGGCAGATGGGGGAACGATATTCCTGGATGAGATAACAGACACATCAAAAGCGTTTCAACAAAGGCTATTACGCGTACTGCAGGAAGGAGAGATACATCCTTTGGGTTCTGATAAGGCAGTCAAGGTCGATGTTCGTATCATTTCAGCAAGCCAAAAAGATTTGGGAGAGGAAGTAAAACAAGGAAGGTTTAGAGCTGATCTTTTTTACCGATTAAATGTATTTCCAGTTACGCTTCCCACCCTCCGTGAACGGCACAGTGATATTCCAATTTTAATTGAACATTTTTTAAGAGTGTATTCTCAGCGGTTAGGAAAGGAAATCAATGGGATATCACAGGAGGTTCTCTCTTCGCTTATGGTTTATCAATTCCCAGGGAATGTACGTGAGTTGGAGAATATTATCGAAAGAGCTGTTGTGTTAGCGAAAGATGGTTCAACCCTGACAGAAGACCAAATATCTTTGCATTCGGATCAGCCTTTGGATTTCAATTTGATTTTCCCCGGTGAGGAAGATAAAAAGCTGAAAAGTATGGTTGAGGCCCTGGAGAAAAAGGCAATTCTTCAGGCACTGCAGCGGTGGAAAGGAAATATCAGTAAAGCAGCAAAATCTTTGGGTTTGAGCCGCCCAGGTTTATACCAAAAAATAGATCGATATGAAATAAAAATGTAAAATAAATTTACAATATTACTGTAAATAATTATTACAGTTTATCATAAATACCTTTTGAATAATTTAATTAAATTTTGTTATAAATGCTTATATTATGGTACTTAAAAGATATACAAACTATTTTTTTCCCTTTTGGCACGTTCATTGTATCTAATCAACTGAAAAATAAAACTTATTTGAGGATAATCATGCAGCTATCTAAACACATAATTTATTATGCCATTATCATGCTCTCTTTCTTTTTTGAAGGATGCTATACCCAACTTTCCGTTCAAAAAAGAGTAGTTGTTGCAGAACAACCATTTCGCAACAACCAAACTGATTCTGATGATCAGGAATATATCTTGGATTCGGATACAATTGTTGTAGAAGATGGAGAGTCAGTAACAATAATAAACAATTATTCTTCCTTGTCACTTAATCCCTATTATGATGATCATTGGGGGTTTGATCCATTCTACAATTATAGACCTTATGGAAGTATTCATTATTCGTACTGGCATCGGCCGATTTGGACGAATTATGGATACACATATTGGTACGATCCCTATTTTTATGATCCTGGGTATTTCTATTATTCCGGGCATTATGGGAGTTATTATGGACATTGGTATGGTTATCCATATTCCAACTGGCATGGGTCATCTTCCTATTACAGTCATTATGAAAAAAAGAAGCGTAACTGGAACCGGCGGCGAGGAGATCTTGAAAGGCAACCTGTTGTCCGGCCCACTTCTCCACCTTCCGGTAAGCTTGATAACGTGGTTGTCACATCAGGGGGACGTAATAACGTAGCACATGTGATTCGTCAACCTGCTCCTTCAAAGAATACTGTCGTACAAAATGATCGAACGATGAATAGAGATAATAGACAATCCAAAAACAATAGTAGAAACCGAACAATCATTGTTAGAAGGGGAGACAGGAAAGAAAAGAAATACCAAAAAAAAGAAGCAAAAAAAGATGTAGTAAAAAGGGTGGGGTCTAGTGCAAAAAAAAAGAAGTACCGGAAAAAGAAATCAAGATCCTATGCTAATGATATAATAAGATCTGTCCTGGGTGAAGTTGTCAGTGCAGCCTCCCATTCTTCTGGCTCCAAATCTCAATCAAACAGGAAGAAAACTTCAAAAAAATCCAGATCGACAACCCGATCTTCAGAAAAATCAAACCGGCGATCAAGATAATCATTTCAACCTATTTAAACACATAATGAAGAGCAAAAAAATAACATACTTATTTTTTGTGTTGGGGATTATTTCTTCCGCCCCTTCCCAAAGTGCTTATGATGCCATTCATCTAATGGACCGGGAAATAGGTTTTGGGACTCGTCCTCTATCTATGGGAGGTGCATTTACAGGTTTAGCGGATGATTACACCGCCATCTATTGGAATCCGGCAGGGCTTGGTTCTATTTCAACACCGGAAATTTATACGGAATTATCCCACTTGAATTTTAATAATCAAGCTACTTTCTTGGGAAATATAAATTCAGATAATCAATCGTTTACCCGGTTTCGATCATTTGGTTTGGCAATGCCGGTCTCAACCACTCGGGGCAGTCTTGTATGGGCTATTGGATATAATCGTATTCTTGATTTTGATGATAATCTCATGTTCAATGGATCCAGCGGGATCTCTAATGATATTGGTTTTTACCTAAATGAAGACACAACATTCTATTTATTTGATGGCGTACAGAACGGTGAAGTTTATCGCCATGAACAGGTACAGAGTGAAGGAGGCCTCAGGCAAATCAGTTTTGGCGGTGCACTGGCTCTCTCTCAGAAATTTACCATTGGAGTAATGTTAGGACTTTTGGGAGGAACTGAAGAATATAGGCTTCATTTTTCCCAGATGGATTCAGATAATAATTATCTGGACTACCCCGCTGATTTTGATGAATATCAGGTGATTCAAATTCTTCGATCGGATATCCGAGCTTTCAGTTTGAAACTTGGTGGAATGTTACATCTGGTACGTGGTCTGAAAATGGGTGGAGTTATCACCTTTCCTTCTGTTTACCAGATTGATGAGATTCATTCTATGAGTGATAAGCTAATTTTTGATGATGGTTTTACTGATCAAACAGAAGAGACTGGCGAATGGTTCTATAAGGTTAAATCACCTTTTGTATTTGATTATGGTTTATCGTACAGCAATACATTTATTACCTTAGCTGCTTCAGGGAGGTACCGTGATTGGTCGCAGACGAGGTTTGAGGTAGGTAGAAATAATTACGATGATGAGGACTACAGGGGATTTTTGGAAGAAAATACACAAATCAGAAGTGTCTACCATCCTACTCTGGAATATCATTTGGGGGGTGAAGTGAACCTTGGTATTTTTAATACCCAACTCCGCGCAGGATATGCTTTGTTTCCTTCTCCTAAAAAAGTTGTTATTGATCGAAATCAGGATAAGGAAACTATATCTGGAGGACTCAGTATCGGGTTAGATGAGAATGTAAACCTGGATGTCACCTTTCTAAGAAACAGGTGGTCGCGATATTCTGCTGATATATACACGCCAGGGGGAGTGAGTGAAAATATTTATACCAATCACCTTTTGATTGGTTTTTCTTACTCTTTCTGATTTTTTTGGATTATCCTTATTGGGTAATTCGCACGTGGTTAGCATTCCTATTTAACCTCACTAGGCAAATAATTCTGAGGATGGGTTAAATCTGTCCTCCTGATTGTTGAAACCTTTGGAAGAGAGTGTTGTTCAAGAGTAGATTATCTTGGTATGACAGAAACTGAATTTACAAACCTGTTATCAAAGATTGATTCCCTTTTTATTCCCAAAAGCAGGGGGTCCTCAGGAGGAAGATGGATTGCAGAAGGATCCATAATTGGAGGGGCTTCAATCGAGGATATGGAGCAAGCTTTGAAATCGGAATCTATTTCTGTCGATGTTCGAAATAACGGGGAAAGTGTGTATATCCGAGTGGAAGAAAAAGACAGGATATTATTAAAAATTCCTAGGATACCCCGAATCCACATTATATTATTCTTTTTAACCATTCTTACTACTCTCATGGCAGGTGCCTTAATGGAAGGAATTAACTTTTTTGCCAATCCTCTAGGTTTGGTAAAAGGAATACCCTTCTCATTTACTCTTATGCTGATCTTGTTTACTCACGAATTCGGTCATTACTATTATGCACAAAAACATGGGGTAGATGCGACCCTTCCATATTTTATTCCCGCACCGACATTTATCGGAACATTTGGTGCTTTTATAAAGATAAAATCCCCAATTCATAAGAAAAGTGCTTTGCTGCAAATTGGTGCATCAGGGCCGATAGCCGGATTTCTCATCGCCGTACCTGCATTAATTATTGGATTAATTTTATCAAATGTTGTGGAAGTATCTGGGGAATCAATTGGAATTATTCTTGGAGACTCTGTTTTAATGAAGTTTCTTACGGCAATAATTCATCCTGGTTTAACCGAATCTCAGGATATCCTGCTTCACCCTGTAGCTTTTGCTGGATGGATCGGTTTGTTGGTCACTATGCTGAATTTACTGCCAATTGGTCAATTGGACGGGGGACATGTTGCCTATGCTCTCCTTGGGCAGAAACATGATATTGTGGCGAAATGTACTTTTCTTGCTCTGATCCCGTTAAGCTTTATTTCATTAAATTGGCTGATATGGGGAATATTAATTTTAGTTCTCATGCGTTCGACGAAACACCCTCCAATTTACAATATGGATGAACCATTATCAGATAAGGATAAATTGATTGGGTATGTGTGTCTTTCTATTTTTATTCTGTGCTTTATTCCTGCACCTTTCCAGTAAAAAAAAAATCTGGATTTGAGTTGGAGAAGTTGATACAAAGTATCTTTGTTTTCCTGACAGCATCTATTCTGGTTTCTCAATCCCGGATAGGGGATTGGGAGTCATATACCTCTCCACTCATCATTCACGACTTGATTGAGCTTAACAGTAAAGTCCTCTGTGCCACGGAAGGAGGATTATTAATTTATGATGTAGCGAGCGAAGAATTTTCTACCTTGACAAATATTGATGGACTGATCGGAACAAACCTGAATGTAATTGAAAAAGATTTATTTGGAAATATTTGGCTGGGTGGTGCTTTACCAAACGGTTTCATCCAAGTTTATGATCCTTCAGAAAGCAGTTCTATTGCAGAATTTGATTATGATCTTACGGAGATCATTGATATAGCTGTTGGGGATACAATAGCTTTTGGCGTGTACAAACTCAACCTAGATTTCGGAATACAGAAATTTCTCCATGACGGAAATCGATGGAGCCATAATGACTTGATGTTTGCAAGTTGGCTATATTCTGCAGAAACGATAGAAGGAATAGAAATATGGAATGATTTTGTATTTATTGGGACGGAAAACGGACTTTATTCAGGGAGCATCCATGAGGATCCAGGTTTATGGAATTTAGTTCTTCCAGGGTTAAACGGTTATGTTACATCCTTGCATGTGATGGATGATAAGCTGATTGTTGTGTGTGATCGTATTGTGTATGAATTGAGCCTGCCAGATTTGGGAATAAAAGTATTGGCAGATTATATGAATTGGCCTCTAATGGATCTGGTGATCACGTTTGATGGCAATCTATTTGGTGTTTTATCCAATGCCTTCATAAAGCTTGGTCAGGATGGATATGACTGGATATTTCATTTTCCCAGCTACTCAGTGAATGTGATCTTGGGATTGGATAACAATCAGGTTGTTGCAGGAACTAATACAGGTTTGGCGTTTGTGGATAAAAATTATATGAAGTTTGATTACAAGATCCCTAATGCACCACTTACAAACCAGTTCACTGCAGTGACTGTGCTAGATGATGGACGTATTGTAGCAGGATCTAAATACGGATTGGCAATCAAGGAAGAATGGGGATGGCGGAATATAGTAGAAACTACTTTAAATGATGTGATTGTTCATGACTCATTTGATAAGAATTTTTTTGCAGCAGATACAATTCCAGTAGATTTTGGTGGATACATAGCTGACCTAGAACAGGGACCCGATGGTCTGGTATATTGTGCAATTCGCGGAACTTATCCTGAACCTATAAGACATGGTGGAGGTATCATAATAATTGATGTAGATAATCCATCAGATTTTTCAATAATTGATACAACCTATTTAAGTTATTTCACTAAGAATAGTAATCCCGATCCTTATATGGTTGTGAAGGATTTTGAGTTTGATTCGAAGGGCAATCTATGGGTTGCAGATGCGTATGCAACAAATAAATTTGAGTCTATTCAGGTCCTAAATACTGCTGGAGCTTGGGGTTCCTTTATTGCCGAGGAGGAAGGAGTACTTAGCCTTACAACAAATACAATTGCCCATGATTTTTATAATAGGGTCTGGATCGGTTCGTTTGAAGGGGAAGAGAATGTGGTGGGAGGTGTCAGTTATCCAAATGGCGGATTAATAATGTTGAGGTACGAAGGAGAACCGATCAATCCTAGTGATTTTCAGATGAAAGAAATAGATGTGAGCCCCAACAATTCAAATAATACAGTTTGGTCTTTGGCTATGACTCCCGAGAATCGGCTATATGCTCTAACTCCCATAGGGTTGACTTATTTTGACCTCAGTTACTCTAATGAGAATCCAATTTTACGACAGGGACCCCGCGCAACAAACGGAGAATTATACTATTATTTCCCGAATATTTCTTTTGGTGGACCTAATCCAAATGCAAAGTTAAAAGCAGATAACAGGGGAAATATATGGGCAACCTCAACAACTGATGGAATTCATGTTTTATTGAACAATGCGACCTATTGGCCAGATATTGATGGATTCAGGAAATCAAACAGTCGGTTGCTCTCTGATGGAGTAACTGATATTGAATTCGATAGTGAAAGAGGAATTGCCTGGATTACTACTAACAGGGGAATCAGTGCGGTTAGAATTCCTTTTACTCAAGAAAGAGAACATTATAAAAACCTGAGAATATTTCCCAGTCCATTTCATGTCCCATCAGAAACACCATTGATTGTGGACGGGTTGAAGGATGCCTCCTCTCTAAAAGTAATGACTATTACAGGGAGAGTTCTCCGTGATATAAAGAACATTGATTTAGGGACCCATGGAGATCAGATTGCCTGGGATGGAAGAGATAAACAGGGCAGGTGGGTGGGAAGTGGAGTCTACTTGTTATCTGTTTATGACGAAACCGGGGAAAGTACTTTTGGAAAAGTCACAGTTATCCGTCATTAGTTTGTTCGACGTATTCCGGCATTAAACCAAATTCGCTTTCCAATTCTTCAGCGATAGATCGTACCAGAATTTTCCGTTTTTGATGCGGAAGAAACACACTTTTTGCGGATGTGATGGTGATGTGCCGGAAGTCGTTCAATCCAAATCCAAAAAGTTCATGCGCTAACATAAATTCTTTGGTTAATGTCGTATTGGAAATAAGTCTGTTATCTGTACAAAGCGCAATCCGGATACCGAAATTATAATAGAACTTTATCGGATGGTATTTAAGAGAACGAATACTACGTGTCTGCCAATTTGATGTTAGGCTGATTTCCAGTGGAATCCGATGATCATTTACGTAGTTCAAAAGATCGGTGTCTTCCTTTAGACGGGTTCCGTGACCAATTCGGTGGGCACCGCAATGATGTATTGCCTGATGAATAGATGCCGGGCCAAACGCTTCTCCCGCATGGATTGTCGTGTTGATATTATGATTCAGGATTAAGTAAAATGCTTCCAGGTGGTGCTTGGCAGGATAGTTTTCTTCCGCTCCGGCAAGATCAAATCCCACAACACCTTTATGTTTATATTGTACAGTGAGATCTGCCAACTTGAGAGAAATTTCCGGTGAAATATTTCTGATTCCGCAGACAATTATTCCGGATTGAACTCCAAACTCTTTTTCACCGTTTTTTAGTCCTTTGAGAACAGCTTCGATAGACTCACCTGGGCTCATTCCGGATTTTGTGTGTAAAATGGGAGAATAGCGTACTTCAATGTAACGTATGTTCTCCTTTGCCACATCTTCAATTAGCTCAAACGCAACGCGCACCAGACTCTCCGGTGTCTGGAGTACACTAAGGGTAATTTCAAACTTGGCAAGGTAACCTTCCAGAGACCCGCGGTTTTTTCCAAAACAAAGAAGTTTTTTAAGTTCCTCAGCATTTTTTGTGGGTAACCCAATATTATTTTTCTTTGCTAAATCAAGAATTGTTGCAATGCGAAGACTACCATCTAAGTGACAGTGCAACTCTACCTTAGGAAGTTTCTTTAGAAGTGTAGTAGAAATTTTCATAGATTATTTTTTTGTGACGATTTTGTAAAGCCAGACAATAACCCCGATAAAAGCAATTGGTCCTACCAGTGATAATCCACCAATGGAGGGCCACCAGTCTTTATTCCCTGTGATAAAAATAGGTAGTGCAACCAGAATTCCCATGAGCGCCTCACCGGTTATGAGTCCAGATGCCAGCAATAACCCTTTCTTTTCTTTTGATCCACCTGCTCCAGATTTTTTTCCAAAATGATTGATCATCCCACCAATAAAGATAGGCACTGTAAGTTCGATGGGAAGATATATTCCTACTGCTACAGCCAGGACCGGTATGCGGAAATCCGATCCGATTTTTTCCTGGCGGATATCCATCAAAATGAGAATAACGGCGATGACAGCACCAATAGATACAAAACCCCAAGGCAAATTTCCACTGAATACACCATCAGCAACGGATTTCATTAATGTTGCTTGGGGAGCAGACAGGGTGGATGAACCAATTGTGTAGGCCGTATGAAGAATATCAAGCACCAAACCCAAAACAACCGCAGCGCTTAGAGTACCAACGACCTGCATGACTTGCTGTTTCCAGGGAGTTGCTCCTAAAATGTAACCGGTTTTTAAATCCTGGAGATTATCACCACCAATGGCAGCTGCACAGCACACCACAGCACCAACCATAATAGCGCCTGCAGCACCTACTTCAGATCCTGTTCCTAACAGTGCTAATAAGAGTAGCGATGAAAATAAGATTGTAGCAATTGTAACACCAGAAATGGGATTATTAGATGATCCAACCACACCGGCCATATACGCAGCAACTGCGGAAAAGAGAAATCCGAATATCATCATGACTATAGCGAGGATGGCTGCAATTCCAACTGATTTAATGATTCCCAGGTATAAAAAAAATACAGGAATGAGTAAACCCAGCAATGCCATGCCCACATAATTAATCGGGAAATCTTTTTCTTCCCTTGGAATATTACTTCCCTCCGATTTATGGCGTACAGCCTCAAGGCTGGCTTGAATTCCTGCTACAAGAGGTTTGAACAGTTTTATCAGCGACCAGATACCGCCGATGACCATAGCTCCAACTCCCATATATCGGATTTTGCTGTTCCAGATATTCCAGGCAGCATCCATTGGTTCGCCCTCAAATCCGTATAAGGCGGTATAAATGGGAATTGCAATTCCCCATGAAATCAGTCCGCCGGCAACTACTAAAATCCCGATATTACGTCCCACAATATAGCCAACGGAAATGAGGGCAGGGGAAAGATTCGATCCTAATCCAAAAATTGAGTTTCCAACTGCAACTGCCTTCTCTATTACAGCATGCCACATACTAAAGCCCTGCTCTGCTACTTTCATTAAACCACCAACTAAACCTGCAACCGCGATTGTTTTCAATCCGCTTTTAGCATCAGCAGAATCGCTGGAACGGGCTTCGTCGCCTGCTTTCAAAACTTCCGCAGTGGCGATCCCTTCTGGATATTTGAGTTTTGCTTCCACAATAAACGCCCGTCGAAGGGGTACAGTAAAAAGAACTCCAATCAATCCGCCGATGGCAGCAATTTTGGCTACTTCAATGTAATTGAAATCCTGCCAATACCCCATCAGCACCAAAGCCGGGATGGTAAAAATGACACCCGCTGCCAAGGATTCTCCCGCTGATGCGGCAGTCTGGACGATATTGTTTTCAAAAATGTTGGATCGACGAAACATGGAGAGCACCCCCATAGAAATAACTGCCGCCGGGATTGAAGCGGAAACGGTCATTCCTGCAAATAAACCCAGGTAGGCATTGGCGCCAGCAAGAATGATTGACAAAATTATTCCAAGGAATATGGCTTTGAGGGTTATTTCAGGAGGATGTGGCTTGGTCATTTTTGGTTCCTATTTTGCTATTTTTGACAATTTAAAGGGTGAAGGTAGAAAAAAAATAATCATGTTCCCTAACAAAATATTTTATTCTTCACAATTCGTTAAAAAGAATAGGGGAGGTTTTCTAAAGCCTGTTCATTTGTTTTTATTTTTTTTTCAAACAAAAAAAATATGTAATATTGTGACACATAGGGGTGCTGTTCCGAAACCAGATGGAACAACTGAGAATAAACCCATTGAACCTGATCTGGATCATGCCAGCGTAGGGAGCCAAACATGAAACAACTCATATTTTTTTTATTTTCGCTTTATTGCTTGTATCCGCAAATCACCGGTACCGTTATTGATACAGAAACAAGCAAACCTCTTTCGGGCGTAAATATTACCAGTGGAGAACTTGGAACTGCTTCAGATAATGAAGGTCGTTTTAAACTCATTGTGCAACCGGGAAAGGAAGTGACATTTTCTCATATTGGATATTCAATAATCTCAACTCATGCTTTCGATGGAATGATTGTAAAATTGAAAGCCTCTATTTTACCCGGCAAAGAAATTGTTATCCGTGCCGGGCTCAAAGAAGAATCTTTGCAGCGATCTGCATCCAGCGTAACGGTAATTGATGCACTATCCATAAAAAGGATTGATGGAAATCATTTTCAGGATGTGATGGAATCTATACCAAATTTCAATGCAGCTGGAGGGACCAGCAGACCAAGGTATTTTCAGATTCGCGGAATTGGGGAACGTAGTCAGTACTTTGCGGAAGGACCTCCGAATTTTTCCGTTGGATTCGTTATGGATGATATTGACTTGAGCGGAATAGGCATGGCAGGTCTACTGTATGATCTGGAACAAATTGAAGTGTTCAAAGGACCGCAGTCAACTATTTTTGGACCAAATGCATTAGCAGGATTAATCAGCTTGCGATCAAAAGAACCAAACCAATCCTTCACCGCGAATATCCGCCTAACCGGAGGAACGGACAATATCCAGCGATTGAATGGAATGGTGAATATTCCTCTGGGAGAAACCCTTGCCCTGCGAATGGCTCTGGAATCCGGCTCTGGAGATGGCTTTAGAACCAACAAATTTTTGAATAAAACCAACACGAACGGACGGAATGAAACTATTGTTCGTGAGAAACTTTTATTTGTTCCTACCGAAAATTTTAATACAATTTTAACTTTCTTTCATGCGAAGCTGGATAATAAATACGATACTTGGGCGCCGGATAATAATGAGTACTTGTTCACCTACACAAACCAGCAGGGGATTGACAGCCAGGAAACAAATGCCTTTTCACTTCGAACGAATTTATCTCGAAAAAATTTGAATGCCACGCTGATTGTATCCCAATCTGAAACGGACTTAATTCATGCGTACGATGGCGATTGGGGTAATGATGATTATTGGCTTCACCCACCATATAATTTTGATCCAAATGTTACATATTGGAATTATGAATTTTATGACAGGACTGACCGGAATCGGAAGAATCAAACAATGGAGGGTAGAATCAGTTATGGTGATGTTATCTTGGGATACCACACCAAAAGTTTAGAGGAAAAAGATAATGCTTCCGGTTGGCTCTACGGAGGTGATGCCTCTTTAGCTCAAAGCAAGTTTAATTTTGATGTGTCTGCAGTTTTTGCGCAAATGGAAAGGAATATTTCAGAAAAAATTATTGTTTTAGCCAATGTTCGGAAGGAAACCAACAAACTGAAATATTATGGAACAGCAATAGATTTTGATTGGGATGTTGAGGACTACGTTAATTTAGAGCCGGTTGCATTTGAAATTTCTCACAATTTATTGGGAGGAAAACTTGCACTGCAATATTTTATGCGTAATGGAATCAATGTTTATGGGAGTGTATCCCGGGGCTACAAAGCCGGAGGTGTAAATCAGCATCCCTTTTTGGTAGCAGAAAATCGTCCTTATGATCCGGAATTCATGACAAACTTTGAAATTGGATTGCGGCGATATACAGAAAATTCTACCCTACATTTTTCAGCATTTGCGGGCAAACGAATGGACCAGCAGGTTTCCATTTCCAGCCAGCAAACGGTTGGTGATCCTAATAGTTTTATATTTTACACAGCGAATGCTACCACCGGATCGTTAAGTGGTTTTGAACTTGATGGAACTTTCAAGCTAAACCAAACACTTTCAATTTCTGGTTCACTGGGAATATTGAATACCCATGTAGAGGCTTTTACATTTGAGTCTGATGCCGGGATTACAACCACTTTCGGAAATCGTGAAGCGGCACATGCGCCCAAATATACAGGTATCCTTGCTGTAAATTATGGAGGAGAAAATGGTTTATTTACACGGGTAGAATTGTTGGGAAAAGATAAATTCTATTTTTCCGACAGTCATAATGAGATTTCTGATCTATACCAACTGCTAAATGGTCATTTTGGTTATGACTTTGGAAATTGGTCAATCAAATTTTGGGGTAGGAATATTTTGAATACCCGCTACGCTACTCGGGGATTTTATTTTGGATTAGAACCAATTTGGAACGAGGAACTCCAGGATCATGAATATCCCGATAAAAAATACGTTAGTTTTGGCGACCCTGTATATTTTGGGGTGACAGTTGATTATAACTTTTAATCAAAATACTATACGACAGGTATTCTTATCTGAACTATAAAAAATAGTAGTAAAAAAAGTTATTAAATAAATCGCTAATTGTAACCAAACCTATCATTCTATTCAACTTTAATTTGAGATAAGATAATGACGGATGTAATTTTCTACCCATGTCTAAATCGGAATCGAAACGAAAACGCCTTTTTCTTATTGATGGCTATGCTACACTGTACCGCTCTCATTTTGCACTGATCCGGAATCCTCTTATCACCAGTTATGGCTTGCCAACCAGCGCTTTGTTCGGTTTCACAAACCAGGTATTAAAACTGCTACGTCAAGAAAAACCGGATTATTTAGCTGCTGTTTTTGACACTCGCGAAAAAACATTCCGGCATAAACGTTTTCCTAAATACAAAGCTAATCGGGAGAAGATGCCTGATGAACTGCAGGAGCAGTTACCCCATTTGTGGAATTTGCTGAATGCAATGCAGATTATCACCCTGTCAAAACCGGGATTTGAAGCTGATGATATTATTGGCACCTTAGCCCGCGAAGGATCAAATGATGGGTTGGATGTTTTCATTGTGAGCGGAGATAAAGATTTTATGCAGCTTGTGAACGATCATGTATTCTTGTATACACCCGGAGGAAGAAGCATGGATATTCGAATTTATGATTCAAAGGGAGTTGAAGAAAAATGGGGAGTTCCTCCGGAAAAAATGATTGATTTTCTGGGTCTCATGGGAGATTCTTCAGATAACATTCCCGGGGTGAGGGGTGTTGGTGAAAAATCTGCAAAAAAATTAATCATTGAATTTGGTTCCCTTGAAAATGCACTGAAAAATGCGGAAAAAAATACGAACAAACGGGTTCGGAATGGGCTATTGGAGTATAAAGAAGACGCCCTCCTAAGTAAAGAATTGGTGACTATTGATACCAATGTAGAATTGAACTGCGGGATATCCGAACTCATCCGGAATGATTTTGATCTGTCAACATTACGGAATCTGTTTCAGGAGTTTGAGTTTTTTGGATTGGTGAAACAGTTAGATGAAATGAAAGCAGATCTCCAAACCAAGGAAAAAACCAAACAAAAAGGTTACGAAACAATTACTGAATTAAGTTCTTTCAAAACTTTTGTGGAATCAATAAAAAAAGGAACACTGCTTTCCTTTGATTTGGAGACTACATCAGTTGATCCCATGCAGGCAGACATTGTGGGTCTAAGTTTTTCCATCCGCCCTGATTCCGGGGTGTATATTCCCTTGAAGTACAAAGGCAAAGGAAAAAACCATTTCGGCAGAAATGAACTTTCTATGGTGATGAAAACTGTCAAGCCTGTTTTAGAGGATTCCACTATCCCAAAGACGGGCCAGAATGTTAAGTTCGATGCTCTAATCTACAAACGACATGGGGTGGTTGTTCACGGGATTGTCTTTGACACGATGATTGCTGCTCATCTTTCCAGCCCTGAAACACGATCTTATAAACTTGATAAACTTGCCCTTGAATTTTTGAATTACAGGATGGTTCCCATTGAAGAACTTATTGGTTCAGGACGCAACCAAATCACAATGGCTGAAGTGGATTTGGAAAACGCTGCCTTTTATGCTGCGGAGGATGCAGACGTAGCTCTTCAGTTAACAAAAATTCTTGAAAAAAAATTGAGAGAAAATGATCTGCTAGATTTTTTCAACAGGGTGGAGTTACCCTTATTAGAAGTATTGCTGGAAATGGAATATTCAGGGACTTATGTGGATGTAAATCATTTGGATGAGATGTCCTCGGATTTAGCCGGAAAACTGGATAGTTTATCTAAAAATATTCTCAAGGAATCGGGTACCGAATTCAATATCAATTCTACACAGCAATTAGCGCAAATCCTTTTTGATGTTCTTGAACTTCCAAAAATTAAAAAGCGGTCTACTGCAGAAGACGTTTTGAAAAGACTCCAGGACCAACATCCCCTACCAGGGATGATTCTCCAATACCGCAAAATGAATAAACTTAAAAATACATATCTTGATCCTTTGAAGGACTATATTCATCCGGAGACCGGAAGGATTCATTCGTCTTTTAATCAGACTGTGGCCGCCACGGGCCGATTGTCCAGCACCAATCCTAATTTCCAAAACATTCCTATTCGAACTGATGAAGGACGGGAGATTCGGAAAGCCTTTAGAGCTAGGGAGGAAGGTTGGAAGATTTTTTCCGCTGATTATTCCCAGATCGAACTGCGGGTCATGGCTCATTTGAGCCAGGATCCAGGTTTAATGAAAGCATTTCAAAATGAAGAGGATATCCATGCGCGAACAGCCAGCCTAGTTTTTGGCGTATCTTTAGCGGATGTTCTTCCGGAGATGAGACGTACCGCAAAAATAGTGAATTTTGGAATCATGTATGGTGCAGGTCCTTTCCGGATGAGCCAGGAATTGGGAATTCCAATAGGAGAAGGAATGGCCCTAATTGAAGCCTATTTTAACAAGTATGCCGGGATCAAGGATTATATTGAAAGAACTTTGGAGCAGGCGCGAAAGCAGAAGTGGGTGACCACAATGCTGGGTCGAAGGCGTCCTGTCTGGGAAATCAATAACCAAAACCAGATAAGGCGGCAGGCGGCTGAGAGGATGGCAATTAATATGCCTATCCAGGGAACCGCTGCAGAAATGATCAAACTGGCAATGATATCAATCCATAAAAAAATGAAAAAAGAAAGCCTGAAAGCGATGATGATTTTACAGGTACATGATGAATTAATTTTTGAGGTACCAAAAGAGGAAATAGACCATTTGAAATCTATGGTGATACGAGAAATGGAATCGGCTCTTCCATTGTCTGTTCCTATTATTGTGGACTGGGGTGTTGGTGATTCCTGGTATGAAGCGCATTGAACATTCAGAAGTATGAAAATCACATTGTGAAATGCAGATAAAATTCAATAATTCAGCTAAAGTGAACAAGTAATGGAAGCCAGCGTAACCTTAAAGAAGGTAGGCAAACTATTCCGTGACAAAACAATCTTGGCGGGTTTGACATTTGGTGTAGAGAAAGGCTCTATTGTTGCTTTTGTTGGGGATAATGATGCCGGAAAATCCACATTGCTAAGAGTCTTGGCAGGGCTTGAAAATCCAGAATATGGTTCGGTGTTTATCCATGGGATGGATATTGTAAAACGACGAAAAGACATTCGCCATATGATTGGTTATATTCCCTTGGAACCGGATATGGATCCTTGGTTAACCCTAGAACAGAATATGCGTTTTAACGGATTACTTTATGGGGTAGATAATTCCACCATTTCAAATCGAATAGCTGAATATTCGTCAAGACTTGATCTGTTCGATTTTTTACACCATCCGGCGAACAGTGTATCTTATGGAAATCTTAAAAAATCCATGATTGTACGTGCCCTTGTGCATGATCCAACCATTTTAATCCTGGATGAACCTACAGCATTTATGGATGCTCAATCCAGCCGCCAAACTTGGGATTTATTGAAAGGGCTTCGCAGGGAAAAAACTGTTATCTATGTAAGTCAAAAATTGTTAGAAATTGAGCAGGCACATGACCGGATACTTGTACTTAACAAGGGCAAAGTTATCCTGGATGGAAGTCTAGATAAACTTCTTGAGAGTACTTTGGAATTTCATCAGTTCCAGATTGAATTTGAAGAATTGCCGGATGAACTTTATCAAAAACTGTCAGCAATTCCGAGGGTGGTGACTCCAAGCAGGATGAATAATATTTTTTATTTTTATGGTCGATCAAGGAAAGTCTTTTTTCAAGTATTAAAAGAAGCAGGTGATACTCTTATGGAAGATCTTGATATTAAAAAATTGGGTTTGAGAGATCTGATGGATTCAGAATTTGCGCGGAAAGGATTAGATTGATAATTCCATTTATAAGACGTCGCTGGTGGCTTACGCAACAACGTCTTTTTCCAACCTTAAGTTTTGCTATGCTTTTACCCATAATGTTACATCTTTTAATTGTTGTTCCCATGGCAAGCCTTGTGGAAAGCCCTTTGAATAATGTTTCTTATGAAAAATGGGTGTATCCAGGTTTGCTTGTTTTGATCGGAATCATTTCCTTGATTCCCGTTTTGTTTCGTGATTTATTTGATTTTCGTATTCATAAAAAAGCAATTATGTACATGACATTAGCACCCATTTCTAAGCTTAAGTTGATTGTCGGCATTTTAGTTGGTGCAATTCTTGAGTCAATAATCTTTGTGATTATTGGACTATTAGTACTGTTTTTTGTAACCGGAATTATCCTAAATTGGGGAGATTATCTTATAATTTTTGGATTTATTATAATCATTAATACTCTTGTAGGGAGTTTCATCACAACACTTGCCCTCTTGACTGCGCGGATATTCTCGTTTATTTTTATTTTAATGATCTTTTTCTGTTATGTCCTATTCGGATCCGGGATGATTGTTCCATTGGATTATTTTCCAGATCAATTGGGGGTGCTGATACAATACCTGCCGTTAAATGTAATGATTCATGAGCTTAAGCTGGTGATTTTTATGGGGGTTTTTCATTGGATACCCCTGTCTATTCTGGTTTTTATTATTTTTTCATGGACATATATCAATAGTGAAATCTTTCGCAGGAAATTAAATCAGTGATTGCGTATTTGTCTGGCGGGATGGAACATGCAGTCAACGAAGGAGAAGACTGGCGGAATAAAATTACAGAATGGCTGCGGAAAAATCTGGGACATTCAGTGATCGATCCTGTAAAAAAATCCCGTCAGCTTGTGGATGAAACACAGTCTCATGATTATAGGTTATGGAAGAATTCCGATCGGGGGAAATACAAAGCATTTGTCCGGCAATTGATTCGCCAGGATTTAGATGGAGTTATCAATAAAGCGGATTACGTCATTTGCCTTTGGGATGAGGGGGTTGTTAAAGGAGGGGGAACGCATGGAGAGGTAACCATCGCTTATCATTACAATATCCCTGTATTTTTGGTAAACACACTTCCATTTGATGAGTTAAGCGGATGGATATTTTCATGCTGTACAGAAGTATTTCCTGATTTTATAAACTTAAAAAAGAGAGTGTTGGAGCTCTATGGATAGGTTTTGATTAGAAAGTTTTATTATTACAATCAATGGTTCACAGCATAAACATGACAGGTCCGAAAGCAATAATTCACCTTGATAGTCTCATACATAATTACCAACTGATAAAAGAGAAGGTCCAAAATAAGAGGGTTATGGCTGTGGTGAAGGCGAATGCTTATGGCCATGGGGCAGTTCCCGTAGCAAAAGCTCTTGAATCAGTTGGAGTGGATTGGTTTGGTGTTTTTACTCCTGAAGAGGGAATAGCATTACGGCAAGGTGGGGTGTCTGGAAATATTTTAGTTTTCTGTCGGTTCAATCGTCAATTTCTTCCGAAAGCAATGGAATGGAATTTGACATTAAATATCACAAGCGAAGATGATTTAATGGATTTGAAAGAATTCCACGCTGCTACGGGATCAAGTCCTGCTGTTCATGTAAAAATAGATACTGGAATGACACGCTTAGGACTGCCTGTTGAAAGCGCTTCCTCCTTTTTTAAATTACTGAAAGAGACTCAAAATGTTCAGTGTGAAGGAATCTATTCCCATTTTGCCACTGCTGATGAAGGAGACCCAGGATATGCAGAATATCAGTTGAAACAATTTGAGGGGATTTTAAAAATTGCAGAGCAGATGGGTCTTACATTTGAACATGTACATTTATCCAACAGCGGTTCAGTGTTAAACCTGCCGGAATCCTCTTTCACACTGGTGCGGGTTGGGTTGCTATTATATGGAGCCTTTCCATCGGATGAAGTTCCGAAAGATCTTCCTCTTGAACCTGTCATGGAATTTTCAGCTCCAGTAGTGAACCTCAGAAAAGTGAAAGCAGGTACATTGGTGAGTTATGGAGGAGTTTGGCCTGCACCGCATGATACGGTCATAGGAGTTGTCCAGGTCGGATTCGCTGACGGGCTTCCACGCTCGTGGTACGAAGAGGGGTGTATTAGTTTAAAAGGGGAGCGTTATAAAATTGCTGGTAGAGTGTGTATGGATCAGTTCACTGTGGATTTTTTTAATGCAAATGTGAAGGCAGGTGATGAAGTATTGTTGTTTGGAAAAAATAAAACGGATTCAATATTGATAGAGGAAATTTCTGAGAGCATTGGTTCCACACCATATGTGTTATTTACTGCCATTGGTGGTCGAACAAAACGTATTTTTAAGGGATTGTAGATTTTTCATTTAATTTCCTATTGCCCAAGAGGTTAAGGTTATTTCAAAGTTGTTTACAATTTTTAGCGACCGGCTTGTTTAAAATTTCTTGTTTAAATTGTTTATGATTCGAAAGAAGTTATTTACTGGAAAATTCATCATTTAATAGTAAATTGCAAGTCTATCTTAGAAAGGAGTCTGTCTAAAAATATGGATAAGTTATCAACTGTTTTATATTTTCTTTTACCTCTGTCCATGGTATTGAGTGAACCACAAGAGGAAGTTCAATCTTCAGCTCAATCAGAAAAAGCACTAGCCCAGGATGAAAAAATCGTGAAAGCAGTAAGAACCCAGAATCCGGTTTATATTGATGGGGAATTAACGGAAATGGATTGGTACGGATCAGATTTGAAAAAAGATTTTATCCAGTACGCACCAGTAAACGGAGATTCAGCGACAGAAAAAACAGCATTTCTAGTTCTATATGATGATGAAAATTTATACTTGGGTGTTTATGTAGCTGAACAAAATCCATCCTCTGTTATGGGAGCACTTAGGAGGAAAGATGACATGGCACTCTCAGATTATATCTGGGTATATATTGATACGGAAAACCGCGGGAGATCCGGCTATAAATTTGGAGTTAACCCCAGCGGGGTTAGGTATGATGGGTATATTTCTAATGATGATGAGGTTGATTATAGCTGGGATGGAATTTGGGATGTAAAAGTAAGGCGTGATTATGGCAATCAAATTGATGATAAGGCAACACGCCGTATTGGGTGGACAGCTGAATTTCGGATTCCCTTCTCCACCCTGCAGTATGATAAGGATAAGACTGAAGAATGGGGCTTCAATATAACCCGTTTTAAAGGATCAACTTTTGAGCAAATGTGGTGGAAAAGCAAAGAAGTGACTGAACCGGGTCTTGTTTCTCACCTCGGAAAAATTACTGGAATATCCAACATTAAATCCGCTGGGAAATTTGAATTTTTACCAGGTTCGGTCATTACTTCAAGCAGTGATAATTTCGAATCTGAATCTGCACTAATTGGATCTAACAGGCTGCACTATAACATCAGCGGTGATTTTAAATACGATATTACTACCAGTACACGTCTGGAAGCATCTGTTAATCCGGATTTTGGGCAGGCAGAGGTAGATCCTGCGGTGTTAAATCTGTCTGCTTATGAGACTTATTTCCCGGAGAAACGAACTTTTTTTGTCAATGGAGCAGATATCTTTGCAACCCCGTTCCAATTATTTTATTCGCGACGGATTGGGAGAACAACATATGAAGGAAATATCGTGCCCATTAATGTAGCAGGAAAATTAACTGGGAAATCGGGAAATACAACCTTCGGTGTGATCAGCGCATTAACGGAAGCAAAAGATGAGCGTGGGAATTCCGCATTTTTAATCGGTAGAGCGAAACGATCATTTAACAAAGGGAATACAAATTTTGGTATCTTGTTTACCCATTTGAATGACCTGGATTCCTCAAAGACACCTCTGTCAATTGGTTTCGATTGGGGTCATCAATTATTTAATAATCAGTTTGTATTCAGTGGGCAGTATGCCCAGTCAAAAATTGACACCCTCTCGGGGCAAGGAATTATGCTTCATTTTGCTAAGATTGGCGGTAGACATTGGAATTTTAGTCTGGATGCTGATCTTCGGGATAAGAACTTTAATATTGATGCTCTTGGATTCCTTGATCGTAATAATGTGAATTCATATTACATGGGTCATTCATATTTTACAACAGATCCAATCGGAAAATTTCAAGAGACCAGCACTGATCTGAATATGTGGTACCAGGAAACTCCTGAAGAAATTATTTCGAAAGAAAAACTTGCCTTAACCTCCGGAATAAGTCTTGGTACCAGCATTACCACGCTGAACCAATGGAGTTTCGGCTTGGATATATCAAAGAAACTTTCTGGCTATGATGATGTCGATACACGGCGATATGGGGACTTGGGTTTTGTCATTGAAGATCCCGGTACCATATCCATTTCTTCATGGATTGCTCCTAAGCCCGGGAAAAAGGTAAATCAGCAGCTTAGCATTTTTGGTGGAAAAGATGATTATGCATCCAAATGGCATGGTCTTTCGTATAATCTGGAATTATCACCTAGGGAACATTATTCGATTTCTATAGCACCGGACTATGCTTGGAATTATGATGAGTCACAATTTTTGTATTCTTCGGCAGCCTTATTTCCTGATGACCCTGACTCTACCTCTTTATATGGTGCACTAACAAGCCAAACAATCTCAATTGGTATCAGGAGTAATTATTCATTCACACCTGATATGAGCCTACAATTATTTGTCCAGCCATTTGTAGCGATAGGGAGATATGATAAGTATGGTTGGCTGACGCAAAATAAAACATATCCTTTTTATGGATCAAATGCTTCTGACACGTGGACAGTTTCAGATTTACCCTGGAGTGAGGACTTTAATAGAAAATCCCTCAATTGGCAGTCAGTCTTCCGTTGGGAATATCGTCCTGGCAGTGTGTTTTTCCTCATCTGGTCATTTTCTAGTGCTGATAATGAATCATTACCAGGTGAGTTTGATATCCCGGGATCTTTCAAAAACCTGTTTGAGCAGGTTGCCACCCATAAATTCCTGATCAAATATAATTACTGGATGAAACTGTAGTGTCGGAGGAGAAAAATACAAAAAAACGCTGGGAAACCGGCGATAAGGTATTTCATTATAAAATAATGCAATACTTGGCAAGCGAACCTATGGGTGAAATTTATCTTGCGAAAGATACACAATTGGATCGGATGGTGGCAGTAAAACGGTTTGCGTTCAATGCAGATATGGAAATGTCCGATGATGCAGAGAATCGGTTGAAAAATAAATTTTTGGAGGACGTAAAGCGGTTTTCTAAATGGGATCATCCAAACCTGTCTCAAATTTATTTCTTTGATTTAGATGATGACAATATTCCTTTTTATACCATGGAAGCAATCCCGGATTCACTTGGGAAACACATTGGTCTTGTGAAAGATGCAGAGGGTGATCAGCTTGAATCAGAAACGAAAAGGTTTGACTATCAGGAGGCAGTAAAACTCATTCAGGATGTGTGTAAAGGTCTCCAGGTAGCTCATGATGCAGGAGTAGGGCACTATCGTATTTCACCAAATAATATAATGATAACTTCGGAAGGTGTGCCGAAACTGGTAAGCTTTGGATTGGAATCAGGAATGCGTCCTGAGGAATCCTCCAAGCTACAGCAAAGGTTTTCAAGTATTTATTCTGCCCCTGAACAATTGATGGGCAAGAGTGATAAAATTAGCTTGAAGACTGATTTATACACGTTGGGCCTTATTCTGTATGAGTTGATGAGCGGTAATATTCCAAAGGGCGTGATCGAACCCGTATCCAAAATTGATCCAAAAATACCAAAACAAATGGATAAATTCTTTGAATCTGTTTTGGCTGAAAATCCTGATGACCGGATTGAGAATGTGGAAGAAATGATCAATCAGCTGGAGGATATATATAAAGGGATCAAACCAAGCAAAGCTGCTCCAACAAAAATGTTAGTTATAGGTGCGGTGGCAACAGTATTGGTAATCGGATTAGGTTATGGTCTGATGCAGGTATTCAGCCCAAAATTAAAGCCAGCGGAAGTTGATGTTCATTTTACCCCACAAATTCCTTCCTCTATTTATGAAAATCTGGAACCGCTTGGCAAATTTATTCTCTGGTTTGATATAAAAAACGATAATAAAAAAGGTATTTCCATAGATATCAGTGCCAATTTTCGGGATTCAAACGGTATTCGAAAAAAGATTGAATTGCCTGCAAAAACAGATACAACTATCGGGATTAATCCACCCCTTAATATCAAAGAGAAACGGGGAGAGTTTGCCACTGACAGAAATATTTATGTTGAATGGCTTGTGAAACAAATGATTTATTCTGATGAAGGACAATTGGAGAAAGAGCGCTCGATTTCTGAAAATTCAGAAATGATCACAATGCTGGCTCTTGGCACAATGGATTGGAATATGACAGAAATATATAATACTGATAAAGAAGAAGGTAGTCCATTTGCCCTTGTTTCCTCTTGGATTAATCCTAATGATCCAAAAGTGAAGGAAGTTATATCTACTGCGAAAAAAGAACCTGGAGCAGCGCTTGTGGGATACCAGGAAGAACTCTTTATTGAAAAAACAGGTCTGGACGATTTTGATATTGATGAAATAACCCGTCATCAGGTAGAAACATTATACAATGTTTTAAATGACAAGTATGAGATTACCTACGATGGTGGGGGAGTGGGTCAGAGTATCAATCTGCCATATGAGACTATTCGTGATCACAGTGCCAATTGCATTGAGCTATCAGTCTTGATGTCCAGCTTGTTGATAGAGATTGGTATTCAGCCGATCATAGTGATTGTACCCAATCATGCTTTTGTTGGATGGCGTATTTGGGAGGATGAGGATGAGTATAATTTTGTCCAGACAACAATGATGGGAGATGAGAATAAAACATTCAAAGATGCGTACAAAGATGCTGAAAAGATGGCTCATTCTAATGGTCTCAGTGATCTGGTTTACGGAGACCTGGATGTGAATGCCTTTGGAAAAAGAGGGATCTTTAATAAATCAAATAGTGTTAAAGTATTAAATATCAATTTATTGCGTGAATATAAAGATTCAAAAGGAAGGAAAATTTACACTGCAACTCCGGTAACCTCGGAGCGTTAATGTCTTTAGTGAAGCAATTCCAATTGGATTTTGGTGATCTGATCACCCAGCAATATGCAAAGTGTATTGAATTTTCCGGTGATTTAGATGTTAGTTTTGATGAATATTCTCAGAAATTATTGGATTCGTTAACGGCCATTCATGGTGAATTGGTTGTAAAGAATGAATCAAGTCAAATGATTACGTATATCAATGGAATACATAATAACGATCTTTATCTTGCAATCGGCCTATGCAAAGGCAACGAAACAGCGTGGTCTGAATTTGATAATCGTTTCAATTCAAAAATAAAACAATATGCTTTGCTATATACCAAGAATGAGAGTCAATCAGACGATATTAAATTGGGATTAAAAGGGAGTTTATTTCTGGAATCTCCAAAAACTGGCAAGTCCAAGATTGCGTCCTTTAACGGAAGAGGGTCCCTTAGCTCCTGGCTAAAGGTAGTGATTTTTAGAGATGTACTATCTAGTCAGAAAGAGAGTAAAGTATCAAGCCTAGATTCAATTGTATTTGGGATCGAAGATGAAAGCCTTGCAGATGATGATATGAAAAATCTTGAAGAGATTGTCGCTGCTGGCTTCAAACAATTAAACCAGGAAGAGAAATCACTTTTGCGGGACTATTTTATTCTCAAAAAACGCGAAAATGAATTGGCAAATCGTTTGGAGGTTCATGTCTCAACTATCAGTAGGAGACTCAAAAAAATCTGTGATGAACTTTTAAATCATTTTAACAGAATTGCAGATGAAAAATATGGTCTTGATAAAGATCAATTTAAAGAACTATTAAACCAGTTTGATCAGTCATGGCAAAGCAGTATTACAAAAATTTTAGGATAATTATGCAAATTTTGATTTATTAAACCTCTATAGAAGTAGAAAGGCGAGATATAGAAGAAATTTAAGAATGAAAAAATTCACTAAAAAAACCGAAAACAAAACATCTCAGAACGTATCTTTTGATTCAGAGAGAGAATCAAATTTGGTGGATAATATGGAAAGAAAAATTACTAAATTAACCGATATGGCTACTGCAAGCGAGATCCAGACCGATATGGATTTGAATGAGGCTGCAGAGTTACTTGATAAAATCGACACGGAGCTTGCGAAAGGTGTTGAGGCCAGTCAGGCAATCGAAAACAAAGTGCCGTTAAATGTACCAATAAAACAAAGTTCCTTTTTTAATAATCGGGTGTTTCTGACATTAGGGATTTCTACAATAGCTGCTGTATTACTTGTAATTGGAAACAATAATAACCAACAAACTGGATCCGCAAGTCCGATGATAGTTCAGGAAAAAGAAACAGCGGATAAAAAATTAGTTGCACCCATGTATGGATTCACGGAAAAGAAAGAATTGGATATTACAATAACTTTGGAAGAATATGATAAGCTTGCAGCTGGTCTTCCTGTTTATCAGGGTAATGGTGAACTGAGGACTGAAGATAAACTCGTTCGTTATACTGATGAAATAAATGCGGAGAAAATTATATATCAGTTTGTTAGAAAAGAAAATAGTATTGGCGAATTAAAACTTTCAATGACTCAGGATAAAAAGAATCAACTTTATGGAGTACACTTTACTTTGGATGGTAAAAAGGTTTTTTCTAAGAGTACAATCGCGGACCATTTATCGCAATGGCCTGAATTAAAATCAATGTTCGAAAGGAGAAAATAATGAAATTATCAAAATCTAGATTTTTTCAAATAAATTCGATTGCAATTTTTCTGTCTGTGTTGATCGTTACTCCAAATGGAGTTTTGTCACAGAATTATGATACTGGTTTGGATTTGCCTCCGGGTTTTACAGAATATGACCTGGGTGAAAATACCGTTGCCTATTTTGAAGAATCGATGCCAAGGGTTGAAGATGAGGATATTGAAATGAGAATCGAAGAGGTTCTGGGAAGGATGATGCAGGGTATTTCCCTCAGAGATGGAGTAGATGAAATAGTGGTGCATTTGGTTGAATCGGATGAAATTGGCGCTTGGGCTCTGCCAGGAGGATTTGTTTTAATTACCACTGCTTTTTATGATTTATGTTCAACGGATACGGATGATGAGTTAGCGGTGGTCCTGGGTCATGAAATTGCTCATATCAACGAAGGCCACGTAAATAATCCCCTGGAAGGACGACTCCAGGAAAATTATAAGGGATATGTTGATGAATTAGGCTTGGAGCTGGGTTATGATTTTAATGATGAATACAGTGACGAATCTGCTGAGAGAATGGTAAATATGATTACAAAACAAAAGGAATTGGATGCTGACAAACAAGGAATTTTATACATCACACTAGCGGGATACGATCCCCGTGCTTCTTTCTCCGTAATTGATAAGGCTGTTGAAAGCGGGGAAGGAGTCCACCATCCATCAAAAGAAGTGAGACTGGCAAAGCTTGAAGAGCGGTTAGGCACTTTTATAGATGATGCAGAAAAGTTTCATGCAGGTGTTATGTATTATCTCAGGGGTAACTTGAACTTTGCAGAAAAATCTTTTAAAGGATTTTTACAGTCATTCCCAAGCCGTGAAGTATATAATAACCTAGGTGTTATTTACTATCAGAAAGCTTTGAAAAAGCTTCCTCTTGAACATGTTACCGCCATGAAATCATTAAAAATTGATACTCAAACGATGGCAGATAAAATTGTGTTAAGAGGGGGTGATGGTTATAAAAAATATAAAAGGCTGCTTAAAAAAGCTTTGAAACGATTCAAATCGGCGGTCGAAAGAGATAGTGAATATGCAATTGGTATGTTTAACCTGGCCTGTGTATGTGATGATCTGGGTGAATATGACCAGGCAAGAATTTATTTGAAAAAAGCAGAACAACTGGGTTTTGACAAAAATATGTGTCAAAATACTTTAGCCTCCATTTTAATCAATGAAGGCAAGTGGGAAGAATCCAAAGCAATTCTCACAACCCTTCCTTCATCACCTGAAGTGAATTTTAATCTGGGTGTAATTGCCAAACATGAGAACGGGGATTTTGCAGGCCACTTTGAATCGTTCCTGAATAGCTCAGGTTCTCAGTCTATTTTTACGGATTTTGCCTCCCAGTATGTTAAAGGGTGGACGCCTTCCGGAACCGGAGTTGGTACCGCATTTTCCTATGATTGTGAGAAAACAAAAATTTCCGTAGGTATGTCAAGAGAAGATGTGACGGAAACTTTAGGGGACCCAATGAAGGAAATTACGATCCTGTCTTATGAGGATATATACCTATGGTCTTACCCAGAGCAATCGATGAAAATTTATTTTATGGGGGAAAATGTAGAATCTTTCATAATATCCGATGTCAGTGGATGTCCGGAAGTAGAAGGGCTTGGCGATAGTGGTATGGGGAATCAGTTAAATCCAGGATTGCCTCAATACGTTTTCAGATCCGGCAATATTGTCGCCCACTCAAACGGCCAGTTGACATCTTTTGGAAAGTATGATAATAATTAATAAAATATGCAAATAATTGATTTAAAGTACTCTTATAAGTAGAAACATGATAAAAACTTTGAAATTGAAACAAATAAAAATGAAAAAACAAAACAACAGTAAAGAGGAGACAACCATGAATAAGAAATTCGGATTAATGTTAATTGCATCTATGATAGTATTTAACGGATCTGTAATGGCCGTTGAAATTGATGCTGCTATACCAGATGAGATTACAGTCACTGATGAAGAGTATGAGCTTTTGCAAGAAGCCCTTCTGATTGATTTTGAGGAAGAACCTATTGCAACCGCTGCTGGGTATAAATCTTACCACAAAGCTGGAGATAAGACTGGTAAGAAAGCAATCAGTCCTGGTAAGCGTGGAAAAAGCAGACTTCCTTATTTTGAAAAGGGAGGGAAAAAGTACGTTAGATTCACCAAGGGCCAAAAAAGAAAGCTGGCCAAGACTTTTGGATTCAGAGCTCGTCGTAGTGGAAAGAGTCTAAAGGGCAGTGAAAGAAAGTCCGGAATATCCAAACTATCCAGAGAGAAAAGGAAGAGAGTCGCAAAAGCACTTGGATTTAAAGACGTGGCTTCTTTGGAGGCGTTGGTGCAGGGTTTAGACGATGATGAAGCCGTAGAAGAAATTGAAATGGAAGAAGAACCCATTGCAGTTCCTGCTGGGTTTAGAGGACGTCGTGATTCACGTAGAATTGGTGAATTAAAAAGTGCTGGTCGGTCTAAAGGTGGGCGGAAACAATCAGACTCGGATAGCAGGAAAAGTTTTGGTAAGAAGAAGAAAGTTGCCAAGGCATTTGGTTATAAGGATGCTGCATCACTTGAGAAAGCAAAGCCTGGTACTTCATCTATGACAAGAACCGGTAAGAAAAAGGTTGCTAAGTCATTTGGTTTTAGGGATGCTGCGGGACTTGAGAAAGTAAAGCCTGGCAGTTCACCTTCAACAAGAAC